>JGI24158J21664_10001843_pt1 | contig 24681 bp, 10 predicted proteins | sample Ectturendosymbi3_FD_21664 | JGI IMG/M metagenome (IMG submission 21664) | reverse complement strand
ACTAACAAAACAATAAGAACAGAACACTGAATGTAAGAGAACTGCCTATGGTGCTTAAATTAAAAAAAGCAAAAACACTGCTTGAAAGTTGAAGAAGGAAGTACAAAACAGAGCATCAAACTAAGGAGGTTAAAATTAGTACAACACTGTATTCAATTAACCATTGCCAAAAATGAAAATTTTCCAAAAGAGTAAATTTTTTTGGTCTGTGATAGTATGTTTGCTAACAGTTTCTATACTAGGTAACTCATGTGAAATTTTGTTTTTGCATATATTTCACAAATCAACCTTTCAGACTCTTCTGCAACTCAGTGGGTTGTCAATTTGAAAAGTCAATCAAGTCTTAAAGAATCTAGTTTGGAATTTTGATGTAATGTAACGTTACATAACTGCATGTCCTTAAAAAAGTAAATTAGTTACTGCAACTGAAGTACTGGCACAGGTATGAAATGAAGCAGCTCAACTCATTTGTCAATACTCAGTACTTCCATGTCAACAGTTTAAGATTGTCATGAAGAAATCAAAATTTATCTGCATTTTCACCAAGCAGCCTGCTGGTCATCTACAACCTAGCCTAGGGATCACCAACCTTTTTGAAACTGTGAGCTACTTCTTGTGTACCGAATAATGGGAAGGGCTATTAGTTTGATACACACTCCAGAAATAAAAATTTTGCTCAATTTACCTTCAATTATTTTGTTATTGATCTTCATTAATGTGAAGACACTCATCATGCTAATGTTATTTTTAGAACAGGCCTGTGGGCAACCTACATGGTCCTTGCAGGTGACCTGGTACCTGCGGGCACCACGTTGGTGACCCCTGACCCAGCCCAAACAAAAGCAGCATTTCGCTATAAGCAACTACCGCCCATCCGCCAGAAGCAAATTCTATAAGAACAAGTCGCCATGACAATAGCTAACATGCACATGTGCGCATTAATGCATCTGATGATTGTGCAATAATGCTGCGGTAGTTCTGATCCAATCAGAAACACTGTGATTTCAACTTGTGTAAGTTGCGTTTTTGCAAACACTGCTTTTGCTGGTAGTTTTTATCAAGCGGACAACAGCAATTGTGATGCCAATGAATATTGACTACTGCGCTGCTATCAGACCAAACGACAAATCACTACTTCAACATATTTGTGAAATGCTGGAGTAGCGCTTCTGTAACTTGTGTTCAACATCCACAAACACTGGTTTCACGTTGCAACAGCTTGGATTGTGAAATCACGATTATCTTTATCATGCCTCGTGGAAAATGTCGATTAACTTAACCCACGAACACGATATTTTAGCTTGCATACAGTATAAACCAGCACAACCATAGCCTAATACATCAAGTTGAGAAAAGTAGAATCCTTTTAAGATGTTACCCGCCACTGCTTCACAGCGACAGTTGTCATCACTAGTGAGTAGTGATTGCATTTGTAATATTCATAACGCCATAAATGTAGCTTAACATAATGCAATTCATTTTTAATGCAAGCTTTTTAAAAATTAATCTGCGCTAATCTAGGCATCGAATGGACTTCTACACCTTAAGTTCCAGTCAAACTTTTAGTGCTGCCAAACTTCTCTAGAATTGCAATGGGAGTTTTGCTGTACTGTAGTTGAAGGGTGACTACTTGCTATATATACTGTAGTTGAAGGGTGACACACCATGAGGAATGGGACTGAGAATTTGCGTTAGACAGTAGCAACTTGGGTCTTCGAACACTCCGAAAATCTGCAAATGTTAGTCGTGCGTACCAGGGACTGAGTTTAAGGGAGACAAGGGGAGTATGCCGCCCCAACTTTTGTATAAGGGAGACACGATATCTTTTGTCATCCCCAATACTTTGTGATAAAAAATAATGTAGTTGTACTAATTCTGCTGTGAAGATATTGCCAAGGAATTTGTGAGGTCCAGTGGTGCAATGTGCCGTCTGTTTGGAAAAATTCAAATAATTTCCCTAGTGACTAAGCCTTGAAAGCAGGAGAAAAGCCTGGGATGTAAAACAAAACAACACATGCATTTTTACAAAAAAACGATTTTTCAGGGTTTTTTAACACTCTTGTAGTTGTTTTAGTTTCAGCCTAAATCAAGCCGTTTATATGTGTCTTGGAGACAGCACTGCTGATTGCGCCAAAGAGCTGTTCAAACACTCATAAGACTTGGAAAGCAAGTTCTTGAGTCTGCAATGAAAAAAAAAAATTGTTAGTTTTGGTCTTCAGATTTTTTGAGTGACATCATAAGTGGAATAGTTTTAGGTCTTTTTGGCCCACTTCATCTGGCCCTGGGCCTAAACTGCTTGTTGGTAGTATTTCACTGAAGTTTTTATTGGAAACTAGGCTATATTTTGATGCTTTGGATGACTTACTACGGTTTCAGGTTAAAAGTTATAACTTAAAAACAACAAAACAAGTAGTTAATCCACTAAATAGGTATATAATTAATTTGTTGTTTTTAGATCATAACTTTTAAAACAGAAATGCTAGAAAGTCAATCAAAGGTTCAAAAGACTCAGATTCTAGCCTAGTTTCCAATGAAAACCTGAGCGAAATACTTCCGTCTAGCAGTTAGGCCGTAGGCCAGGTAACATGAGCCAAAATGGCCAAAAACCTACTCACTCATGACGCCACTCACAAAAACTTGAAAAACCAAAACCCAGGTTTTTTTTTAAGGAAAATGTTAGGTACCTGGTATGGACCTGTAGGGACCCAATTTCTCTGATTCTGGAGACCTGATTTTCTCTTATTCTAGGGGCCTGATGATGATTTTCTTTTATTCTAGTCCCAAGAATAACAAACCAAAAAATTTTTTTTCATTTTAGACCTTGAGACTTGCTCAGTATTTTGTGGGTTTGAACAGCTCTTTAGCACAATCAGTGGAGGAGTTATGTCATCGCTATGATACGTGAACACTACTTGATTTCGACTGATTTTTAGACCTATGATATATTCATACGCTGGCAGCAAACATGCTGAAAAGAAGCAGGTTTTTGCTCTTTTTTTAACACCTATGGCTCCAGGTTGGTTTTACCTTTACCATATTCGCTGCNGGCGTATGAATATATCATATGTTTAACTTAGGAGCATATTATTGAAGCATGTATTCATGCAAATTAAAAACATTTGGTTGTTTCACTTTGGGGATGATATATTGATTAATAGAGGTAAACTGATGTAACGGCCTGGTCGATATATCGGGCCGATATTTGGGTTTCACTGATATATCGGTATCGGCCAAAACAGCCAATTTTATCGGCATTTGCAAGTGTTGACAAAATGCTATTATATTCCTCACGCATCGAGACAACTTGTGCAAGAAAGCACAATGAACCAAGCCAAGACAATTATCTTGCAGCAACGCTAGCAGGTGCATTTTCATTTAACAAGCAGACAAGATGAATTATGAAGCACACATTGGCCATCGCAGCTGAAACAAAAGCATCATCATTGATTAGATTAATTAAAAATCATAGCAAAATATTGAAATTGCTGCAATTTGAAAAATGTTAGCTCATAAATTCTGATTTTTGAAAAAAAGGTAAGGCATAGAATACATTATAGTTTTGATAATGAAGCAGAAAACAAGATTTAAAAATTTTGGAGATATCGGTATCGCCCCAAAAAAAGCCTTATTGGTTGAACTCTATTGATTCGTACATGAATAACTACAGCAGAGTCAAACTGAAAACATTATAAAGTTGAAACACTATATGCATAATGGATTTGCAAAACCAAGTATTGTAAGACTATGTTTCTTGCCTTACCACGCCTATCCTACATAATATTAAATCATCCAGTAGTGGGCAAAACAACATCATTACATCAGAAGTCGCAACAAAGCCACTATTATTACTGAATTGCAACTAAAATTGCAAAAGGATCATTCCATGTCAGATGATCCAGAGCTGTATATCTGACCGTGAGCAAAATTCATGAAATTTCATAAGCAGAGAGATCTTATCATTCTGATTTCAAAACATTTTGAATTTTTTAAATCGGACCAGTATTCGCAAAGTTATGGCTGGTTGAAATTTGCAGTGTTCGCATTTAATTTTTGCGTATATTTTTTGTGAATTTAGTGCTCTGACATAAAAATCCTTGTATCTTTTTTACCTTTGACTATTTTTAGCTAGAAATTTGTGAGAATGTGTCAGGTGTGTTTATTAAAAATCAGTAATTGGCATTTTCCATATGACCTTCGATGTAAATCAAGGTCAAATTAGACAGTTTTTTGTGCGCTCATGCATGACCATATTTCAATTGCTCATAACTCGAAAAGGTCAACTGGTATGAAGTTGATTCTTGTTTTATTTGAAAGCTATGGAGTAGAAGATTTTTTTAGTTTCAGGAAACCTTTGCTTATTTACCTATTCAGTATGCTTTTTATCATTTTAAGTAACTGAGGAGATTTTGACTCAGAATTAATATATGCACTAGATCAGCTATGTCCAACCCAAATGGCTCACTGGGCCGAAATTCATGTCACTATCTCAACTAGGGCCGCACATTTTATGACATATTAATGAGGGCAGCACATTGAATTAATGACGGCTGTACATTGAATGGCTTACTTTGACTTTAGCAAACTAAATTTCGCTTAAGCTAATGTACTGAAAACGTTCGAATCATAACTGCAATGGTAACAGACATGATAAAAAGGCACTGAGGACAACCTACATCAAAAATGTCAAATTAAAGATTATCAAAATAAGGACAGGTTGTCAGTATGTAGTTACTCCTATTACAGTGAAAACCTAAACTGGGTCGCATAAAACCTTCGACTGGGTCGCATGCGGGCCGCGGGTTGGACACAGCTGCATTAGAGCAAGCTGCAATAATGATTTCTATCCTCAACTTTTATTCATTTGTTTGACATGATACATGTAAACTGATAGTATATTGAAGATAAAACAGTTTTCAGAAGTTTGATCATAGTAAATCCATGAATAATAAACAGACAAAAATTGTATTTTATGACCTTTGTTTAATTAATTTATTTTTTCTGAGATAGTGTCCTAGCTATCAGATTCCCCCCAAAACGCAAAAAATCAAATGTTATAAAAAATCATAACTGCCAAATGGTAACAAACAAGATCATGCCTTCAAAAAATTAAAAGATTAACCAGGGAAAGATTAAACAAAAGCACTTGACATCAAATTTCAAAGTATTATGTTAGTTTTTCAAGTGAAACTATTTGCAGTTGCAAGAGGCAATGCAGCTTCATTTCACCAATCTTATGCTACCAAGGNTATACAAAACATCCACCACTTTCATCTAACAAAATGAAATGAAAGGAATAATCCCGTTCGCACTTATTCTTTGGTAGTGCAAACTTCAACTAATTATCTACCCAAACCCATATGTTAGAACAAAAATTGTTGCAGCTGTGTACAGTATGACAATACACACTACACTGCCATGGTGCAAGATGTTGACCAGGAACAAGTATGCTTCAATACAATTTATGCATCCTAATGGAATTTCTTCTTTTTTTTAGCCACAAAAATATTGATTTTTGCTGAATACTAATGCATCTACCTTATTGCACTATTGAAAACTGTGGCCAAAATCGGTCCGTGGCTACTACCATGTCTCTTCAAAATCAATAACAAAGATAATGAAGAGATTTGAGGAAATTAACTCTATTAATGCTGCTATTGTCTATGGACACAAAATAAGTAATTTACTGCTCATTTACCTTGTGTACTATATGAGGTTGATGTTGGGGAGAATTTCATTGCTGTTGAATTGCTTGTACCATGTATGTCTAGCATAAGCAACCATGAAAAATTGTCGGACAATAAAAATATGGCAATTTTTATAAGTCAATAAATGTAACAACTTTATTGATTCAACAACTTTGTTGGATTATTTGCAGTGATGAAGTCTTGAGACCATTTTTGTGGGTCTCAGTCTTGGTCGTGCAGGTTTCAGGTCTCGGTCACAAGCCTGTTGTCTCGAAACTGTCAATATTGCAAGGAAACTGGTATAGCCCACATGAATACGTTTTCTGATAGATCATCTGTTGAATATGAAAAATGAATATTATACAGGTCAATAATATCATTAAAGTGACTCTTGCATTGCCTGTTAAGTAATATTGGAGTTCACAATATTCATGGGAATAAGATCAGAGATGTAACCTTTTTCTAAAAATGTGAATCAAGACAATTAGGAAGCTTAGAGATTGCTGATTCTGCAAAAGGCTAGAATGCATCGTCGCAGATATTATGCTCTAACATCTCTGTATTGGATTTGAGCAGAGGTTTTTATTAGATAGCTTAAATAAAGTTTTCATCTGTGCATTAGCAAACTTATCTGTAAATATCAGGTGAAGGTTTGTTCCTGTTGTCTGCAAGTACATACTTAAACATTAGCTAGTCTGGTATCAATTCATAGACAGAGAGAAGGTCATTGGTTGTCTTCTGTAGTTTTTCTGAAATTGTTGTCATAGCCCCTGGCACAAATTTCACAATCACATCAAATACAATAAAGTCAAAGACATCTCCCTGCAGTTTGGCTTTGTCAGAGGTGCTGGTGTCACAGTCATCTTCTAATAAATGCAAACATTGTAAAATTGTTGTGAACCACAACTTTCATTTCTTCCAACCCATCTGATGCAAATAGTGTAACCACTGTGGTATTGCTATTATCAGGAAAAATTGTTTCAATGACCTTGTGTAGTTCTTGTTGATGCTTAGTACCAGAAAACAGGAATGTTATACATTTTTGAATTGTTTTTGTTGGGTACATTATATATAGTTGAAATGCTACTTGATGATGACGACAAGGTCAGGTTTAAGCAGTGGGGTTATGCTTCATTGGTAAGGATTGTAGACAGTTAGGCAAAAGAAGTGCAGTGTGGTCACAGCAGGTCAAAGATGTGCAATGTAATGGCTCTGGCAATTTTTAGAAGTCTGACAACAAAGGCAAATTATTCTGCTCACAACAGCGAAGGCAGCTTGGTGAGTTGGGCAATTTTACTGAACTTGATAACATTAAAGCAATATGTTCCCAGCTGCGACCAAGTAGTATGCAGCAACTTTGGTGAACTGGCATTTTACTCAAAGGTGACTTGGGTTCTAATATACTATTAGTATTTATTGATTGGTTTCCATATATGGTTGATTATTGTTAGTTGTGCCAATGTCTGCAGCTAATGAATTTATTTTCAAATTCTATGGCAGGGAAATGCTGATACATACCAGCATTTCCTTGCCATTTTTAACTCACAAACGTTTGTACAATCTAAAGCAAAGGTCAGCAATCTCCAGCCCACCAAGGAAAATCATCCGGCTCCCAGCCCCTTTACAAATTGTAACTGTATGACCCACCTGATGGTACTGGGCTATATTTTATTAATCTGCCATCCTTGCAACATCTTGATTGCATGCTTATGAGGAACTGGTAACTACTTATGAGAAACCGCACTATGCTACAAATGTACTGCATTTCGTATTTTGAGTTTTGCTTATGAACTGCGAAAATCAGTTTGATAAATTCCATAAGTTCCTAGGTTTTAACAACATCATAACCAGCAAAGGGAATGGGATTGTTGGTAGAAAATTGGTACAGCACTCCATACTTTGCAGAGTTTGTTTTTGGCCCATGACAAGGGAAAGGTTGCGACTCCTGATCTGAAGCTGCATCACTGTAGGCAAACTAGAAACTAGCAGCACAGTTTGTTGAACAAGCAAATCATTTCTGTATCAGTCTTTTGCATTGGCTTTTCAAAAGGTGNTGATCTGCATCTACAAANAAACAAACAAATGAACACTAAGCACATTGCCGATTTCTTTTAAAGGCACTTAAAATTGTGTCATCTGTTGTCTGCCTTGAGGCTGGTTTACAAAAATTGCAGTTACTGGTACTATAGTAACTTGTTTTCACTGACATTTTTATGCATTATTATTTCTAATGCAAATGTGCATTTTGACAATGCAATTGTTTACCTGCTGTGCAAGCCTGATTCATTATCTAAATGAAGAGATAACTTAGCCGCTGCCTTTCTGAATTGATTAATTTCTACAGGAATATAGAATAATGTTTCTTTAAATTTTAGTGCTATATGTGTTTGCTGAAAATTATTAAACTGAAAACTTTTTGTTAGCCAGCATTATGTAGCAGTTCTGCCTCAAGGATCAAGTATCTGTGTATTGTATTTCATTTCCATAGCTAGCTTCTTTGTATAAAAATGTAACATGTCAAAGATTTTTAATCAATTTTTATGTCTTAAATATTCTGGAATTGAATAAAATGATGGATGCTGTAATGAATCATGAAAGATTGGAAGAAAACGAGCAACCATTCTAACAAAGAGCAGTTTTGTAAAGTAGTTTGAGGAACAGCTTTGTGTTATGAACTTGATGCTTCACTATGTTGTCATGGAAGAAAGGAAGAGAGAGATTTGCCTCTACTGCTTCCATTGCTGCCAATAAAGGTCTTCTCAATGAACCAGGAGAAAACAACTGTTTTTTAAATAGTGCTATACAGGTAGTGGGCTATGCCAAGAAAATTGTTCTTAATAGTTTAGTTATATATACTGCATCCTTTTAGTAAGTCATTGAAACTTTAATTTGAACACATGAACATTTTTTTAGATATATCAGTAGTCACAAGTCTTAATTTCCATCCACCACCACCTGCTGGTATATGCTTTTCCTTGCATTGCGTGATCTAAGGCTTACTTCTTATAAACTTGTGTTATAGGTTCTTTGGCATCTCGATGTCTTTCGAAGAAGCTTTCGCTTATTAAATGGTCATGCATGCATGGGCCCATCATGCATTTTCTGTGCTTTGAAGGATATATTTCAGCAATTCCAGCACAGTAAAGCTCAAGCTTTACCTCCCAATGTCTTGCGCAGTGCATTGGCAGAAACTTTTCAGCAACAAAACAGATTCCAGCTTGGTTTGATGGATGATGCCGCTGAAGTTTTTGTAAGTGGTTGCCTGGTGTCTGTTGGTCTGGCTGTTATTGCATGCTCAGCGAATTGCATAGCATACAATAAAAATATTGCCTGCAAACCTAGTAAAAGTATTCAAAATATTTTTTGCAGGAGAACATATTGCTGCGAATGCATGTGCATATTGGTAATACTGTTCGTGAAGATGTCTGCACAGCTTCCCATTGCATTCCTCATCAAAAATTTGGCCTTTCATTGGTTGAACAGTGTGTTTGCTGCTGTGGAGCTACATCAGAGCCACTACCATTTATTGAAATGGTTCATTATGTATCAGCTACAGCTCTTTGGTAAGCTTAGTGTTGTAAATTTGTAGGCACTATTGTAAAACTTTTTTGTTGGTGAAATGAAAAGGTGTTGCCCTGTATGAAAAAGGGAATTTCTACAGATGTTTTCCTCATGTCTTTAAATTGGCCTTTGTTTTGTGTGTTTTCTTTGAAAAAATTTAGATTCACCAATTAATGTGTTACTTTACAAGTGCTGCTGATGCATGAAACCTTTTTGTTCACAAAAATGTCCTGGGCATGCTGTTTTCTAACCTATATATATTACCAGGACTCCTGGTTAGTGCTATCTTATTCCACCGTGCCCTATTTCTAACAATATTTCAAAGAAACATAAGTTTCTTGCATCACTCTAGAATATGTTTTTTTTTTGTAGGAATGACCATGCATGTGTTTGTCTGTATGTACTCAAATGTCTGTTGGAAGTGCACATGTTATTCATATGCTTATAATGAGCATTTAACTGGATTGTTTAAACTACTTGCAAAGACTTTATAGATTTGGCAAGCAATGACTTGACTGCAGTATGTGTGTAATATTACACAATGTGCTTTGACAAAGATAAGAGCTACGTTTTGTGGGCCATGCACATAAGCGGTGCCCATTGAAAGTACAGTTTGCAATGGCCTGTAATTTCTATACTTTAGGTAAAGCTTAACGTTATGTGTGTGCCACTTAGCTAAACTCTGCTTTTCATCAATTTACCCATCATTAATTTGATTTCACTCAGTGTTGAAGATGAGATCATGCGAAATCGTTATGGAACTTCAGCAAACACTCAAATGTTCGGCCACTTGATTCGAGTAGCTGGTAGCTGGGGAGACGTCAGAAGTTGTCCAGTAAGTAAACTTGCTGTTAAAAAGTAGTAAGTGATATTGTATTTGGACAATTTTGTCTAATGTGAAGTGTAATTTTTGTTGCTGGTCAAGTGTTGGCTAAGCCCCCCCAAACAAAGCTTCAAGCTCCCCAAATTGAAATATGAAACACTATAAATTAATCCAGTATAAATTACTGGATTTTTTGCTAAAATTGAATGTCTGGCCCCACCTGCATGAATGTAAACCCGCCTGCACAAACGTAAAGCCCCTATTGATGACTTTTTGGCAACTGTTCAGGTTATAGTGGGCTGAGCTTTTGCCACAGAAGCTAGTAGGCAGAGTTCGATTCCTGGTCAAGTCATAACAAAAACTTGAAAAATGGTGCTTACACCTATACAACCTTGTGCTTATTAGTGTTAATAGATGGGTGCAAGGAAAGCTTCATATGTGGTGCTGCCATAGACTTCTCACCAATGCAGCGTTCATTGCAAAAGTAGCCAGGTGACCTTGGTATAGAACAGTGGTTCTTAACCTGGGGTAAATTTACCCTGGTGGTAAATTTCATCTTCCAAGGGGGTAAATTTACTGAACCGTAAGTTGCAGCAAAACTTAATTTTTGTAAATCATTCTAAACTGTAAGAGTTTGTTAATTTCATATTTTTAATAAAGAAGCATCACTGAGTGTAGTGGGTGTAATCTGGTAATCCTGTTTGATAAAAGGGTAAGATATGTAAAAAAGGTTAAGAACCACTGGTATAGAACAAGTGGGGCCTTGACGGTTTGTGGTACTTGTAAGGAAATACAAAACAAGTGAAGAAAAGAAACAAGCAAAAAATAAAAAAATTATGAAAAATAAGCATACACACATCATAACTGACAGGTTTCCAAGTTGAAACAAGATGAAATCAGTCTCAGTAAAGCAATGTTCACAAAGTTAGGTTTATAATATACTGGGCACAATAGCTGTCAGTCCAACAAAAAGCTACCTGAGACACATGTACACAAAAATGATGCATAATTCAAAAAGGATACATATTAAAAACACAATAAAAAAATTAAGTAATGGAGAAGTGTTACTGCTTTATTGATGCACTACTAGCAGGATTGATTGATTTAAGTCAAGCAATAAATATCATGATTTAAATCATCAAAGCAAAATAAAAAAATCAAGCAAAAATCATGTCGTTTTTTAGAGCCTTGCGTGATGTCTATGACACATTTAATTAGCACTCTAATAGGTTTTCATTCTAATAGGCTCATACAGTATTAGTATAGAAGGCAAAGAGTTTTTATGATGACACAAGTTTGAACCACTTAAAGTTTTATCAATTATAGCAACTGTGAGGTCACAGATTCTATGTCATTTAACTTCAAAAGTGACATGTGGACTGAAATCACTAACCCTTGCAGATTTAGAAGACATAACTGTTTGAATGCCAGAAATTTGAAAGTGCAGGCTGGCATAAAGTGAAAGTTCCATCATATATGAAGGCTGTTGAGTGTAAACATAGTTAAAGAACATATCTTGATTCATGAAACAGATATATTATTATTTTAGGTTTTTAACATTTTGTGCATATATGCCATGAGTGTCAATGAAATTACTAAACTGGCAGTTTAAGTATTGGCATTTGAATAGATATGTATATTTCATTTCATACACTGGTACTGGTGTTATGAACTCATTTGCATTAAGGGATATTGCATGAGAACAAAAATATTTGAATAACAGTTCAGCTATTTCTAGTCAGGGTTGATTGATTTAAATCAATTCATTTAAATCAGTTACAAAATCAAAAAAATCAAGCAAAAATCATGTACAGCGTGAAGGTTTTTGTGATTTGTATGACACATTTAATTGGTATTTTAATCGGTTTCACTTATTATTAAAGAAGGCAGAGACTCACGACAACACAAGTTATAAAAGCAATTAAAGTTTTATTAGTCATAGCAACTGTGAGTCACAGGTTCTATGTCAACTCACTACAAAAATGATTATGTGGACTGAAATCACTAACATTTCCAGACTCAGATGACAGAACTGTCAGAATGCCAGAAGCTTGGAAGTATAGGCTGGCATAAAGCAAGCCTGTAGCCAAGTTTGAGGGCAAAATAAAGTGTTAGGAAGGCAAGATTTTTGTTTTTATTAAGGTATATGTGTGAAACAATATTTTCTGGGTACAATAAATTTGGGGGGCACAAAAAATTTAGGCACACTGACTCTGAATGTCCCCATAGCTACAGACCTGGCATAAAGTAAAAATTAGATCTAAATTCCAGCAAATATGTGGGCTGTTGACTGTAGGAGCAGTAGTTTTAGAACATATTTTTGATTCAGGTTCATAATAACTGTTTATTATGGGTTTTTACCATTTTATGCATGTAAGTTGTACTTCTGCGTAAGTTAACTAGTGAAGGCTGAGTTACCATAATTAATTTTAACAATAGACTTNACATCAAAAAGGCTGGCAAGCTTGTATTTTTGCACAGGCTTCTTAACATGCCACAAGTGTTAATGAAGTTGATGAACTGATGGTTTGGGTTTTGTCATTTCAAAGTATTTTGTTTTGTACACCTGCACTGGTGTTATGAACTGATTTGCTGTAAGCGTGATGCATAAGTGCAAAGTAAATTTGAATGAAAGTTCAGCTGAATTCTAGTCGCTATACTAGAAGAAACAAAGCACAAAATTTCATATTGAAACAAACTCGTTAAAATAAAAAATTACAACTTCTTAGGTTGCTACCCTTTACACATTAAATCAGGGGTTCTCAACTAGGGGGAAATTCCCCACCAGGTGGAATTTTGTATTTGCAAGGAGGAAATATTGTATTTAGGATTTTGTTTAAAATGTAATATAGTTTAGCTTATCAATTGGGAAGAGTTTAGTTTCTCTTAGTGTACTGATGTAAAAGTGTTCTTTACAAACTAAATTTCTAAGGGGGGAATTTTATCTGTGAATAACGATTAAAGGGGTGCATGGGATGAAAAAGGTTAAGAACCATTGCATTAAATCAAAAAAATCAAAAAATCTTATTTAAATAAGAAAAATCTTATTTAAATCAAAGAAATCCAATTTTTTTGCTTTTTTCAAAAAAATCTTTATATTTATCAACCTTGACTGCTAGCGTATGTTGATGAAATATGTTATGGATTTTTCCCAGGACGCCTGTTATCAGGGCCAGATTTACAAACAGGCTATGTAATCTTAAGCCTAGGGCCTCAAGATCCAAGGGGGCCTCTAACAGACTGTGGTATGCATAAAGTAAATTGCCCATATATGATCAGTTTGATAAATGTTCATCAAAAATTAATGTCGTAGTTATTCATGATATTTAGTTTCATCCACCTAATCAGATTTTGTGTTGATGATGCCAGGGTCTTCCAACGAGTCTCCATGAATGTCAATATGACCATTGGTCAAGCCGCATGCTGACTATTGTGTCAATATACTCAAAATACGTTGACTGCGTTTGCTGAATCATACCGAGTGTTACGTGTGAATCAGGTGAAAGAACTAGTGGCTGTTTGTGCTTGATATGCACTTAGTCAAAGTTTAAGGTTGTACTACAGAAAAGAGCTATGTGTAAGTCTAGCAGCAGTGTATCCTACAATAAAAATATAGTCACTTCATTTGTACCTGAGCAATACAGTAGTTTTGTTAGCGTTTCTATTACATGAAGCTCGTTTGGTATTTTTAGGTGATTTTTTCAATTTTTTTATTTCTTAAAATATATCTCAATAACGACAGCATAAGGGATGTTTAAATCAGTCCTGTCGACATGGGTAGGCTAGGTGGGCTCAGCCCTTCCAAATTCAAATATGAAACACTATGAATCAATGGAGATTTTCTCAAAATTTCAGAATGTCAAGCAGTGTTCCCTCTAAGGTGTGCAAATACGCAGCACCACCTGACCATTTGCTCAGTGAAATCTCATTCTTGTGTACTTGTAAGTTGGAACATTCCAAATTAATATCTTTGCTACCACATGGCCATTTTAACGCTTGAAACACTTCACTGGTGTGTCTTCGTGGTTGTGCAATTGCACATGCACTAAAACAAACATTACTCAGTGTACAATTTTCTTAGAGGGAAGACTGATGTCAAGTCCCCTTGCGCAAGACTTTCTGGCGACAGTTCTGATTCAAACCTCACATCTTTTTGTGTTACTGTTTCATTGTGTTTGATCCTCAGCAGTCTGAAAAGCTAAGAAACACGTAAATCATGAACCTAGCGGTTGCAACCATTTATGTGCGTTTTTGACTTGATATGTTTTGCTCGTGTGTGTAAGATTTTTCAGCCATGGTAAGGAAGTTACAACATGATCCACATGCTGTGCTTTAACATCTTTATGCCACAACACCTATGTGCAGTTTGTTTGTTTTTTTTTTGAGCACAGATAAGAAAAAAAACGATGTGAAACTTTTAAAAAATGCATGCCATGTTTTTGTCAAATAACCATGACATTTTTGGTTGGTTTGCCTGTGGAAATGAATAGTCTTGTTCCCACCAGCCAAGGATGATTTCAGCAATTTCATGTCATTGAATGCTTTTGCATTGAAGGCACCAACAAGCGCAGTGATTGTGGAACGCTATAGTAATGATTTATAATTTTTTATTGACCTTACTCTCAGAGCATCAGTATCATCGCTTTGCATTTTTCCATTTAACCCAACGCGTAGCAGTGGGAGAGGGGACCTCACAAGTGGATCAGCCCAGAGCCTCACATTAGCTAAATCTGGCCCTGCCTATTATAACACTAGGGTTTAATGGACATGTGCTCCTTTGAGTAAATAAAGAAAAAATNAAAGGGATACATAAAAATGGGATTTTAATAGATATTTCTTTTTCTACAATTCAGTATTATTTGAAAGCATTTATAGCATATATACTTTATATAAAAACTAAGACAATGTTTGAGAACAGAGGCTTTAAACAACTTTGGAAGAGCAGGGACACCTTAATAGCCAGATTGCATGGATAATGTTAGCACTACAAGAGCTTGCTGTTTTCAGATAAATAAACTGTTAAAGAATATCAGGAATGTGCTAGTGTTCACTCAGTAATACATTTTTATACTTTAGATCGGTGGTTTTCAACCTGGGGGTTGCGACCCCATGGGGATTGTTTGCCTTTTTTGTAGGGGTTGCGAGAGCTTTTAGGAAAAGTATTCATGATTACTTCAATATTTTATATTTTGTATATCAAGTCACTTTTGGTCGTAGCCAAAATGATAGGATCACTTGGCAAAAATGATAGCCTATATTTTCATTCAAAATTGTTTTGTGTGTGATTGTGACCATTACAAAGTTTTGAGTGTGATTATGACCATCACAGTACTGTTGCATTTGGCAGCACACAAATAACGTTGTGACATAGGAATATGCTGTGTTTGTACATTAGATATCTGATTTTGTCAGCTAACTTGAGAGTCTAGTTTTCAATGAGTTTAGTTTTCAATGAGTTGTGCTGTGGACAGTGGCGCAGCCAGAATGAGGCCAAAGAGGCCATTTCCCCACTTGAAACAAACTTGCTAAGGTTTTTCACTGGTGCTTTACATTAATTTCAACTGTTCGAAAATAACTGAAGGAACATTCGGCCTCAAGACAATGTCAGTGACTGGCCCCTTCCGAACAAAATTCCTGACTGTACTACTGTACTGGCTGTTGGGTGGTTTGTGGACATCACAGGTCTCTCTCACTGATGCTGCCATGTGCATGAATTTAATGAATGAGTCTTTGTTCAACAGTGTGATTGCATTCGTTATTTTGTGACATTGGATTTAACTGCATTTCATATGCCTGACTAGAAATTTTGGCCAGGGGGCGTTAGGTTAAATTGGTTTGCAAAATGGGTCGCTGCATGAAAAAGATTGAAAACCACTGCATTAGATGTTCTTTAATGATTGAATCGATTGTTCACCACATTTTTGGTCCCATATAAGCAATTGCTCTTTGTCCCATAGATAGTCTAAGCAATTGCTCTTTGTCCCATGGATAGTCTCCCAGTAATAAGAGTGTGAATTCATTCATTCTCATACATGCTTTGCTTCAGAGGTGGTTACAGGGCAACACCAAATACCTCATGGTTTTCAGCAATCTCAGATAGTTCTGCTGACTCCACACCAAGACAGGACCAAGCAAGACCGGAGATGTAGTCACTCCACCCAGTCCTTAGACAACCTCTGGGCACTTTCCCTTGGAAGTTACCAGCATGACTTGCCTCACCAATCTTTCCTGGGGCATTCTGGTCACATGGCCGAATGGATCATAACTGAGCTGAGATCTCTTGATTCAGAGAAGTGGCTTGACAGCTTTACGAATTTCACAGCAGCAGCACACTGTCACAAAGTGTCTTGCCATGAACTCTTTGCAAAAGTCCCATCAATGCCACTTATTTTGCGATAGCATTCTTCAGTCATTAACCAATATTCATGACAATAGGTGAGTATTGGAACGAAGATTGATTTATAAAAACTGATAGCTCTGCGGCGTTCTGTAAGCTCCCATTTTGTGATGATAGAACGATAAAGCTCACACAGAGCTGCATTTGCTTTATCAATCTGTGTATCAATCTCCCTCTCCTACCTTCTGTCACTTATGAATACTTAGCCGAGGTACTTGGCATTCTCCAATGTATTGCCACTTACTTGTAGCATACTGCAACAACATGAGTTTCTGGTTTTTAGTGGGAACGGTTGTGATTAACTCCACTGATACGGAACAAAATTTCTGAGCAAGAATACAATGACTTTACAGTCAGTAACAAGTGGTCGTCAACACCCTCTCTTCATAGTGAACATTTTCAAATTTAACCATAAACATTATCAAATGATACTGGTAGGTTGCTCCAAGTATAATGACACTTTCTAACTTGTACCTTGCAGAGTAAGTATCACTTAATTAATGGCATAATTTTCATGTTCAAACATTTTGCTGAAATGAGTTTGTTACAGTTTCATGATCTTTAGTTATATTGACAGCTAAACATAACATCATGCTGTCAGTCAGTACAACTACATTTGTTCATGACAAAGCACTGCCCTTCGGTTGCCAGAGTATACTACTGCTTGAGGTTCATTTCTTTCCACCTCATGTTTTTTAGGATATTCTTTGTGTTTCTGTCATGGACTACCAGTGTTTCATCATGACATAATTTGCATCAACAATCTTTCATCTTTTGAGTGGCACATGGCAACACTGCAATCACAAAACAACTAATTTAACAAAAACGTCTTTATTAGTTGTTCATATTTACCATCGCTTTTCTATGGAAGAGGTAGTTCAAGACTTCTGGTTGGTGTACCTTGTCTCAATTAAGAAACTGCATCCCTAAATTCTGCTATCTTAGTTGTTAGGTGCATTCCAGGTTTGTTTGTTTGTCTCCCAATACTTCCAAGATTTCTTTACAGCAGCCCTGCACAACTCAGAAAGCACAAAGGTCCAAACTGACCAACATAAATTTACGGTGGGCCGCAAAATCTATTTCATTTTGTTGAAGTTTGAACAATTATATATCCAAAGTCGGGCTGTTTACATATTCTGCAAATGCAAAATCTCTCATGGGCCGCATGGTGTGCAGGCCTGCTCTACAGTATGTCCATATATGCCAGTGGTGGGCAAACTGCGACTTGCTGACATGTTTTGCATGGCTCTTTTAGCTGAATAGCAACATCTCAAATTAATAGTGAGTGGTTGCCTCATATTTAACGTTGTTTCATTTATCAGTGTGTTCACACGAGTTCATAAGGTTAGTTATCCAGGAGAGAAAATGTGATTCGATAACAGAGACAGTGAGTCTCAATCTCAAGTTAGGTTACTTAAGCTTCCAGAACAAAATTAAATTGTTTGAAAGAGGTATTGACATAAACATTCTGTCATTTTGCCAATGTCGGAATGAGAACGAATGCTTTTTGTGAAGAAGTGATGGCACGCTTCAAAGTGGAAGAATACAAAAATACATCAAAAGACTACTAAAGGAGTTCCAAGTCAATGCTTTGCAGTGCTTGTAAATCCATTCAACGTTAATGTAGTCAGTGATGGCTATCCAGTTTGCCAATTGTTGTCACAAACTTGTCTGTTGTAGAAATTAAACTGACCGAAATGCAAGAAGATCTGCCTCTAAAAAATTTCAGTTAATGCCACTGTGCAGTTGAGTTGTGGTGACAGGTTCCAGAAAGAAAATATCCAGAACTTAAAAGACCAAAGTGTGACTCATTTCTGTATTTAGCATGACATATTGCTGTGGATTTTATTCTCCGGAATTAAGTTCCAGAATCAAAATATCATGCAACCCTAACAAATAAAACACTTGGCAGAGAGCTTTAACAACCCATTGTCAGGAATTTTTGGAGATTACCAAATCAAACAAAATCTTGATATTGATAATAATGCGTTTGGTGTGATTCAAATACTATAGGCCTTTTTGTGTAAAACTTGTATTCTTTATATTTGTAATACAATGCAAACTTATTTTGCGGCTTATTGGTGTTTTTGGTTTTCTGCAAATGGCTCTTCCATTGAACACATTTGTCCACCCCTTGTGTATGCCATCTCTCTATCAAATCAAGATAAGAACTTGAAATGATGTCAGCAACTTCTATGGGCAAGGGTGTACTCTGAAAATGGTTTGGTGTGATACCTTTTAATGGCAGTCATGCCGCAAATAAATATGAATTAGAATTTAGCAGATATATTTTCTCCTATGGCAAGACAAAATTTTCCCTTGGAAAGTATAGGTGCAGAAGTTGCATTGTAAGGTCCAAGACAAATTCTAGATATGGTATTACTCCAAGTAACATTAATCTTTGGCACCAGTGTAGTATGTGTTGCTGTTGAAAATGGATAATACAGTACTCTAATAAATGTTGGCTATGACGTAGGGATGTACTTAACAAAAATCTTTGAAAAACTAGCCTCTATGTACAAACCGAGGTGACAGTTCCAAAGTTGAGATGGGTCATGTTAATCTTTTTAGGGAACCAATAAAAACTCAGTCTTTGCTGTAAGCTTTCGAGGAATCAGCAGATTGGGCTCTGTTTTTATCCTTTTGTAATGATTTATACTTGCACATATCTGTATTCAAGTAATTGGTCTCCACAAAGGTGAAGGGTGTGGATCTGTCAGCGAATTTTCTTAATAGGAAATCGATTTCGCGTAACACTACGCATCCTCAGTTTTGCAATCTGCAAGCAATGCTAATGGGCGAAATGCTGAAAGGCTAAAACAAAATCAGAGAAAGCACACAAATTCAAGACTAAAATGAATATAAATAAGAAAACAAACTGCGACAAATAAAAAAATACATGTCTTTCGCAAATACTTGCTTCTACTGGAATACTAAAACTGCAGTATATGATGCCATAGGGAAATAGGGAATTCTTACAGTCTGCTTTTTATGTCACATTCGTGGGCAACGAATAAAAGATGTTAAGAAAAAATTGAAAGTAGCCAGACTAGACACCCCTGTGATGCAGACTACTGAGTTTTGGCAAGCAATACTTACCATTGCAACTGGAGGGCATGAACTAGTTAAATGAAGTGTGGCATGTTGAAGATTCTTTGATTGGGAGTGAAGCAAAGTGTTTTTTTGAAGAGATAGATACAACAGTAGTATGTTCCAATTTCCGTGAAGCTGTGCCTCTTTCTTGTACATTAAACATTTGCCAGTCATCAACAGCTACATTGAATACTTCAGCATTCTACACGTAAAAATTACGCACAAGCTGCACGTCTTACAGCGTTTTGCCTATTGCTTTTATGATGTCATCAATTTTTAAATGCCACCGTTTCATGGTTCTAACAAACCTAGGTATATTTAAGATTTCTGACAAATTTAGTTGGTTTTGCTATTGTCAACAGTAGTGTATGCGGATTACATGAAAAACAAAACCGCGCAATGCAGCAGTGATGCAAGAAGAACGTTTTAGTTGGTGCCGCTATTAGGAACAAGTAATTTTCCAAGGATTGTATTTTAGTGTGTCTGATAAGAACCAACCTCATACGGTTCTATTCAGAGTGAGTGTGGAGCCAAAGTGGACATTAGAAAAGTGTTGATGAACTGCCCTGACGTTGTGTCTATCGGTATTGTGTGGGATAGCGAAGAATCGCAAGTACAACACATCGTTGACCTGCTTCATGCTCTGGGAACCACCCTTAGACTAAGTGACGTAAGTTTTTTAAATGTATGTTTTGTTTATATAAAAGTTAAAACAAAAATATTTTACTTTCAAAGACGTAGATAGTTAAAACTTCAAACTTTGCACAAGTTTAGACAAGGAGTTAGATTTTATTCTCTAAAGGTAGGTTTGTTTTTAATACTTTCATGCATTGCGTGTTGCGTTTTGATGTATACGCTGGATCACAAAAATATTTGCAGCATTTTTAAAGTTTAGAAAACACCAACGATCTCCGATAAAAGTTTGTGACAAACATGCTGATGGAAAGCGTCCACGTTGCGTTGATAGTAATGAGGTCTGGTTTGAACAGCACGGCAATTTTTTTGAGACAGTCAAATAAACTTTCTATTACGTTTCACCCTTGGCACTTGTGGTGTGGAGTTGCGTGTTGTGCACACACAGTTTGTATAGAAGCACTACCAAAAGGCAATGGGTGCCAGTACTTGGTTTGTTTCCGTACATCGGCATCGTCGCGCAATTCCTATGAAAACTTTAAATTGTTTTTGTTTTTAATTTTATTAAGTGTCCGCATGACCATGATTCTGGTTTCAAGAGAAATTTATGCTTGGTATTTGCAATCCATTGTCATTAACCGTAAACATATACTGTACGTACAAATATATGCTATCATCGTATGTGTGTGTTGCCACGTAAATAGAAGGTTGCGATACGCAGTGGCGATGGTATAAATTCCAGTACCGCAACTGAAATGGCTATTAGGAACAAGTAATTTTCCAAACTGTTTAGATTTATCACGTCTTTCATTTCTAATTTTCGCATCTTTTCAGTAAGGGTTGATACGTTTCACCCATCCAGAACAATTGCAGACGAAATTACAAAGCATTAGATCGTCATTTGTGCAGTAATGATGTTTTTCGCTTTAGTTTCTGTACCGCAACGTTCTTCTTCTTGCAGTACATTTAGCGTTGATGTTGGATGTGTTATGTCATCGCACCATTCAACTGGCAGTGAGTTGCAATAAATGATCCAAATGGTTGCTTTTTGTTTGTAGCTCTTTCACACTGTGGTTGATGAGCGCGCTAGCAGAATGGAGCTATATCTGGTAGGCATGGTGTGCTATTATGGCAAGCATTACTCCACTTTTTTCTTTCATACGAAACTGCGGAAATGGGTTTACTTCGACGATGCACAAGTCTCTGAGGTAATGTACTTGTAGACCGCTCCATGTGAAATTCGCAGTTTGCGGTATCGTTTTGCACCACTGGAATGTTCATCGAATGGATGTTTGGATTCACTGTCAATGTGTTTGCCAATGGAGGTTGTACAATGACAAGAAAAAAGCGCAGGATTTTCTACCGCTACCCCATGCTTACTGGACTATATTTGCATTTTTACTGAACCCGTGGAATACAGTGGACAATTCTGAATACTAACGTTGAACTGGCAAACACCAGTTCTATTTGCAAGGTTAAGTTTTTTGCAATTCAGTGTACCGCGCAAAGTTATTTTAAGTTATGACTGGTTCATGAAGCTTCTTCTTACAATTAATCGTTTTGTTCCTCCAATTTTGAAAGTGTTCTGTAGACGGGTTGTTAGAGGCTTCCTGGTAGGTTTCAAACAAAACTGTCAAGACTTTGTTGGGTTAGCCTTACATACTTTCCGCAAAAGTTTCGGAAAACATGGCCGTCAACTGACGAAGCATAGCGGTTGAGTGCGTACTGTTGCGATCTGAGATCCCGCGGCATGTGCGCAAACCGTGGCAGCAAGCAACAATAGAGATCATGCTCGCAATCTCTGTTACTATTGCGTGCTCGCGCTACATATATAATGGTGTTATTCTTCACGCACATCCCATTCGTGGTAAATCACACAATCAACGCAACGCCACCGGAGAGTTTGCAACAACATCCCCTCCTTTTTACAACGAACCACACCGATCGCACGTTCTTTGTGTGAAGGCTGAAGTCGGCACGACCTCTACATCCTGGTCACAGCACCATTTTGTTGCGATCGGAAATCCCGAGCGGCATGTACGCAAAGTTTCGCACCGTGGCAGCAAGCAACAATAGAGTTCACGCGCCGCGATCACTCTCCGCGTACGCTAGTCATCAAGTTCAATCGTGGACACGTTAATATCGGCAGAGCTTCCACGCCGCAATCACTCTATTATTGCTTGTTCGCGCCACGTGTGTATATTGTTGTTCTTCACGCACATCCCGTTCGTGGTGAATCACACAACGCAACGCCACCGGAGAGATTGCAACAGTACCTACCGTTGGAACGCGTGGTTTAGTCATTGACGAGAAACTTGATATTATTTCAAATACAATGCCAATTCGCTTCCCAACCACATCACTATGTGAGGGTAGAGAAATCCCCCAACTGGGCGTTTGTTACATGAATTGCGTCTAGCTATGAGCGGGATACGCGCATCTTTACTTAGTGGTTGCGGTTCCTTTCATTAAAATTGATGTTTTCCTGGCTGGCTCTCCAGAGCTTTGAACTTACGTTCACAAAAGTTACCAAATTTGGTCTGTTGTTGTTGCCCCATAACTGCAATGTTAGGGTCGCTACTACCTTAAGGATTACTGCAATTCAGTCAATATTCATTGATGTTTTAATCATTTCGAGTAGTGTATCTTGGGCAGTGACGCCTGACGGAGTCCATCCCTCTCCAGGTCTATTACGTTCCCTGTAGCTCTTCAGCACACCGTGCGCCTGGCAAGAAGGCTACAGTACCAATTTACAAGGTCTTGGTAAGACCCGGCTGAGACGTACCAGCACCGAAGCGGACGCACTTACCACCAGGCCACGGGCTGGTTGGTCTGTACTTGCAAGCAAAAATGTGTTTGATCATTAACCAAATTAACATCAATTTTGTCAAAAGGATAACCAATCAAATTATATGTGATAACCCGCCACCTTTGATAAGAATATTCTCTTGTGCAATCTTACCATTTGTATTAAGTGGTTCCTCCGAGTCAAGGGCTTCAAAATAAATTTTATTCTCTATATTCCGTTTTACAAAGGTACTGGTTTTCCTTTGCAGAAAGCATTGACGGATTCTGGACTGGCATGAGTTGAGCGTGTCTTTCATGCAAACTCTCATGCAAATGATCTAATATTTCACGGGAGCGTTTTTTCCATATTTTTTCGTTTTGGTGACGCTCACTGGACCGTGAGTATTGGCACGCAGCAAAAACATAGGTCATCTGTTTCATAGGAAGTAAGAAAACAATGGACAAACTATGGCCAGGAATGAGTCACATGCTCATGTTATTTGGATAGAGAAAAGATGCCGGCTTGGTGTCGTAGGCCCGCTGTGGACGTCGTTTTACTTCTTATTTTCGCATCGAATTAAATTCACGGCAACTGAAGTTGGAATGTCTGGGTTGTAGCCATTTTAACGTCGTATTAATTCGTTCCGTATTTATTTCCACAACCTATTTACACAATTTTCAACAAAGGTTTGCGTTTCTGACCAAATTCATCCAAAATGAGTTGTTCGAAGCATCTAAAAAGCGAAAAATTAAAAGACGAAAGGCGTTTTTTCAACAAACATTTCACTGAAAAGTATTTTTCTATTGACGTTAGAATGAAAGGCGTATGCTTATCAGTCACACATAAAACAGTCACTATAGTACGATGTGAAATGGCGTTTTCAAACCAAGTACTCCAGTTTTGCAAACAATTTATGAAAACAAGAAATGCAAAATAAAGCAACGATCTGCTAAAAAGTTTAACGGAACAACCAACTGCATTTGACAAAACCTTATCTTTACAAAGGTCGCGGTAGTGATAACCGTAACTGTGGCTATTTTAATAAATATTGATTAGTTATTTGATATAGTCCACTATACGACCTTTAAAGTTGTGAATTTATGAATATGGTTTTTGCACTTAAAAGCTTGCCCATCCCTAATCCATGCTGTATGGTCTTGTGTTCCAATGTGCCTTGCCACTTTTGTCGCTATGCTGACAGTACACTGCAAGCTGCTACAGGCCGCCTTTTGACTGTGGAGAAAGTTGTATTCCAGATTCAATTTACTTACAGACATTTTTCATTGGTTTCGAAAAGTTATCCATAGGAATTTATAGAAGTAATTCTTTAATGCACTGCTACAGAAGCCGGTCACTCCATATGTTCATGTATTCTGATTGGTGACTCGTAATTGTATTTGGACCGAATCACGTGATTGACATAATAATAGTTTCCCAACCAACGGATGGTTGTAAAAAAAGAATAAAGGTGATCGTGGGTTGATTTGCAAAAAGTTCCTGCGTTAACAGTGCTCAACTTTTATCAGTAGAGCTTCTTAAATCGCCTTATAATGAATATCACGGCCAAAGCAAACGATACAAATGACATACTGCAAAGGTTTCGATAACTCCTGTTATCATCATCAGTGTATAGCAATAGAACTGCAGTGATCTTGCTGCAGGTTCTTATTGGTCATTCAGGAGAAAAGCGCTGTAAAAANGA
>JGI24158J21664_10001841_pt1 | contig 24684 bp, 17 predicted proteins | sample Ectturendosymbi3_FD_21664 | JGI IMG/M metagenome (IMG submission 21664) | reverse complement strand
CAGATGTGCTGCATATTGTCTTACTGTATTTGGAAAACGTAAAAAGCAACAGTAATCAAAATGTTCATGTCGTACTTTCCGTTTTATCTTATCATGTTTTAAATCTTCACTCGTAGACTTGATGCAGCTCTGCCCAGTTTTTGGGATAAGCTTCCCGTTTTTAAACCGATTATTGCCAGAAAGTTACGTACGTATTGACTATGTCTAACTGCCACAAATACCACAACGGTTTTCGAAGGACAAATAGGGAAATATTGCAGTAATATTCAAACCGTCCTAACGCACAACGTGACAGAAGAGTCTGCTATAAAATCTCTCGCATGTATGAGCAAAGGCAAAATGAGGTCGTCTGCCTTCCGAGTTAAATGAACCTATTGTCTTTTATGTATACTGAAACCCGGCTAGCACAATCATTTTACATAAAATATCTGAAACCAGGGCAGTTTTGCCAACGATTTTATAAAAATGTCAACATTTTAGTCACAAACAGTGGACTCTCTCTGATTGCGTTAATATATTTTATGCCTAGCAATGATGCCTAGAATATATGCATATACACTGTGCTACACCAACCGAAATGTCGCCGCTGTAAACAACGTGCTGATGCCACACATTTTTCCCTGTTGGTATATTTTCACATTTGAAACAGTACCAGCTGTATCGAGCTGCATAGGCGTTGAAGTTGTCAAATGGTTACAAATTACTAAATTCTGGTTATTGTTGCGGCATTCAACAATTAATGCAAAACATATGATGTTAAAAATATACAGTATTTGAGGTATTCTCACATGTCATTCGTAACTCGTTAATAACATTGCTAAACTCCAGAATTTACGTGGATTTTGAAATCTTAACAGGACTGTTTTTGCAAAAAATGACAAACACACAAAAGCGCTTTCACTGATGCTGCGTAAACCAAATAAGTGAAAACTGTAAGTATTTTATTCAGGCGCTGAATCAAAATCCCGAAATTTCTTAATTGGTATTGTTTTTGGTACAACTATAAAACTCGTAAAAAAACTTCAGGGGCCAAAATCTTGCAGACGCATTTTACACTGTCCGCTCAACCGTTTTCTTCATCATCCGCACGAAAAAAGGATGACGGATGAAATTCGAATTGAAATCGTAAATAAAAGCGAAATCGTAAGTTAAATAATTAGAATTCGTGAATATTTTCTGACATTTCCGACAGAATTATAGATTAGTAAACTGTACATGCGACTCTGGTTGTGCTTGGTAATTCACGCTCATCACCTATTAATGACTTATGCAATAAAATGATGCTGTTTGAATGAGATTTGAACAAAGTTATTTATTGTTTTGAAGAGGCGTTGCTGATTGTGAAGAACGCGTTTTAGCTTAAGATTACACAGAGATCCCTACTACTTGAGGGTTAACCTAATTTTTGCAGGAGTGCGGGTCAGTCTCCCAACTATGCAACCTGATGTCTTGAGATTGCCAAGCTAAAACACTTTGTTCGTTGATAACGCTGCAGTAGCACTCTAAGTTTGATTGTATCCTTTGATTATATCGAGATATATATAACAAAACTCCTCAATACATTTGAATGTGAAATCAGAACAACGCAGTGTCAAACGGTTCAGTATACAGTAGAATAGCGTCGAACAACAGCGTTGAGCGTTGACAGGCGCGACCGTAAATAGCGACCAATCGCCGTGGTGTATGTTAGCAGGCTATCATTTCACCTTCTAGGCCAGTGGTTCTTTAACTTGGGGCAAATTTACCCCTGGAGGTAAATTTCATCTTCCAAGGGGTAAAGTTACTGAACCATAAATTGCAGCCAATGTAAATTTTTATAAACCATTCTAAACTGTAACAGTTTGTTAATTTCGTATTTTCAATAAATCAGCACCATTGAGTGTATTGGGGGTAAATCTGGTAATTTTGTTCGATAAAAGAGAAAGATACTTAAAAAATTTTAAAAACCACTGTGCTATAGACTGCTCGCAAACGAGTACCTTGCATCGAATCACGAATGGAAATTGTTTGATATTATGCATTAAGAATGTACAAAACGCTAAAGCACGCATGTATCCACTATGTTTAACAAAGCAAGGTTGCTGCACAATGTAGTTTCTGTAGGTATGCGTAAATAGGATTAGCTGATAAGTGTCGAACATTCTAATGCAACATCTGCCACGAAACAACCAATTTTGAATCTTTTTGCAGCAACGAATATGTCCACAAAAGAATGTTTAACCAAAGACATGGGCGACACCTGCGACAATCATTTGAAGCTGGATGAGCAACCTTCTTGTCCTGGAATTGAGATTGCTGCTCAACCTGAGAAGTTAGACATTACAACAGACCCTGCTCCAGCAGAAGATGGCAAAGAAAGAGATCTAGAAACAAAAGCAAATGATTTACCAGCAGAAGTGAAGGAAGAACAGAAAATTTGTTCAACAATAGTACACACTTCTGACGATTATCAAGTCCCTCCATTGGTTGTGAGCACGAACGACGGCGATAAACCGAATGCAGATGAGCAGCAAAAAAGTTCCCCTGTATTGGACAGAAATGATTTTGAAGAAAGTGAAATTACCAGCGCTGAAAATGAAAGAGTAACGGGAAATTCGAATCAAGAAACATTTCCGGTTTCTTCAGACTTGGAATCCAATACACCCAGCTACCAACAAAAGGATGCGGTTGAAACAAATGAAGCGATTTCGCATTTAGGCGAAAGACTTGCCAAATCAATCGTAACTGAGGCTATCTGGTCTGTAGAGACGGTTGCAAAAAAACATGCCATTTGTGAAGATACCCCTAACAGCAATATACCAGAAAATCGTCCAATAGATCAGCACGATGAAAAGGACGATTTGCCATCGCCTCCAACAGATTGTGAGCTGCACCTGGAATTGGACTCTTCGCATGTAGATGGCGTCAAACCAAAAGAAAATGATGAATTGCCATCACCTCCGTTTCACAAAATTTTAGAGAGTGAAGACCGACATTTTGCTTCAGAGAACAACTTGCGCTCTCAGGCGACCGTAACCCAAGACCAAAATGATGAAATGCCATCGCCTCCATCTGATGATGAGCTGAAAGTACTTGGTTCTGCAGAGTCAATCGATACACCACCAGTGCCACCAGATGACTTGCCTTTGCCTCCGAATTCTGTCGATGATCTCCATACAGTTACGGTAGATTCCGAGACTTGTGAGCATTCGTCAGATCTGTTAAAAAATCTTCCTCCTCCTGATGTACAGAAAACTGATGCCGATGACGATTTTCCAAGTCCTCCAGCGATTAACTCAGCGTTAGATGCTGATCGTTTGCCCTCACCTCCAGTCGATTTGCTTCATTCTGATGAAGATCAACCGCCAGTAGCTCTTGACGATATCCCTAAACCACCGCAGATGCTCAAAGATGAAGAGGATGTCGTAAAGAAAGCACCTGCGGGACAAGAAGTCAGCAACACAGAAGGATTACCAGCTCCGCCAACTGAGGTTGTTAGTGAGAACAAGGAGTCGATCACAAAAGATGCTGAAACGCTTTCGATCAAGAAAACTGAAGAGCGAAACGACGAACAAGTAAGAACACGTGCATTGTTTTTTGATCAACTAGAGTGTTTGTGATAACAGATGTGCCTATTCTTACCAATACAGAATTCATGTTCTTAAAACGTGCCCATAACCTCATTTGGTTCTTACGCTTTTGAAAGATTCAGTTCCTCTAAGGAATGTTCTACTTTTACTTGCCATGTAAGAAGATGAGCCTGATGACGATATTTGCTTACAAGGATGTCTGTATATGAAAAAAAGAAATCTGTTAACTCGATTATAATTTGTTTGTGGCCCAGAATATTTACTTTAACACAAATGTATCAAAAAAGATCTGAGCGGTTCTAAATGCCCGAAGTTAGAGCATCTTCCATTTAAAAATTTTGGAGTGATATTCTCATCGATGATATTCTGGAATTCGTCGTTTTCTGGATTTACACACCCATAAGCGTACCCAGGGGGCCTCGCAATGGGACAGTTCGGCGCCGCCGTTTCGGCGATGCCATTTTGGCGATGGACGTTTCGGCGATGCACGTTTCGGCGATGAAATGTGAAATGTGTTTTCCTTTGGAATGTCACCAAAGTGCAAAAGTTCGCCCGGCCGTCGTCTGGGAAGCGTGTAAGCACAAGAGTCAGTCTAGCACTTGTCCCAGATCTTTCCAATTATGCTGTATTTATTGCGATTCATGATGCGTACCATGGATTTGGAAGCGCCATTACTGCATATTCGTACACCGATAGGCAACCGATGGCAAGAAAGTACGATATATTCTTAGATCAGCTGTGAAATGCAATGAAAATGATACCTACGTGAAAGATCAGCAATAGATGCTGTCCAGGCTTAACTTTTGTGTAAACTCACAAACGCCTCATGCCAGCAAAAATAAACGTCACAAGCCATAATTCTTTACACACGTGGGAACGGTCGCACCAAGTTCTTCCAAAATCCTGACGACGGGAAACTACACTGGCCACTGGCCATCAGGATGACAACAAAAACACTTATGAAGCAAACATCCTTTGTAGTCTAACCTTCAAAGCATCTCAACAACACACATTTTTTTCGCATAAAACATTTGCGACCACCATCGCCGAAACGGCTCGTCGCCGAAACGGTGTCGTCGAACTGTCTTAGACCGGGGGGCCTAGGGGGCCTTGCCCCCACCCAATTTTTAGAACATATAGTCATTTTGTGCTTTGAGAGGCGGTATCCCAAACAAAATAGTGTCATTCGCCTAAAATTGAACATTTTAACTCTCCCCAATTTTTCCCCCCCTCAAATTTTTGGGCTGGCTATGCTAGTGTGCACACCGTACCAGCTATAACCTTTTTTACGAGCAGGTTCTCATATAAAAAGAATCTTGAAATGATTTTGATCTTCAACTCGCTGCGAAGTTTTAAAACTGTTGGTTTATTTGTGAGGATACACCCGGGACGTTTTTCAGTCAACTGTGATACTGATGCAAAATTAGGTCCCTATTCGTCCTTCCGCAATATTGTTACAATCATTCAAGATATTTTTTGGTGAAAACTATAAATTTTTATCTTCCAGTGCCTTGGTTAAATGCGTCACTTGTCCCAAATGCAGAGAAAGTCTGCTTAATTTTTAAATTAAAATTTTTGCTGAAACATTGAATTTAAAAATCACAGGTATGGAAGAAAAACACATTAACTAGTCTTAAGCAAATTTGGGACCCAATCGACCATTGTGATATTTACGTTTATGAAGTCTTGTCCCTTTTATTGCATACTTCACGGAAAAGTGAAACTTTGGTAAAAACAGATTGTTGTTCGAATGAGGTTAAATTTCACGCGGTGCACAAAAGTAATGGCGGTTACTTGCTAGAAACGTTTTTTGCTTTACCCCTTGGACAAGGGTCTTGTGCTAATTATTATCATCTTTCCTATAAGGCGGTCGAGTTTAGTTGATCGAAAAAGACGCTATCTCAGTGTAATGCAAGATTTAAACTGTGTTTTTCAGATGAAAGCGGTATCTGGAGCAAAGACAACTGAAAACCAGTCACGCGAAGCGAAAGAAGCCGTAGAAGAAAACAAAAGCAGTCGTTCTCTTTCTCAGGGAGCTGTATCGCAAGAAAAGGATGCTGAAGAGCCAGAAGTTCAGCAAAAAAAACATACAAAGTTGAAAGATCAAGCGATTGGCAGTGATTCGTCTGCAAGTCAAACACCGAAACCCAACGAGGAGGAAAATTCTCGAACTGCAGCCAAACCCGAGAAAGCTACCAAAAAGTGTTGCACAATAATGTAACTCACGGCAGGCCTTGCGTGATTGTGTGAAGCACCTGACGCAGCGCGAAATACGTCAGACGCTGAAATACGCACGACCAAGTCGAAACGCTCTTCACGTGACAGGAAGCAGCGTATAAGCTCGATCAGAAAACGCTGACCACTGCCGTACTTGGTAGCTGAGACTCTGCATATTGCATATTCCCTTGAAACTGCTTGCGCTGCTGACTGGCTCTGGCAATACTTTACACACACTGACTTGGTTTATGACCTCACAAAGCATGCGAGGATGGGAGCAGGCCCTCAACCAGGGGATGGGGGAAACCAGGCAATTGCTCCCAAAAACATTTTCAAAAACGTATTTACTTGTTAAATACAACAACAAGTTACAATAATTTTACCCCACCCCACGAAAATAGTACAACATCATTTTGACCCCGTCCGAAAATATCAGCTGGTTGCGGTCGTGGGCAGCAGTGCACTAAGTCACTGGCTTCTCCCTGATGATAAAAGCATAAATGAAGTCTCTTACATATATTTTCGCATGAATGGAGATAAGGAAGGTGCACATCTATTCTTTCATTGTTTTATTAAATCGCGCTAACCGCCCATATGATATGATTTGAGATGGTAAGTCAAAGTGATGATTTTCGGTTCGAAATGTTTGTAATGTCAACAAGTAAATTTGCCACGTAAAACTCCAAAGCAGCAACGCAAAGTCGGCTTCAATACTTCTCAATAGCAGTTCACTGCATTTGTTAGCCGTTCACTGCATTTGTAGTTTTGCAAGGGAAGAAAAAATTTTGGTATCTGCTGAACCTACAACCATGCCTTGACAAACGTCACAACGGGTTACATTCAACTTCATTTCTAGAACGTCATATACACAACAATTTGAAGTTCCAGTTGATAAAATCTATTATAGTGGGAACATACTCTTTGGGGGCTAGCATTCAACGTTTGCAGTGGTACTGCAATCTGCAGGGACCATGCATTGTCTGATAGCCTGTCACACATATTTTACTCTTTATAAATCTTATCATCTATTTGCCCACCGTCGTAAAGGCGTAGAAAAAACGTAGAGCGGCCTTGCGCTTTGCTAGCTTTGTCGTCACGTCCTCTTCAGAACAGTCAAACAGCCTCTAACTTATAGGACCACCTATAGACTACCGCAAGCCACAACATTCAGAGCATCAGCGCATTTTTGCAGATTCTGAGAAAGCGTGAGACAAATGCTCTCATGACAGGATTATCCAGCTTTTAAATATTATTCATCCGGTTTCTTTACTTGGTTGTTTATTGAACAAGTTTGAAAACTTTTATTCTGGGAAATGACGAAAGGATTCATTATGGGAAAAAGAAAGCAATGTGAGGGTTACTGAGCCCCAGACAGTCCGTTTACAAATGTTACAATGCTTCTTCATAAATTTAGGTATGGAGAAAAATTTTTTTCTACGTCAAATGAAAGTTTGAGGTAAATTTTTAAAACTTTTTATTTTCCGTGGAAACTTAGAAGTTGAAATTGGGTTTATTAATTCAAAGCTTTGGCATCTTGCTTTCAGAAAATAAGGGATGTGGATCTCGTTTCTATGATTCGTGAACCTTGGAATTCATACTGCAAAGCTCTTGACGATAACTATAGCGTTTACACCACTTGGAATTTTTGCGAGGTATATGGTATATACAAAATATTATTGCACCACTTTGTCCGTTAGAGAAAGCTACGAGTCATGCTTGACATCAAAATGTATCGGAACGTATGAAACGACCTCAAAAGTTTTAATGAATTTGTTTGTATCTCGAAAAGTATTAAAGTTCATGTTTTTTCAAAACTTTTCCGTTGTATGATTTCTATCTGAATTGTTTGCTCAGTAGACATGAGCCTTCTGCGTAATAAAACACAATATTTGAGGTTGGTTTTATGCTTTACGAAGCTTTCCCTAATGCTTTTACAAATGATAAGTGCATACTTTATATTTTCGGCAACGTATCTCTTCATTATAGGTATAATTTCATGTGTAATTGCAAACCCATTTCATAAAGATGTAGGTAAAAATATTGAAACATGCATAAAAACGGAAGATTCACTGCGTTCTCTCAACCTTGTTTATCGTTTAATATACATGCCTGGCCAATGCCCGAATAAAGTGAGATATATGGGGTTGGTGTTTTCACTTGAAAAACATTCCTTGTTGACTTCCATTCAAGCTTTTGTCTGGTGTAAGCAGATAAGCAGTTTCAAAGTCCTAAAATGTGCATAAAATTGCACGTTTCATTATAGACTTAGTATAGAGTTACCGCTTTACAAAGCATCGATTTGCCAACTTCTTGCATTGAGAGGGCAACGAAAAGCCAACACATAAGAAAACTGATGATATGAGCAATGAAAACCCGAAATAAGCTTCATACACTAATTTATTGTGTCTTTTTCGCAATTGTTTCGATATGTCCATAGTCTTTACGTTTCGCTCTTAGCATAGATTTCCTCGTAATAATGTGAGAATAAGCATCATTCTACCCACGCCTCAAGGCATTTAAAGATGAAGGAGAAAGTTTGTCGAAACAACCAGTTCTGGTAAATGCTTACTTCAGACTCAACACTAACTTGTTAAACGCTACAGATATTAGCAAATCTACAGCTTTGAATAACAAACCCGCTCCGTGGCGTGAAGGCAATTTATCTCCAGAGGTCAGTGTTCAACAAAATCGTATACCCTGCAGCGTTGCATCAAGCAACTGGTGTCCTCTCCTACCTCATCTTTCCACAATTGTCGTTAAATTGCGCGTTGTACAAAAATGAAGTGCATCAGAAGGAATTTCAACACTTCTTTATCGCATTTTTGTCACATGTTCAATTCCAGCAGCAAATTTGTGAACTAAGAAGAATATTTTATGATAATAACAGCTTTAAGGAAATGAAGCGCTTGTAAGGTGTTCTTTTCATACTTAATTCAGAAACAGTTCTGCAAAATGTCGGTTGAAGTGTTGCTGTTTGTTCTACTTCGCATGTTTTTATTTAGAAAGTTAAATGAAGCTCCTGTTGTTTTTCTTTCATAAATAGCTGTGCTTTTTTACAGGTAAATCTTTTCCATGCATGGGTGTGCACATGTGGTGTTAAAAGATATCTTGGTATTGAAATACTCCTTGTTGTGAACTGCTTCGAGCAACCCGCGCCGTTGTAATAACAGCCGCTATAGTATTCCGAACACTATTGTTTCCTACCGTTCAGTTGGTAAAAATCAACCCGTGGCCTGGTGGCTAGTGCGTCCGCTTCAGTGCTGGTAGGTCAGTATTTCGACTCTAGGCCGAATCTTACCAAGACTTTGTAAACCGATACTGTAGCCTTCTTACCTGGCGCACGGTGTACAGAAAAGCTAAGCTAACGTTTTAAGTCAGTAAAACCTGGATTCAGATTTGCAATCCCTGGAAAGGTGTATGGCAATTTGTTGACTTAAAATCGTGAATGGATAGATCTTCCCTCGCACCAAAGGTCTGTCTGGCAATCCTAACGCCGTCGACGCTGCAAAGGTTTTAAGTAATGGCTGCAGACCGTTTATTGTACTGTATAACGTCTTCACTCCCATACGCAACGCAAGGAAAGCACAAATAAATGAAAGAACACGAAGATAGATATGTGGGGTATTAGAAAAACATTCGCTTGATGGCGCTAGCACAATTGTTTTGATGAAACACACGCATAAATATGTGATATCAAAGGTCACACGCATGGATGGTGCCTTCGCGGTTGTTATAGTATAGTGCTGCGTTGAACTCCAAGTGGACCGATTTATAAAATGCACGCAATCGATTTATAAAACACAAAAATACACCAGCAATTTACAGTTGTGAACTTTACTGAGACTCTAAGGCAGTGCTTCTTCAACTTTTCAAATCCAGGGATCCGTATTCTTAAAAATATGGGCCTGGGGACCAAATATTTTCCTAAACGTAACATGGCGGTCATCAGAAAATAACTCTGACACTACTGGGAATTCCCCACTTTTCGCTGGGAATCCACTTGGGAACCCTGTTAAGAACCACTGCTCTAGAGCAGGGTTTCTCAAACTATGGGTCGCGACCCATTTGGGGCCGCGAAATATAATTTTGGGGCCGCGAAACAAATTGGCTTGACGAACCTGATATAAATGCTGCTGTAAACTTATGGGACGTTTGGATGTATCATTGCCATCTAGACCATCCATCAAGGGGTCGCCTAGAAAAAAGTTTTTTTAAATGGGGTCGCAGAACAAAAAGTTTGAGAAGCACTGCTCTAGAGGATCGCCCGTGAAAAGAATCCCAGGAAATCACCACAACCAGCATAGGTGTAGGAGCAGGCAAATTTTTGCGGGTGCGAAGGATTTTTGCCCAAATTTCCCCAAACTTGCCTGAAAAACACTCCAAAGAAAATGACCTCAATAAAAAAACGACTGCATTTCCTTTCATGTTGGGCGTATTTTTTCAAATCAAAGCACTTCAAGCACCCTTTTTGCCCAAATTTACCCCAAACTTGCCCAAATTTCCCTAACTTGCCCGAAAAGAACTAAATAAAAACATGACCTCCAAAAAAAACGTCTGCACTTTGATTTTGGGTGCCATTTTTGTAAAATCAAAACACATACAACGATTTTGCGAAGGTTCACACATTTTGCCCAAATTTCCACAGATTTTGCGCGGATTCTAATAATTTCTTCCCGGATTTTCACCAAATCAAAAGTTTTGGGAGTGCGCTTGCGCCCCCTGCACCCCCGCCTCCTACACCAGTGACAACCAGAATTTAAGAAATTTTCTATTGCCTATTATCTATCGTCTTGTCGAAGAGAAAACGATTTTGACACCATCGTTGAGGCATTGGAAGAGCTGTACGAGAAAAAGTGAAACAACATCTACGCCAGGCATTTATTAATTTGTCGTCAATAGGCGAGTGGTTAGAAAGTCTTGGAGTAGCTCCGTGCCTTCAAATTGCTTGCCAAGGACTGCCTCTTCCACAATGTTCAAGCAAGTACATACAGCGATGAATTAAACAAGGATCACATTTTTCGGTCTTAGTACTCCCTCAATCTGTCGCTTCCTGGAAGGTTATGATATTGATTTCAGCCTGTAGCTGAACTTGTTGATAGTCTGCAGTGGGCCTAACTACAACAGTCCTTGTCAGTGGGTTGGAATGCTGTAAGTAAATCTGCTACTAATGCGGCTACTAGGTCTGGCTCATCTAACCTCGATGACAAGCACTACCTGTGACTTATTCTGAAATTAACGTTATAAAGCGAAAGACACAAAAATCGGAAAGCAGGAGAAAATCTTTCTTTATGGAAGATCTCCGCACAGTAGGAGTTTTTGTCCTGCAAGATAGCAGAAATGCCACATCTGCGGAAAACGAGGACGTTTCCGCAAAGGTTTGTCGCGGTAAGCATCATGCAAAACCAACTTCAGCATGTGCTTCTTTGGAAGCTCCTAATATACCGCAACCCTATTCACTAATTGCCACTGTGTACACCATTATTATCTTCGTGCACCCGTGCTTGAAGTTGAAATTGATGAACATCCTGCAAAAGCTTTGTTGTACTCCTGAACAGGGCCACAACCAGCTGATATTTTCGGCGGTGGAATATTATAACTTTTTGTTGTACTATTTTCTGGAGAGCAAAATGATATTTACTTGCTGTTGTATACCCAACAATGGCCGGAATGGGATATTTCGGCGATGCCGTTTCGGCGACGCCGGTTTGGCGAAGTTGTTTCGTCGATGGACTTTAGATCAACGTTGTTGCTTCCAAATTTTTGAACTTAACCTCAGTGTCAACCCAGCTCGATTGCTCTAGGAAAAATTATACTGTTGGTATTCATGGCCAAGGTGGCCAAGAAAATTTGTCAGACGTCCATAGAAAAAGCTTACTTGGAATTTGATTGTAAGTATCTCAGTTGGTGTTTGCCTTTGAGCAAACTCTGGCATCCCGCTCCGCCAAACACGTGTTCGCGTTCGCCCAGAGGCAATCTCTGACACCCCGCTGTTAGAACAGAAGTTCGCACTCCGGGAGGCAACTGTTGGAAAGTGATTGGAAGTACGAATATATTCGTACACCGAAAGACTACCGACAGAAAGAAAGAATGAATATACTCACTAGCTGTGAAATGCAATCAGAACAACCACGAAAGCTGAAGCAATAATTGCTGTCCGGGCTTAACTTTTGTGTGAACTCACAAACGCCTCATGCCAGCAAAAAGAAACGTCACAAGCCACATTTCTTTCCACACATGGTCACGGTCACACTTAGCTCTTCCAAACTTCCGGTGGAAGAGAAACCACACCTGCCCTCAGGATGACAACAAAGACACTTATCAAGCGAGCATACTTTGTAGTCTAACAATTTAAGTCTTACAAAAACACACTTTTTTTCGTATAAAGCATCTGCGACCACCATCGCCGAAACATCCCGTCGCCGAAACGGCATCGCCGAAATGTCCTAGACCAGGGGTGGGCAAATAGCGGCCCGCGGGCCAAATGTGGCCCGCCACAGCGTTTTCAGTGGCCCGCGGAAGCCTGCAGGAAAATTTCAAATCTGAAATATTCTCCAACTGATCACAGTAAACATTAGTGCTGAGCCTAACGTAACGGAGACTTGCTTCTACTTCCATGAGAAGGTATGGCCCTCCGCTAAACGCGGCCTTCTGAAAGTGGCCCCAGAGCAAAATTAATTGCCCAAGCCTGTCCTAGACCCACAATGGCAACAATTAAACATATATTTGAAAATTTCGGGGAGAGGGCAATTGCCCGGTTGCCCAAGCCCTGGTAGCGGGCGTGCTCCATAGCATCTGAAAAGTATATAAACGTAAGCTATAAGAGACCGTTTAAATCTTAAAATTGAAGAAGCGTGTGATGTTACCACGGCTTCTACCAAACGTCTGCGGAAAACAAAAGGTCGCGTTGAATCGAATGTCACCGTACTCGAAAGAAATGAATTGAAAGGGGCGATGGACATAATGAACGAGTCCTATTCCTACCAACGAGCGGTCGTTCACTGCATTGGAGGCCCTGGGACCTCGGACATCTGTACCAGTACAAGAGGCAAGAGGTGCCTTTTGGTGTTACTAACAGGTTGGTTGCCTTTCAAAGAGTCATTGACAGCTTCATACAACGACACAAATTGAAAAAATATATGTGCATCTGAACAATCTTACAGTGACTGGAACTACCAAAGAGGAGCATGACCGAAACTTAAAAGCTTTCTTGACGCATCAGCCTTAAGCCGGTAAACGTTAAACAAAGACAAGTCTTAGATTAGCTTAAAAAAATCAATTCGATTGGTTACAAAGTGTCGCACAATGTGATAAAACCGGTCTCTGAGCAATTTCATCCACTGCTGGAAATTCCATCCCCTAAAACTCCTTGTGTGTCTTACACAAGGATGTATGCCTGAATGTCATACGTCATAACAGTCCGCGCCGCAATGGAAAAACCTAATGCTTTTCAGTCTTTAACAAATTTTTGTTTGGAGGAGTTGCAGCACTGCCACGAATCACAGTATCAAGCCGCCACTGTGCTTGCTTAATACTTTGAATACATTGAATGTTTCATGAGTAAAGCAGGGATTCTAAAAACAAACATACTTCCGTTGGATGAAAGTGCGTTAAAGTCATTTGACGTTCCAAAACCAATATCAGCACAAGCAAGACTTCGTAGCATTCGTAGCGAGTTGGCTTTTGAATGTAGAAAGTGATGCTTCCGAGTTTGCTATTGCTGCCAGCGTTTTATGACAAGGCAGATGTCGCATGGCATTTACGTCCCGCTTCTTGAATAAATGTGAGATAATTACCAGAATATTGAATAGAAGTCACTGCCAGACATGGGGTAATCGTCATAGTAATCGTCAATCGTAATCGATTACAGACCATTACAGTTTTTTTAAGTAATTGTAGTCGATTAAACTGACCAAAAATGACATGTAATCACAGGTATGGGAGAAGGCAAAATTTTGGGGGTGCGAAGGATTTTTGCCCGAATTTCCCCAAACTTGCCCGAAAAGTTTTTGTACAACTTTTGCCTACAAATTCTCCCACAAAGGTTATGAAGACCTTTTTTGGTATGTCCTCCAAAAAAGGTCTTCATGTGTTTTTGTGTTTTTCTGCAAACGTTGGTCGCCATTTTTTCCAGGATTTTCAGGGGTTTTACCCAGATTTTCAGGAATTTTGTCCAGAGTTTCAAGGATTTTGCTCGGATTTTCAGTGATTTTGCCCGGATTTGCGACCAACCAAAGCTTTTGGGGGTGCGCTTGCATCCCCTGAACTCCCGCCTCCTACACCACTGCATGTAATCGTAATCGTTATCGAATACATTACTAATTTAATCGTAATCGACGATTAATTTCACAACTATACTTGGAATTTTTCACGCTACGTCACCGCGCGCTGAACCGGGCTTTCGAAGGCTGGGTTTCCTCCTTCATTATGGGTTGTTATGATTATGTCTCAGGGGAGGACATTTGGTCGTCTGTGTGCGTTGAATCCAAATAGTCCAGCCGCAAACACAGCGTTCGATAGCGACAGCTCGTTTTGTTCCAGCTAGCCTTCCTGTTGACTGCCAGAGGTAATGCAGTGTCTAGTGGCATTTTGCGAAAAAAACAAGGGCTGTGGTTAAAAACGAGTAGACACTTCGGCAACAGAAGAGTTGTCGTTACATTACGAGAAGTGTTGGTTTTATGTATATCTACGACGTATTTTATATTTTATTTATATCTACGACGTACGACGTTTTATTTATATCTACGACGGGCCACTGATATCATTCACACCGTACGAGAATGGGCATATTTTTTTCAAACTTTCACGTTAATAACTGATCAACGTTTAATTTTGATAAGACACATCACGGAAAAATCAAGTACAGCAAGGTGTTACTTTGGCGCCTAAAACTGAGTGAATTAATTTGATTACGAAATTCGTCATAAACTCGGCGTAGAAAATGTTGTTTCTGATGCATTTTCAAGGGTCTATGGTTGGTCAAGCTCTCATGATCACCTTCTTTCGTATACATAGACATGCATGCATGTTGGTCAGAACTTTGATTTAGCAAGATATTCCAAAAGAGCAGGATTGTATTTTTGTACCTCATAGATGTGGCACGGAGGTTTAAACTTGATTGAAGATGTGATGTGCAGTCTGCAGCTTGCCACACTACCACAGATCTGAGCCCCACAGGTCCATTATTTGCATGTTGGCCGCAAATTAGCCAACGCCACTCGTTCAGGCGGTTGAGTTGAACCTAGGCATATCTGGGGAGGTCGCAGCCTGGTGGTTGTGGACCAAAGGAGGGAATGAAGGATTGGAGAGCTGGAAGGATTGGTGTGGTTGGTGCACAGGGTAGTTGACAACACTACCACAAAGCAGCGAAGAGGTTTTCTGGAGTGGAGTCGTTTAGGAGGTAGTTTTAGGTACAGAGTCTCGTGTAGGACAGGGTCACCAAACTACGTCCCACGAGCCAAACCCGGGCCTCGAAGCCATCTTTTCGGCCCGCGAAGATATTTGGGAAAAATGAAAAAATAATTTATGTACTAAACGTTTGTTGATTTGTCAGAATGCAACATATCCCGAAACAACCAGGCCCTCGAACTGTTGTGTAAAAGCTTATGTGGCCCTCTGACAAAAACGTTTGGAGACCCCTGGTGTAGGAGATGTTTCGAATTGAGCGAATTTGGTGTAAAGTTTCAAGCATGAAGCACTGCGCCTTGTCTCAGATGGGGTAATGCCAGCTAGAATGGAAGAAAGAGAATGGTGTGCTTCGCAGGCAGCCAGTGAAAACACGCGTGGACTCGTTTAGGGGTACGTTGATGTGGTTTGTGTGAGCGCTGCGGNACCACCCTGGGGCACAGTACTGTGCCGGNGCGAATGCAATAGTCAAGTAGGAAGTTTTTAGAGCTTTGAAGGAAGCTCTCCAACCGACACAGACCAGCCGCTTGATGAGTTCCGCTCGCGACGAGACTTTCTTCTTGAGGATGTACAAGTGTGTTCTGAACGACAGAGAGCGATCCAAGCATACGCTAAGATATGATGGATGTGGTCGAACTTCACTGTTCCATTATGTTGCAATTTGACGTTCAGCTGATAGTTGGCCGAGTGGTTCTTCAGATGGAATACGGAGCACACAGTCTTCTCCACTGAAAGCCTAAGTCTCCACTTAGTCCTAGGTAAGTCTTAACAATAGAGATATCGTGTGATAAAGTTCCGCTTCCTAAACGTGGGGGCCGAGACGGTCAGAGCGACGTCGTCAGTGTACATGTAGCGCTTGACCGGCGTTTCCGGAAAGTCCGCTGTGCAGATATAGTACAAACAAGAGGCTAGAACAGATCCTTGTGCGACTCCGTTCCTGGTTCTGAAGGGGCGACTTGCTTGTCCCGCATCGCTGGTGTATTGAAAACAGGATCTCGAGTACAGAAGTTCCACGATGAAGCTAACCATATGAGTTGACATGCCAGTACTTTTAAGAGCTTCAGCTGTAGACCAAGATGCCAGACAGTATCGTAAGCTGCTGTAAGGTCGAGAAAGATAGCTCCGCAGAAATTTTTGTCCTCGAACGCTTGTTTCATGTTCTGCGTTAGACGAACAACTATTTGGTCCACCGTAGAGCGCCAGCTGCGAAACCCCGCTTACTCCTGAGAAAATTTTTTAACTATCGGGTCGATTCGGTTTAGGATTAAGCGTTCTGTAAGTTTGAATGTAGTACAGAGGAGGGAGATGGAGGCGATAGCTCTTTGGAGATGTTTCTGGTTTTAGCAGAGTTATAACAGATGCTCTGCGCCACATCTTTGGAATACGATTGTTGTGGAAGCATGCGTTGATAAACAGTGTTATAAACAGAGTTATTTGTCTCTTAAACTTTCTGTTGTTAGATTCGGTAAGACCGTTCCGAACGACCTGATCACCTAATCACGCTTCATAATTCATTGGGAGCGCCGCAGGATACGTCAGGTTCTATCACCTCATTCGAGCTCGGCATTACCCTTTTGCAAGTGGATAAGTTTTAAAGGTATTTGTCGGCAATGCTTGATTTGTGCTGAAATTAAACCGCTTTAACGGAGTAGAACCTAAAACGCTTGTGAAAGCTACTCATGCGTGGATCGTTACTCTGCTGATTTTAATGTATATCCCTGAAAGGCTCAAAGCTTTATCTCTTTGTCGTTGTTGATGAATTTAGCTGATTGCCCTTTGCCTTTCCAAGCAAAACGATAACTTCTGAAACTGTAGCCGATTGTTTCTCAAAAAACTTCAACCTATTTGGTATTTGGTTTTCCTGTTTATATTCATAGCGCTAGAGCCCCTACCGTGGAGGCAGGGTTTTTGTAAGCAAGCAGTGAACTTAAAAGAATTTCTGTCGGCGCGTGGTATTGCTTTAGCTGTGCGTCTCTTTATCATTCACGAGAAAATAGGCAGTGCGAAAAGGCAAACCAGACCATATGGAGAGCTGTGCTTCTGCGTTCCAGTAACTTTCCTAATGAGCAGCAGGAACTTCCTACCGCGCTGCATGCCATCCATTCACTCTTGTGCAACGCTCAAGCGCCGTACGAGCGACTGTTCACAGTTTCGCGAAATGCTATTTTCGTTGTTGCAGTGCCTTCTTGGTTTTGTTATGTTTTTTCGTGCACAACAAAGACGAACAGCTTTCTGGTAATCCAACTTAAACTCCGATTGCAAGCCCCAACGGCAGAGAGAGTTTTGCTTCTACTTCAGATCTTGTCCCTTGTCCACAGATAGAGCAGCAAAAATCTGCAGCTAACAACGCATGTGATACCTCAGTTGACACCAGGTTGCCGACCCAGCCCATTCGGCTGAAAGAAGTCAGAGACAAAAATCTTTCTGAAACCTTCTACCGCTGCAGATTTGAACTGCAGCAATACACATAAAGCTACAGATTACACGAATGAACCTGTTCCCAGGCGGTCAAACCATGAACATCGTGTTCAGCAAAGATTCTGTGAATGAAAAAAATGTTTTGTTACATGTCCAGCTTTTTGTACTGCGTCTTTTTTCGCATGTGGGCTGTTGCTGCGCTTCAACGTATCGCAGCGTGTTGTGGCACGCAGTGGAGATACGCTCCTTCATTCTTTTGTTGTTGAATTAATAACTTTTGTTTAGAAAAAGTAAATACAGTAAACCTAGGTTAATCCGGATTCGGTTAATCCGGATCTTGGCCGAAACCGGATAAAACTGGTGGTACTAATGATTTCTAACGTTTTCTTTATAAAAATCTGCGGTTTATCCAGATTTTTTTTCGGATTTTTCTCCACTTACACGCTGTTGTGTTCTCAAAGTGCATTCACTGGTCTCTAGGAAAGATTCGGCATTGATCAATGATCAGTGTTGAGTATACCTATGTTGAGGAGTATTATCCATGAGTGCACTGCACTCGGTAACATGGTTTAGTCACTGCTTATGGACCAGTCGCAGAAATCCCTGCGTCAGTCCAAAACCCAGGTTTCTTCGCAGCGAAGTAATCTAAAATTATGAACTTAAGATTGTTCATACTGTAACTGCGTGGATATGGCGGTACTAGTCTGTTGTACCATTGTAAATACATCACTAAATTCATTTTACCTCTGAGAAAGTTTGCTATTTGGTCGTAAATGTGTTCAATTTAATTAATTTTCACCGACATCTCAGCACTTAGATGACGTCAGGCTAGCAACAACAATCTTCGGTTAATCCGGTTCTTCGCCTAGGATAAAATCGTCGGTCAAATCGAATCCGGATTAACCGAGGTTTACTGTACTAGCGGGGGAGAATGTGGTAAAGGGCTTGGAGCAACCGCTCGCACTCGGCTATTCATAAGCCCAAGCCAGTTATAATCACTGCCGCTCTAGTACTCCGAACGCTACTCTTTCCTACCGTTCAGTTGGTAAACTTTCGTGGAAAATGTTGGTGACTGTGATACTCTCAGTAATAACGCTGTTTTGGTGTTATGTTGCCGCTTAGCTAACTTTTAAGATTTTAGGTGAATATAACCTGGATTCAGTTATGACGCGACTAACCTAAATGACGCGATATTATCCTCTGGGCGTGTGCTTGCTTCATGCATTTAAACCTTACCACAAATTTTTATGTTTTTAGTACTGCAGTGTTGTAACCAGGTAAAGTTGCGCTAGGAAGGGAAAAAAGCCTTGGGCAACCCATGTTTAAACTGTTCAGGCCTACGGGAAGATTTTTTCAAAATTTCCCAAAATTTTTACACAAAAGTAGGTTAAAATGAAGAGCGAGAAAGCTCAACCGCTTTTTCCTAAAAGCGATATCGCTTAAAAAGTCAACATCTCACGAACGTTTCATACCCGTTTTTCCTCTCTGGAACGACGCGACTTTAGGAGATTTCGAAATAACTCACGGTTTTCAGAAACATCTGATAATTTTGCTTGCTCCACAACACGACGGGGCCAAACCAGGTCGGAGATGTAATTACGTCACTTGGTCTTTGGTCAACCTTTGCGTTGCTTTCCTGTGGGTTAGCCAGCAGGACTCGTCTCGCCAATCTTTCCTGGGTACTGTGGATGGGTCGGGTACTTTTTTGCGCCGCCGTTTTGGCGACAACTATTTGGCGCCGAGCTGTCTTGGCGCTGAACTGTTTTGGCGCTGAGCTGTGTTGGATTGTAATGAAAATGTGTGAAAACATAAATAAAACTTTGATTTGTATCGTGATGGTAAGCTTTACTTCCCAAATATTCAAGTGGTTCCCTGAGTCAAAATGTTTTGCGTTGTTTAGAATTTATATTCGTTTTTTAATTCGCATCTTCAAAACAGTAGCAATGGTCACATTTGCTGCGTTTATCAAAAACGCATAGCTACCTATCGTGGGAAAACTTTTGTTTATCCCACTTGCTAACAAGATTCTCAGCCATTTGTGTTGTTGGCTATATGTGAAAATGAAAGGAAGAGTTTTAATGTTAATAAAAACGCTTCCTTGAAGTCCTAAAATACAGAAATACGCTCAATCTCATCTCAAGACAAACGCACAACGTTTGTTGCTTTTTAACAAAAAACAGCTGCCGTCTTGAAAAACATCCGAGCAAGATGGAAAACACACAGTTCTAGAGACAATGGCGTGTGCGTAATAGTAATCACGGAGATAAGCGCTAGCGCCAAACGGCTCGGCACCAAATATCCGGCGCCAAATGGTCATTGTCAAAACGGCGGCGCCAAATAGTCCCATTACGTTCTGGACCAGGGGTCGGGAACCTATGGGTCGCGAGCCAGATGTGGCTCTTTTGGTGATGGAATCTGGCTCGCTTGATATTTTCTTAACACGATTGTTACGGATGAAACTTTTTCTGTAATTTTCCTACAAAGCCATCAGCAACACCATGCAACACCAGAAGTCGCATTAACAGTAAGAAGCATGTTATTAAAGAGAAAATTCAAACATTCACCATTGTTTAAAATTGTTGATTTTGGTTAAAATGCACACGTTTGTTAAGTAAGTTAGTTGCAGTAAGTGTTGAAAAACATTATATGGCTCTCACGGAAATAGAATTAAAAATATGTAGGTTTCACGGCTCCCTTAGCCAAAAAGGTACCCGACCGCTGTTCTGGACTGTCACATAGCGTAACCATCATAGCTAGAATCTTTCTATTCGGAGGATAAGTGGCTAAACATTCACGGTTTCTCACAGCTGCGCATTTTGTCGCGAAGTGTTACGCCGTGAACTGTTCGTATAAAAACCATCTCTGCCAGTTGTACTTGTGATAGGAATTTTTCGGTCATTACCCAAGATTAGTAACCATAGAAAAGACTTGGAACAAGCACTACTTTTCATTCCCGTTTGGTTGCACGCAGTTGAAAACCATTAAAATGCATGTTGAAGAGCCTGTTCAGAAGATGTCAGAAGCACTAAATCGCCCACTAAACGCAAACGGCTGATCCTGCAGCTTCGAACAGTGACACCCTCGTCCACTCGTCTTTGACCGTCTATCCAATTCATATAGACTATGAAAGTAGGTGACAACAGCGCACAGCTTTGTCAGAGTCTAACAGCCACGGTAAATGGTTGTGATTTAAAGCCACTGACACGGACACAAACTTCTGAGCTGGAATACAATGACTTCAAAGCTAATAAGAAGCGGCTGTCAGTACAGCGCACCTGCAAAATTCCCTAAAGATTTTCTCGAGAGGCGCCGTCATATGCTTTGACAAGGTCGACAAACAAGAGTATTATTAGTTTATTGTTAGTAAGACGTTTTTGGAATTAGCCCCAAGATTTCCCGAAAAGATTTTGGATAATGAAAATTGGTTTGTATTGCTGCAACTAGGACGAAAACCGCATTCACTGGGTATCTTTCCAGCTTTGGTCAATTATCTCACGGCAAGCACTTGGCATATACTGTACTTTTCCAGGGAGGTCACGACGAGAAATGTCCTGATTATTTGTCAATGCCCTTCTGTTCAGGTGTATGATGATGATCACCCCAGTTCCCACATGCAGTCCTGCGAGCTTCCTAGACTTCAGTATTTTGATAGCTAGGAAGACTTCAGTCGCAATGATAGTATTATTATCCATTAATTGCACCTTACACCAGGAAGGCGTAACGAGTGGGGGCAAGGGGGGAACAATTCCCCGGGCAACGAATCACTGCTGGGGTCGCCGAAGGACTGTGGAGGCGCCGAAAAACCCCAACAATGTCAGAAGTACTTTTTTCACCTACGGTACATTTGCTTCCAAAAGACCTCAAGTTCGAAGAGGGGGTGCCAAAGTTGCTTCTTGCCCCGGGCGTCATCAAACATCGGTACGCCTATGCCGTCTACGTGTCTGATGGTATGAGAATGACTGGGTTCAAAATATCTTTCAAATAATCTCTCCATCTGCCAAGGACTTCCCCTCATTTCTGAGTAAGACACCGTTTAGTGAGTAAGACATTGCATTTTGAACTTTTTACCACTTGGTCTGACAATTTAAGCGGATCAGCGTATCACGAATGAAAACATTGCTACGCTTTATTGTGAAGCCAGGCCTTGCAGGCTTTGCTCAGACAGCGTCTTTTACCTCCTGCTTCCAGAAAGGGAATTACTTTTTGTCATCTTTCGCCATACCGAGTCGTTTCCCTTCATATACTTGAACAGCTGACAAAATGACAGCTGCTTTGAACAGCCGTCACTCCTCTTCTGCGTCCGCTGCATATTACGCTATAGCTCTTGGAACAAGGACGATATGCTATGTGCAAAGGTCTTACACGTTTGTCGCGCAGGACGTCTCACTTTATTCGGTGGGGCCAGCATGTTCGTGTCGCCCCTGTTGGTGTTTCCAGACGTAATTTGTAAAACACCATGAGGTGGTAATCTGCGTTTGGGATTAATTTTCGGGCGAGTTGTCAAAGGTGTTGAGTTTATGCTGATATAGTTAGGCTGTAAATTGGGAGAGACTAAACGCGAGTTTTAACTTTCTTGCAAAGTGCATCCAGGTCGCACAGAAATGTAGTGGGACGTGGAAGCGAGTAGCACAGACACTTAGACCTGGTTCTGAGAGCATTACCCGAAGAAAGTTATGTGAAGCTGGAAGACTCGAACGTTTGAAAATTTTGTATTAGTTGAAAGTTAAGTTAACCTGGCAAGGTAAAGGATAGTGCTGGTTTATTTCTGCGATCACATATATTTCCGCCATATATCTTATAAACTTGGTAATGAATTTGCGAAGACAGGTGATTCTCATAAAATGTTGTTTTCTTTAAGTTTTACACGAATATTTTTTTCTCACATTGCAATGAATTCGCACTACTTGGTCGCAGTCCATGCAGCTAGGCTATCACGCTACATACTGCTGGATCTGACGTTCACTTTACCACCGCTCTCAGTGTGTGTTACTATAGGTTTTAAATGACAATGAAGGATCGCTTCCTGTTATGGTGTCTGTTTTGTGCACCGAAAGGAAATGTATTACGTCTCTCAACTCACGCGGAGTGTACCAGTCGCTGTGTGTGAGGTTGGTTGTGATACATACTGCGGCGGATATTTAAATAAGGGAGATACCTGTGATAATGGGACACTTGAAAAGAACAAAGGCAATATTATCGAAAGTTTTTGCCACTCATAGTGTTTTTACCTTTCATCTAGTGTTGTAGCGCTTTTTTTTGCCATCTGGTGTTTTTTCTTGAGCTTGTATTAGTCTGCTTCGAATTGTGCAGTGAGTGATTTTTTCCCAGTAGGGGAGTTATCGAAGTTTGCAACAGAGCAGCCGAATGAATTACTTCAAGGTATATATTTCTGAAAAGAGAGTGCGTGCTCGCTGGATGGAAAATCCAGACAGTGTGACGTCTTCTGATGATTGTAGCCAAGTTACAGATCATGAAGCAGAAGTGGAGGTGTCATTGGCCTTTTTTGGGAAATGACACCTGCACTTTGAATTTTGCATTTCAGACCACAAGGCATTTCTGAAGAGCTATGGCGTGAACGTGTGATTGGTTTCTCGCATCCTATGTAGTGAATTACAATGTTTAAAAGTGCTGCCTTCAGGTCATAGTAAACGGTTTTATTATCATATCTGACAACTCTTCTGATGGTACTGTTGTAGTTTTTGGCGCTGTTAACGTGTTTTTGGGGTTCTTCGATCGAATTTACTTGTGCTTGCATGCTCGTTGTGACACGACAAACTTGCACTAATTAGGCTAACGCTTGCTGCAAAAGTTAGGTAAAATAAATACTTTGAGTGAGCGATTTTAAGGGTGTTACGGAATAAATATTCATCAAACGCCCAGATTGTTTTAATGAAATCTAGTACTTTTCTATAAGAGAGTGGTAACAGTGACGTGTTGTAGAACCAAGACTATGACTCAGACAAAATTCTATTTGGAACTTGCACGTGGAAGCAGAAAAACTGCCTTCATTCATGGTTTTCAATATGCTTTTATGTCCAATAATAACAATTATATTTAATGAATATCCTATGAAGAACCGTATCAGCCGCGTTCCACGCCCCCCAATTAGGGGAGGCCACGCTGTTACAGGGGGACCAAAATGCAGTCCCGTCGCCACGGCTTTTTCAAATTTAGCCCCCTAAAAACAAAGCTTCAAACCCCAAATTGAAATATGAAACACTAGAAATCAGTGAAGTTTTTGACAATCCATATTCTATTCTGTCTTGTAGTTTACAGCCGGAGCAGTACCTGCTACTGTTACCTAGAATAACATGGCCGGATAATTTTTGTTACGTTTGTGAGGTAATAAACGTATTTGAGGCTTGAGCGTAAATCGTCAGCATTCATTGCTTGGAGTGCCGAACGTGAAGTTAGCCTATATACCAAGCTGCATAGTGATTGTTGTGAAATTGATGACAAAGCACGTCTACGCAATAAGGAAGTTATTACCATATACCAGGGGTGGGGAACCTATTTACTATCACGGGCCGCATGAATCGTGCATCATCGCTGGCGGGTCGCAAAATCAAATAATTTTATCCTAAAATTCTACCTTTATCTAACTATGAGGAAGAGTGACTTCTCTCGACATACTATGTAAGCACCTGCTTATCATGGAGCTTCGTTTTGACATGATGTTGTGTTCTAACTTGGGTAACGAAGATTCTGATGCGGGCCATATCAAATGTTCACGCGGGCCTCATTTGGTCCGCGGGCCGCAAGTTCCCCACCCCAGCCATATACTATGGAAGTTTGCAGAATGGTATGAAAATGTTTTATAATATCACATATACCACATAATACAGGCTCATGAAAGGGGTGACACGCCAATAAAATACACTGAACCTAATTTTGTAATGCTATGCCAGTGGTTCCCAACCGGGGAGGAATTCCTCCCCAGGGAGGAATTTCATGTGTTCAGGGGAGGAATTTCCACATCATAATTAAACTACCTGTTCATTGTAAGTGTTGAACTTCTTTTTAAAGTGGACATTTGCTCTTTCAATTTGTTATGTCACTTTATATTTGTAAATTATTC
>JGI24158J21664_10001840_pt1 | contig 24684 bp, 15 predicted proteins | sample Ectturendosymbi3_FD_21664 | JGI IMG/M metagenome (IMG submission 21664) | reverse complement strand
AAAAAAATCTGCTGTGGGTTACGCAAGGGCAGCGTGTGCCCCTAAGCTGGGCATGACATGTAAGCAAACTGCTGCACGACATCAACAACTGCTGTATTTAACTGTCGTCGCCTAGCGCCGTGCACAAGGAAATGCAAAAATGTACAAATACCTCGAAACGATACCAGCTGATGCTGATGCACACGAAAAAAACTTCTTGCCCCTTGTAAACGCAATACTTGGCAGTACCTAAATTAGGTCGTATGCTTGAGGGGGTACCGAGGATATCAACATCTGATGGCTTTCACGGGGGAGCAACACATTCACGTCGTTTGTTCGGCCGCTGCCCGCTACAAGCAACCCGAAACATGCGTGCGTCAAAAGAAACATTTCCACGCGCAAATACAGTTTGACGCCTGTGCACTAATGCGTGAGGTAGAGCGACGACGCAGTCATCCACGCGGCTGAGCCCGCAATCGAAAATGTCCGTTGATCAGTTGTTCGACGCAGACTGCATCGCGGACAGCAAACAGCAAGTTAGACTCTAAGCAAAATGCGTTCGAAAAAAACAAAATTCGTGAAACAGGTAAAAATGTAAGCATGCGCAGCCGTCATTCATCGCAAGCAAAACCATCAGAACTGTAAATAAAGGCTGAGCGGCAACAGCAGTACATTTTCAACACCGCTGTAATGTGCCACTGGGCTAAAATTGAAATCAGTCAACAAAACAACAACAGGCAGATTCATGTGGTGCTCGGCGACGTCCCGGCTTTTTCGGACGATTCATCTGCGTCAGTTTCGGAAAACTTCGCGTCCGAGTCGATAGTAAATGCAAGATAGACAGGTTTGTGGTCGCCCATGCACACGTCGTTGCCGATCGTGTCGTATGTGACGTCGGCGGCATTTGTCTGCAACGAGAACGATTCGATGAGGACCTTGTATAATTTCAAACCAAAATGTCAGGTCGGCAGAAACGCCGCAACCTGTAACTACATGCGGTGTAATGGTTTCGGCTAGCGACGTAGCTAGACGCCTTCAACAAAGGTCAACCGAGGGCTTTACTGCTTCTTGTAGGGAGAGCACACTTTCTGTCAATGCTAAATTGACCAGAATTCGTTTAAAGCATCGCATTCATTTACACAAGACGCATGACTTCCGAAGAGAACGTTAGTTAAAATGTTCTTAAGCTGCGTGCGGTACCTTGAGCGACACAAACATTTCTGGTTTGAATCAGTGTGTGTGTTCGCTTTAAAGCCCTCACATTCGGGACCAGTAATAGTTAAGGTGTCTGTTAATGTGTGAACGAAGATGTGATTGGATGTCACGGTCGACATCCGCGTAACCACTTCCAACGCACGAGCCAGTGATTTGAATGAGAGCAGGTTAAACGTTTCGAAAACAGCTGTTTATAAGCAACCTTCGCGTTTCATTCACCAATTCTTGCTGGCGATGAAAACAAACAGCATCATCAAGTCAGTGATAGTCACCTCAGTCAGTTTACCATGGCCCAACACATTTTTGTAAAAGACATCTATTTTGGGCTTTTCGCGTTAGATGCTGAAAAAAGATAAAACTTAACGCGAGTGGCGGTCCACCATACCTCGCAAGCACTCAGCAAACGTTTTAAGGCCCAAACAAAACTAATAACTTGCGACACAGGACGATCACAACCAGAAAACGTCAAAGAAGCAGCCTGTGTTTCGCACAAGGAGGTAATTGTTTAGACAACAATTTGTGGCCAAGACGTGTGACGTCTTCACGGGTCGGATAATAATGAGAAAACAGGTTGGAGTCCTTCGCAGTACCTTTTAAGTGCCTTAGCCGTGTAGCTTCGTACGGATAATAATACCAGAGCGATGCGGGCAAAAAAATGTAACGTGCTTGCGTCATCTGCCATCGGAAATCGCTCAAGCATGACAATAACCAGGCCTTGATGTTTTCACCTTCGCCTAAATTCATCGGAACAAACGACCAGAATGCAGCAACGCGCTGTATGTCGCGACAGCTTCAGTGCTTTCAAGTGTGAAAATCTCTCATACGAAAGCTTCTGGTGGCTTCCAGGCGTGCTTGCGTACGCTGGTTTATTTTTCTCGAAAAGGTTCGTGACGAGAACGCAATACTTTCAGCCCTAGCGACGACTGGCACCGGAACGCCACAAAGCCCTGTGTTTACCGAGTTGCGCGCAGACGCATGACGAACTGTGCCGTTCAGAAAACCTTGACAGCGCGACATTCGGATCGCTCTCATACGAATATAAATTAACGGCCAGGGTTCGTGAAAAGCTAGTTCGCACTGACGTCACAGCTGTGACATTTGCCCGCTTGTATTACCATCAGCTGCTCAAGCGTGAAGAAAAATCGTGTGGAAGTCTGCATCACACCATTTAAATCTGTCTCCGGGGGAAGGGCGTGATGGACAAAAAAGACGAGTCGTTCCTTCCGGTGACCCTAATAGGTCGGTGGCATTCGTTACCCGGTTTGATGGATGACGGTGGCCAAATCCCTGTGGTTTCAAAAATGACACCGCCGATTTTTTAATTTCAAAATCCGGCCGTCCATCTGCGCGCACTGGTTCGTGTCCACGGAGGGCGAGAGTTCCGTCGGAAGACGCTAATTTATTCTGTTGCACAGAAGTCAGAACGCAGCGCAACTGAAACCGTAGCTTTGTTCAACCAGCAACAGGCCAGGCAAACACAAGTCAGCAACAGCGCGATCGGACCGGTGCTATAGCAGGCTTGGAATAGAAAAAAGAACTTGGCCAGTTTTCCACTTACGCCGTTAGAAAGTAGAGTATCACGTTGCAGTTATATTTTAATCTATCCGCCTTCATAACTATTAAGCCTGAACTTAACGACTCATGAATATTAAGAGTTTGCGCTGCAGGAGTGCCGATGCAAAAACAATTCGTACTACGACCCTAGCTTTAAGTTTCTCTGTCGCAGAATATGCTTCTCCTGTTCGGTGTCAACTGCCAATCCTAAAAGTTAGACCCAGCTCTGAATAGCGCATGCCATGTTATCACTGGCTGCTCAAAACCCGCCATTGCAGAGAATCTCTACTTGTTGAGTGGCATAGCTTCTCCGTACGTCAGAAGAACTGTGGCATCCCAACATGAAAAACTGCAGCAGGAAACCGATCCCCGACATCCCCTTTTCAACAATGCAATACCAAATAAAAGATTGAAATCTAGGCACAGCTTCCTCCACTGTGTTAGGTGTACTCGACCGACACCCAACCTCACAGCCAGCGATTATTATCCATGTGGCAGGAACACCTCGCAGAAAAACCACCCCACACGAATTTAGCCACCACCCCACAGGAATCACTTCCTACTGGCTATAGCTAGATGTGACCTTTCTGGGCCTGCCTAAGCAGCCTGAGAACTGCGATGGGCCTCTGAAAAGCCAATCTGGTCAAATGGGGTTATGAAAGCGATGGTTGTATCAGCTGCCACTGCGCGGAGGAACAAACCGTGGCACATCTTATTTCCTTTCCCGTGCTTCCAACACAGTGCACAAAAGCGGGACCTTGCTGTTCTGTCTCCAGGAGCAAGATTGTGCGCGGAACACTGGTGCGGACGCGTTTACGCTTGAAGTGACACGAGAAGAAGCCAGACAGTACCTTCCCACCAGGCTCATCATGCAAACAGTGCCACAGCAAAAACTCGCCCTTGATGCAGTTTTTGCATCTTCTTCGTACTATTACACGAAAGATGCACCTTTGCGAAGAAGCTCAAGTCATTGATAAGTATAGAATTCTAAGTAACCCTCGACCGACGACTGTCAACAACTGCCTTTCGTTCGTGCTGTATAATGTATCAACACAGGAAAGCGTCGTCGGCTGGGCTACGTTGGCAATAACTGTATCAATCACACGCAAGCAACTAGCAAACAACTCAACTAGGTTTCGGGTACGATGGCCAGTTGCTCACAAATGGACGTATTGTTTAGCTCTACCGCCTGCCTGGCTGAAACTTTGAACTTCTTGCAGCACCACATGTATCACTGAAGGGTCACAGGCGGATGAGCGAGCAGGCGCTCATTTTCGCATGTCCAATCTTATCAAATTTTGCGTACATTTGAGGGGTGCAAAAACTAACTTTCGATCTCAGAAAAGCTCAGCAGTGCTGTGTCAGTTCAGCTCCAAGCATGTTTCAAGTTACTCCAAAACTTTTAAAAACAAATTTGAAGCAAGTGACTTGATCTTTGTAAAGAAAATGTAGAAAAAATCTAGCTCCTCCGCCAACCAAAAAGATACTTAGACTCTACCTCCGCAAAAAAACAAGTCCGCGGAGCGATGACCGCAACACCGTTTTTGTCCCCCCTGGTCACCAGGCAACCAGACGTTGTAGGTGTGAGTAGTTTAAAAATGCGCAGCTCCCGCTAATTCNCACAAAAGAACGAACTTGTCAACTGACACAGTGCGANAGCGCTATTGCCATATAAACATCAACTCTTTCAGTGATGATTGAATTTCTGACAAGCAAGGACATTAGGCGCACGGCTTCCATNCTTGCAGGGCTGTCATTTCAGCACTGCGCGATTACGGTTTNCAAAAGTCTTGTTATACGCTGATTTTTCCAGCGTATATGTTGCGATTCCCAGCATTTCAGCTCAAAGTACGTAGAAGTCAACGTACAGTACGCGAAGCAGCAAACCCACTTGTGAATGCAGCCAGTCCCATGTCTCCTCCGTGAGCAGAATGCGGTCGCACCAGGACGGGCAGCGCGTGTCCATGTATCGCTTCGAGTCCGACGTGTTTTCCGAAAACGGATACCTGTCAAGAGACGGGAGGTTACAACGCGTGCCTTGGGTACAATTATAAATTTGGAACATTCGACTCGTTCGCGGGTTCTAAGTGTCGTATATTTGCGCGCGACAACGAATGCGAGATGCAAATATTATTGAGGGAAAAAAACAAAAACGTAAGTAAAGAGGTCACTTCAACTGAAACGTTATATCGTCAGTGATGAAAGCAGCTGCCGTCTGAGCAGTGAAAACGACCTTTGCCTGTGACCGTTTCAGCATGCAAAATTCGATTCTTGTTCCATTATAAACTAGTGCAAAAATAAATCCTCTACCGGGTTTGATAGAACGCGGTTTCCACAGAAGTTTGAACATCAGACGAGCACTGGCGGTTTGTTTGAGCACGCCAACTTTGGATTGTATCGGTTAAAATCGGAATCGAAAAAATGTCAAAAAAACGAGCGCGTGAAGTGGTTTAATACTGGCACGTCTCGGTGAGCGGCAAAAACTGCCTTTGAACTCGATGGTTTAATGTCCACCTGCCAATCGAAAGACTGCTTGGCTGATCGAACCACAGCCATTGAGTGCTTCGCCGTAATACCCCGTAGCGGGAGCGTCAACCTTAACTCGCCTCAGCAAGAGAAACAATCCAGGCTTCAGCCTGCCTCCAATTGCCACGGCCCGAATATTACGAAACAAGAAATGATGCGCCTGCGGTTTTTGTAACAAATGCCTTCGTAATAACACACACTAAACATGATATAATCGAGTTCACCGCAAATGTTCTACGATCTACTTATTCATCAAACAAGACGCCCCGAACAGACAGACGGTTCTTTGGTGTTGGCTGTAAAGCTAAGGCCTTGGCAAAGCTGACACCGCGGACTGATTGCATGCCGGCAAGATCATCTCAGCAGTCCGTGCGATCGCGATAGGTGACAAAAGAGCGAAGAACTATGTGAAAAAAGCACACAAGACAAATAACGCTTCGCTGATCAGCAAAACATAGGTTCAAATACAAGAAAACGTGTCATTTACTACAATCACAGAAAGCATTAAAGCAGAAAAAGGTTAAACCATAATGCGGCGTAAGACAGGTTTGGTATCAAATCTAGTTAAACCGTACGTTTTTTTAAAGGAGAACAACAAAATCGACCAAAATTTTGACAAGTCAACTTTTTAGAATTCTCACTCCACAGCCTGGCTCCTCTGTAGACTGAGTCCTGTTGTTATTTGCAGATTTGTAGAAACGGATTCGTACGATGTTCTTTTGTTTTTGGTGGGTGTTTACGTCGTCATTGGATAAGCATACATGATCTCGGGTAACATACACCATTAGTACTTCTTTGGTCATTTTAAAAACGTGCTTTGTCAATTCATTGTTGTAAATTTCAGTGCTTCGCAGGATTTGAGCTACCTTATTTATTTTATTCTCTTGTAGGGATATGCTCAGCCAAAATATGTCAATGCTCCACGATTTAGAGCAGCAGTGGATGAAATTGCAGCATTGCTCATTTCACAAGTTAATAACCGCTCTGTAAATGGCTGCAAACGATTGAAAATACGCTGGCCGCAATATTCTGACGTCAAGAAAAGTCTTTAAATGTAAAACCGGTACAGTTAGTGGTTTGTAAAGTGTACAATGCGCATTTCCCACCTTGCGTTGGTATCGATTGGAACGCATAGATATGCCAATCTGTTCATTTGTTTAATGCTTTTGCTGCCCTGTGATAACTTTATAGATTGGTATTTAATCTGTTACAAAAGAAGATTGTTTTATGGATTTTAATTGCCAATTTGTTTGTCGCCGTCCACTTTCAAATATAAGCATATACTAACTTTTATTTGTATATCATTCAAGTGTTCGCTGGACAGCTGCAGCGTCGCATCACCAGCACGAAGGATTTGAATTCCGATTCCTTTGTCAATCCAGTAATGCAAATTAAGAACAATTCTGGACCAAGGGTTGAACCCGGAGAGTTCTTAAAGGTAAGTCGTAGTGGATTGGTGTTTTTGGCACAGATGTACTATTGTCTATCCGTTAAATACCTTGCAAAGAAATCATCAGCCACCTCTCGTATGCCATCATGATTAAGATTGCTAGGGATTAGATTATCCAAAATGCCATATACGCTTTGGTTAAGTCAAGAAGTGATGAAGACATGCAAAGACAGCAGTTTGGGTTAGAGATGGTGATGACATTATTAATGGTCAACGATTTTGAACAGCCATTACGAAAATCACATAGTGTACGAGTAAAAATCTCATTTTAACTAAAAATCCATTCTAGTTTAGGCATGTAGATTTTTCAAAAAATTGTGGAAATAAGTTAGTAACGAAAAGACACCGTAGGTAGATGAGCTACATTTTTAGCCAGATTTGAAATTTGCCATTTTCAATTAACACGAAAAGAACTTTGCGTGCTATACAAAGGTTGAAGATGTTAACGAGGTATTGCGACATACTATTTTCACATAACTTTACCTCTGCGACTAGAACGACTTGAGAGTGACTAATTTTGATAGGGTAACGCAGCGCTTGCTAACGGGTGTGCCGCGGCACGCCAAACAGTGACAGGTGTGCCGTGAAATAGATGAACCCGGCGTGCCACCGCCATAAAGGTTGGGAACCACTGGGGTCATCCACTCATTTGAGAGGATAGATCTCCGGGGCACTTCTGGAGTAATGAGTTTTTGACTCGCGGTGTAACTGAACCACTTTTCTTGGTAAAACGGGCGACCGCTGGTGCTGGATTGGGCCCGATAATGTCAAAAGAGTAGATTGTATCTGCAGCACTATGCGAATTTGATGAACGTGTATTGAGGTCGATTTCTAGGCAGGATAGCTGTCCGACCTTCTCGCTTGCTTGGGTTCTCATCAAATATGCTCCAGGTCTCCAATATGTTATTCAAACAGTTTTTCATAATGCATGGTTTTCTCTTTTTCTGATTGTGTGTCAAAATAATTCTATACTTCTTATAGTTTCAGTGCAGAGTGACATTAGATCTGAGTTTTATTAATAGTAATATTTATTTTTGAGTCACACTCATGGTCCACATCACAAGGGCAATTGAATACCGTAAAAACGGTTACTCATAGCGCATTACCTCATATACATATGATTGTACATGTACACACGATTCCTGGTTTTAGTGGATGTTACCATGCCTCTTGTTACGCATGGTTTGGCAGCTAGTTTGCTTTCCTTCCCAGACAACTTGACGCGAGGGGGTGGTTGTCGAGTACTTTTACAAAATGTGAAAATATTGGAATTTTAGTCGTTAAAACTTGTTTGCTCACGCAGAACTCCATTATAAAATTACTATCTAGCACACACATATAAAAATAACTAACGATCAATATTCCTATAATTTCTTTTGTCAACTGGGTATAGGATCTTTTTTTGGTAGCTTGATTACTAATTAGGTTGACAAGCGCTTGTATCGAACCACCTCCGTCCTGGAATCAGGACTAAACGTGATGACGATGGTGATTTAACGAACTAACTGCGACATCCTGTGTTAATGAAGCTGCCGACAAGTACACGCAAGACGTACGCTGACACGGATGCAAGCCTCAGTGACGTGATAAGTCACTTTTCGCGTGTTTCTTTTTTACAGAACGAGCGTGTACGACTGTGTGCGCATGTTCGCGATTAGGAACGCACGATGAAGAATCCATTTAAGTTCCGAACATCTCGCATCGAAACTTGCGCCACGTACAACCCGTCTTTCGCGCAGCGCGTATCTTCCCGCCCTATTTCATATCAGTGATGATTCAACGTGTTGCAAGCGTTGAGAAGCTTTCAACCGCAAAAGCACGTATAAAGACGATCCGACAAAGTAGCCTCTTATACGTCGATCATCGGAATCAAACGAACTCCACAGTTTTCAGGTCAAGCGATATGGAAAAACTATCACGAACCTGTTGCCAGAAATACCAGGCATAACATCAGCGAAGTTAGCCAAGGCAAGGCCTCCGAGAGAGGGAGGCCGCGGGTTGCCAGGCTTCCTTGCCGTGGTCTGCACGCACGAAACGGCGCGTGAGCTAGACGGTCGGACCTTATCATGTTGGAGACGCCGTCACGATGATCGAAGATCGATCACTTGGAACGAAGCATTGCTGCTAATGCGGTCTGTCTTAGCGAGGGCTCGCGGGTTGAAACGTGAAACCTCGCCAACAGCTGGCACTCATTTCTGCGATTCCGTGCCGCCTCGATGGCCAAAGATTCTGATTAAAGGAACTCGATCGAAGTTACAGCTTGGTGCGATCGACCCGTGGTTTTTCCACTGACCAGGTGGTTAATCGCAACTGCACAACAGAATCTTTTTATCGCTTGATCTGTCCAATCAGCAAAACGCAAATGTGCAAGCTGTTGTTTAAACGGAGTTGTTTCGGACCGGCAACGTTTCCGAACGTAACGCGAATTTATGGCATCAAAACTGCCAAGCTGATGCAGTTTGGAATGAGGGTAAAAACAACGCAGAGACATCCAGGAGAGTATCACTTACGTCGGTGCGAAGGTGACGTCATACTCTCTTAAACTGTTTCCGGCTTCTTTCGGTTCGATATCAAATCCGCGCAACTGCAAAAAGGAAAAAGAAAACGTCTGAACGGTGTTTCCAAAAAGAGCAGGCACCGCATCAGTTCCGCGTAAATATTGATTGGACGATTGAATTCTACTTGACGCACCAGCACTTGACCTCATGTAAGCGGTCAAACAGAGGTAACATGCAAATTGAAGAATGCCATAAAACGAGCGATGCCAAAAATAAACTCGTTGCGTTGCACGGGTATGTCAAGCGCAGGATTCGCGGCGTACCTTGCAGCGCCAGGGTTAAAGTAAAATGGCAAACGAAAGAGAATCCGACGGCGGATCGCGGCTGCGCTGGCGAAGTTCAATCTCGCACCACTTTTGTACGAAACGAGAATGGGGGCCAGACTTCCCTTGCATGGTGGTGACTAATTTTAGAAAATACCTTTCCAGGTGAACTGTAACTGGTTCAAGCGCACTATTTTCCAAGAGATGTTAAAGCGCCGTAAACTAAACTTGGTAATTTCGATGACATTTTGTCGGAGCTTATCTCGCTTTTGTGCGACGCTACCAAAAATTATTTTCACGAATCAATACAAGAAATACAATTCAATGCAGTTTTTTCAAAGCTGAGCTTGACGACATGTACAGGGTTGAGTACTCGGTCAAAATCAGCCTTCACCACGTTTGCTTTCGTTGCCATGTGTCTTCATCGCTACAGATAGATCAACTGCATCGCGCACTTATAACACTGTCAACATAATACCGCAATTTTTGCAACAAAATATCGTAATATTTACAAAATAATACCGTGAGGATCGAGTCTTGGGCATTACGTTATAGCAAATAAAGGGACTGCTATTTCCAAGTTAGTCTTAGGCCAACTGAAACACCGTGTGCCTATCACGATTTCCAGGTCCATCCTGACCTAGTGTGGTTTCGCGTGACAGGCCTCCAGGTACGGAGCACATGGTGTATTTTAGGATCACACTGAGCTCTTCGGTCATGGACGGGGAACCAATACACAGGGTGGGAAATATATCTTCACATTAGCAGGCCCGGCACCTGAACACTGCCCCAGAGTATTGGCCACGACTTTTTATGAGACCACCCAGAGCAGGGGTCACCAAACCCGCAATGACCACCTGGGTTCCCTGCAGGCCTGTTCTAAAAGTAGCGTTAACATGATTAGTGTCTTTGCATAGATGAACATCATTAATTACTTTTATAATAACGTAATAAAAGGTAAATTCAGCAATTACTTTTTATTTCACAACTGTGCATCAAACTGGTAGCCCTTCGCATTAACCGATACCCAAGAAAGAGCTCTCAGTTTCAAAAATGTTGGTGATCCCTGACCTCGATGATGCGAAGTGCAATCTACTGATGGTTGGGTGACTCTAACCCTGATCCTTGCGGCGGCTCGGTTTAGAATTACTTAAAGAGATCATTCTCGCTTGCAGAGGTTTTGCTACCCTCCAAATGTTCATTCACGCGAGCGCGGGAAGTTCGGACAAAACAAGTACAAACATAAAAGAAATCGACTCCAAGCAAGCGACTTGAAATCTTGCTGTTGAAAACCCTTCCTCAATAGCTCAGTATACTTTGCTTCCAAACAAATTGGCGATTGATCCATGAACCTCAAATGATTCTCATCAGTGTTAGGGTGCCAAGATCATGAGAGGCTGCGATTTGGGTCCCCGGCCGGCAAAGTCACCCCCAACGACGCAAAGTTCTCCACTTATTACTTACGTGCTCGTAACCGGAGTTGGGCTCCAGCAAAGACTGCTCCACTTCAAATTTTTTCTTCTCGATCTTGACGATCACTTCGTTGTCGCCGGATCCTGACTCGCCGTTGCTGACGCCGTTCGTCGCTTTGGAGGGACTTTCATCGCGGTAAACGACCCGGATCACCTCTTCTTCGTCGGGCGCCCGGACAACTTGCTCACTGGACTTCGGACATAATTTCTACGGGAAGCAAATTAAGACTTGCACTAAATCATAAGAAATCAAGCTGTGTGCCACGCGAAGCTAAGTACGACCATGTAAGAGAAAAAAACTCCGTAGAGCTGAATGTCCATGTAAGCGAAAACTGAACGAGCTTAAATTCGCAAGACACAATTAAAGGCAATATCTTCCTGCCTAAATGTAACATGCACCAGACGTTGCACCAAACGCTGTCCTTACGCGACCAGAATCATGAAAGTTTAAGGGCACAAATCTGTGTCCTAATTCGTTAAAGAACTGCTGTAGGTAAAAACCTTGCAAATGTTTTTCAGTTAAATGTTCAATTTATAGCGGGAAAGAAGTAGTTGCCGTTCTGAGCTATATTCCGCGCGAAAAGTCGATATCTCGTGTGTTGCAGTTCCACAGGAAGCTGCACTCAGAAACCGACAGCTGCCAAACGTATGGTTTCGGAAGGCTCGCGTTTGCGAAGTCGACCACGACGCAGGGAAATAGTCCCCGCATGGCACTGATATGCCAACGGTAGCCCGACATGTTCGAAAAGACAGGGCGTATTCGATCCGCGCAATGTACCGCACAGCAAATTCATGCGAAACCGTAGAGTGCAACATTTAAAATCTTATTCCACCACCAGACTGTACAAGGTGCTTAGCTCACAAAAAAAGGGTGCAAGTAAACCTTTCACTACCCTGAAACACTGATTCAGTATGTATAACTAATAACTCGTAAGGCATTGGTCCAAAGTTACGACGGTTAACGTAAAAGGACGTTTCCCACTCTTCGCCTTTGCATTTTCAATCTTTTCGCTCAGCAACATTCAGCGAACACGCAAAATTCGCGGGACTGAAAAGAGTATAAAGCGTTACCCCTTTTGCTTTAACATGTCTTGACTTTGGAATTCACTATCATAACGAAGTTATGCAAACTCATGTTTCACGCTCCTTACAATCGTTTTTTAAAATAAACCAAAAGGGCTTGCACAGCGATCCTTCTCCGCTTTTATGCCAGCATTTGAGGCACAACATTCATACGAAAGCAAAGATGCGAGGGTGATGCTTTCACCATTAAAATGGGATTCACGCCAGTTCCCGAATCACTCGGCTTATGTTAAACTGGCACATATGTAGAAAATATATCTTAGCGACAACAGCCTTTAGCTTGTACAAATCTCAAAATGTCTTGCACTTACGCTATGATTACACGCTTTTATCGCACATGGCTACGACACAAGCTAAAATTGGCCAACGTAATCCCTTCTATGCCTATCCCTCGGTTCAAGAACACTTAACTTGAGAGCAAGTATCCACAGCAACATCTGAATCTTGGTGACGCTGACCCTCAATGTTACAGGATGACACGGTTCGATAATTTATATGTCTCCTAACGTCACACGCCCACTATCAACGATTACGTATTCTAAACAAAACATCGACACGGACAACCGTGCCGTGAGGTCCAGCAGATCACTGATCACTCAAAACAAAAAAGCTCATCCCAGCGGTTGATCTTCATTAATTGCTGTGAACGCGTCAGACATACAGCGTAAAAAGCCACAACAACCTCGATTAAAGCGGTAAATCATTGGAATACATTGATATTTTGAAGACTTCTACCATGCCGCACAATTATGAGCTGTTAATGTTCAACCTTTTCGTACAGGCTCGTTTTCTCAAGAACGGCCACCAGCGTCAGGGAGACGGAGTTCAAGCAATTTTTCATGTTTGGAGCTGAAGTCAAAAATTTTTAGATGGAGCCGAAGCCGGGGCCTTAAATTTAGTTTTCCGTTTCACAGCCCTGGTTTGTGCTTGATGTAGATCAGGGCTTCTGTTTTTCTCACATCACACTATCCTTTAAATCTTTCATTTCGCAACATCTCATCTATGCCGAAGTAATAATAATAAATTTAATACAATGTTTTTCACTTTTCACTGGACCAAATGATTCTGGAGCCGGAGCCAGAAATATTTAAATATTGGAGTCAGAGCTGGAGTGAAGTAACTTTGGATGCACGAAGCTGGGGCCAGAAGCTTGAATTTTGAGTTCCGGTTCCACAGCGCTGGTTTTCAGGAGTTGAGTTGAGTTGATTTTATTTGGCGATAATTAATACTCAGCTAGAAAAAACACAAATCAGTGCAAGGATGCCAGGGCATTGAAGGAACCGGGAGGTTGTCGAGCAATACCCCTCAGCAGTTGCATTAGCTTTGTTACTGTCCAGTTTCAACTAATTAGTTCGGCGCAGTGCGCGGGTCTCAGGAAAGCAAGGCAAACACACCACGCGCTTAATTTAATCGTCTACTGTCTTAAAATCCATGTGTCAGAGGTCGACCTTGACAAGCGCCATAAGATTCAGCAAATCTGCGATCCACTCATTTGCCGGATCTGCGTAGCGTTTGCTCAGCAGTTTCCAATAATGGCCAGAACAGACAACAGGTTGTTTAAATTTTTGCTTTTTTCAGGAAAGAAGAATTTTGCCCTAAGCCAGTTCAGAGTGCAAGCAGCACTGATGACAGGAGCTTAATATAAAAAATCTTAGCGGTGTGAATATCAGCGAAAACGCAAATTGACGTTTGCGGCACAGTAAGGAAACAGCGCATGATCTGCAGTACTTTTTCAAGTGAGTTTTGTGGATACGCAGAACGGCACATCCGCAGTGGTGAATTGCTCATCTTGGTTTTAGAACTCAAACCAAATTATCTCGGTCCTGGTCACTGTAACGCAAGCTAAGTCACCTGAATGTATACTGCTGGAGGTCAGGTAATGCATACTACTTGTAAGTTATAAATCTATTTTAAGAAACTGTCACGCTGTAAGCTGCAGCAGAGCGAGAACTAGACTTAACTGACGCTGTCTATTAGCGGAAATGTCAACAAAACAGCAGCAGACGCTTTATTACACAGGTGATAGGCGCATAGGCGTTGATGAATTGGCAACAGAGCTCGGAGTAAGCCATGGCGGCGCTCACATTGCTGATTCCCTTGGTTATTTAAAAGTGTGTGGGCCCCAAGACAGCTTCGCACGATCAACTGCTGCATTGAAATCAGTGAATAGACAACGTTCCTTGGAAGGTTTAGCTCTGCCAAATCCTCCGTACTCAGCAGCAAGAGAGGCACACATTATGACAACCAGGACAAAGTGAAAATTGCTGTCTTGAATTGGCTTCGTAAAGCAACTACCTGAGTTTACAAAGCTGGAACACATAGGCGTTATACAGCAACTGAAAGGTGTGGTGACTATACTGATAAGCAGGAGTGTGACCCAGAAACAGTTTTATTTTGACGTATGATTTGGTTTGTGGAGTTCTTAATTTTAAAGTTCATAACAAGTAACAATTGCGTTACTGTTACTTTTTGACCATATTTGTATATTGAACACGTTTCAAGCGCAAAAGCACTGTTTTAAAAATAAAATTGCATCACCGAATCCTTGAGCAACAACCGCCGCTGTCAGCTTGAAAAACAGGAACACGTCGCTGTACTTCCATAAGCAAACATTTACGGCAGCGATCCCCTTATTCTATCTTTATCACAATCGGCTCTTATTCCAATTGTCGAAAAAAATTATAAATAACCGGTACTTGCCCCGCAACGCAAACTGTGGATTGATGTGAACGCTTTAGGAGCATACAAGGGCGATCGCGTAAGCGTAAATACAATAAAACGCGCCACGCGCCAAGTAGCGCTGACCTTTCATATCGCATTAGCTTTAATTAGTCCGGCGCAGCGCGCGGGTCTCCGCACTTCGTAAGGAACTCGAGATGACAATCGGGCGTGCGATCGCGACGCATGCTCACTTCCTATGTTTTTCATTGAACAGCGAACATCTGAAGAGCTATCAGCAAATTGGAGGGCGGATGCTCACGCTGCGTGAAGACCGGGGCTCGATCTGCGACAGGGTCTCAATTTTGTCGCAGGGTCACAAGCCTTTTTTGCGTTTACATTCGAAGCTTAGGAAGACGAAAACTTTTCAAAGGCGACGAAACACCCCCCTATAATTCACCAAAAGGAGGGTGCTCACGCGATTTGCGCGTCGGACGAAAACATTTCCCACCGAAAGCAAACGTACCCGCCGTGGCGTTTGCGCATAAATCTGTGGGCACTGATCACCGCCAAACGCTGCCTTCGGACTGCGATGAGGCAAAACTCAGATATTCTTGACAAGACCAGTCGTCGCAAAAATCGAATGGCTGCTCAACACCTGCCCCGAGATCTAGTGCGGCCTAGCAGTGGATTGTAAGAACTGGCTCATACGATGAAGAAGAATCGCAAAAATATTGGCCCATGTAGTCAAGACTAAAATTTTTCCAATTTACGACACTTTCAACCGCTGCTGCCGTTGCAAAGTTGCATCGGCCCGCAAAGTTAGTGAAAACGATGATAAACGAGAAAATGATGAACGGTGGTCATGTTCAGATTAGCGCGACCGAAACGCACCAACAAAAAAGCTTAAGTCTTACAACGCTGTAAGCTTCGAAACGACTCCGATTTGCAGCAACAGCGGCATACACAGGCAACGGCTGATTAGGGCAATTTGGACAGAAGACTGAATATTGCAAGACATTCATAACCAAATCAATCGTGACATTCATTAATCTATATCTGGGATGGCGATACTATTTTTAGTTAACAAAAGTGGAACGCTGTGCTTGTAGTGGCAAACATTTGCAAATGATACTCGTGAAAACAATATTTTCGTAATTTTAGCGGTTCGGACGGCACGTTTGTCGAAGAAACTGTCCGAACACTGCAGAGCGTAAACCTGCAAAGCGACTGACGTGATGTGGTCATATGTAGCTATAGACACAACAATTGCCACGCAGTTGCTACACTGTGCTTCGTTTGAAAATAACGCCACATTTTTAAATAGTTTTGTAGCAGGAAGAATTTCTAGACAATTTTCTAGTAACGTGCATATTTCTCTATCAGTGTGCTATTATGTCCTACACGCGGAAGAGATGTTAATTGCCACTTCCAGTATGATGCTCCACGCTCTATCAATATTAGTTAATGGCCAACTTTTTTGTCTAAGCTGTTCTTTCCTAATGGCAGAAATCACGCGCGTTGTAACAACAGTAAACAATGTGCAGCGCAAATGTCGGGAGATGAACGGCGGTTGTAAATTACCTTGGATATCTGGGAAATGTTCGCATTTAAAGCATAATTCAAAACAAAGCTAGACGTTTGAAGTTAAACATGTCGTTTACTTGCCAACTGAGCAAGCCGTTGATATCAAGGAGTGTTGCACGGCGCAAGGCGGAAGAAAACCGACAGTGCGCTTTATACCCAACGGAGCGAGCATTAGTCGTGGGATATTTTTTACAACAGCTCGTAGTTTCATGTTCTGGCCGGAGTTAACTTCGGGCAAACGTTCAACACGAAACTAAGAAAAATTCCTTAATTTTCTCCAAGTAAGCACCACAAGCATTTCGAAATTTCGCATTTTGTAAGTTAAAGCGAGTTTAGTTTCGGCCCCATCAGCCCAACCTGCAATTACACAACTGGAAGTAAGCAAAAAGTGCGGAAAGAAAGGGGAGCGCTTCAAGGTTGCAGTTTGTTTGTAGACAAATTTTCCTCCAGATCTTCATACTTACCTGCTTATTTTCTGCCTAGAAAATCATGCGCAATAGTACGAAATACCTACTACGCATTTTTTTCTACAAGGCTTTTTCCTTCGAATTCCTTGAGGGGAAGCATTTGACTAATCCGTGATCTTGTAAATATCGTATTGTTTACTGCAAACACTTGCTTCAAAACTGGATTTAAACGATTTTCAACGCAGCGACCAGAGGCCAGAAACGTTCCAATTATGAAGTAGGCCAAAGCTACAAATCCACTGGTGTTCGCGAAACGACCAGCAGCAGGTTTGTGTCAACATCACAACCAATCGCGGAAAGCACGCCATAAAAATCGTTCACAATAGAATTTCTTCTAATGATGCTCTTGACATTTTCCAAAAATTTTGCAAAAACCTAATTTCCCTCTCGACGCCCTACTCAGCAAATCGAGACGAAACGTAAAGCCGCAATCAAAGGAAAATCGTTCAAGTTCAAACAAAGGCCGCTTTGGTTTTCTTTCATTGACACAATTTATTCGAGGCGACTGCGGAAGTAACCCTTGAAAGACGAAGTTTGAACTGCAACAAAGCGTCTCACCTGAACCAGCGACTTGACATCGAGGCGAAAGTTAAAGTCACCGCATATGAAGCAAGCGCCGCCAGCGATCGGGTGTTCTTCGCTAAGTCTGTGCAGACAACAAACAATGCTTTAGTTTGGTTATACCGCAGCCAAGAGTAATCGTTTCACAGTTGCATTTCCCGCTTATTGAATGAGAAGGCTTGGTGCAGTGGTTCTTAACCTAAGTTTCGGTCGAACCCTAGGTGTTCGGCGAGTCTATCTCAGGTGTTCGGCGTACGTTCGATGCATGGTTCATTTTGTGCGTTCACAAATCAAAATGTATGTTTTGAAAAAATCGTTCTTTTCCAATTGCGAAGGTTTCAAGAAATGCTCAGTTGAAATTTGAGTTGTTCAGTGCCTCCCACAAAGTTAGGAACCACCGGCTTACTCGGAAAAACAAAATTAGCACGGGATTCTTGCGCAGTCGCTCGAAAAGCAGAATGATTATCACGTTGCTGACAGTTACGGATGGGGCCCATTACACACGATGCACAAAACCTATTTGTTCGCAACTCAGCACGAAGTCGATAATATTTTTCTAAACACGGCTTTCAAAATCAACGGCCACTGTAACGCCGCAGCACGTGAGCGTTCAGGTTCATAACAGAGACGCACCAAACACTGCATTCAACTTGCTGCGCACCTTTGCAAGACAAAACGTAGCGCGCGTTTCCGATAAGCGCTGTACGGTGACGGGCTGCTTTTTATAGACACCAAGTTGCTGTCGTCATGGAAAAGGTGGATGTTGACGAACTCCACAACCCTGCGAACGTTCCGAACGTTAGACAGTTAGGAGTTCGAGCGCGACGCACGCGCATGCACTTACTTGCCGTCGATCTTCCAACGCACCCGACTGTAGCCTTTTCGCGACCACTTGCACTGTGAATCAAGCGTACACAGTCACACGCTTGTCTGCCACACCTTCAACAACACTTGCAAACACGGAAACGCATCAGCTGCAGCTGCGCGTAACAGCGAGGAGCTGCAGGCCACTCTGTTAGTTCGCGCTATCTTTTTTTAGCAAGGCAAACACAATTTCATACGACTTCGAAAGGCAAGTCGGGAATCGTGGGGCCGTCACACCTGCTGTGCGCACGTCTGTTAAGTGGGAAATTATACAAAGCGAGACGTGCTGGAGCATAGATAAAGAGCACGTGTCGAAATGGAGCGGCTTGACACAAGGTATAAGGAAAGCGAGGAATATCGTGGGGCGAAAAATGCCCCTCTATTTGAATCGCAAGCGTTGCGGACACTGGTTGGCAATCAAGAAAAGAAAACCTTGAAGCAGCGACTTTTACATAGCGTCATTTGAAACTGTTTCGAAGAAATTATTCACTTTTATATTTATCCGATATCAGTTCATAGCAAAGAGCTGAGAATTGATCCGCACCGAATTGGACTTAGTTTCGCGCGTGGGTTCTCCTACTTCACACACATTTAAATTGTTGCCTAGCTGCGTGAAAAACATATACATTAACGCGCGGTGTCGGCTGCCAAAGCATGCAAAGTTATGGTGCAAAAGTTATGGCCCTTACATCAGGAAAAAAGTTTTGTTGAAACTTTTCCTTTCGTACGTTTGGTAGTTTGGTGATGTTTTTCAAAAAGACCTCTTTCCCGGATACTTCCTCGAACGCCGCTTCTGCTCAGACAAAAACACGAGCCGTTATTGATCTTTTATAGTAAAATATGTATGTTACAATTTACTGACTCTGGGGAGCGATGCTCTTTTCACCGAAACTCCCTGCTAAAAACACAAAGGTGAACACCAAAATACAGGATGAAAGTTCGTTTATTGTTTTAGTGTCATGTTTTGTCACTTGAGCGAAGCATATTAAGTGACTCACAAGGTGATCCACCACAAAAATGCTAAATATGCCCAGGCTGCGAAAGACAAGACTTGCTTTGTGTAATCAAAAAGTTTGACCTACTTGTGTAATCAAAAAGTTTGACGTTGGTCAATGACTTGTGGATGAAGTACATATTGCCTAGAGCCTGCAATAAACAAATTAATATGATAGACAAATGTGCTTCATGCCATGTGTATGTACTCAGTAACAGGCATACAACAAAGTTTAGCACCGTCAGCAAGCAGTTACATAATACCGTGTATTGGTCGACATGATCGAAATCCCCATCTAGATATCCGCGTACTACTGTGAATGCTTTTAGTGCTTCGCATCCCATCAGTTCACTAATAACAAATACAATCTGGTCTGAAAAGATGTTTAAACCAAACTTTTACAAAAAGTAAACAAAATAAAAGTTTAATAAAAAGCATAAATAAAACAAGCAAAACATGGAAATAGGAATGTGTCATCATTAAGCACATAAAATACACTAAAACATGGTTGAAGGAAGAAAAGCAAACTTATGCAGCAGAACTACAGTCTGTTCTCAAAGCAACTAAGCATCACATCCAATTAGAACATGAAATACTTGAAAAATTTCTTGACAGGTTCCATTGATGATTTATAGTCCTTGCCACCGATTTCTTGGCAATGTATAGCAATAAACTTTGGCTGGTGCTTTTCCACAACCTATAAGCGCATAACAGATGGAACAAACTGTTATTCAGAAGAAACAGACCACAAAGATAGCTCCAAACAATAGCAGCAAGCAAAAAAATATCCAAAAATCAGCACAGAAGAAGTCTTCTACCTTAAACAATTCTTTCATCCAAGAACTCTGAATTCCTTCTGGCTGCAACAAAAATTCATGATGATGAAGAGAACAACTCTCATGTTACCTCTACAGTAAGTTTTTGTCTATAGGTTAAAATCTGATTTTACAGTTTGTTTTGCTTATAGATGAGTTGAGCACTTCTATTATACCTTTAAGACCTGAGAAAAATGCCAAATGAAAAAAGTGTTTGCTAATGTACCATACAACATGAAGCAAAGCACTGCAAGTTGCTGATGCCAATGTCAACATCTAAAAAGTTAAGCAGATAAGTTCATTCTTCTGGCAATTATTTTTATTATTTGGCCGACGGTTCACCCACCCATTCAAGTAGGCTTCCTCAGAGCAATGCTTTTAACCACATAATATGCAAATTTACCAATAACAAAATGCCATGAGCAGTGTGACATGCAAAGACGAAAATACAAAACCAACCAGCACATTATAGGAAATGAGTGACAATGTGCAACAGTGAATGTTGAAGTGTAAAATAAATATATGCCAGGAGATGACAGTTTAATATGACATAATAAAATAGCATAAAACCCGCAACAGAAAAATGCACAAAACATCACTATTTAAAGCAGTAAATAACTAAATATAGTGTGAAAGTATGTTAAAAATAGTGATCAATAATGGGATAATCTGAGTGGTGAGCTAACAAATAAACAGGCATTTAAGATGGCAAACACAAGGAAGTCAAGGATAAATTTCACTCATGTTAAAAATAGCTGGGGAGTTTGTGCTTTTGTCCATCCTATGAGTTAGTGCTCAAATTGATATCTATAAAGATAAGTTTTTTAAAATGTGGGTACAATCCAGTTGAAACCATGGCCGCTTTGGACTACATGTTTTGTTAAACCTGTTTTTTCTGGATTTTTAAGAATATTTTTAGGCAAAGTGTCCTTGTGGTGGTCCTTTGATAATTTCAAGTCCTTTAATATGGTCAGTTGTCAACAAATTTGTGCATTGTTTCAGTTCAGGATCTGATTGTAAATGTTGTTTGGTTATATTTAACGCTAATTAAATTGGAACTTTTGTGATTAAAGATAATATCAAATGAGACCACCATTTATCAGTTTGGAGTAATTCTTGAGCAATAGACGATTTGAATTCCAAAGAGTTTCTGAAATGATGTTTTCATTTTCCAATGACTACTTTCAGTAGTGAGGATACTCTTTAGCTAAGCTGTAGATAGGTGAGTCTATGAAAGAAACTATTGGTCGTAGGGGAATATTTTCTTTGCGTAATTTTGGTAGTCCATACAGCTGGGGTGTTGTTGCATCTGAGGTTTTCAGCATAAAGCCTGCTTCTTTCATAATATTTTTGGTTTTGAGCAAGTTATTAACAAATTTATTGACATCTTTGGTTGTGAATGTGGTTGGGTTAGTTTTTAAGATGTTTGCAAGTTTCTTGATCATCCAGCATTTGATTAAGCTTGTTGTCATACCACTCTAAACTATCTAAAAGCTATTTTACTAAAATATACCTGAGCAATACTATGTGAAAGAATGAAAACTTGCAAGGCCATTTTTCAACGTTGTTAATGCCACATTAAGAAGAACCAATGCATTGTAGCAAAATGTATGAATTAAATTTTAGACTAAATAATCAAGTATGTGAACAAAGATTGGCATGTCAGCATGTCCTAATACTCCTGTAATGCAAAAAGTTTGTAAAAAAAAATATTTTCTTCATCAACCTTGTGAAAACACATGGACTTAGGCTTGATTTTATTAAATTACACATTATACCAAAATACAAAACAACTTTTCAGCTTGCTAATACCGAATTTATTCGATTGTAAGCTGTCCTTGATTGGAAGCTACACAAAATGGTGTTCAAAAATTAATGTAAGCCACACTTGAACATAGGTTACCTAAGCCTCTGAGATACTTTCATGTCCACATAGCAGTTTCGCGTTTGATGATAGCAACCTTAGTAATGATACTTCACCACTACAACTGCTTTATTGTTCATCATAATCCCTCCTGCGATGGATGTGCACATGATGTTGAAAAGAGGACAGGGTTCCCACGTATTTTCAAAAACCCATTTTCCATACTTTTTCAAGAGCTTTTCAATACCAAATTAGAAGACTTTAATACCATCATTTTGCTTCATTTTTCCAAAATTTTATTAATGTAATACAATGGAAAAAACATCTGCAAAACTATCATCAGCAGTGAAGAATAAAATTTGAATAAACAAATGGCGAAATTTATAATTTCCATACTTTTTTAATGCTTCATATACATTTTAGCCAAATTCAATACTTTTTCAAGGTCTTGAAAACTGATTTTAAACTTCAATACTTTTTTAATACTTACAATACCATGTGGGCACTTTGGAGGAAAGATAATGTGAAAAGAGGATTTGGTCAACAATACGTACACTAGGAAAGTGTGGGCGTCATCTAGACATTTTGATAAGCCATAAGAATAAATGCAAGTCGCCCTCGATTGTAAGCTGCCCTTGATTGTAAGCCACATGAAATAATGAAAAAAAAACTTTATAAGCCATGGCTTACAATCGAATAAATACAGTATCCAAAAATAGCTGTCAAAGCATTATTTCCTGATTATCAGTAATTCTTAAAGTAATACACTGTGTAACATCAAAAGACCAGAAAACTTAACAAACAATTTAATACAGTACATTTTTGCTAAATGAACCTTTTAGAGCAAGTGACATCATTACATTCATAATAACGTTGGTCATACAATCTTGCATTACCAGCCCTATGGGAATGATTTGTCAACTCCTATCTATTACAATAAGAAACCTCACATTTTTTTAAATATTACTTCATGGAAAATATTGCAAACTCAAATTTAGCATTTCAACCATAAGCATTAGCTTGCAGATTTCATGATTCATGCATATAGTTATATGAAATCATTTTCTTAATAAAAAAATTGCTGATTAATTTCATTGCGTCAGTGCGTCACCTTTGCAATGACTAATTACCTGAAAAAAGATATGTGCAAGTCTAAATTATTGTAAAGTCATGAAGTCCCAGTTGCCTGATTCCTAAAATTCTTGCAGCAAACCTAAAGGTTTTAATTACCGTCAAAATGAAAAGATAAAACAGTAATCCAGTGACAATGCAGTGCCAGTCCAATAAACTGTATTTCAATTAAGAGATGGACCATTTACTCATAAAGCTAATAACGATTGACCAATACTAGCACAGCATTGACAAGAAACACATTTACTGATGTCAAACGTCTTTTTAAAATATTAAATATTTGCATGATTATTAATTGCTAATCTGATAATTATTTTCTTATTATTTCTAAATAATATACTTACATCTTCGAATAAGGTTCCAACATTTGCAGTGGCCACTAAACAATTTATTTTCAATGAAGCTTGATGCTGTTTTTCTTCAGTAGTCATTGCAAAATTCTTTAAAGTGATTTTCCGGATGCTGTTAACAACTTGTAAAAAGAAATTACTCATCAGTAAAAGATGGCATAAATTTCACAAAAAATCTGGCAGCAAAATATACCAGATTAAATTAACTGCAATGTGAAAAACATTGTAGTGATTACTAAATAGAATTTTTATTATTAACTAGCTGTTTGATACAGATATATCTAGTAAATAAACAAAAATTAAAACTTGAACCTTAAAATATTACTTAAAAATGGTTAATAGGTTATATTAACAAAGACACATAAACAATCAGCCTGACACATTATATAATATGTGCTAAACTATCATACAGCTTAGTAAAAAATAAGAAAAAAATACTCTAATAACTTACAGCAAGAGCAAACAAACTTTTCACTGCAAGGATTACATCAAGACATTTGTAGTTTAGAAAGGATGTACTACTACTGTGTAACTATCCCAAGTTTAAGCAAAGGTTGTTAATTACTACATTTGACAGGATGTGCCACTTACTTTGTTTAGTATTAAATATAATATTAACACAAACAATATATCTCTAATATGCAAGTAATCAGTCAGCACAAAGGCAACACGACTGAATCTAAAAGCAAATATCTTAATTATAGCAAATCCATTTCACATAACTTTACACATCCTCAGTTCTTAAATCTTATATTTACAGCATATGTGAAATTGATTTCTTACTAAAATTTTTTTCTTATTTGAGTACATGAACATTGCTTTGAAGTTTTGTAAAGACAAATGAAATTACTTGAAAACAGATTGCCTTATGTGCAGTTTAAAAACATCACAAAAACTCATGGAAGCACAAGCAGAGCCCAAGTTTAAGTTAGCTGATTCCTCTAAAGTTTCCAGTAAGCCCAAGTTTTGCAGTAAACCTTTGCAGTTTACTGTAGAAGTTTGCAGTAAACCTTGCCTCTGAAGTTTGCAGTAAAATTTTCCTCTAAAGTTTGCAGTAAACCTATAGCTTTTTAGCATTTTAATTTGTCATGTTTAGCACCCACGACCCAGTTGTTCAAACAGTGAATGAAGTTTGGGTTTAAGAAAGTTGCTAATACTATTTTGTTTTAAAGCCTTACACCTGTAATATACATTAAACAAGTTTAGGCATATATACAATACATCAGCATCTGCAAACAAAACGGCACTCTGATTAAAGCAGACACAGTTGCATTGCACAAACTATGCAGCATT
>JGI24158J21664_10001839_pt1 | contig 24688 bp, 16 predicted proteins | sample Ectturendosymbi3_FD_21664 | JGI IMG/M metagenome (IMG submission 21664) | reverse complement strand
AACAAACTCAAGACTGCAATCGAAATTTCGTAATATAAGATCAAAAATCATAGCATCTTTTGTTTAAATCAGGTACATGTATGTAACATTTAGATATGCTGATGTGCTTTATAAACGTTATCTAGCAGCATCAGAATGAAATCATAAAGATAACATAAATAAACACTGCATTTATAAATAAAAACTACATTTAAATAAACACTACATTTGTATTTTGTTCGTCTACATTTATATTTTGTAGGTAAATAAACACAACATTTATATTTTGTTCGTCGTCAAAAGGATCTTAACTTGTGCCTTTTGCTTATCTTTTTATATGAAATTCAAACTTTCCTATCTTTGGACAGATCCAACCTGGTGAGGGGTTAGACAACCGTTGAGTCTTCTTTGTCCAGACATCTTTTGTATAAAACAAGTCCCTGCGATGTTTTTGTCTTGTATCGAAGGGTTGTCTCAGACAAGTTTCTGACTCATTCACCAATTGGTCATTTGTTGGGCTCAACGTCTTCAAGAGCCGGTAGAAACTTGGTGTTGGAATTACGAAAGGGCCCCCACAATACATATACTCGTGATATTCCTACACCGATATCTGAACCTCTTGTTTGGGTGTTTTTAGCAAATGCAATTTCACCAAAAAAATGTATGCGTCATTGTATCATCCATTTTCGGCATGCCTGAAGCGGACAAAGCTACACCTATCTTCTCTCAACTTTCCGGTTTGGCCAGATTGCGCTCTGATTCCGATCTACTCATAGGGAAGGAGTGTGCCTTACCATTCAAGAACTTGCAAAAGTTGCATTTTTTTCAAAATCGACTCTTATTTCAACGTCCTCGTTTCTGTGTGATATAACCAGGGACCGATTTTGCTAGAAAATTTTGAGGGGGGAAATCTTTGTGGAATATGCATGTTATTCTGCATATCACACATGTTTAATAATATTGTTTGCGTCTCGTTATTGTAAAGTTGGCAAAATGGGAGATATATTACGGAAATGTTATATTTCGGGACCATGGCACAAGTGCCCCCCTGGATAATGGAAGTTTCATAATACTGTGCTAGTACTTGGGATGATTCCGAGGTATTTTCTACTTTACTAAGCACACAAAATTTTAGTATTAGCAGTTGAAGATTCCTTCGTTATAGTACATGAAACAAACACCACACTTCGCTTACAATACATTAGAAGTAGAATTTCTGAACATGTATCTTTGAGATTCAAATAATTAGGAGTTACATAATGCAATTCTAAAGAAACATGTAATGTATCTGAGATTCCATTAACGGGCACGGCTACTCCCTACAATGACCCAAAAGTTCGCCTCAGTCATACCGTTGTTTGCCATGTGCATCGGGATAGTATTTAAATTTTGCCAAACACACGGCACCTTACATCTTTAGACCTCACAAAACCCTTGGCAATATCTTGGCAGGACAATTCACTTAATATATCCGGATGTTCATGACGAACAACGACATGATTTAGGCGTACTTTGTCATGACAGAGCCCAGACATGTTTGAAACTTGCCTAAGGCACTGAAGAATCACCCTGCTTCACCAGAACTGGCAGGCGACATTCAAAGCAGCCTCTGCAGGTACCCAACTGTAGAAAACATGCACCTTATATTTGGTTACATTCACGCCTTCAGGTGCCCAGCTGAGGTCGATCTCTTGTAGTGATGAACATGCATTAACAATTGTATTTCAATGGCTGAGTCACCGAGTTCTGGATAGTCTTTGACTTCTTTCTGCAAAACATCAGTAATGTAACCACGAAATTTGTAAAACTACATTACTTTTTATCACAAAATATTGGAAGTGACAAAAGATATTGTGTATCTCCTTATCCAAACTTTGGGGGACGTGTCCCCCCTAAAACCTGGTCCCTGTGTATATCTTACCATGCTTTATTTTTTCAGCGTCAAAGAAATGAACAGAAACGGGTTTTGAACGAGCAACAAAACACGACTGAGTTTTTAAAGCAAAGGATAGAATCACTGATGTCGGAGGTAACTTACTTGAAAAATATCTTTGTACTGAGGAAAAACAGATTACGCACCGCACAGATAGTAGTTTGAAGTTTCCAGAAAACGTTTCATTTTGTTGTGATTTTGCAGTGAACTTGCACTTTAGTCGCAAATGTGTGAATTTAAAAAAAATAAACCACTCTATTCTTAAATTTTTTTTACAAAGCGCTAATAAATAACCCATCTCAGTAGGGCTTTAAACGCACAAGCACTCAAATCTTTCCAGATCATAAAAATTGTTTGCTTACGTTGATGCGAAGTCTGGAAGGTTCACCAACGAAAATAGATTTTGTTGTATGGAAATCAATCTCAAATAAATGAAAACCAGCAGATTTCACAACGCGCAGCATGCATTTGCGCAATTCTTTCGCTAAAAAGTTTTGATTTGTTTTATTTATTTTATTTTTTGATATTTGAACCAGACACAAAGTCCACAGAGCACAAGCGCATTGTCTGCACTAAGAAGATTGACAAAACAGGCACAGGACGTTTTATAACGGCGTTGGGGGTAGAACCACAGGATTACAGGCACTTTACCTTAAATACTATCGTGGGTCTGGCAGACCCGTGTCAAAAGCGGTGACCACGTGAAACCTACGTAAGCACGCGTCGGAGCACTTTCCACGCTTCAGTAGCTTCATTTTTGTTCGACTTTTATATAGGTGTGCGTGCGGTCATCCTCGCTCTTTTCGATTTTACAGAGGTTGTGGTTTCGGGTCACGCTGACCTGACGCTATGGCTGGTGTGAGGTGGCTTACGCTGCATTGACCATAAAGCGCCAGTTGGCTGTAAAGAGCTGAAACTCACTCAGCGCATGCTTCTACGGTCTTGTTAGCAGTATACAAAAGGAGAAGTTCTTCACGACCACAGTTTTTTTTAATGAGTAATTCCGTCCAGACATATGTGAAATCTACACTACCCCTTTTCATCAAAAATCGTATGATATTAGAACTCAAAAAAGTCCGTTTCAGCATAAATTCCAAACGTTACAGATCTGTCACTGGTGTCCATAGAGGGATAGTATAAAGTAAAATAGTTGCAATACGTGATTAAGTTTCAACTTTGTACTAAAATAATTATCCAGGTAAAGAACATTGTGACTTCAATACCGCAAATGCTGTTCAGATTGTTTTCATACTTTGCTTCCCGGTTTTAGGCAAGCGGAAATCGCTACAATAAATGAAAACGGAGTCTTTGCGGATAATCTCATTTCTAACTGCGTCCCACGGCGATTGCTTCAGGTACTCCGGCTCAACCATGAAAAGTCTGAGCAAGACAACCTACTCGAATCTTCGCAGCTGAAGTTGTGTGAAGCCGAAGAAACATCATTGCAATTGCTGAAGCAACTCGAAAGATGCGAACGGGAGAAAGGAGATAAAGAGAAAGAGTTTAAGACCACCCAGGTACGTTAAGCTAGATTGAGTATTTTCAGAATAAGCTTATCCCCTGCTGGCCTGTTAATGTTTTCTGCTGAGCTGCACTGCAATCTGGGATACAAGGCACGCTGCAGTTGCGTTTGTAGGTTTGCGTTTAATTTCAAAGGTGCATGCTTGAGACAGAAACTTTGATCGCATGCAGCAAACACAAATTTGACTTGCCGTTTTTGTAAAGCTAGATTTATCATAAAGTCATTTGAAGCGCTTCGTTTTAGCTGCTCAACTCATGTAAGTGCTAATGACCAAACGAAAAATCTGATATAATTTAGGTTATAGGGCCAATTGTAACTTCGCTAGTTGACTTAATCTGTAAGACAAAAAAAAGTTTATGTAAATGCCTTTCTAAGGTATGATCACAATGCAAACTATATTATTCTCAAGTCTTGCTAAGAGAAATATTATTCATACTTTCCTAAAGAGGCTGAACTATGAGATGCTACAAATCGGCACAAAACAACGCTAGAACTAAATTTAGCAAAGCAACAGCTATAAACAAATATACGCAAGTTAAATGATCAAACAAAAGCCAATAACATCGAAAGCCAATAACATCAAGTTAAATGATCAAACAAAAGCCAATAACATCGAAAATTAGTTTGTATGGTTTTACTTCAAAATATTCAAGGGATATAAATTACATGATAATGTTCCAAAGAACCATTGCATTTCAGTGTGAATGGTGATGCTCCCTCTTCAGTTGCCTAAACCTCCACATACGTTTGTTGTATCTTATTAACTATTAGCGCCGAAGACTTTGTCTAATTGTTTCAGGATTTTCTGCAGCAAGTAGAACGTGATAAAGCCACCTTGAAAGAGAAGTTGGATACATCGCAAAGTAAAGAAAGAAAACTGATCCAACAAGTCAGTTAGATGCGCCAAGGCATCGTGGAATTGGAGCAAGATGATGATAGAGATTTTGGTTGTTTGTTGCAGTTAACTAAGATATGTATAAATGGCAGGCTTCCTGTAGACATTGTTGCGGCAGCTAGCCTTTTAATTGCGAGCCGTGGGGGAGCTAGTCCGCAGAAATTTGAGAAACGCGTCTTGAAAATCTTTCGCCTAGGACCTGACCCTTACGAATCCGCGCATCAACTGGACTGTAGTCTCTTGTTACCTACAGCAATGGCTAACAGAGTCGTAAACGCTCAGAAAATTCTTTGTTAGCAAATCCAACAAACAACAAGCTTCAGCGGCGATTGATCGTCAACACGGTTTCTGTTTCTGAAACACAACAGAAACAAACTAAGAGCATTCTACCAGCGCAGATAAAACTACCAAGACAAACTTCGTCAGATTAGCTGAACGTGCGACAAGTAATAAACAAACAGACAAACGCGCGGCTCATACGACTGCGGCTATTTACATAGATCAACTCGCATTAGCACATGACTGTAGTTCAACTGACTGCGTTTAACTGCGAAGAGAACGGCTCTCGTAAGGGTTTAGCAGACGTGCTAGAATGACAATTAAAGAAGTAGTGGGCGAGCGGCTTATTAATTCAACAGTCAACAAGACAAGCACTTGGCTGCGACTATTGAAAATGAATAGGTACGGCTCGAAGACACAACAGCTAACTTGCACTAAGCTTTACTGTATTAACACTTCGGCACGAACAAAAAACAAGTTTACGTACCAAAGTGGTGTGATCACCACGGCTCAGACATTTGGACTTTGCAATGAGAAAACTCGCTGTTGCGGTCGACAGAAATTTGGTATATTTCACTTAAAGCCGAAATCGTTACTAGAGATCTGGATTAAACCGACCTGAATTTTTTCGTGTTAAGCGCGACAAAAAACAAAAAAAACAACTTTCTTTGTTACGACTGTTCGAGACTGCAAAGCAGACGAAGGTCTGTCTCAACGTCCTGTTCGCAGACGCAAAACGGCGACATGGGAGAAATAAACAGTTACTCAACTCGACGTTTCCTCTAACGACCCACGCCAGGGAGTTTCAAAAGGTTGCTACTGTAGAAGTGTCAGTACAATCCATCAAGGCGGTCCATTAATATTAAACTTTAAGGCGGCGTTCAAAGAGTGAATCACACTGTTTGGACGTAGAAAGAAAGGTTAAGGCATTTTGGTCGCTGCGCGCCGTTACAGACATTTTTCTCACATGAGAGCACAACTTCGCTACCTCGCCACTGACTCATTAATTGTGTATACAATTGAGCTTTGCTTAATTCATCACGTGTTTAAATGACCAAATTTTGGAGGTATTGCCTGAGGCCAGGGTTACCTGTGATCTGCTACAATTTTCACTTTTTAGTGACAATGAAAGGAATGAGCAGAAGTGGAAAACGTTATGACGAGCAAAGTCGCCAGGTGTTTTCATAATGCAGAACTGGCCTTTGCCTCTATTTCCATCTACTGACAAATGCCCAAACGTATTTTCCAATGGAAGCTCACTAAAACTTTTTCAAACAGTTACTGAAAATCACAAATGATTTAAAATTCATTTCGTTCTTTCCAATACCTTACTGTTGTACGTAAAATTTCAGCTTGGAGAAAGCGAAATAAAATTCAGGAAAGCGGAAGAAGAAATTGGCGATTTGACCGACAAACTCAGCCAGAAGATCGTTGACCTTGATGAAGCACACTGCACATTGCATGCCCTTAGTTCGCAGGTAACTGAACGGTTGAAACTGGCTTGAAAGTACAAAATATTTGTGTTTACTTAGACACTAGAGCAGTGGTTTTTAACATTTTCTGGACCACTCCACTGTTATGTAATTTTTTAACAGGTTGCAAAAACAAATGTGTTTCTTGGTAAATTTATATTTTGTTTTTAATTTCATGGTTTTTGTAACAGACACAAATTCCACCGAGGACAAACACACACAGTCTGCACAATGCAGATTGATAAAAACAGACACAACAGAACGATTAATAGGGAATTTGGAGGTATGACAACAGGGTTACAGACACTTTCGTAACAAAATTGTTCGCTAACCCGTAACACGTGGTGCAACACTACATCCAGAGTAGGGCGCTGAGTGAGTCCAACCCTAGTCAAGGCAAGTTAAAGTACGAAAGTATTTTGTCATGCGCATGCTCTCAAAAAACACTATAAAATCCGAGCACTCAGTCGCAACTCGTAAAATGCGGTTGCGATGTTCGAAGAATAAGGACGAATACAAACAACCTGTCTGCGTGAAAGCGGGCAACCATACGCTGGTAGACTTTCTGCATCGTTCAAGAAAGAGGTAGGCTGAGGTCGGAATGTTGCATTGAACCTAATTACTCCGAACACTCGCTCGCCACGGCCCGGTGCATAGACCCTGCACTCAAAATTATAGGCCGCGGATTACTTGACAATTTTTCGCCAATATTTAGTGCAACATTATTTTGCAGCATTGGATGGAAAACGCTTTGTTTTGAACGACATTGCGCAAGATTTACCGGTACTTACAGATATGCATGTTCCCACTCTAGCCCGTATGGTTAAATATATGCAGTTGCTTGTTTTAGACTTGTGCGAGCTTTTGCAAATTCTTTGGTTGTTTTATTCAATGTGCACAGCTTTGCAACCGCATACTACTTCGCAGAGTGAATAAAGATTACTCCGACCAATTGTACCTTGGTTAAACGCTATAAGCGCGTTTCCGCATAGGATTCTGGAATCTCAAACCAAAACCATTCATACGTGAAAACATAGTACGGTTCATCACATAAACCGAATATTCCAACAGATATTTTATCTTTATTTGTAGACTTAAAAACTTACTCCGCGTCACTTAGTGTGAGTGAAAGACACGGTTCCGAGATTAACCAGCTGAGTATCGTCATTGGGATGAACAGAAAGCAAAGTTACTATCTTTCTTTTCTGCAGATTCAGATTTCTGCAGATTTGCAGAGCAGATTCTGCTTATTACATGTAGAAAACGTCTTTGTCTTCCAATTTGATTTACTTGCATCCTTGAATCCCAAATGCATAAAAATGAATTTAATTTCATCCTCAACTCTGCTGAAAACTCATTTGTTCAGATTCCCACATTCATGAGTACAAGTAATGTTTTGCTTCAGCTCTTCCAGAAGGAGAAGAGCGTCGGTGATTTGCAAAATCGTCTGATGGAAGAAGAGCGCCTGCACCATGAAATTGCAAACAAGTTCTCTGTTGCCCAATCTACGTTGACCATAAGCAAAGTTGAACTGCAGAAACTGAAGAAAGAGGTAGATTTTTCGGTGAAACCTCATAAAATCGTCGATCATAGTCTTTTTTTTCGGTCATTTTTCGGTCATAGACCGAAATGTTTGCGACATGATCGAAAAAAATTAAGTCATTTTGGTCAGCATGTCTGAAAATATAGGCTAATGAACACTGTTATGGCGAGTTTTACTACAACTGTGGGACAAATGGCCGAGATGTCTCAGTGACCAAACTGTCTCAGAAAAAAAAAGGACCGAAATGTCTCTGCGAACAAAAACCCATATCATAATGCGCCTGCAAAGTTTTCTGTGAGGTTTCACGCAAAAAAAAGCGCTTTTCGTTTGCTATTTGGAAGATGTTATTCAAGAACAGACTAAATGCGCTAAGTAAATATAATTTTTGCAGTGCTTGGATTTTTTTGTGATGGGCCGCAAACATTTCAATACCGATGGTGACATATTGAGGAGAACTTGCCTTTTGCACGCTACATTGACTAAGCCAGCTATGTCCAACCCGCGGCCCGTGGGCCGCATGTGGCCCAGCCGAAGGTTTGTGCGGCCCAGTTTAGGTTTTCGCTAGTATCCTATGTACTGAAAATCTGTCTTGATTTTGACAATATTGAGTTTGACATTTTTGATGCAGGTGGTCTTCAGTTCAGTGCCACTTTATCACATCTGTTACCATTGCAGTTAGGATTCAAACGCTTCCAGTACATTTGGTTAAGTCGAATTTGGTTTGCTAAGATAGATAGATAGATTTATTTGGCGGTACTGAATTAATTGCGCTAGATATACTCGATAAAACAGAAAAAAACGCCGGGGGACGGATAAAATACAGAGGTTATCTAGTCAGGTGCCCCCATGCCCCAATTTGCTAAGATCAAAGTAAGCCATTCACTGTGCGACCCTTATTAATATGCCATTCACTGTGCGGCCCTGATTAAGAAAATGACACATTTTTTGGCTTAGTAAGCCAGTTGGGTTGGACATAGCTCGACCAAGCCATTGGATGATAACTCGTTTAACAGATTTTAAACATTTACCCTACATCAAAAATACAACTTAGTTAAGGTGATTTCAAAGTTTGTTTTTTGTTTTCGCAATCCATATGCAAACGTGTTATTTACAATTTCAATCGTCCTCGTTCGAATTCTTACAGTTTTTGATAATATCATTAAGTTATTACAGTTTTCGAAAGTTTGCTGAAGATATTTTTGTGTGAAATGACCGAAAAATTCCTGTCAGGATTATTGTGGCATCGTATCACACTTCAGCAACTTTTGTTGCGTGATAGAACCTGCTTTTATGAAAAATAGAATGGTTTGTAGGCTCTNCGAATTTGTTGNGCTGATTGTAACAAACTTGCACACGTCTCGCAGGTATGTGAGTTAACTGAAAGTCGAACCTGCGATATCTGCATGGAAGATGTAAAAAGCATTGCGTTTGTCCCTTGCGGTCACGGTGTGTGCGCCGGGTGCTCGCAAAGTATTTCCGCGTGCCACATCTGCAGAGCAAGGGTCATTCAGAAGTTACCGACCTTCTTTTGATATGAACTTCCTTGATAGATGAAGCGGATAAGAGTTGGCAATTCTTTGAGCGACCGAAATTCAACGCATGCTCCATTGCGATATTGCTGTTCAACTTTGCCTGACTGATGATAACTCTTCGTTACTCGCACTTGACTTGGCATCCGTTTTATTGTGCAGCTGTGGCAAACCTTTACCAGTGCGATGTGGTTCTAAGGTGCTGCTTGGCCGATACTCCTTGCCAAATGCTCCCGCCATATAGACAATCTGCATGTTATTTTGCAACGTAAATGAAACGAAAGGCATTTAAGTAACGCAATGTTATCTCCCTTTTTTTCATTTACAAGAAAAGCCGTTTATACTAGTCCTAAACGTTTTCGCAGGTCTTCCTATGCAACGTGTAGTAAAAATGAAACAAAAGGAAAAAGTTTGCAATAACAGAAGGGCAAAGTTTCCTAAAGTTTCTGCATGAACCATTTCGTTCCTTCTACTATAAGCTTTCGCTTACAGTACTTGTGGTCAGTTGCAATAAATCTGTATCAAAGCACGTCACTATGACATTGCGTTGCAATCAGCTCTGCCGCATACAAATGTTTCGTTGAATTTGATCCCAATTCGTTACAATCACTCTGTAAAATATGTATTTCACTGGTCTGTTAATGCTGATCTTTTTCCGAAAGTTAAATAGAACAATAAATATATACTTTTAAAGCGAGGCTTAAATAGCTATTTCATACGCCATTTATCGCGTGTCGCTTGTACAGTCCTCGCTTCCTTTGCAAAAACATGAGCAATAATTACTTTTGACGCAGTTATTCTAGTTTTATCAAGAATGACCTTTCAGACTTGTAAACTGAACGCCACTTTCGTAAACGTATTTTTGCGATTTAAATATATTGACACCAAGCACAAGGTATAGTTTCACATCTGACGTAGCTTGTCACATGGGGCAGTTAAGCATCCATGACGAATCATTTATATATGAGATAGTGATAGGCGATGACAACATTGAGGTTTCTACTTTTAATAATCTTTCAGAAACTTTTAATTTACAGCAAGCAACTCCAATATACCATTCGACTCTTGTTAGGACTTAAGCTTGTGCTCTAGAAGTTGTAAATTGTCCGGATTTTTGCAATACAGTGCGCGCAAGCTTGTGAGAGTGTTCAGAGCATTTGTAAAAGTGATGATCACGGAGAAGGAGTGCTGAAATGGACACCTGCCGGAATTTGCATTTTACGCCAGGGTCAAAGTTTTAAGTTGTATCCGGAACAGGATCTGGAGTCAACCCTAAGATCTGTCCAGGAGAGCCAAAAATTTCCGTCTGTAATGATGCTTGTTGTGGTCAAACAGAATGGAATTGATTGACACCTGTTTTCTGAACAACGCCAGCATTGTCATGTGTAACTATTGAGTAAGAATAGGTGGGCGCAACGAGCATTTCACCCTTAATTATGGAATTAATGCACATGCAAAACATGTGAGTGGAAACGCAGTTTGGGAATGTTGAAAGCAATGCAGCAAACATGATGATGCAGGGAAAAAATGAGGTCAAAAGCACAAGAGAAAGGCAAAAACAATGATAAAGAGCACAGGCTATGAAGATGTGAGTGTACAAAAATGATTTAAAGTGATAGGATTTGACATGTTAAAGATAATGTACAGTAACAGAAAATTTATCTGCATTGCTCAGATTTGTATTCCAGTCACCATGTGCATACACTTATATCTGCTCCCAATTTGGAGGCAACTTGAACAATGTTGGCAGTTGTCAGACATATTGCATTCGTTTTTTTTAAATTAGTTTTTATTTTTTTTCAATGTTTGAACCAGACACGAAGTCCGTGTATCGCAAGCACAGGCATTCTGCACAAAGCAGATCGACAATTACAGACGCAAAAGGTTTTGTAACGGCGTTAGGGGAGGACCACAGGATTACAGACACTCTCTTAACATAATTACTCGCCAACTCATAACACTTGCTAAAAAACTACATCCAGAGTTAGACACGAAAATTGCATGGTAAGATTTAGAGTCCAACCCTGGCCAACGCCAGATGAAATACGAATGCGTTGTGGCCTGCACACGTCCTCAAACTAACACTGTAATGTCCGGGCATTCAGTCAGAAAGCAAAATGCGATTGTCGTGTTTAAAGAATAAGGACGAATATCAACAATCTCTGCATCAAAGCGTGCAACCATACGTTGTTAGATTTTTTCCATCGTTCAAAAAACAGGTACACGTTTTTTGCAAAGAAGATTAAGTCATGTGTAATGCTGATCTTGTTAATTTTTTTCGTGGGGTTTGCTTTTATGTTTGTGTTAATTGGTTCTTATATCGCAGGGGTTCCCAACCTGGGGTGCATGTACCCCCAGGGGTACATTTGCCTATCCGAAAGCGTACATTTAAGGTTAGCAATAGACGAGAAAATGTATTTGCATATTATATATTTCCAAATATTTCTACATATATCAGTGATTATTATTTTAATAAATAATACGCTCATTGTTAAATATATATATGAAAAATCATGATAAAATATTTTGTCATAAGACGTTTTAGGGGTACATCTTTATCTTTCGAAATGGTGAAGGATACATGCTTATCTGTTGAAATGCTGAAGGGGTACATGCTCATCTATCGGAATGCAGAAGGGGTACATGGTTAAAGAAAGGTTGGGAACCACTGGTTTATCGCATCCATAATTCAGAGTTTTGTCTGAACACATGGTTTGAAGTAAGAATCAATGTTCATAATGTAACAGCGCACAGCGACTTTGTATGTCTCAGCCTTGTTTAATGGCTTCTATCTGTGTTCATCCGTTGACTACTTATCACAGGTGCAGCTCTCCAAGTTCAAAGTGAGTTTGATTTGCTCAGGGTTCCCACACGTTTTCAAAATCATTTTCCATACTTTTTCAATACCAAATTTAAGAAGATCAATAACATTACTCTTCATTTTTCGAAATTTTTAATCATTAAACTCAATTTTGCGCATTGCAAAACACTGTACAAATCAAGAAGTGCTTTGCCTTCAGTAAAAGTCTACCCAGACACTTTAGATTTCTTTTCTATTTGGTAAGAACTGCTTCCACTTGTTGGTATATGTTTCCTCATGGTTGTCAAGCAGGTCGCCAACGGCCTTTGATGGTTTGTGCAATCTCACGCCAAGACAAACTGTTTTTCTATTTNGCCTTGAATAACGTGCAGTAAAAACCACAGCCCAGTCTNATTTCGAATTAGTAACGTTTCGGTCTCGTGTNTGAACCAAATTCTGCTGCGTCAGAGTATTTTCTGATCACCGAAAAGGCCAAAGAGCTGATTTCACACTAATTGGTATGTAATATATGTTTATTCCTACTCCTCTTGAACGTCTATAGCTCACACCAATCGTGTGCAAGTTAACTGCTGTGCCTTCGAGTTCGTGTCTATTTACCTGAGTCGCAACCAAACGCCTTTTCATTGCTGAACTGACCTAATCGCAGTCGCGCGTTTTCAAGGATTAATTGTCCTGCTGCACTGAGTTAATTGATAGTACGGTCTGATAGTTTACTGTTGCTGCGCTTGGTAGAATCGCTTAGTTGTTTCTGTTGTATTTCAGAAACCGTGTTTGACGATCAATCGCCGTTGAAGTTTGATACCTGTTGGATTTTGTGTCAAGAAAGGTTGCCCTGGAAAGGTTGAAATGTTGCCCTGATTGTCTTCCGTCCCGTTTGCAATTGCTGTAGGGAACAAGAGACTGCAGCTTAGTTAGTGCGCAGAGTTTGTAAGGGTCTGGTTTAGGCAAAAGTTCGTCAGGCGTGCGTTTCTTCAATTTTCTGCGGACTAGCTCCTCCACGGCTCGCATCTGAGGCTAGCTCCCGCAACAGTTTCAATTGGTTTGAAAGAATATTGTAGTTTCGAACATTCTGCATTGCTGCTCTTGGTTGGAGAATTTGTTGACCACAGGTGACAGCTGTGGTCTAGCGCGAATGTTACTCTGGGAAACATACTCGTTAACTTTCTCTGGAATCTGCGTGGCGTCGCGATTCGTCAACTGCTCAGGGTCCACGCGTTAAACTCCCGATAAACGTTTGTAATCTTCGAGCTGCTGCTCAACTGAAGATACCTGCGTGGTTTGGCCACTACTCTTCGTCTTGTTGCACTCTGGTTGAAGTTCAGCCAGGAGGGATAGCTGAGGTCCCTAGCTGGGCCAAACAACCTATGGTTTAGCCACCTCACCCTTCGCGTTGTGCGCCACTTGTAGCCAGCCAGGCTAAGCTGATGTCTCCCGCTGGGCTAATCAACCTGTGCAGTTTAGCCACAATTACTCTGTCCTCTGGGCTGTAAGTCAGCTAGACATAAACTGAAGTGTCGTGTCCTAGTAAAGGTCGGCAACCTGTGTGTGGTTTCGCCACAATTACCCTCTAACTATTGTGCGCTGCGGCGTCATAGCCTTGGTGCCCTAGAACGGTCGCCATTGTGTATACGTTACACGATTTCGAAGTTTTAGCTTCTGGTCTGCACGAGCAGAATGATATAGAGGTTCTGATAAAGTCACGGTCTGTATGTGACGTCGTAACTCAGTGGTTCTTAACCTTTTTTTACATACCTTACCCTTTTATCGAAGAAGATTACCAGATTTACCCCAAATACACTCCATGGGGCTCATTCATTGCAATACGAAATTAACACACTAACAAATTAACAAACCCTTACAGTTTGGAATGATTCATAAAAATTTACATTGGCTGCAATTTATGGTTAAGCAAATTTACCCCTTGGAAGATGAAATTTACCCTGGGATTAAATTTTCTCCAGGTTAAGATTCACTGACGTAAATGAAAGGTTGCAGGAAATGCACCTACTGCTCGAGGCGCTCATAATTCATGTTGAGAAGACTGTGCCAGAGTTGCGTGCGACTGGCAACAAATGGTGGCCAATGATCGTTACAAAAACTTGCAAACTCTCTCTACAAGTAAAGAAACTTGACCTGCGTGCACGCGAGTATTTGAATGCTGAGGCGAGGAAGACGATTCCTACAAATGTGGGTGTGCAAGTGTACAAATCTGCAAATCATATAATTCAGGCAGAATGTGAAATTCGTTTGAACACTGAACGAACTAGAGTCTTGCCCTATGCTGGGCAGACACAATCTGTTATGTGTGCGCCAAACAATGACCGCGGCGTTCCTAATGGAAAGAAAATTAGTGCTTCCGATAATGTGATAAACTGTCGCGAAAGAAAATTGTCAAACATGAATTCTGTTAGCGTTGCGAGTGCACGTCCGCCTGAATTCCGATGCGATAGACAGCCTAACCGCTTAGCAATGGCGGCAGCATCGTCGAATGTTTTTGCCGGGAATAAGTGTGCAGAAACGCCGAGATCGAGTGGCGACGTTCGCGACAACTTCAATCAAATTGCCGAGATTAAACCCGTAGCAACGCAGCGGTACTGCGGTGAATTGGCCAAAATCGCTGTGGTGAACTTCTTCAGAAACCCAATTACTCGTTTCTAACGCCCAGCTCTGCATCTGATAAACAGCTGCGCGACTGTAACCAACGCCACTACTCTAGTTACCATCACAACATGGCTGTTCCAAGTGCAATGTTGTGCTTCTCGAATCGCATTGACAATAGTGACCGTTTTGGGAGTCGAGAGTTCTGAAGTTAACAGAAGCGTTGGTCGTACAGAAAGTGCGCCTTCTGCAACCAATGCTGAATGCGCTGTGACTTCTCAGACACTGAAGCCAAAGGGAAACTGTGGTAAAGTGTTTTCCGATGCTTCGGCATAACTTCAAAGCGTCAAACAGCCCGCTGGCGATTCAAACATATCGCCAGGACGCGAAGCACAGTTGGAGCTCTCACCAAAGTCTGACAATGTTAGCAAAGCTGGTAATAAACGCGGATTGCTGCTGAACGACGGCTTTCCTGTGTCTGTTGTAAAAGTTGTAAGCTCCTGTGAGCCTCAAAATGTTGTGAGCCCCGATGTTGGCTCGCCCAGTTGTTTTGAAGTGCAAAACACGCATAACGAACCTTTGGAAGATAAAACTTGTGTTCTGAGTGAAAGCAGTTTGCTGTTGCCCGATTCAATATCGGATTTTTGCAAGGTCGATCAACTGGCCTCAAAGTTCGAGAAGAGTTCATCGAAGCAGCACCGCCGTTGAAACGAAGCATCCTCGATGCAACGAAACAGCTTTGCTCGACATCTCAAAGCATGGAAACCTCCAAGAAGGCTGTGTCCAACGGGTTGGTGAATTTGATACTTCTAATGATAATGCGGCCGAATCTAACGTGCAGCTCTGTGACAAGCTGTCGGCCGCTGTGAACACTTCCGGTTCGAAAATCGAACCTGCTGCTGAGATGTCTCCGCAAGCTACTGACAATCGTGTGAATCTGAACAATGGCTCCGCCCAACTTGCTGCGAGTTCTTCAAGTGATCTGCGTGTGAACTCGAGTTCCCTCATTTCGGCTGCGCATTGCACCTCACGTAAGACCACAAAAAAATTGAGTGACCGCGATATCGATGGTTCAGCGAATGTGTTGTTTCAAGCTGAACGCAGCCAGATGCAATTCCGGGGCAGAGACCTTCCAGTTTTCGGGTTCGGAACGAGTTGCTTTGCTTCAACAAAATTCACCGTTGCATCTGTTGTTCTGATACCTCTGCAGGAAGGTTTCAAACTGACGCCTTGTGTTCCTGTGTTGCATGCCTTGTTTAAATTTGTGAGTGTTTCTGTTATTGTGCAACTGCCGCATGATCGTGGCATTTGTCGTTACCTGTTTGACCGAGGTAAACGTTCTGCTGTCTCGTGTGTGTGTTCTTTTGTTCAGGAACGCGCGTACAACCAAAAGGAAACTGCGACGTTGCATCAGTCTAGCGCTGGAAAGGCGACTGCGTTTCCAGGTTCCAGCCACTGCGTGTGTTTTGTCCCTGAACGTCGCCAGACGCCAGTATGTTCGGGAGCAACTATATTGCGTGGGAGGCGGTCGCAAAACGTCTTAGTTCGTTTGGCGGTCTCAACGCAAGAAACCGCTTCAAAGAACTTCGAGCGACCCTGCTGACGTCAGAAAATGCGGTGTGTGTTCATTTTTCCAGTGCGCTGAAAAGGGCCTGAAGGACTATGCTACCTCGCCAAGTAAGCTGTCCTTCCGCTGTCCCGCAGCATCATTGCATCAAGNAACCCACGCACCGACCACGCATTCCAATGATTTTTTTAACTCTTCAACCACGGTGCTTGCTGCAACCTTGTTGTCAGGCGTCTGTCNACAAGAACGCTCATCAAGATGGCTTGGAGGCAGTGGCGTAGCAGCATAGCTTGCCGCCCCTGGATTTCGGCGATTCTGCCGCCCACCATCCTCGGAATTCAGTCTAGCTTAAATACGCTAGTCAGCACAACTGTAAAAATATTTTATGAACGTTGCTCACAGTGCAGAAATGCGTGTTGTCTGTGCTGATGAGAGAAGAATGTCTTTGCACAAAGTACATTTCAACCGCTTTGCTAACTTTCTACAAAGCACGACATTGCAATAGAAGCACAAACGAATACCATCACATTTCGTAGAATAGAAGTGAAAGGATATTAGCTATATGTCTTCCAGTCACTTCGACCGCAACACAAAACATGTGACGAGGTTTAAAAATGTATGCAGGTATTTTTTTAATCACTGACATTTCAAAAATCAACTAGTCGAGCCTTCATTGACACAAAATCCGAAATGTTGTCATCAAAATGCAAATCCCGATAAAATCATTTTCAATCGAAGAATAGATGAAGCGGACAATCTATCCTCCCCCATTGCTGTAGATCTTAACCTTAACTACTGTACGATTTTGTCAACCTAAGCTTTGAAAAGCTTCTCTCACCACTCACAACAGAAACTGCGACAGTGAGGCACAAACAGATGGGCAGCCAGAATGAGGCCGAAAAGGCCATGCGTCCCGCGTCCCCCCGACACAATCTTGTTAAGATTTTTAATGGTGCTTTGTATCAATTTTCAACTGTTAGAAAAACATCAGTGACTGACGACGTCACTGATTGGTCTCTCCGAACAAAATTCTTGGCTGCGCTATTGGGCACAAGCATAAGAACGGAGTAGAGTCACGTAATCCACGTTCACCGCGNCACCCAAGGGTGCCATTTACAATACCCAGGGGTGCCGCGAGCTAATACGTTTTTCAATATATCATTGAAAAATACATTTTCAAACTGTCATCAAACCTTCAAGCAAATTGCTGTGGGTTCGCCTTTGGGTGCCGCAAACTATATTTATTTTCTGCAGAGTGCCACAAACTTAAAAAGGTTGGGAACCACTGTGTTAGCCACTGCAACACATCCAGTGCTGTGGCATTGCTTTAGAACGTGGAACCACTGCTTTGTACAAGTCGTTTAACCCTTTCAACCAGGGGTTCCCAAACTCTCTAGCAATGTACCCCTTCAGCATTTCGGTAGATGAGCATGTATCCCTAATGTATCCAATAGATAGGCAATCATGTCCCAGATAGGTAGGCAAATGTACCGCTAGGGGTACATGTAACCCAGTTTGGGGACCCCTGCTTTAAACCTTTCAATCTCTACTGGTAGTTGAGATAAATCAACTTCGTCCGTGTACATGATCTTAAATTTAGTCATATCAGCCTCATTGCTTTCGCTTTGCAACAATGCATGGGAATTCAAAATGCTAAACGTTTCGTTCAGTTCATTTATTCCATTGAATCTCTTTTCTGCTTCACTAAGAAATCGGTCCAGAGCTTGCAACATGCATCGTTTAATTTCTTCAAGAACAGATACACCTACGTCTTGAGTTGTTTGCTGGGAATTATTTTCCTGCTGACACGTCCTTCCTCAATTGGAATTTCTAGCTTTTCACAAATCGTGAGAGCATTATCAACTGACTGCGTAGGAAGTGCATCACATTCGTCACTCAAGAAGGCTGCAAATGCTTTCATCTCCTGGGCACAATTCTCCAACGACAAACCTTTTTGTTGCAAATATTTTTGGGCATCACGAGACTCTCTCAGAACTTCCTTCCAAAAGTGTAAAGAAGACAGGAAAGAAACACATTGAATTGCATCTAACACGTCATGAGCTTGGCCTCGTGAACCAGCATTTTTGTTTTGATCACAAAGTTCTTCTAATGCAATCACTATTCCATCAATGCCTAAATGTAGCGCTTTCAGAGATTAGTAGTGTGTACTCCATCGTGTGTCGATCACTCTCTTAACCACAATAGGTACATATCAAGTAGGACGTTCCATCTGTGAGTAGAGACCCAAAAAGGAGTATACCCATTCCACAACTGTGTACAAAACTGGCTAATGTGCAGTACTTGTGTGTTTTAAGCCGATGCGTTCAACAGAATTGCGAAGAAAAAAAAATGAATTTAGGAAACAAAGATTAAAAAAACGCGAAAAACTTTGTACCCAGAGTTTTTTGAAAGTTGAGAATAATTTTTGCAATGTACTGTTTTAGGCCAACATTTGCCGCCCCTGGATAAATCCAGAATGTCCAAATGGCTGCTACGCCACTGCTTGGAGGCCAACGCCTGTTTAGCGAAACGACTCCAAATGGCCGACTTCTAGTTGGCGGCATTCTAAGAACATCACCTGGTGAAAGGGCTGCATTCGTACTGGTTCCGTCCCAGTGGCGTACGCAGAAAATTTTCGTGGTGGGGGTTCATTCAGTGGCATATGGTGGTCATTGTTACTGAATATACGCTGCTTGTGACATCACAATTTGACGTCATATTCATGTTTCCAAACCAACGTTTTGGCCAAGTTTGTTGACACAATATGCATATTCTTCTACACACACTGTCCTTGTTTTATGTGTCATTGCACTGAATATAATCTATCAGCGCTCCAAGTCAGGATATCGGAGGAAAATACACTCAACACTACGACACAGCAGTTTATAACCGTAAAATATCAGGCTGCGCGTTAAAACATGGGGGTAAAACACACTCATCACTACGTCAGGCCTATTTCTTCCTTTGCGTAGGCAATAAAGATTTTGTAACATATCAAACTCAAGGGTTTTTAAACTCCCCCCCCTTGCGTACGCCCTGATAGGTGCCTGCTGACATCCAAAATGTAAAAACAGATATTTGTGTTGTGTAAAAAAACATCGAAGTTATACTGTTCTGAGATTTTCAGATATAACGTAGGCCCTATTGTGAAATGGCCTAAGCTAAAACTTGATTAGCATCTACACGGTCTATTGCAGAAGATGTGAGAAAAAGAAATTATAACCGCATTTTTAGAAAATGTTACACCTAAAGACATATATTTGTTACAGGCAATTTTTGCCTGAAACAATTCATCTTTGTACAGAAAGCAATCTTGTTGAAAGATCCTCAAAGCTGAAGAAGCTAGAACAACGATTAAAGGCTGCAACCAATCAACATTGATTATTAGTCAGCTGGCTTAACTAAAAACTGCTATTTAAGGACACTAACCTCAAGTCACCTCAGTGAAAACGTACCTAACCGTCAGCAGAAGTCACAAGACAATCAGCTAATGGTCAAACACGACCGGGAAATGCATACGACAGGAAATGCGCAAAAGGGTCACGAACTGACTACCAGAGGGTGAAACCCCAAGCACCAACAAACACCCGAAAGTTCCAGAAGCTTGTGAATTCAACCAATAACCAGAAGATTCAACAAGAAGCCACCAATAAGAACATCCAGAATAAAGAGGTGTTGATAAACTCTGAAACAAGCCCCAAGTATAAATGCACCCACATTTGGACTGAAAATCAGTCTTTTTAAAGACTCACTCCGCCGTGGCCCAGGGGTTGCGGTTAAGCCGTTGCGGGAGCCTAAGCGCCGGCAATGGTCAGGAAGAACAGGCTTGTCCGAATGAATCCCCGTCAGACTAGCTCAGAAAAAGTGGCTTGTCCGAGTGAAGTGCTGTCAGATAATTTTGTAAAAATGAAGCTTTTTAAGACTACTTGTGAAAGTCAGATTATTTTATGAAGGTCAGACTGTGAAGGTGGAGTTCTGTCAGTTGATGTAATGAATGCCGTATTGTAACAAAGTAGTTTTGACAGGCAAGACTATACTGGTGTTCATGTTGAAACTGTTGAATTTGGCCGAAATTATTTTTTGCTAATTTACTGTTGAAGTCTGAGTTCAGTAAAAAGGTTTACTCTCTTCGCCGTTGAAGTTTTTACCTTCTTCCGCTTTCCACCTCGGGATGCCGTATAGAAAGTGAGCAATGCTCTTTTTTATGCCACTGTGGCCGAGCCACACTTGGGTGAGGACGTTCATCATCTCAGCACGCACGAATATTTTAGTGTTCGTCCGTTCCTGCTTGGCATGTCGATTACATCTCTTTGTAATCCGATTAGGTCGAACCCAGCTCGGCAGCGGTCTCGAAATTACTTTCGATTCTTCTTCGAATCAACCACTTCTTACTGAACTTATTCTCGAATGAAAGCAGATATGCATGAAGTTTTGATTAATGATACATTTCCGCTTGAACAAGCGACACTTGCCTCTCAGAATGAAACGTGTATAGTTCGAGGTGAAGCATGAATGTATCCGTATTAAATCATAATTTATAAAGTCAAATGCACTTATACCCAGCGCATATAGTTAGTAACGTATTACGTTCTTGAGTGACATATTTGATACAATATTTATTGCAATTGAGTGGTTATAAAGAAACGGAGGTTAAGGAAGTATAGAAAAGTAAGTTTTACACGTATGGTAAAAATTCTTGAATAGGGGAGCCGATCCAAAACGATCGTTAATCTTCTAATCGCAAACCATGAGAATTGAATTAATAGTATGAGAATTAGGTGAGCATTGTGACATACAGTGAAGTGCATGAACATCATGTACATCGTGATTTGGTTAGTACTATCATGTTTTACTTGTATATTGTTGTCATGACTAATAAAATTACTGAGAAAAGAATCGAACACTCTTTTAGTGTGTGTAGCTCTTAAAGTGAATTGTAGGCAAGAGACAATAATGGGCAATTAATAGGGTTTTTCAACCAGACGAGTTTCTGCGAGTACGAACCCAGGTTCAGTAATGAGAACTCACGCATTAATGATATCTACTGGACCTAAAGCATAGCTTTGCCACCCTATAGGGGCCGCATCTTATGTTACATATTTAAAATGAGTTTCTGGGAAGATTTCGTAGCGTTAAAAGAAGTCGGAGTTGATTTTTCAAGTTTTTCGGAGTCGACGAAGGAGTCATCAAACAAGAAACAAGAGTGGAATCGGAGTCTAAAAATATGACTCCCCTCATTTCTGATTTGCAAACGTCGAGAAGATAAAAGCATGTGCTCACAAAAAAGCAAAATGCAAACGCAAGAAAAAAATTTATTCAAATTCAGATGATACAGGTAACCGTGATGCGGTATCCTGGCTTGTTTGTGCATCAATTCACAAAATCCGCGATATTGGTGCTCAACTGGAACCAGAAAGTTGACTTACAATTGCAGAAATGGGGGAGAAAGAAAAAATTGTAAATTTTTAGTGATTTCAAACTTATTGAGTTAGTCAGTTTTCTCGGAGCATAATCAAGCAAGCTAAATGCTTGCAGGAAATTTTTCATTTCTTTTTCCAAGTCAAGGGTCAGTTATGTAAAGTCAAGCAGCTAATCAGCCGAGCACTTGTGTACAGTCAGGAAGCTTTGTCATAGAACAGTCAAGCTGTTGTGAAAGAACTGTCAAGCAGGATTACGAAAATTTCGTCTGGCTCTTATTTGTGCACAGCGAAGGCATTGCAACCGTCATGCCGGAAGTAGCCATGTCACGCCAAAAAAGTTTAGGCCTATGAAAAATCTACGGAACGCAGTTAGCGACGACTAGCTTCAGACAAGCTGAAACGCTTTAGAAACTTGCTCATAGAACGTGGAAGGGGAAGTATGGCGCCTTGGTCCTACGCACCAAAGATCAGTGTTGCTTGCCTTGCGGTTTTCCCGCGAATTTGCTTTTTTTGTGAATTTGCGGTTTTTTTGAAGACTTGCGGGTTGATTGTTTTTGGGCTTGTTTTGATTAAAATTTGCTTGTTTTTAGGGCTTGTTTTTTGCATATTTCTGTTTTGCGGATTGCCTTTTTTTCAAATTTTATGGCACTTTTCTGTTTCAATTCACTGCTAAACGAAGTTTGAGCGGGTTTTTGTGCAAATTTGCACATTTTGGGCTTGTTTTTCAGGATTTGCCTCGCTGCTTTTGTATTTAATTCACCTGCTGGTTTTATGTTTTTTCAATTTTCCTACCCAATGCAAATTGGGCTTGTTTTTTTCCGTTAAATTATCTGCTTTGGGCGTGTTTTTCAAATTTCTTTGCTTGTTTTCATAAAATCACTTGGCATCACTGCTAAAGATGTTAAACGTCTATCGTGGGCGCTCAAGAGGCGTTTATGAAAGGTGATTATGACGGCTATGGTGTTATATCACACGGCCATTGGAAATAGTGTTCAACTTACAAGCAATTTTTTTATGATTTTATGTCCAGATGGACAATTCAGAAACCTTTAAATTCAGCACTGACACACCGCCAGGGGAATATTCCTATTATTCAACAGACTGTGGAAATCCTGTGCAGTGCTAAAAATGACAGGCTCTTTAAGTTTGACGCTTTCGCACTTGCAGGTGATTTAAAAAGATTCATCTCTGTAGCATTGCGATGTTCGAAAGCTGTGCACGAGTTGGTGCAAAAACGTTTCTGCCCATTTTTACGGCTGTTGGTTGGAAATTCCCCTGTGACCTAGAATGCCCACTTTTTATATTACAGTACATTTGTCACTTTACAATATTTTATTTACATGACGGATTGGAGCTCTACAAGAGCAGGAAGTTATGCGAAGCACAGCGAAAAAAGGGGATTACAAGTGATGCGAAAATAAAGCGATATTACCAGCGATTGGTAAACTTTCAATGTGTCAGGACAGTTTCTTTGAAATTCTCTTATTTTTCAGACGGATTTATATCGTGCCGTGTACCAGGTGCAAACGATTACTATTTAATACCGCTTTCACATAAGCATTTGATCAGGCTTAAAGTTATATAAAAAATTGATCCGCATGGTTTCACATTTAATATTGTTGATGCGGCTCCTTACTCCACAGTATAATCTTTGTAATTTGATTGCAGTGACACGTGTTTTGGGAATGATTGCCTTATTAGTTCTATGAAGATCACCAACACAATTAGCAAGAGCGATGATAGAAATTTAAGATTTCAGTGTACCTAATCATTATCTATGTCTTACATTAGTTGCTATAATCTAACCTTGATGGAATTCAAATCTTGCATTTTTCGTCTCCAGGAATTTAACTTAGCATTATTCAAAATATCATAGATTTTCATGCCAAGGTATTTTTTTACGGCTCGTGCAGATGTAAGGATATAGTAAAAAGAACCAATACTTATAAATATTTTAAAGATTCACATTAACTTAATTTGACACTTTTTCTCTGTGGAGTTTTTAAAAAATGAACAACCTGCTGCCGTGCAACTGTAGAAGTTGAGATCGGGAAATGTATTTTTTCTTGAGCTGTTTGGACAGGAAATGTCCACTGCACGTAACCGAGAGAATTCTGATAATGATCGAGTTACTTTCATGCGTACACACTTCACTTACTGATGTTGTAAGTTATTTGGTGATGAAATGAAGCGTTTGACAGTTTTATACATCCAGTTAAGACGTGTCAGCGTAGAAACAGCATCTACAGCCAGCGATACACTGATTACTCTGCACATTTGCAAAGAGTGATTGAGAAAGTTTTAGAACGCTAAAGAATGTCGTAGCGAAAATAGAGTGGGAGTAGATACAAGGCTTCGCCTTTGGTCGTGCGAAAGTTTTTAAAGTTTTTTTAGTTGCATTAATTTCATAGTAATTTATGTTTACGCGCGGATGACTGCCTGATGAAGTTGCATACGGGCGAAACCGTTACAGGGTACCTTTGCTTCAGGAACAATAAATTCAATTTGCCAACGTTTTGGGGCACTGCAAAGAAAAACTGGCTATAAACGAGGGAAACGGTGAGTTGATGGAGCTTATAAGAATTACCCGAATTATTTGCCACTGGGTTTCGAAATCAACCTGCAAGCTTATTGCTCTTGGGAGACCATCATTTTATTTCATTTTTTTCGTTTTACGGCTACCGAAGGCAGGCCGAAGCCGGAAAGCGTCATTGACCTATACATCAACATCTTGCAAACGGACACGAGTGGCACGAAGCGAATTAAAACATTCTCTCTATTATTTGGACATCCTTACCTGAAACTTAAACCCACAACCAATATGTATAACGCTGTCTCTAAATATCTTGAATTAACTAACCGCTTAACCTCGCCATAACACCTTGGATTTGTCTATTATAGTAACTCGTTTATTATTCCGCAATTAATTCTCCATTTCGCTTTTTCTTTTCCTCGTGGTATAATTTGTTATACGCTTGCAGTTTAGCAATCCGTGTCTACTCGTGCCTGCAATCTTTTGTTAATTGTTTGTCGTCTGTTTGCAATCTCTCGTTAACTGTTCGTCTTGAATTGGTTCGCTCGACATGACGCGACGAAGAGTACATTCAGGCTCCGGCCTGCCGCTCGTCGT
>JGI24158J21664_10001832_pt1 | contig 24740 bp, 15 predicted proteins | sample Ectturendosymbi3_FD_21664 | JGI IMG/M metagenome (IMG submission 21664) | reverse complement strand
TGGCGCGTGGGATCGGATGATGACGTCATATAATTAACCAAAAAACATGCCCCTGTCATGATTCCATTGGCCCAAAACCCCCCAACCAAATTTAAAAAAATTGTTTTTATTCTGAACTACACGACGCTACTAGTCATTACAGGGTTTGAACAGCTGTTTAGCTCAATCTGCTGCCGAGTGTGGCTGGTCAAAGTTTGCCTTGAAAGGGCAAATTATGCCTTTTCTGAAAAGTGATGAATTAGGCCAAAAACTGGGTTTTTGACCCATAATTTTGGCTACGGATATGCTAGCAAGTCAATCAAGGGCTCTATAGACGCGGATGTTGACCTAGTTTTCAACAAAACTTTGAGCCAGAAGAATGCGTCAATGGATTGGGGCCCAGGGCCAGCCAAAGGTGGCCAAAATTTCCAAAGCATGCCTTCTTTGTGACGTCACCTCCAGAAATCCCCTTCCGAAAACGAAAAACGTTTGTTTTCGATTCTGACTACAAGACTTGTTGAATCCGTGGATGGTTTGGATAGCTCTCTAGCACAATCGTCTGGCGAGTTATAGGATTGCAAATTTCTGCAAAAATGGGGGTAAACCCGGGACCTAAAGGGTTAAAGGGAATGCAAGACTAAATTTAATTTGTCGAAAAGACAGTGTTGCAGGTTTTTCTTGCCTACAATCATCTGCTTTCACAAAGACACTTGGTTGTTCCGAGGTAATATGCTTTTCAATTTGTCATCTGGGAGGGCTTCAAAAGGTCGAAAATTTTCAACGTTGGATTTACCAAATTTCTAAAAAATAGCTCATTTAACTGCTATGATGATCTTAAAATTTTTTCCAATTGTTAGAAAAGCTTTACGTTTACTTTGAGATGTTTGGGGAATTTCCCGGTCGTGCTTTGCTTTCATTACTTTACCGCGATTCAGATTTGCGCATATCCACCATCCAGCAATACCTCTCCACAACAGCGACCTGCGTTTGAGGTTAAGATTACGTAACGCCATCACTGCGACTGAAGTTTTTCTTGGTGTGAAGATTATGAAGTTTGAAACTGCACGTTGTCATCAAATCCGACTTGAAATGCATAAAACATTGAACAGATATTGGATTTTCAGGCGAATGTGTGTGCTTCAATTCAAACTAGCGTGTTAATCTCCATACACAAGAAGAGATTTAGGAGGGAATGCACTTACTACAGGAGCATTCCCTCCTTAGGCTCCCCAGAAAGGTGTAGGGCTACGCCAAGTCCCTTGAACAAAAATGCAGCGAGGCGATTGGATATACATGTTAGAGGAGTCTCAGGGGGACGTTTTTTCTAGCTGCAGCACCATGGATCTAATTTTGGCTCTCAATCAATCTTTCTAGAAATATTGGGAGTATGGAAAATATCTCTAGGTGTGTTTTGCGGAACTCGAGAAAGCAACGAACGGTTCCTTCGAGAAAAACGTTGGGTATTTTGCAATCACCTGCTACTGACCATCAAGTCATTGCCTACATGCTTGGCCGTTTGCGTCGCTGCGCCCGGTTTTCTCGTCGTCGTTTCCCAAAAGTGGTGTGTACTGTCACCACTCCAGATTGTAGTCTATATCAGGGGCGCCCAAACTTTTCGCTATAGCCGATCGCGTTACGTCTATTTTAGAAATTACAGGCCGCCAGTGAGTTCAAGAGTTTTTATTTTTTTGCTTCGCTTCTGTTCGTCTTCCGCATATTGAGCCTAGCCTGCTTCCACACGCCTGTTTCGCCGTCTTTCTATCTTCATACAGTAGACAAAAAGTTTCACCAATGCACGCCTGCCGTAACTAACCTTTCAAATTACATATCCATGGCTGCATAAATTTTTCATGAAGGCTGCAGTTTGTGCAGTGTGCACCCCTGGTCTGAATGAACTAAATCGAACGTCACAGCAAAGTGGACTAGTAGCATATGTCGGAAGCAATAAGAATAACCATTGGCTTTTCGCAGACAAGATATCGTTGCTTGCATCATCCGGACAGAACCTCCAACATCCACGTGGTCAGTTTGCAGCGATGAAGGATCAAGCGCGATCGAAAATCCGAGCGTCGTCATCGTCGCCGTTAGAGCCAGTTCTTTCAATCCACTGCTTAGCCGCATTGACCTCGGTGCATGTTTTGTGCAACTATTCAATTGTCTCATCATCGAGAACCCTCAGGCCGNGCAGTCCATGAGGAANTCGATGGATTGGACATTGAAGGAAAACATGGTCGACTGTTTGTACTTCTGCGCAGCACTCACAGGTCGTAGAGGAGGTCATGCCACATTTGTGTAAACAGGAGCGGAAACGTCCGACACCGGTGCGGAGGCGGTTAGCCGAATCCACACTGTGCCCGGACGTGTCATTCCAGGAGTGTGCTTGGGTGCCGGTGTCGGGGATAAATTTACGGATTCTCGTAGTGTTGTCAAACCATTCCGCATTCCGCATCCGCTCTACAAGTGCCGACTTATGTTTTTCCAGAAAACGATGTCAGTGCACGTTTCAAGTAACCGGCAGTCTAGAGCAATAGGCCGAAGTGTTGAAATATCCTCCGTATGCATTCACAAGTGATAGAAAGCAAAACAAAAATACTGACACCCAGATCAGGGATGCAAACACAGTCTTGCATAAGTTTCGTCGCTCCGTGCTCAAAATCCGGGCGATTTCAAAGAACGATTGGCTTTGCTTTTTTAGATTGTTTTCTTTTATCAATCCTCACCTGTAATTACACATCCTGTGCAATGACCAAATAAGTGTTATCTCAAGTAAAAGCGGTAACAATGAGATTTTAGAGAAGAGTTCATGGCGTAACGCTACGCGACTGATGCCCAGCGGTCAAATTTGTAAACCCAGAAAAGTGAGTCATTTTTCAAAATCTTTACCGATGTGCAGTGACAAAATCTGGTGAACAAACTACACATACGTGCCGAAAATACTTAAAGTACTGCACTGGCTACAAACTAATGATTTGAACATCAAACGCGATACGTGCTACACATGTTTAAGGACGATGGCAAAGCTGTACACAAAGGAATATTCAATAGTTGCACATTATTGAAGAATTTAAGCAACTAGAGTAGTTTAATATGCATTTTTCCGGCTGTAGATTTTGCAGCAATNGTACGTTAAATGGTGGGATTTTTAAAAAAATCGTTTACTTCCTAAAAAATAAAAATATTGAAAGTGACAAAGTTTCAAGTAAATTTCAAATAACGTCCGAACAGCGTATTCGACATTCTTCCGCATCACTCTTGACAGAAGTCTCTCTTTCAAAGCCCACATTCTGAATTTGAAAAACAAAGTAGTCTCGTCTCGAATTACCTTGAAAAAAACCCTCGCGGGTCTTACCTTGGGATGCTCATTCAACGTGCTCAGAACCTCGACAACTGCTTTGGCATATGCTCCTGCAGAATACTGCTGCAAAACCTGCTGCTAAAGTGTTCATGAATATAAATTGGGCTCCCAGCTGAAGGACGATAGGCGCACAATCTCAGATTGCATAGGATCTACCCTTATTGACTTTTCCTTCCTGGTATACTGCCCTCCACTACTCTAAGAAACATGGCATGCTACAGCTCCATCTCAAAGCACGAAGTCCCAATCACCTGCAACATTAATCCCGGCACGTACAGCGCGCTACATTCCCAATTATGAACTTTAGCAACATTTCACTTGTACAGAACAAAATGCTGTGTATTTTAGTATTCTGTAACTCTGTTTTATTTTTTGTGTGTATTTACTCTTTCGTATTTCATGTGTGCGCATTCTATGCTTTTCGGCATGAAGTACGCTTTTTGTTTTTTTCGTTTTTTTCTGTTTTGCTTTGTTTTCTTTTATATCTCATTAATTAGTTTTTGTAACTTTTCTATTTTTTTATTACTGTTTTTTAATTTCATTGTATTGCTAAAAATATTCTAGCCACACCAAATTCCTTCACATAAATTCGATCCACCCATCTATGTAAATAGGCATGCGCTTTCTCCTATAATTTTCTTCACCATGTTCTACGCTGATTCTCTTTGTTTTTGTTTTTCGTTTCATTATGCTTATTTGATCTCCAACTGTTGTTTCTCAACACTTGTCAAAAAGTGATAAACCGGGTTGGTTGACCAGATGACCGCTACGGTCTTTCGCCAATCCTATACAACACAGCGCCCGTCTTTGTTTACGCTGATCAGCTATTGTGTCATTGTGTTTTCATTTGCTCTAATGTTCTCTAATGGTTGGTTTACTGCAAGCGATGGCTTTTATTGTGTTTCTGCTTGTTGGCTGAGTCATATGAAACAATAAACCATTACCATTACAAACAGATTTAGATCGATCACGGAGAACCGTACAAACCATGACTACTATTACTCCAGTTCCAGATTCTCTGAAGCGATGCATCTCTACTTTTAGTAACACTCCACCAGGTTTCAACACGCCGGGCAAAGCATGGGTTTAACTTAACCGATTGCATACTGGACACGGACGGCTTAACACGAACCTCTACAGAATAAGATTGGCTGCTGACAAAAACTGGGTTCGGAGACATCCAGTTCGCCAGTCGCATCCGCAATTATTGTACTGTGCTGGCCCCTCCATGCAGCATTACCAACAACATCAGCTGGGGTCTCATTGAATGCTTTTGTAATTATTTTTAGATCTAACCGCGAAGGCCTACCACCTGTAAGCTGTGTATACGAAAGAAGCGCATTGCAGAAACAGAATCAAAGCTATGCACGACATTTCCTGCATCTGCGAGAAAGAAAAAAGTTTTGATTGATGATGTAATGACAGTCAGGGTCACTTAGTAGTGTACCTGTACACTAGTCTTATTTTAGTTTCTCGAAGTCTTAATTGCAGCTTGCAAGGTGTAACATAATTTCCGACAAATTTCGTTTAAACTCAAAACAGTTCACTGAAATGTGCGTTTGTTTTTATTGAAGTATTGATAAACGCGCAATCTCTGTACTGTTGGCGTCATATAAGTTTTAAGTTTTTATTTGAGGACAAGTATTCAGCAGATTTTGCTTTCCGCAGCTTGTGTTGTGATTTATTAATTTTAGTCTGAAATTTCTTGCTTTCTGTGCCCTTACTTTAGACGAGGGGATCATAACATTTGTCCCAATGCCCCCAGGGACTATTGTTACTAGATGTTGGAGGTATTCAGCAGTGTTGGGAAGTAAAATCCAAATTTGGACTCAAGTCATCATTCTAGGAACTTGGACTTGCATCCATCCAGATTGGCTTTGACTTGATACCCATTGACGTTGTAGCAACCCCTCGATTTGAGCCCGAATTTCACATTTTCATCTTTTTCAAAAAGGGGTATCCACATTGACGAAAATTTGACTTAGGGGTATTAAAGTGTTAAAACTTTAAGGACCACTGCTACAGGCTATCAGAAATTTGGCCCTTATGCTTTGCCTGCAGAGTTCAGAATTAAGCATGCGTAGTGATACGTGATATCGATTTTTTATTAAAGATTTCGTTAGAATTTTTGAGTACTTAAATATAAATTTTTCATCTGCTGAAAAATGAAAAGATATTTGCAGCAGCTGCTATATAACATTCAGCTATTCCTTGTTTTGCTCTGTAAAACGTAAGGTTTAAAATAAAAGAATCGTTTGAGTGACAAAAATATTCATTCAAAAACACTCATGGATATTTACGATACTTCAATTGAGCAAGAACTCAAACAAACATTTGAGTGCAGAGGTACAACAAGTCATGTATTTTGTGAACACGGAACGCCTACGTTAAAAGAAAAAATCACTCTACACTGAAAATAGATGTAAAGCAATGAATATTCACTTCAAATTTTTGTTTGGTTTTGTAATTATTTACTCAAAACGTCAAAAAAAGAGGATGATTTAAGGTACACGTGAAATCGTGCTCGAAGAACAGACTGAAGATAATGAGCAGATCAAAGTATGTCACTTGCACTTCGTCACAATATGCAGAATGATTACTGCAAAGGCTCCTGTTGATAAGTTAGATGAAATCATGGTCTTTTGAAAACAGACAACTAGTATTAATAATTCAAAACATCAGCTGCCACATATGAGAGCACGCCTGAAATAAAATGTTGTTTTATAAAAATAGCCGACTTTAGGCAATTAGCTAAAACCTGTGTTCTCTAATTGCTGAAAAAAGTCAGATAAAATGCTGTTGTTTCGTAACTGCTAGCACAGAGTGTAAGCGGGCCTCATCTTGAACACGAATCCGGCCCGAGCCCGACATTTATTTTTGAAACCCGATTTGGGCCCTAAAACCAAATTTACCGCGTCAATCAAGATAAGCGCAACTGCCGGTATTGGTGGCGTACCAAGGAAAACATGACTAAATAATTCATAATTGATCATTATTATTGAATATTTGATAAAGTAGATCGTGAAGCGGTTCCTTCACCAAAGAAACTTTTCTTCGGCCGGGTTTTCACGTGCGGTGGAAATTCGCGTTTATTTCTTCGTTTGAGACCCAAACCTTTCCGAGTTCGGGACCAGTGAAGCGACAACTTCAATTGGTGAAGCTTCGGGGAAATAGGTGACGTGAGCGGTTCATCGCCCAACGACTTCCTCAACATCGTTGAAGGGCAGCGGGTGCAGATGAAGTGCAAGAGCGCCACCACGCTAGCGGATGGTCAGGAGTGATTTAACGGCCAACTCAAAGCCATGCTCGTTCCACGGCAGAAGCCGTTCAAGCAAGGAAAAGATAGTCTCTATGCATAACATCCCCGGTAGCGCAGAAGCCAGTGCAATGTCCTTTTGACCGAGTTGGAAAGGGTGGTGAAAGTTTACATTCATTTCGTCATTCGAAGCTCTAATCTTTCTGAATTCTGGAACTAGTGAAGCGAGCACTTCAAATGCTTCAACAAACCCCCCTCAAGAAATCTTATTTTGCAGTGCGCGTCAGTAAAAATAGGGTATAATGCTACCCGTAATTTGCATACGTCTTCCTGGGACACGTGGAATCCGTTATATCCGGACCAAACTATTTTTATTTCCACATATCCATTGCAATTGACTTTCGCAGCAAAATTGTATTTGCGTAGCAAAACATACATATCACAAAATTTTATGCAGGATACCATCTAAAAGGGGATTTTTAGAGGGGATTATTTGTTTGTGCGTGGAAAACTTCATGCACATGTTAGATCCGTTTGTTTCAGATCAAGTCACGGTGTTGGGAGACTTTTCACGTATAAGGTATTGGTGGTCATATCTTAGCAAACAGGTTTTGCATCTAGAATTGCATTGTAATTTTATCTTAGGTTTCCAAAATTGTCTACACATCAGGAAACCCTGGGTATTGTAGTAACCATACATCCTATATATAGGTTTTCAGGGACATTTTTGTGAAATAACTTTGCACCAGTACACTTTTGTCTCTGAAAATCAGTAAAACTCATGGAAGCACACTTTTCTATAGTTTCTCACATTGTTCTACGGTAAGTATGTGAAAGCAACAAAAAACAGCTTCTGTGTAGTTGACTATCCAAGATTCCTGAGCAGGGTTTTAACGGGCGACTAAAGCGTCCGTCGTTGCGAAAAAAATTTGTAGGCAGGTTTGAAATCGGTCCGAAACATTTTTACAAACTAGCCCGAAGCCGTCCCAAACCCGGAAATTCGACCCGACCAGAAAGGACCAGCCCGACTAGACCAGCATTTCAAAACTCTAAACCATTTTTCACTGCTATAAATGTTTTTTCTAAGACTAACTTTTTTTACTGAACCAGGTCCGAAGGTAAAAGAAATATCTTCTGGTTTCTACTAAGAGGTAACGTCATGACACAGTAAGATATACTCTTTAATATTTCATATTCCTTTGGTTTTCCAACGCTTTTGGATATACATGCGGTAAACAAGTGCAGAAAGTATTTTAACCTAAAATTTCTTTTTGTGTACAGTGCTGGATCTTCAAAAATTTTGCGATTGTTTGAATGATGGATTTTTTGTTACTTTGAAGTATCAGCACTAGGGCGATTTGTAGTCATAAACGTCATATTTTTTGCTGTGCTTCATGAAGTTATGAAATGAAGTTTGAAACAAAAATCGCACCCCTACGAAGTCTATAACGAAAGTTATAAAGCCATAAATAGTCATACTTTCCATGTTAATTCCTAAAGTCATATTTGCAAATTTTGAACTAATTGGATATGTAAACTATTGAAACCATCTCAACATATCAGGTGAATGTACTACATCGTTAGGTCTAAACTGCATCCTGCAAATTGAACACACGTGGGCACTATGCGAGCAATCTTATTTTTGCTTAAGCAACCCAAACTGAAAACCTCAGTCACTGCTACATTTTCTTACATACAATGGTAAAGTTGAGCTATGAACATGTTTCGCAAACAGTGTGATAAAAGCACCGCCCGGCGAGCGTATTAGCAAATCCGCCGTTCTTTTGCAAGCATTTAGATAATGTAGTACATGACATCATATAGCATTTTGTGACACGGTGGATTTCGTTCTACTTCTAATCCGGAGCTTGTCAACTGTCATTTTGCGAAGTCAGAGACAGAAGTCACAATGCCAAAGTTAAAATTGTCCAGTGTTACAAAGATAAAAGCGATTAGTAAAGACCTTGAGGAGTTTACAGCTACATCTAGTGAGGAGCTTTATTGCCAAGTGTGCTGTTGCACGAGAGGCACCTTTTTGTTGAACAGAATCTAGCAACAGGGAAGCACCAGAAAGATATTGAAAGAATAAATATTTTTGTTTTGTCATACAAATATTATTTTCTGAAAAACAAAGTCAAATAACCAATGTTTTTAGGTCATAAAATGGCCCTTAACAACACTGATGTCTGTGATGGTTGAACAACATTTTTTCAAACAAACAAAATTGAAATTGCAAAGTGACTCTCTATCTTTTTTAGAGCCTTGGTGATGGATGGATTACGCTGGCAAAGCTAAAGTCATCTTGACGTTACCCAGTTGCCTCCTTGATCAGGATGCTATCCTTTAATTTTTCTTACGGTGGGCTAGCACTTCAAAGCTTTCTGTATACTTTCGAGGAATCAGCCGACTGTGCTCTACTTTCACCTTTCTGCGATGATTCGAACTTGGGCATATTTAAATTCAAGTACGTACTCTCCACGATGGGTATAAGCAAGTAATCCATCGGCCAATTCTTAATATAAAATCGATTTCACGTAATATTACGCATACTCAGTCTTCAAACTTTGAAAGCAAAGCTTACTAGTGAATAGTTGAAAGGCTAAGGTAAGAGCAGAGCAAGTAAACAATTCAAGACTGAAAAGAATATGTCACAACGCAAGCTCAGGAATCAGAACATCTCTGTAATAGATAGAGTTTCATAATAGCTGAAGCTTAGGATCTGTATTTTGCGGGTGAGTGGGATGGGAGGCAGTGCAAATGGAGTTTCTCCAAGCCACATCTGTCATTTGAAATTTGGTGATGTCTCCAATATATTTCATGTTTCTCATATTTTTCAAGTCTTTTTCTGATATTTTTCAAATCAACTTTGGCTTTTCTGTAGCACGTTTTAGAGTGCCTATAGGCATTTCAGGTTTTCATCCGATTAATATTCACGTCACTGGGATTCGTCATTGGCGCCTGTAATGTCATGACAGATGACAAATCCGAAGCAAACAATTGCGAGCGTTTATGATCAAAATACGGGCCAATTTGGTGCGTAGCGAGCCCTCCGATTAAACCCTTTTACGTCGTTGATTACAGTTGCGTCACTGGTCGGCGATAATGCAACATATTGAAACAAGGTCACTCTGAACAGTTAAGTTCAGCCGTTGACAGTCTCCAATATTCAGTTCAGATTGCTAGTTATTAGTAATGTCAACCAGCTGCATGCAGAGGAATTAAAATTTTTTTTTCTCACGTTTTTGTTGACACCGGGCTCTCAGTCGCAGTTTACATCATACACGTGAATCGCCTAAGATAAGCATAACTTGTTAAGCTCTTTTTCCGAAAGCATTACCTTCACACAAGCCCTTGCGTGCTGATGGTGATTCCCAGTATATTTGTTACATTAAAAATTTTTACCCATGTCTGAAATACTGATTCATATTTTATCAAATGTGTCGGTTTCATTGCACACTTTCAATTTCAAAAGTAATAGCATGTTCACAGTGAGTTTTTCGCTAGTGCAATCCTCGAACAGGTTTTAGTGATCCTACTTTCAGCCTTCATGTTGCACCCAGCTTAAAATCTCCATCGATGATTATTCAATCGTATGACGTGATATATGTAAATGAGTATGCAAACTCAAAATGTTCTACTGTTCAGGAATGAAAGAATAAGATGTTTGCCATGATAGGCATGACAACGAACGAGTTTCGAATCAAACTTGAAGACAACGTAAACGGTAATTAAGGATATCAACTTCTGTTGAAAGCTACAAAACTACAAAAGTCTGGTGAAGGTGAAAAATCTTTATTACAGCTGAACATACCAAGTCTGGAAATGACTTGCCACCAGTACAGTTTTCACTGCCACAGCAACCCACGGCGCAAGCAAGCTGAGATGGGCGCTGAACACCATCTGAGATAGTCCAAAAGGAGTGCAGAATTCGAATATAACAAAACGCAACAAAACAAGCGTGGGGGATATCATCACACTAATTCAAGAAGCGTAAAACAGTAGCAAACAAGACGAAAGTTTTTTCGAAACAATGTTGATGAAGTAGTTGTAACGGCCCAGATGGAAAAGCACCTATCTACAATTCCGCCTTGGAGATGGATACAAGTGATCATTGATCAGTTGTTAAATCTGTAATGCAAAACACAGTTTATGTTCAACTTTGCGTGGGAAAAGCAAGCAATCTTGTGTGTTGTAGTAACTAAATTTTGTAAAGCTTTGCTCTCATATTTTTCAAAAGGTTTTTGGGAATAGTTTAAATGTGAAAGCATTGCGAGATTTTGCCAATTCATTTTATTTTTAATCACTAATATTGGGAAACGATCAGATTACAGCAGAAAACCTACTCAAGAAAATTAAGCATGGCTGTGTTTGGAACGATCAAGCTTGCCTAGGTTAGAAAGTTTAAAACGTTTTGCGCTGAAAGCGAAAATGTGGAACAAGATATTAAAAAATTATCACAACGCTGCGAAATAGTTACATGATTTGGGAACATAATATTACCTCACCGAGAACAGTGAGACCAGAAACAAGACATGCATTTTGATTCAGCGAGTTTAAAACCGTACAAAAGTTGCGTTTATGCTACAGAAATGCTTCGTTAGGGAAACACTTTTTCAAAACTAAAAATTTAAAATGCAAGATGTTTTGAAAGATTTTTATAACTCCTATCAAATTTAGGTTTTACATTTTTCTTACTTTAATATCTGCTTCCATCTATTTTCAAAAAATTATTTTTGGAAGCAAGTGGTGCAATTTAAACGAAGTTATAGCATTTTATGAAATATATAGAGGTCTCAATAACCAAAGGTCCCATGTACTTTCTAAATCCTCCAACAATTCCTTCAATTCCATATCTTCAGAATAGAGGACGCTCCGTTTAGATTTTCCCCACCGAAAAGTATAGCCATCAATACCAGTCCTTCGTCTTATGCTGAAACACGAAGCGTTTGGTTGAGTTAAACGAACGGACAAACGTGTTCCTTTCCATGATTTCCTAACCGCTATGCAGAGCGTGTTAACATATTTCCTTATCTGTTCACATTCTGCAGTTCTTTGCATTTACTTAAACTCTAAAATTGGTTACATGTTTTGAAAGATTTCGCTATACTGCTGTTGATTACAATCATTTCATNATTTCGAGGCGGAATGCACAAAACTAAAGTGGGACAAAAACTATGCTGTGTCATACAGTGTCGTAAGCTGCTGTGAGGTCGACAAACACAACTCTGGCCTTCTTTTTAGCCGAAAAGCGACCTCGAAATCCAATGCCAACAGGGTGACCTGGTCTACGGCCGACCTCTCGTGTCGTGTAGTCTGCTCCTATGGGAGTAGTCGGTCGATGATTGGTTCGACAGGAGCGTAGATGAGTCTCTCAAGGATTTTAAAGGGGGCACACAGCAGAGATATGGGACGGTCGCTCTTTGGGTCCCCCAGTGTCTTTTCTGGCTTGTAGATCGCAAATGCCAGTGCTCTTCTCCAGATCTTTGGAATTTTGAGTTGGTGCATGCAGGAACTGAGGAAGTCGCAATACCAAGAATTGAGAGCCGACCTGGCGTGGAGTATGAACACCAGGAAGATGGAATACAATCCCGGAGACTTTTCTTAATTCAGGCGTCTGAGGGCAGAAACAAGCTCCTCCGGCCCAAAGGGTTCGGAGATGCTGTGACCTTCAGGTGTTGGAATCTTCTATAGGTGGGACAGCTTCTTGTTGACGAACCAGAGATCAGCCATAACTCCTGAACGGATCGGGATGGAGAGCCAGTGAAAACATCCCTGGATGCCTGAGACAGCAAATGAACTTGACAAACATATACATTTGCATTTGAAATGTTTGAGAAAAATCCATATTTGTGAAGTTGCTGTACTAAATTTTCGGAAAGTTTCGGAACGAATCCAAAAACACGTTCTCCGCATCCTGTTTAGCATTTCCGATCCGGTTTTTGCGCTTCGCCCACCGCCGAAATACCCAAGAACACCACGTGTTCAGAAAAATATTTTTCGTCTTGTTTTGGGGGTAATTTGGAGTCCAAAGGTGGAGGTTAGGAAAATTGACCTCTAGATAATGTTTTTGGCGTCTAGAGAACAAATTCATGGGTTAGTGACTTTCTAAGTGGCGTAAAATATTCTGGGAACTATTCTGAAGCTTTAGAGACCTTAAGTAGGCTGCTAGCCTAAAAGGATTTGGGAGTTATGTCCAAAAATACACACAGGAAATACCTCGGCCACCTAGTGGATTGTTTGGTTTCATTCAAGAATAATATTTTTCTGTCAATATTTCGGCTTGAAATTTGACAGGGTGTTGTCAGACACATAAATACACCTTTTCTGCGAGTGTGGTGAGGTGGTGGGTGCTGACTGGCAGAGACTTAGATTGAACCTCGAAATATCCACGAGATCCGTCTTTTTTGCCCCCTTGGACAACCCACCAAAAGAAGTTTCAACTTTTTTTATCATTTCAATGGTAAGGTCTTCACAAACATTATTTATGTAGAACGCTTTTTCCCAACGTGTTTGCTTTGAGCTGCATGCTTGTTTGAATGGACGCAACTGGTTTTTATTGGCTATACGAATAACATTTTTTTTCCTGAAACGACGTCACGATGACGTCACATGCGGGCGCGTCCTACCATGCTTGGTTGTCTTGCAGATTCAATGATACCTTTAGTGACTCTCTATCTCAATCCTTCCGGACGTTATTGTCGATTATAGCTTCTTACGCCAACATTTTGGAGTTCGCGGGACTTTGAGCGTTTAAAACAAACACGCAGAAGGGTTTCAGCAGTTCCACATCTTCTTCCACATGAAATACGGATTTACTCCTTTTTGTGGAAGTCAGCCTTGTCCTAAAATTTCGTGGAAATTTTGTGAAAAGTCTTCAATAGAGCGGTAGACCCTACTGCAATTCGAAAAGTATTAGGTATGTTTTCTTTTAGATTGTGGCAAGATCGGATTAAATATAGGCATACAGAGTGGTTCATTGAAAACTAGTTGTCTTACCCTGGATTTCTTGCCAAACGCTTTATAGGGATTCGTCGTGGCGATGTTTTTTTTGCCTTAAATCTTTGTGCTTCCGTTGCCAGACAGAGAAACAAAACAAAAGCAAAGAGCACTAAATAATGTTTCATGATGAATTGGAGCCTTTTAGAAAGTTGTATGCTAATACCTGATGAGACTGCAAAAATAGATAACATCTTTTTTGAAGCTATTTAAAAGTTTTTTTTGTGATGTTACTATTACAACTACTTTGTATAAGTGCATTGTACCTCTATTGCTCTAAACACGTGCAAGCCTTCATTCTCAAACATTTGCCAATGTGCGTAGTAAATCCTGTAATTTCAACACATATTTCCAAACGCGATGCTCTCTAATTTGTCCCTAACATTGAGTTTGCCATTCTGCTTCTTTCACCATGTTGGAATTAACGGCTGAAACTATTGTCGAAATATGGCTGCCTTGTTTGCTTAAGTTTCGAACTAAGTGTTTTTGACTACATAGCCATTTTCTCATTCCCTAACTAAAGTGTTTCACACAGAGGCCTAGGGCAAACGTTTCCAGATGGAAATCAATCGTTGAGTGCAACTCAGAACAACATTTTACTCATGCGCAAATTCAGTAAAAACAATTGATTTCTGCACATTTGAAACACTGCCAGCATTTCTCAGCGCTAGCGTTCCTTCTGAGTCATCGGGATGCATTTCCGCATCTTACTGCGTCTGATGTTTTGCCACGAGTGTTATTGTTACGCGGCAGACAAGTGTTATTGTTACGCGGCAGACCCGGGTTAAGGACATATGTTAAAGGTCATAATTATTCTGCGTTTTTCTACGTGCCGTATAAACATCAGGTTTCGTAACTGAAAAACAAACTGTAGCATTGTTTGAATCAGATACATCAGAAGTTAAACAACCGCTTTTATTGGACTATGGACAAGCAATTTCGTGACCACATCAGTAGGGACCTTTTCCTGTTCAAGGTTTTGTTACAAACACCATTATCGCTAACAGCTCAAGCTTTTCTATATTTATAACGCTCAGCTGGTTATCAATTGCCCACAACTGATGGAGTCACAGCAAACATTCGCAACAGCTAATACAGTAAATATTTAGGCATACTCGTAGCAGTAAAATGTGTGGCATGCGCTCATTCAACATCCTAAAACGAAAACGAAAAACTGATTACTAACATACAAAATGCTTTCCAAAGACAGCTGAACACTACTCACGTCTGCAAGCAAAGTTCTGAAATCTACTGAAAAGCTTACTCAACGAGAGAGTGGCTCATTGAGACGCAATATCAGCTATCGACCTTTCAAGACGCACTTCCTGAACGTTACATGTTTGCACGAAGAGAAAAGAGCATTTCAACAAGGCAGTGCGGAAAAGAACATTGAACACAAATTTGTTTGGTGAAGCGTAATCTTTTTGTGACTGTAATCTTCTCAAAAAGTAATCTTTTTGTGACTGACCATGTACAACAAATCACAAATCGACCATAAAAAATTTGATTGGTAATGATGACACTAAATACGTTTTTAAAGTTTAAATAGGAAATAGGGCGTTGATAACCTTTTGATGATCAAAAAAATGCTAGGAATCTTCAGATATTTTGAACTTATTGTTCTTTACTTTCTCTTATATCTTTTTCTGTTATATGTGGCGATTTGTGATTTTTTATGTGTATGACTTCAAACCTGCCTCTATCATATCAGTTGGTTAAAAACGACTTTAAAATTGTTGGCAAGCTAAGTCTGCTTCAGTAAAAAATTAAACGCAGAACTGAGATATAAAAGAGCAGGTAAGAAAGTACTGACTGCTTTTCCATCAATGAAGAACTTTCTTCCTGAAGAATTGAATGTGTTTTGAGCAACATTTGTGAACATATTTTGTAGTTCATTCTTTTTTCAAAAAGCAGAATAAAAAATGTTTAAATAACTGGCGCCAATTATTTATGATAAATAGTAATCTACAAATGGCAGTATAAACATTTGTCTCAAGACAATTGCACGCTTCACCACAAACGTTTGGAAGTGTCTGCATTGAGATGGGATGGAACAAATATAGACTGCTGGAACAATACGTTTTTATCAACCTGCGTTGTGAGAAATTGTGTGTTTCAACTATGAGTTTCATGTCTGCCGACAAAAATGCATCATCATCATCAAAACGATCCTGTAAAGCTTTTCAATGTAGCCCTTTGAACTTGGTTAAATTATATTAATACTGTATGCGTTAAACATATCCAAGAAATTACGTAGACTAAGTAATTTTTTTACTTCATTAAGTTATGTTGTTTAGCAAATAATTATTTTGTGGAAACTTCTGTTAAGAAGTTTTTCCAAATATTATCACTTTCGCAGCCAAATGTTTTTCACAAAATAATGCTTTTGTTGCCAAACCGTTTTGAGCGGTATTGGCGTGTTTTCATGCCGCTTCGTGAAAAACTAAAAGGCAGTGTTGTATGAAGTACTGATACTTTTATTGAACACAACATTTCTCGACGTTATGTTTTGAGTGTGTTTGGCTGGTTCCACAAATTCAATATCACAAGAAAAAACAATTAAAAAAGCAGTTGCGTAACAATCCATAGACTTCGCACGAAATGTTACGTAACTGCTGATAAAAAATATTTACAATTCGCAAACATCGGCAAGCATTTTATGTGTACTAGGTGAATTCTTCACTTGTTACGCGGTGCACAAAAAGTTTCAAGTTTACTTCAAGTCTGTGGCAACAAATCGTTTGTTATCTGGAACTTTGTAAAATCTTTTGAATTCTTGTTTAACCATTCATTGTTTTTAGATATATATTCAAAAATTTAGGAAGGAAATAAATGTATTGTTGTTGGATGTGTCTTTGAAAATTTCAGGAAAGGAAAATGACACTCAAGTCAACATGTACTTTTCTACAATCTCCTCTTGGGCTTTTTCTGGTTGAAAAAGCAGAACCCGTTTGAAGAAACGTTGTCCAGATAAGCAAGTCATTTTTCAACTCAAATGTAGAAATGCCTACAGTTCAAGTTTGAAAACCAATTTTCCTGTACGTTTTTGAGGAACTAGCCGAATGGCTCTGGTTTAATGTTTTCGCGATGATTCGAATTTGTACATATCTGTATTCAAGTAACTATAGTCTCCCTACATGTGAAAAGTTTAAGTCAATGAGCAAATGTTTAAGCATTTTATTTGTCGAAGGTGAGATCTGATTTAGTATTAAGTTTGTTCGCTTTCTCTGCTCTTGCTTCAGCCTTTCAGCGTTTTACTCGTAAGCATTGCTTGCAGATTGTAAGACTGGCGACAATGCAAAGTGTTAGGTGAAATCCATTTCTTATTAAAGGGTTGTTGATTGATGCACACTCTTCACCTGTGCTAATAATGGAGACTAGTCAAAACCTCATGTAGATGCACGAGCAATCAAGGACGGTTATATCTTTTATGTAGCCTGAGCCCTGGCGCTGTGGAGACAAGCCGATTCGGCGCGCACGATTCCTGTTTGACCTTCTGTATTGATTTTTTGTTAACTGGAACGAGGATCTTCATTACAGTATTCACGTGTCTTTTGCGTCTGACCGATCCGCACAAAGGGAGTAGCTAGTCTTGAACCTCTGTTTTTCGCCAGAAACACCACTGCCAAAGCACAGCGCAAATCGTCTGAAGTAAGTTTTCGTTTGGGCAAAAGGAATTTTTCAAACGCTATAAAATAAAAACGAATGACAATCATTTGGTGAATTAGCCAGGAGTAGGATATAATAAGGTGCTTTCCAAAAAAAAGAAATAAAATTTTTTTTGTGTTTCATCATGATAGTGCACATGTTGTTGCCAGAGAAACGTCTATTGAAATAGTTTTGAAAAAATCATGGGCAGTAAAGAGATTTCGGCTTATTTGTCGTGGGGATGATTTGCGAACTACAGTAACACGAAGAAGGCCTACGTTTTGTACTGCAAATGACTGGAATTCTAGTTTCCGCTGTGAACAATTTCACAAAACTCTGCGTATCTTCATAATATTTGTTTGGGACAAATGCAGGGGTTGATAGTATTCAATCCAAAGATGTGTTGAATCTACTGTCTTTTCACTCCCAAAGAAACAGAGCTTCCACCGTACGATAAAACTTGTTCTTGCATTCCAACATCACAAAGGCAACGGTAAAAGAATGACTTACACATTCCTTGTTTTAGCCGCATGTACGGGACGTCGTGCTCTCTTCAGATTTCCAAGACTTTTGATTCCTGAGATATTCTTGCGCGGTTCAACCTTCCTTATGTTTATGCATGCCACAACCGTAACTAAGATTACGGTAACGCACAAAATCAAACATTTGTTCATTTTCATAAGAGGATTAATTTAGTTTGATGATAAGGTGATCTGAAATGTAATGAAGCAAGGTAAGGCAATTTTTTTTGTCATTATCAAAACTAAAAACGTTTCAAACCCCTGTTATACATCACTCTTAAAAACGTTTAGCACTGCATTTCTCATTACTGTTTAAAGTGCTGCTATGAATCAAATTATCATTTCTAATTTCTGAATTTTTGCTTGTAATTGCACCAACGTAACCTTCTTAGCTTTTCACAGAACGCTCCCTAAACTTTATTCATAACCACAACACTTTTTGTGAACAAACATCTCAAAAATTATTTTCATAACTCAAAAATAAACATATCTGATCACTCTCTGTCCAAAGAAACCCTTGCACAGTAACAATTATAAGGCTGAGACCATAGATCATAATACAGTATTTATTACTACAGTAGGTAGGCATCATCACCTGCAACCAGCAAGTAAAAGAACTCATTACTGCGCAGCAACTTATATGCAAGTTTTGAATGATTCGATATTGTGTTTTCTGATGCATCATGGTGAAAGCAATCGAAACTTTTTGAGCAACGAAATTTCCTCATTGATGACGCACGAAAGAGTGCGTTTTCCGGGATGGCATTTGTACTTCTTGGAACGTAGTTCCTACTTTTCCTGTTTTCAGGTAAAAAAATCCTAAACACCCTCTGGACTCAAGGATTTTCTTTTAGCATAGTAAAAGTTAGTTTTGCAAAACGAGACGATTTTGTAACCAGAGGAATCTAGAAGATTCTAGTGCACATTTGCAGCTCTTTAATGTACTGAGCGATTTGAAAGTAACAAGCGATTTCGTTGTTTCTTTTACATTCCTTACTTAAAACACTTCATTGGAAACATATGAATTGGCTTGATTAAACCATTAGCGATTGCACTGTCTTTACCTTGTTCCAAGTTGACATCGGCCTTAACACTTTTGTGAGAAAACAGTATACATATCCCCGTGTCAAGAGAAATTTCTGACTTGCGAAATGGCTGCCTTCAAGCCATCTGCGCATAGGTGTAGTGATCAGACCCATAACCAGCTTGGGACACCCGGGAAGCGAAGAGTTTATGAGAGGAGCCCAAATTTTTTAAGCTATGCCCAATACATTTTTCAAGGTGGGCAATGAATTTTTCGGGGGAGAGCAAAGACCCACCTGTGTCCACCCCTAATTACGGGCCTGCTAGTGATATTCCATGTTCTGCATTTCGCAAACGGTGGCTGTTCACTGAGATATCAAACATGCTGAGAGATGAGGATTAGGACTTCTGGCAAGGGTGTAGGGTAAGGTTTAGCTTTTGGGTTGAGCTTTAGGGTTGAAGTTGCGTTTAGGTCCAGAAAAAATTGATATCTAAGGCAAATCAAATATTTTTCAGTCGTTAGATATTCACAAACTGTAGCTTATTTCGATCTACCTGACGCCTAACCACCAATCTTTATTTTAACAACAAGTCACAAATCCAGACCAAGCTTTTTGGTTGGACAGTCATGCAGGGGTACGCAAAACGTCTTCGCAGGTTTTAATACCCCAGACTTTCCATGAAAATCGTTGTGTATCACACAAAAGTTATTATCTTTTGTAGGCCAAGAAACTGGCTATGAAAACAAAAGCCCGTATTCAATATACAAATGACAGAAATATGCCCAATCATACAGTATCCTACAAATGAGTGAAAGAAACTACTACCAGTCACAATTTTCTTCCAATAGTCATGATCCCAGAAAAACATGGAAACTAATAAATTCTCCTATTAAAGGTAAGTAAGAATAAAGTTTTAACTTCCCCATGTGAACTAATAAACTCCGTAATCAACAACCTAAAACTGATCCTAAACACACAGCAAATATATTTAACGATGGTTTTGAATTTATTTGGGATCTGTTGGCAGCTGCTATAATTTAATCACCAAATAAGCAATTATCTGTTTCAAGCAATAGACCACAGAAATAATTTGTCTTTCGTGAAGCAACTAGTGGAGGTGCAGTAAAAATAATTATCTATAATCTACTAGTATTTAAGAGTGTAGGAATGAAGGATCCCCATGGACATTCTCAAAATACGTCAGCAGAATTTATCTCCATTTTAGCATAGCACGTTGTTAACAGAAGTATAAAAACAGGTATCTGACCTGAATTCCTACAATGTACACGAGTAATCACTTTAAAAAAAACTATATTTACATGTTTGTACTTTTATTTTATGTTGAACAAAAGAAGATATTATTTGACTCCGAGTAAGGATTTCGTAGAAGACTGTCTACATAAATAGCTATCTGTGACATTCACGAAAACCTAGTGAAAACTCCAGAAGAAAAATATGTTAGTTACGCCATGTTATGTGATCTTTCTGAAGCGTTTGATGCAATTGATCACAACACACTCTTGCACAACACTTTTACCTAATTTGAGGCGTACCTTAAAATCGTTGACTAACTACTTACAAGATTGTCAACAGTTTGTTGTGTTTGACGGGTGCAAATCAGATGTTCGAAATATGAACCGTGGAGTGCCTCAGGTTTGAACGTCTGGACTTCAATTGTTTGCTTTATATATTGGTGATTTATTCAAATTTCAAGATCTAGAACAAGTATTTTTGCAGCTGACACACTTTGAATCTCAAACACGGTCGTACAAAATTGAACACCGTAGAAAATGCTGAACTGCAGAAGATAGATAACTGGATGAGATTCAACAAACCGTCTCTGAACTATAAGAAAACTACCTTCATGTTACTTGAATGTGACTCAAAACAAATGACATCATTTTCAATTAAACTTGGCAACAATCAAATTTCTTACACCGACTGTACAAAGTATTTGGTATTAATACCACATGATCCCAATACATAACCAACCTAGAGCAATGTGGTCCAACTACTCTCCCATGGGCCACATGTGGCCTGTGGATATAATTCTTGCGGCCTGAGAGCTTTCTCAGTATTGTTGGTTGTGTGTATGTTGCAGTATGTAGTTTTTTTGTTACAACAACCATAACATCTTTTAATAAAAATGTAAAATATCAACGGCGTTAGACCAGACTCTGCAGATATTCTTGAAAGTAGTCAGCAAAGATAGACTTCTTTTAAACTGATAGATTTCTCACAATAAATGCACTCGATGTTTGCAGCGCAGTTTTTCCATGAAGCAAGTCAAATCTAAAAACAGAAATTGAGTTGCACAAGAAACACAGAACAATAGTCTCAGACTTTCTACAACTAACATATTGGGTTTGATATAGTAACGATTTTTTACTATGGCAGCATTGTTGATGACACTTGCTCCAAATTTGGTGTTTTGCTTTTGGACACTGCCCAGACAACTGCAGCAAAAACAATCACAGGGTGCTTGAAGGCCACAGCCATTGACTCTGTTTTGAAAAACATTTCTTTCATTAAGCTCAGTACTAGAAGAGAAAAGCAAATTCTATTTTACTACTATGAAATAATGTTCGGTATGGCGTCACCAACCCTGGAACCTCTCGTCTCAAAAACCTATAAAGATTTATCACCATACATGCTTCGTAACAGTTGAAACGTCTAGGTTCTCTTGGCTAAAAAGAATGTACTTTTTAACTCATTTTTTCGTAAAGCTGGTAGTTTATGTGATGCATTGCCCGTTATTGTCAAATCTCCCGCTAGTTTTTCGTCCTTTAAATTACGTCTAGAAACTTTTCACTGTGACTCAAAGCGTGACTGCTGGCATCTTCATGGCAACAATCCATGCAGTACATCGTTGCGCTGTAGACTTCGCTTGGGTCACAGTGTCCTAAACGTGAACAAGCGCACTTTTCGTTTGTGTTAATTTGGTAGCAAAAAAACAGAAGAGCATCTACTCCTTAACTGTACTCATTACTCTGCGCTCCGCGTTGACCTTGTGCAATCTGAAATCAATTTGTGCTGAAAGAAGGTCTGCAAGATTTATTGTGAAGTGTGTCATACGATTATTCAAGACTGTTGCAACTTCTATTATTTGGACATCCCTTGCTTATACTTAAACCCACAAATAATATATGTAGTTCTGTCTGTAAATATCTTGATTGCACTACCCGCTTTACCTCGCCATAACAACTTGGACTTCTCTATTATAGTAACTCCTTTATCATTCTGTAATTAATTCTCCATTCACATTTTAATATTTTTCTCCTCGTTGCATAATTTTATTGCATGCTTGCAGTTTACCAGCCCGTCAATTAGGTGCTTGTAATCTTTTGTTAATTGTTTCTTATTTGTTTGCAGTGTTTCGAACCCTGGAATACTATCGTGGGTCTGACAAGCTCGGGTCAAATGAGGTCATTCACGTGAAACTACGGAAGCGGAAGTCGGCGCGCTTTCAACTCTTCAGTAGCTTCATGTTTTTTTGTGACTTGTAAATAGGTGCGCTTGCGGTCATCCACACTCTTCTAGATTTTGCACAAGGGAGTGAGTTCGGGTCTGGCAAACACGACGAAAGTATTAGTGTGTGTGTGACCGGGTAATGCTGACCCGAGGTTATGGTTAGAGGACGTTTTGCGTGTAAAAAGCTGAAACTCACTCAGTGCATGCTTCTACGGTCTTGTTAGCAGTGTACAAAAGGAGAAGTTCTTCACGCCCGTAAGTTTTGTGTGAGTAATTCAGTTCAGGCATGTGTGATACCTTCGCTGTATCATGCATATATGACACCTTAGACACCCTACTTACTTTTCATCAAAACTCATATGACATTACAGTACAAAGTAACTTTCTTAGTGTTCAAACTGCTCAGTGAGACATATTTTTATTGTAGTTTTCGTGATAAATTGCAGTTGAAGCAAAAGGTATTTTTTTATTTTTGAAAACCGGGTCTGGCGGACCCGACGATAGTATTAACGTGACAAAAATCCAACGAGTGTATTCCAGGGTTGTTCGCCGTGACTTGGTTCGCTCAAGATGACGCGATGAAGAGTATATTCAGGCTCCGGCCTGTCGCTCGTCGTCGTTAAAATGAACATGATCTCTATTTCCATACATTTTTAGAATTACTTCTTCTACCTGGTTTCAGTAGGCTCAACGTTTTATTTGCAGCTGGTCAGTGTTTAGTTTTTGTTTTATTAACCTTCTTGTAACAAATGTGTTCGAGGTTTCAATCCACGTTGTCCATGTCCTCCCATCTACGGACACTTTTAGTTAACTCACGCGCAAAAAGTGCAAAAAAAGCTTCGCGTTGAATCGTGTAAGCAAATATCTACGGAAAAACCTTGATCATAAAATATTTCCAGCCATTACATGTTATTTATTTCAAGCGAAAAAGTGGTGTCTTCAGTCTCTCCTGTGTAATAACTGAGCTTGAGAAAAAAGCAAAATCACGGAAGTTTTTATGATAAAGCAACAACCACCACGAAACAATAACAATTTGTCATGCACCGATTTTGAAAATGGCAACAAGATGTCTTTAAATTGTTTGCAAGGAATTTCTTGTGGCAGATTACAGTGCGTTAATGTTGGTCCCATTCCTCATATGCCACACTGAAATCAATTGGGCATTAACCATGTTTTAATTAAAATGTTGGAAGTAATTTATATAAGAGTAAAGCGTAATCTTGAATAATACGTGAAGTCTTCACAGTTTTTTGCTCAAATCAATTGAGATTCACAGCTTCTTAGGGCAAATCAATTGAGGTATATGATTTAGATTGTACGTTTTATTTTAGTCATGGTAGACGTTTTATCTGGGTTGCAAAAGATCTCGTTGTTTGTGAGTGTGCAAGCGTTTTCGACTTATGTTGGCTACATGAATTTGGTTGCACGCATTTCTCTTAAATGAACATGCTTTCAGGCAATCAGTTGTTTTCGTTTGTTTCAACCGGAGTTTTATGCTTGCCAATTTTGACCATCGCGTATCACTAACAATATTTACATTTAGCATTATCTAGAAAGCGTTAAATTGCGTTTTGGTCTTAATTTGAATAAAAAAGTGAATGAACTGATTAAAATTCTGTGGTAGTTTTGTGTGCAGTCAATTTCAACGACTGTTTTCAAACTATGCTTTTTCATGGCAGTATTTGTTGTCTATAGAATAGAATTACCGTTGAGTGTTGTTACTGTTACAAGAGCTGAAAATATTCAAGATGCCAACTTGGGAGTCTCGTTGTCTACATAATGAAATTACTGGCAAATCATCAACTATTCATATATGGCGATTTTGATAGTTGACAGTAATTGTTTAAGCCCAAGCTCTGGTACAAGTACGATAGCAAATTTGTTTTATTCCAGTTTTTCAAAACAACGGAAAGCTTGAAGCAGAATGCACAGCAGTTTCTGGAATCTCTTGTGTCGGTGTTTTGATTTTTTCAGTCTGCAAAACAAAACGTCTCTGTTAAGTTCTTTCATCCACACCGCATGCAATTGTTGCGCGGTCCTAATCTACAAAGCAAATTAGCAAACTAAATTTTTCTTTTTTGTGATCAAAAAGCGTAATTACAGCAAAACCTGCCACACATCGTGTAAGCACCATACAAAATGTGCTTTTAATTGTGAAGTTTCGGATGTTGTTCAGGGATTTTTACGATTGTCATGTTATTTCGTTTCCAAACATTTATAGTCATACTTAAAATGATTCGAACATCAGTGGAAACTAGGCGTATTCATTGTCAAGCACAACGACGCAGGAAAATGGCTAGTTTTTAAAACAGTTTCGTGGAATCCGAATCGTTTGAAACGAAACATATGTATCAAAGCTTTCGTATGTTGCTTAATGTGTAAACGTTATTTACTGTTTGTTTGTTGTTAAATAAGCATTGCGTTATGGTCGTTAAAGTCTAGTAAAGAGACAAACAGAAACAAATCCCAAGCATTTTTCAATATCTACT
>JGI24158J21664_10001831_pt1 | contig 24743 bp, 17 predicted proteins | sample Ectturendosymbi3_FD_21664 | JGI IMG/M metagenome (IMG submission 21664) | reverse complement strand
TCCCGGGTGGAAACTGCCCAGCCGTACCAAGGTAATCACAAACGCAGTCGCTTGCGCCAACAGTTCTCGACTGGGTTGTGCAAAACTGGCCTGTTTTTCTTACAAGTTTATTTCTTTAAGGCCTGATAGCAGCCTTGAAAGGAAAAGCAATAGTGAAAATACGAATGCAAAATGAAAAACTTACATAACTGATGCAAGATCTTAGAAACCTTCGAAGCAAAAACCAGTATTAGGGCTGTTGCCAGGCTGACATTTTTAATGCCAAATTGCAGAAATTTGGCAGTATTTAAAGTGGTTTGGCATGCGAAAATGGTGTTCAGCAGGGTACATTTTTTCTTAATCTGTGATAGTGGGATTGATGTGTTTTTCACATCAGCAGTCCAATGTACAAACATGTGCAACGGTACTGGATTGAAATTCCGACTTAATTGAAAAACACATGATTGAAATTCTACCTTTATTAGTGACGTTAAATGTAATTTAAGGCAATCTGCCTTCAAGGCGAAATGCGAAACTATGCCGCGATTATGAGATCGTTTTGCACGATAGACAGCAGAGCTACCTAAAACGGGACTAATTCATAGCAAGTGCCTTTCATTCATTTTTTTTGTTCCTGCAATATCGCTTCAGCAATAAATATGTTTTCCATGTACATGTACAGTAACTGCACACGCTTTGTCTGGAAACGTGATCGTCATTTAGCTGTTTATTAGTCTCTTATCTTGGGCTTCAGTTGTCACTTGCTAGTGTAAGAACTGATGTTCTCTTTCTAAGCAGGTCGGAAATACGTTTCAGACAATGTTTATTTTTATCTCGTTACGGATAGTCAAAAAAGTGTGAAACACCAGAGCGCAGGATGCATATGTCGCATATCTCTTAAACAGTTTTTGTAGACATAAGAGATTGTTTGTCGCCAAAAGTGTTTGTAATTGCTGTGCAGCTCGTGAAATATGAGACCCGGTCTTTTTGGACCCGCGTAAAAAGTTTTGCCATTTAATGATTTAAGGCACTTTTTCAACTGTGGCGATTCCCTGAAAGATTGCGCAGTTCAACCAACACAAAAAGCCACTTTCTTGACCTACAAAAGGTAACCACTTTTGCGTATTACCCAACCATTGTCACAGAGAACCTGGGAGTCTTGGGGCGTTTAAACAAGTGAAAGCCTTTTTGACTTCCCCAAACGCCTGGTCTGGAATTGCCACTGAAGCGTTGCGCATTTGGAAATGTGCTAGTGATTCTTGCTGAGATCTCAGAGTCTTTGCAGGTTATTGGTAAAGAGAACGCATAGTTGAAACTGTGGAATGCGTTTCGTACTGCAGAACCACACATGTGCTGTCATCATGAATGCGTCGTCGATTGTTGAAAACAAAGAGCAAACCCTCTCCTTTTTGTTGACTAAAATTGGTTGACTCAATAACATGTGCTGTACGTGTCACGGGACTTAAAACGTTTCACTCACGTTTTTGCGTTTGGGCAAAAAAATATTTAATGAGTCAATTTTTGCTATTTCGGCGGACGGCCGCAATGCAGCTTACGAAAACAAAACGTTTGGGCAAAACTGGATCCCTCGCCTGACGCATGACCCAGTAACTATACAGTGAGTCCATGCTGTGCTTTACTCCTACAAACGCTTTGTCCCATTTGCGCAGAACGCTTGGTGCTGCTGGATGACGGGAAGTGTAGCTGCCTCCAGGCGTAACACGTGCAATAATCATGAAAATAGTTGTAACAGCAGACCGAAGTCGTTTCAGCGCCTTGCATCGCCAAGGGTGACTTGCGCAAGCGTCGTTGTTTAGGCCTGGTTCAGAGCAGACATGAAACGATGGGTGTTGATTTCATCGCGCACCGAACTCTTAAGCTGAAAGCGTTACATCGACAGTTGTCACCGACTGTCTTAGGCCTCAAAAACGACTCGCGTTTGTTCTGCAGAGCGACTTCGGACAGTCTTTGGTGCAAAGCGTCGAAAATTACCTCAGAACAAAAGAAACGTAACACAAAGAAATACAGCATGCCTGACGGCCGCAATCGCATTAGTTGTTTGTGATGCTGACTCAGCCAATCACGTTATAAAGCTGTTACTGGTGAACGTTACGGTGAAACGCTGCAAGCGAATGAGATATTCGGATGGAAACTGCTCCTTTCAGAATGTTTGTTGGAAGCGGCATCGAACGACGCTCTTTCTTCTCTTTATCGCAAAAAATGCTACTCCTTCAGTACATGCGGCAATCCAAGCCACCGAGAAAATAATTGACGTTGTTTTGAAAAACGCATGGTTTCTTTTCAGTTAATGTCTACATCATGCCCATTATAGCCTCGGCAAACAAATCAAGCACAAGGAAGCAATTTTTCGGAAAAGCTCTTTTAAATATGAAAGTTATCTGTTGCTTTTAGACTGGCAGCAAAAAGTGTAAAAGATGCTCTGGTTATTTTAATTAAACTCAGAAAAGAAGGTGTACTGCATTTCTTGCAGGTGCGTTTTAGAAGCGCCTTTAAAGCAAAATTGCTTTGCCACCATAAACAAATTCTACTTTTTGCACTGTGGAGCTGGTTTCTTAAATTGAGGTCATCTGGATGTCAGATGTTTTCGTAGTTTCAGACCAGTTTCGACTTGTCGTCAGCTGTACGAACAATAAAACTTGCAAATTTAAGTATATTTTAAACCTTGAACGAACTGATGCGATTGTGCGCCTGTTGGATGCAGAACTATATCCATGTAATTATTTGACCGGGAAAGTTATGTAGCTTTCACCAAAATCTCACAGGCCTGTGTGCCTGAACATGTGGAAACCCTATTATTATTACGAAAAAATGTAGCTGGTCTTGGACAACGTTTTAGCCTCTTTTTAAAGAAGACTGACGAAGTACTTGTTGCTTCTGAACAAAATCAAAAATTTTAATGGTGTGTAACATACGTACAGGTCCCATGTAGAAAATGCTGGTCTACTACCAAATTTGTGCCAGTCGCTACAGCGAAATCTGTATCATATTTTTAATGAGTGAAGTCGTTTGAAAGAAAAGTTTTCTGAAGCTCAAAATTGGCAAGAAAAATACCTTTGATAAAACTTCCCGAGTTTAGAGTTGTGTGCTAAACCGCCCTGCAAGATCAGTGTCATCGATACAAACTTCTAACCTTTATAACATAGCCGCGTATCTTTTTCGTTTGCATCGTCTTTCGAACTAGTAGTTAATTTTTCAACCATCGAGCTTCACCTTTCCATTACTGAGCTTATATTTTTTGTTGAAAACGGTACAAGTTGAAAATCGTTTACGTAAACTTTTACCGGTTGTTTTTTTGCGATATGTGAGAACTCCACGTTTGTTCTTCGGCTGTACATTTTACATACAAACAGGATTAATATACGTTTCACTGCCGTGACCCCCATACGTGACACGTAGCATGGTTTCTGAAGAAGGTGCCTCCGTTCTTTCGATGAACCCACTGGATTCTTGAAACATCCCAACGCTTTAAGTGGATAAAAGCGTTTAAACCCGCAGCACGCTCATTCACATTTTTGAAAAATTGAAGTGTTTGTGTGAACTTCAATTGTTCTACTTTAACTTTTCCTTTTTGTGGTGCTGCGTGCATTGTTAGATCTTTTAAGACGCAAAGCTTCAAAACAGGATGTGATGTCACCGTAGGCCTTCTGGTCAGATGTTATGTTGTGGTATTTAAACTAGCCATATTGCAGCCAGTTGTGAAGCTAACTGGCAAAGCGATTTCACTTTGGGTGTCAATGTGCGTCGTAAACCTTAGAGCGAACTGTTAAGCTTGTAAGGTTTAGCTGTGTTTCATGTTTGAATGTAAATAAGACGACCTATAAGGAACCGTCAGTGTGGATGGGCTTTGTTTACGCGCACAATTTTTTAACTACACGCTAGTCTATTCTTTCAAGGTGGGTAGATGTTTTTGTTCCTTAATTGTGAAAGATTTTACTTCAACCATGAACGATCACAACGCCCATAATGTTCTTCTTGCCGAAGTTGTATGATGAGTTGGTTTATCGAACTACTTGATTTTCACGGAGTCAAAGTTTTCCCTAATAGTTCCACTAAATTAGGTAGTAAGTAGGGACAGTGTTGAAAGTTTCAACTAAGCGTGAAGGACCTGCATTCACCATCGCTGTTATTCTCCTATAGGCCTAAATTTGCACAAGGTTTAATAGTTTATATCTACCTGTTTCTTTAATAACGCAATGTTTTTCTAAGTTAACGGCATTATGCGAAAGCAGTGTCTTGTACCTGGATAACGTCAGACCAGCGGCCTTTAACTGTTAGTAACATAACTTGCAGAAAGTGAAGCAGTACCTCCCCAACCTCCTGTGGACGACTCTGTCCATGAACCTACAGTTGTCAAAATCAAAACAGCAAGATTGAAACGCAAGCCGTCCCGTTACCAGGACTGCATGTTCGACATTCCTGTGAAGCAATCAAGTCTTATCCGGACGGCATCGCCAGAGGTAAGAACTTGAACAAATACCGGCAAGGCCTTTGTGCGTTGGAACCAGCAGTGTCGTGTAGAAGGTTGAGGTGCTCTTTCTTTACCGCTCCTCTACCCCCGAAGTAGCGATGTCTTTCCAAGTTGCTACACAGCCGTGTGACTGGCCGCTGGTTCTTTCAAATAGTGTTTGAACAATCAACAAACCCAAATAACCTCTCCAAGACCCGGACATAGAGTGCACGTTCTTGATTCTAACTAGTCACAAATAAAGGAGTTAGCCCTAAGTGGATTTTATTTCGTAATAGAAAAAAATGACGCTTCACGTAGCAAAAATATGCTTGCATATCTGCCGCTATTGTCATAACTCACAAGCGGCAGTAATTATCTGGGCATGGGAACATACCTTGCTGGACTGTAATTTCCTATGAGTATTGTTATAGGTGATACGGGTTGCACATGTGATGTATAGCGAAAATAAACTACTGCCTACCGCCCTGAATTGTTAGAGCAAAAGCATCTTAACAGTGCTATACGTGTTTTTTTTTTACTTAAATGTGTGTTTAAGATAGAAATTAGCTCGCTGCATTGCAAATTAGTATGCTTGTTCTGTAACCAGTCGTTTTGCGTAGAGGTTGTTCACAGCGATCAGGAGAGGCTGCCTGAACTTTCGTTTGTCTAACGTTGGTATCTGATCCAACAACTTGCAGGCATGCCACCGAAAGTCTCTCCGGCTCAAACCTAAGCAAACTGTTGAGAGCGACTCTGCCGAAACACCAGCACCCCCTGATGCTGATTCAAGCATCCGCACAGAACCTGTTTTCTGCACTGAGACTGCGGGTGAGAAATACTGAAGCGTCAACTGAATTTCGAACGTTAACTTGATTTCGTGTCTTTTTCACATCTTTGAAAAATGACAAAGTGCACTACTTTTCGTTTGTAGGCAGAGCCGTAACATTTGATAAAGAAGGCAACTTCAAGTTCAAGGTATGAAGTTCATTTGTTGTTTGATTGAAAAAGCAGACTTCATTTTTCGCATCTCCAAATTGTTTATAAGACAATGAGTGATGCTCGGTCTTTAAAGCCGCCGCTCTGACTTCGAAACAACGTGGTTTTTATTATTCGTACTTTCGCGAGTGGGCAGAGTTCATGCAGACAAAGCGAGTCACATCGAACTTAGCATTAAAATGAAGGTCAAACGTGTTAACACACGTCGTTTCTGGGTGACTTCGCAGCAAATCTTTCTGAGAAAATGTGAAAATAAATGTGAAATCAGTAACTCTACAACCTACACCCAAAGAAAAAAAATTTTGACAAGAAAAGCACTAACCATACAGTTCATGATTTCGATAGCTTTGCTGGGTAATAAGCCAATGTTAGGCGAACTTTTCAAGAGAGTGGACCACACCAGTTGAGCCATAATACGTTAGAGGACCGCATCTTTTAAACATGTGCTGTGCACTCTTAAGATAATACAACATTTAGACAGCATGATTAAAAAAAGCTAAGGAATATTTCGTTTTCTTTCCAATTTGCTGCAGGGTTCTGCGGGTGGCACAGAACCCCGTAAAGGGCCGCAGGCCGGCCCCAGTTTGCGCACCCTTGCGAAACCAAAAATACGAAAGCGGGTAAAGCCATACACATCGTAAATCACTTATAGAACAGTATTTATGCGCAACTGATAAACAATTTGTAAAGAAAGAGATTGTCTTTAATAATGAAACACGTTATGTTCCAAGGGTGTCATATACAACGTAGCACTTTATTCGGAAAGAGTCGCTCGTGACATCACAATGCTAGAGTGCCTCAAAATATGCAAATTTATTAGAGTAAGTTCCCGTGAAGCTTATGCGAATTAAACAAGTTACTGAAAGTCTTCACTACCTTGTTATATCTTAATTTAATGTAAAGTCCCACAACACTTTTTTGGTCCTGAACTGAAAAAAAAAATAAGCTACTACTTGCTGCTGTTTTTAATGCAAAATGGAAAAAATCTTGAAACGCTAAAAAAGTGCTGGTTCCACTTCCTTGCGCTGAACGCGGAGTTTACAACAAAACCCTGCAACGAGCTCTGCTCATGCGAAGTCATGCAATTGTAGGAAAAATGTGATCTACTGTAAAGCAATCATTTCATATGTTAGTAGATTTCCACCAACTTTTGAATAACAACACGAACTTATTGCTGTGGTAGAGTCAAAGTTACCCATTATGCTTTTTGGTGCAATTCCGTTTCCCTTCGATTTCGATTGATTTGGGGGCTGGTGATCGGTTCTATTTACACTGTAATTTTATTTTTTTCTTTACGCACGAAAAAACGTAGAATAAGTCCCATTTTGCACAAAGTTTGTTATGGAAAATATAAGATGTTGAGAAGATAATTTGCTGACTTAACGTTTCAGTCGCAACTCGTGCTGGATCTGATTTACATTCTGTGGCAGAATTGACCTCTCGTGAGTCTTGCGTCTAGCCTTGGGGAGTTCTTTATTTGGTCGATCCTGGATACGTGTTAGGGATTCTTGTCTTGCAGGTATGTTCTGAACACACGGTCCGAAGCAAGTCGGGTGGCATGACTTCCTACAGGTAAGAATAGCAATGCTGTGTATAAAAGTGCTCGATGAAGAGTTTGTACTNGCTATTGTGTAATCGCAGCCTTATACCAGCCGCTGCATTAAACTTACTTGAATTTTCTCAGCAAGATTATTCTTCATATTACATTTTCTCTNTTCCTTTCTTGTCCCTAACAGGNCTCGAAATTTCTTACCTACTGCCTGACATGTGTTTCGCGCGGCTTTATATTGGGTATTAGGTAAAGCACGCTGATGCCCACTGATATTTGACTTCTACGGTCGTCTCGCAAGATTCGACCTCACCCGGCTTGATAGCAGTGTATTTTTATGAACATACGCATCGCATACCACGCCAACTGCGGTTTTCATGCATTTTTTCCCACAACGCTTGTAATCAAGCCAAAGTTTTGTGATTCTCGATAGTGAATCCACTCGTATTAGAAACTTTGTTCAAGACTCGAACATCGACAGGTGTACTTTATGATCGCTTTGGGACGAACTTCGAATCGCTACTGCAATTTACCAACAACAGTCATGCTGTCCCGGTCCATTTCAGGTGCGACGTTTGCGACATGCTCTTCCCGCGCTCGTTCAGCTTGAAGCGGCATTACGAGCGAATCCACATCAATCCGCGCTTCATTCGCAACAAAGGAAAGAAAGACCAAGAAATCATCAAAGACCTTCTGTCGGCTGAAGGTACCGAAAAGACGACTGCAAATGACGGAAAGGGAGGAAATACTTGTGGTGAGTGCTCGACCCTGGCATTTTAGCTGCGATCGTCCATCAGTGGACATCGTGTGAACTCCTTAGTCAATTTAGTACTTAAACTTTCTCCAAAGTACCCTGGTTGGGACTGGCGCATAGTAACATACTTTAATTATTGAAGTTTTTCTATACTGCACGTTTATCGCACTGTAGGAACAAGGCTTTCACGATTGAAGACGTATGAGTAGAAGGAAGGATGCCAGGGACATTTTTGCAAAATTTTTCCAAGTTTATTTCAATCCACTTCTTTCCTTNTTGCGCNCAAATCTACTCCAAACGTTGTGTACAACAAATACGTGCATCAGTGGCCAGTTGGTAAATACACATACGCACACACACGCCCGCTGGTGTTAGGCGATTGGAACAGTTGGCCAGCCCAAGCCTTGCAGGTATTTATTTCTGTATAATCGCTACAAATTCGTTGTTCAGCAACTACAATGTGCTCTTTTGCTTGCTTCAGCATCGCGACGTTAAACGAATGCATTGGCAGGAACGCATCGTCCGGTATTTAACACTGTCGTGTCGATGAGCAATCGTGATACGAGTGGGCGTGTTCCTTTCGTGTTTTTCTGGATTTACATTCGACGTATATAGCGCCCACCTGCGGTGGTACATGTACAAGTTCATTCGATCTCTCGCGGCTGATTTTTGAAGACTTCTTTCGTCAGCAGTTGTCGGGTGCGAGGTCGAATTCGCGTTCGTTTGTGCTGGACTTGAACCGCTTTTTATTTGCTACAAAACTGCAATGCAGAACAAGTAAATGCTGGAATAGTGGGAAAACATTTGCAGGACGCCATGCTGTAGTGAAAGTCGGTGTGCTATCAGAAAGAAACGCAGTGTAGATATGACTGAAACCGCGACTCATGACAGATGTCTGACCCCGCAAAGAAACTTTGTTTGATTGAGTAATCTCATGCGAAGAGATGTTTAAGTCACTAGGAACAGTTGATAAGGTGATAGCAAGTTTCTAATACACTTAAGAGCATGGAAGAAATTTGCTAGGCAGGCTGAAAAAATATTTGGGTAGTATGCTCAAACAGTAAAAGTATGAGGAAGGAATGTTGCTAAGAAAGTTGAGAACGTGCTGGTACTGTCAAAAATATGCAAGCGGCTTGTTAGGAAAGTTTGGAACACGTGTCTATGTTGCTATGGATAGTAAAGCACATGAAAGCATGTTGCTCGGATAGCTGAAAACGTAGCATCATGCTACTACTAAGGATGAGAACATAAGAGCATGTTGTTAGACGATTAAAAACAAAACATCCTGTTGCTAGGAAGGATAATAGGAACGTACAGGCTTGCTGCTTAGAAGCTTGAGAACATGTAAGCAAGTTGCGAAAACCAGATTGTTTCTGCCGATTCTCGAAATGACGTCAGTTCTACCTCGTGACTGTACTCCGTTTTTATCCGTGATGCAGAATTGCAGGATTGATAAACAGCGGGTTTTGCTAGGCAGGTCATTTGCCGCAAACATTCAATGCCAGCCTGTCTTATTGCACATAAATACGTACTTTGCTGCATCATCCACGTCGGCAACCTGTTTTGCTCTACGGACCGGTTAAGATAGGCATTATTTCCGCGGACAGGCCTTCAACGTGGCCAACAAATACATCAAAAACGAAATGACTCATTTCAATTGCATGCAAATTTAGTGGAACTCTGCAACGAGATGGTCCCATCTTGCGGTGATAGCATACAACGGCACCAGTAGTGTATTTTCTTACGTCCAGTCCACGTCGTGGTATTGTCGTGGTTGCTATAGCTACTGAGATATTGTTTTCACAAAGATATTGTTTTGCTTCGGACAATAAATCTTCTTTCTGTGCCGACCGGTAACAAATGCCTCGCGGACCAGTACTGGGCCAAACCCCGGACATACAGTACCAGGGAACGCACTATTCCTTCTGCGAAGGGATATCCATGTCCAGTGCAGTTTCGTCTATACTCTCTCCTTTTGGAGTGTCAAGAATGGTCTGCGGGCGTCCATCTCCGCCTGCTTGTGCCGTGGATCACGCGGTTGCTTTCGCAGTGAATGCCGCACTGGTGGCACAGGCCAATGGCAGAACCGCACGCGAACCGTTCCCTTGCACTCACCCAATAACGCCGAGCACGAGGCGAGGCTGGACAGGCCGCAAGCAGAGATGGGCGGTCTGTGATTTAATGCGATCCAGATTCCAGTACTGAATTTTTATAACTCAGTCCAAACATAGTCCAAAAAAATTTTACATGTGAAGTCCAAGTCCGAATGAAATCTAAAAAATTAACAAAATGCAGCTTTTTTAAGAACAAAAATGCCGAAATGCTTTTCCATTAACTTAGTCTAAATCCAGTCCTGATTCTAAATTTTTGAAGCAATTAACAGTCCGAATCCAAATACAAAAATGCGCTATCTGGATCCAGTCGAATGTTCACCTTTGACCGCAAGTACGGTTTCTCAGGTTTTTGGTATGACACGGCAGGGAGTCGAACCCAGCCATCCAGCTTTTGTGACGCGTGCTCCATAAACTGTACCACTTCGCAAGAATACGGGTGTGAGTGAGCTAAATTTTAGTACAGGCATAAATTCACAAGTTTAGGTTGGGTAACAAACTGCAATTTTGGGACCTACACTTCTGATCGGTTGAATTCCATTAATGAAGGTAGAGCCCAAGTCGGAATCCACACTGCCTGGACTCAGGCACGGATATCCCCAGCAGTGATCCCATGTCTTAACTTGTACAGTGCCCACCCTCTTTCAGCACTCAGTAGTATATACTGCGCGACCTGTATGGCTTTCAAATCAGCGCACAAAAAACGCAAAGACCTACTTTTGTTCTTGAAAAGGTTGCATGTATTCATTTGTATGGTGCATGCCTTCAGTTGTGTGGCAGAGCTACAATTGTCCAGTCACAAACACGTCGAGGCAGAGCATCTGAATTTCTTTCGATTCCAGTCAGAGCGAGTCATTACTTGGTCGTTTCCGAATCATAGCAGAATCACAAACAGTGTCTAGTCACAAAAAAACTGTCAATTCACTTACAGTCAGTCACACAACGTTGAACCTATTTTCCATTTTGTAGTTTCTGCTTAAGACCGAGATTATTTGCTTGTTTCAACAGGGTTTTGGAGGCTTTGTCACACTGACTCGATTAGAGTCATTGCATCATTGTTGCAGAGCAAAACTCACTTATAATTGTGACTGCATGGAGTCGAGTAATGGAACCGAGTCACGCCATCACTGTTTGTCTCATACACAGCTGTAAAGCGTTTTGGAAAACCTACCATGTTTGCTTGTAAAAAAAAGCTAACGTTTGTCCAACATTTTTTTAGAAGATAAGTTGTGCTTTCAGTTGTAACCACAGTTGACATTAAGCTGTGTTGGTTTTTTGTTTCCGGCGTGATGTTAAAAACACTTTTTGTGAAAATGTTCCTATTTCACGTGTACACGCACATTGTGCAGATTTCGATTTTTTTTGCTCTGTGCTTTGTAAATTAATGACCTGCCAAAACAGGGGACATTCGCTGCATTTCAGCATACCGGAGCCCAGGAGTTTCCAGTCGTTATCCCCGTGCCAAAAACCGCTACAAACATTTGCAGAGTTTGCTAGAAGCAAAAGGGTTATGACAACCGAGGCAAAGTTTCATTTCAGCTGGGTTGATAGTTCTCTGCCACACCCAGATCCTTGCGGATCTGAGCACCTCACCAACCGAGAGCGGTCTTGACAGTTCGGCGACGAGCCGTTTCGGCGATGGTGGTCGCAAGTATTTTATGCGAAAAAAGTGTGTGTTTTTCAAATACTTTGAAGGTTAGAGTCAGTGGCGCACGCAGACAATTTTCATGGGAGGGTTTCATTCAGTGGCATATGGTGGCCATTTGTATTTGTTGTGCGCTGTTTGTGACGTCACAATTTGACGTCATAGTCATGTTTCCAAGCCAATGTTTTGGCGAATTTTTTGACATAATATGCATGTTTTTCTACATCCACTCCCCTTATTTTATGTGTCATTGCACTGAATATAAACTATTAGTGCTCCAAGTTAGGCTATCGGAGGAAAACACACTCAACGCTACAACACAGCAGTCCAAAACTGCAAAAATATCAGGCTGTGCGTTAAAACAGGGGAGTAAAACACACTCATCAATGCGCCAGAGCAATTTACAACTGCAAAATGAGGCTGCGTTAATGTCTTATCGAATACGAGCAGTCGAGCATAGAAAAGGTGCGGCTGTACTGCCTGGCGCACATCCCGGTTTGAAAATTCGAATCTTGCTAAACTACACAAGAATTAAGAATGCGCATAAAGTCCGCAAGAAAACTTTCGATTTTTTGTTATTTATAGAAGTCCAGCAACTTTTAGATTTCCTTTTTCCCTGTTGAGACATAATCAAATGCCTGAATGCTTCTATGTTAACAACTGCTGTTTTTGAGCTCGCGGAATAGTTCTATCATGCTACAGAAATTGGTAAGATAGCCAATGCGGTCAGCGCTTGCGCTGACCAGCCATAGCAGACAAAATAAAGACAATTGTTTCGGATAAAGTGAACTTTCGCGGAACACAATCTTAAACATGTGCAGTGGGCGAAAGGTCTACAAAAAGTGGTGAGGTGGTTTCTGGACGCAGACGATAACGCAGGTTCCCAAAGCAACCTAATTATTACTTTTTAGTCCATTTACAATGTTCCTTGAAATTTGCATGCGAATTCATTCCGTGGTATTTGCATGAAGTCGACAAATTAACAAGCAAAATATGCGAAAAGAATTAATCTCCTTTATCTCTTTTGTGCAGGTAATAAAGTTTTTGTAAAAGATCAAGCTCAAGGGGAGGGTTTAACCCCAAAATCTCCCCTTGCGTACGCCCTTGGTTAGACTACAAAGAATGTCTGCTTCATAAGTGTTGTTGTTGTCATCCTGNTGGGCAGTGGCCAGTGTAGTTTCCCNTCCATCAGGATTTTGGAAGAACTTAGTNCGACCATGACCACAAGAAATATGGCTTGTGACGTTTATTTTTGCTGGCATGAGGCGTTTGTGAGTTTACACAAAAGTTAATCCTGGACAGCATCTATTGCTTGATCTTTCACGTAGGTATCGTTTTGATTGCATTTCACAGTTAATCCAAGAATATATCGTACTTTCTTGCCATCGGTTTCCTATCGGTGCACGAATATGCAGTAATGGCACTTCCAAATCCATGGTATGCATCATGAATCGCAATAAATACAGCATAATTGGAAAGATCTGGGCAAGTGCTAGACCGAATCTTGCGCCTAAGCGCTTCATGACGGCAGTGCGAACTTTTGCACTTCGGTGACATTCCAAAGGAAAACACATTTCACATTTCATTGCCGAAACGTCCATCGCCGAAACGGCGGCGCTGAACTGTCCCATTCCGACCGAGAGGGACCGGTTGCGACCCAGCACTCCCTGCGCAACTGTGTTGATCATCTGGCAGCGCTTTCTCACCCATGTGCAGTTCAACACCAGTAGTTGAAACTGGACAGTAACAAATCTTTTTCAACAATCGAGGTGCAACGACTCGAGAGAAGCCTCCGGTTCCTTCGATGCCCTGGCGGCCTTGCACTAATTGGTTGTTTCTTGTTGCAATGCTAATTATCGACAAATAACACCAACTCAACTTTCCGTCAATTTTTAGCATCCATACCGGAGATCTAGCAGTCAAAATAAATATATATTGATCATTTATTCATTCATTCGTTCAATTCATTCGAAAAGAAAACACAAAAAAATAAACAAGATAAAGAAGCAAACGCACAGAATAGAAACACAGTAAAAATCATGTTTGCATTTTGCCGGGGTGCCTAATATAACCAGCTGGTTTTCTAATTAGATCCCCCACTGTCCTGCTGGTGAGGTATAGTGTTACATTATATCAATAACGTTTAATAAGCTTGGTATCATGTGAATGGATTATGACAAAGGTTAATATTGGTTTAGGAGGTATGTTTTGTATTTTTTTAAAGAATAGAAAGGTTGTACTTTTTAAATTTGTATTCAAAGACTCCCAAATCTAAACTCCCATATAAGGACGAGATTTTTGTTCAGTAGTCAATCTTTTCCTTATTGCCTAGTATTATATGAATGTATATTATCCAACTTTGTGAATAAATTGTTGAAAACAGATGGTAAACAGCCATGCTTGAACTGATGCATCAATTTAGCTACATTCAACTTAAAATGTCATAAAGATTGAAACGTTGGCTTTGTGCGTACAGTTTTTCAGCATTTGCTCTATATGAACTAAATGTAATCAGTCCTTATAATTTTATTGTGTATTGTTTTTGTTAATTTAAGTATGGATGGTGAGGATGATCCCCAACTGCTTATTGCATACTGAAGATGAGAGTAGACTAGACTATAATACACTGTTATTAAGGTATTAATGGGAAGAAATTGTCTAAGCCTCGAAAGCGCTTCATAGGCTTTGGATATTTGTTTTTTTACTTGAGCTATGTGCGAGCTCCAGGATAGCTTGCTGTCTGATACTACTCCCAAGTATTTTGACATTTCCAACTATCGATATATTATGATCGTTAATGTCACTGACTAAACAATCGTCAGTATTTTCTAAAACACATCAGTGTACGAGTATGTATAAAAACTGAACAAAACCAATCAAATGACATGGCTCTACCAAAAAATTCTTTTTGGTTGGCCTGATGACATTTGCAGTTGATCTTCACAACGTAGGACTCCAGCTGTCCATAAATACTTTTCTGCCTTTTCAACCGTTTGGTGTTGCTATTTGCTCAAAGTCGCTGCCGGTTGTTTTCACCAAGTTGTTGAGCAGTTTACCATTTGGTCAGTATTGTAACAATGTGCCATTGTGAAATTCCTTATTTTTTTAATTGCAGTCATTTTTGCCTGCTGATCTACCTCTTCCGTCTGTCGGTTTGCAGGCTTGAGATTTTGTCCCACCGGAATAGTGCAATGTTACTTTCTAAAGAACACATGACGCCAACTATTTACCGTCACAGAAGAGCTGTAAAAATTATGATCATGGTATTTGCTACGTGGTTGATGGTACTGTCGTTGCAAAAACACCCACAGGTTTTACATGCACGGTTAAAAGTGCTTCACTTAAAAACTTCACAGCTGAAACGTATTTCCGCACGGCGAAGCACTGTTTTAAGAATCGAAGCAACAAGTGTTTTTTCTCAAAATGCAAGCAGAGCAACGTAGTTGTAGGCTTTTTTTTATCGTCAGTTGAATTTGTGTGTGGAAAATGTAGTATACCTCGAAAAGTTTGCGAACATTTTTGGCACTGTCTCCAGTACCCATCGCCGGTATGCATCCTTCGCACTGTAACTGAGTGATAGTGGATGATTGATGACAGCTGCTTTACACCTGCGCCCCGGGCGGTTTACTGCAACCTTTCGTGCACGTACAAATCAGCAAATTCTAATTGTAGGTTTTTTTTTCAGACGACACTGACGAAAATGTCGAGACCGCTGAAAACGGATCAGATGAATCACCTGGAAAAGAAACAAGTGGTACGTGGGAGTGTTTTCCATTAGTCCTTAATTTCTGGCATAAATTCAAAATAGCTCACTTTATTGAAAGACGGTGCATAGATAAAAAATAAGGGTCTTTTTATCAATAGTATGTTTTGACTCACGCTAGATGCTAAAGATTTTGATTGTACTCTTTTGAAAAGCGAGCTGACTTGGATAAATTAATCCGAAACCAGAATTTGGCTTGAAACTTAATGAAACCATGTACTGCGAACGTTCAACAATGTCGCATTCAGCTCCTGCTAGGCACTAGTTTTTTTTCAGAAAAAGGGGCGTTGATATTCTGTCGGACTTGCAGGTGCAGACATTGATGCTTCAGGCATTAAATTATTTAGATCTGCTGCTGTGCGACTCTATTCCGGAATGTGCTTCTTCGCAGTACAGCGCCTAGATTCCGGTAGTGCCAGCTGGTGCGCGTGCTTGGCTTTGAAAGTAAACGCAACAAAAATACGTTATTTCTAAGGTCTCGAAAGACACATTTTTTCAAAATGAAGGTGGCAAGTAATCGACTGCTTTTACCGTTCCTTTCGTTACATTTGTATTCTCTCATGTTAAAGGTGTTTTAACGGCAGTTCTAACTTTTGCATTCACTTATTCCGATGACTTTCTTATGATAATTGTGTTAAAGTTACTTGAGATCAATCTGCGATTTNAAGTTTTTATAAGCAAANGTGGAACATAACAAAACCGCAAGTCCGTCTTGCAGAGAAACAGTCGCTCAACATTGCTTTTTATCATTCCTGAAAATAACCGAGCGTGCACTTGGTCTTTTGCTTTCTCTACAGGTTATTTCCTTCCACTAGCCCCTAAAATAAAGAGATGTAAGGAAATTGGTGTCATCTTAAGATTAGTAATTTTCATATCGTGGGAAGTGCGTTTTGATGTAAAACATGGCTTCTGAAAAAATTCCCGCAAAGCTTGGCCGAAACGATTCAGTGCTGATTGGTACAGACACGGCCTACTTAAGATATCTTGAGTAGGCCGTCGCACAGATATTGTTAAAATGGCCGTCAAAATTTTTCAACTCACAAAACACCTATTGGATGAATTAATATTCGAGCAACGCAAATACGTCGATACTTCAAAAAATCTTCGGCTTCGTTCCCAGTTATCATGTATTAAATTCACAAGTTCGATTCCGAATTTCATTCTGATTACAATCACGATCTGCATATAATTTGAAAGATTCGCGCTCAAAATTCATACCAAATTTATGTCCCACCAAACATTTTCTTCGAATGCAAAAAATCTGACACGTGTTGTTTCGAAGTTCAAAAATCCTTTGAAATAGTAAAAAAAACACAGCTGTCCATTTGAACCTCTGCCTTTGCTGCGCGCTCCTTTTCAACGAACATCACCAAACATTTCTCGCAGCTGACTTCGCGGCTCCTGATGAGGGCGAAGGCAGGGACTCTTCCCGGTTCCTCTACGCTTGCAAGCTGTGCTCACGACAGAAGCTGTTCTTCAGGCGGAAAGATGAGCTGAGGCGACATCATCAGGTAGCGGCCTGCAAACTACCGCGGGGTTGGAGCTGTCGTGAAGCATGTCCGAACGTTTCTATTGGGAGTGCTGCACGTGGTAGCGGTTGCTGAGGGCTGAAAATTTGTTTTTCCTGAGCCAGTAGTTTTACGTCTGCGCCACTGGGGTCGAGAAGCCAATTTCGACATCAGTTTGTTTGTTCAGCAAACGGATTTTGAGGACAAGGTTCAAGACGCTCTAGTTAAGCCTTGGACAACGTGTCGCGCTGTTTAGAAGAATCTTAGCGCAAAATTCTTTTTGCTGATCGTATCAGGTATGTGCGATAAGCATCACGCCACGCACACGCATGCGAGGAAGTTAACACATTGCCAGGCTGGGGATGAATGTCAAATGTAACTTTGGCCACATGTGTCAGGGTTGCTGTTCCGGCGCCACTGTCTTACACAACCTTTTTCAATACTGCTTGCTGTTGTTGAAGCTTTCATTTAAACCCTCATGACAACAAATACAATACGTATGTTATATGTCATTTACACAATCGCCTGTTTTATGCGGTATTGCAGCTCGTGTGTCGTCTTCGGGAACTTGACATTTGTTTGAAGTAATTTGTTGTAAAGTCTTTTGCTTTGCCTTATATTTGAGTAAGAAGTCGATTGAGCTGTTGCTTTATCTTGGCAACATTTTTCGGGAATCTTTTGCATATTCGTTATTATTGCGACGGTTTGTCGGAGGTGCATAAAAATGAATTTGCTGCATTTCATGAAACATAGGTTAAAAACGAAAACTTGCCTAAAAGAGTGTGATTAGGTAAGAAGTTGATCAAATACCGCTTAGTAAGAGCAAAAACTAACAAAGAATGATGTTTTGAAACAAATTTAGTACGAGGAGTAAGGGACAACCATGCATGGTTATCATGAAAATGTTTTACACTTTGTTGTTTGTGTTTTATATGTCGCAGTAGCTGTTTGACTTCCGAATATACGTAACCTTTATCTCTGCTTTTGGAAAAAACATACACAGATGTAGAATAAAAACCGTTGTTGCTTTTTTGCATTGTGATTTTTTATGAAAAAGTCGTCAAAATGTGCCACATAAAGGTTTATAATAATCGTTTGCACGCCATCCAGTCACAAAAACACCAAGGTATTTTTCAAATACCATATTTCCAAACCAAAAAAAGTATATTCGCTTTCGCGCCAAGTCATTAGTTGCAAACAAACTTGTTTATCGATAATAATCGTACCTTAAAGAGAATAAAAGTTATTATTCCAAAGTGTTTTCCCGTTGTTTGACGGTGTTCGGCCCAACAAAGCCTACGCACTGATGATGTGTTTTGTGCTCTTTGTTAATTGCAACAGGCGCTCCGAAAAAACACGAAAGTTTGCAAAATGAAAAATTCTTTGGTTTGCTTTTTTGCGGACTTTAAAGAACCGAAAAACGTTTTTCAAAAGTATTAAAACTCTTACTGATCATTTTATCTTTTCACAAGCTGGAAACGACAAAGTTACCGAACCCCACCTAAAAAACTTACCTGTGTTTGCAGCGCGCTTGACCCTGTGCTTCGTTTCTCCTGCTTCACGTTTACTCGCATCGGACTTTGTCAATCTGTTAAACGTTGTTCTGTTTCCGATCGGGCGCAGCTGAAACACGGAAACCTGGTCCGAAAAATGATGAACGTCTTCAAATGCGATTCGTGCGAACGCTCGTACCCGACACGTCACGAGCTGCGACGTCACCGACGGACCCACTCGGGGGAGCGTCCTTACGCTTGCCGCTTCTGTTCTAAACGTTTCCCGACCTCGACCAACGCGAGAAGGCATGAGAGAACCCACAGCGGTCAACTCTCTCACACTTGCAAGGTAGGAGTTGTCTGCTTCCGTCAGAATTAACCCGTTGACTTTGCAATCCCGCCTGGTCGGCCCTGTTGAAATAAGATGAACATCTCCCATACGGTTGGAAAAATTAATGTAGAGCTCGTGATTATTAAAGTGCAGAAAATGGAAAGAATGTTGCCCGACCTAGTCTGGGTAAGTGAACGTAGTTGATTAGATTCTGGACGTTTTTTGTCGGCGCGCGGTTGAAAATTGTGTGAAAAAATCTCTTTAAAATCTCGCAAGCCCTGAAACCTTTTGTGAAAGGACTCATCGTGCTTAAAACACCTTCGAAACGCTATGAAATCCATCGACTAGCAGGTACAGCCTTCAGTATAAGCGGTGCTTGTGTGAAGCACGTTTGATAAACAATAAATATTTCCTGCGCTTGGAAATTTGGCGCACCTAAAGTTAAATGCATCGAATCTGACGCCTGGTTTCTTCTGTCGTCAGATTTGTCAAAAAGGCTTCTTGCAGAAGATTGACTTGGTCAAGCATCTTCGGTCTGTGCACAAAATGAAAGTGACACAAACAAAAGCCGAGCGCGCTGCTCGTAAGGTAATGGCATGACTTTGGATGTTTGAATCTTTGTGTCGCGAAAAGTGAAGGTAACAATCATGGGCGTCGGAAGAGGGGGCAGGGGGTTAAAACCCTCTCGATTTGGAAATTTTATTTTTTGCTGTTAACTTTTTGGTAGAAAAATGTTTTTCTCTCAGTTCCGGAGTTAGTAAAATGATCTTTCACCAATGTTGACCCCTCTGGAAACAATCCTTTGGCCACCACATAGAAAATCCGCTAATGACCCCCTCACTGGAAAAAATCCCTCCAACGCCCATGGTGACAGCTGTGTCATTTACTCCTAGAAATGAAGTGTGTATAACCATAAGTTTTATTTTGCAGCATTCTAAATATTCCTAATCGTATGTGATAGCATAGCACCTCTTAATACATTTTGCACGTACTTGATGAAAACCATACTTTCACCATTTTTGTCCATTCTTTTGAGCTACCTTCTTACCGTTTATCTGCAGTAACATGTCTAAAATCGCAGTGACTCTGAATTTTAAAACGTAAAATTTCTTTTACATTTATTTGTTTAACGTTACATGAAAATAAAACCACCAGGTCCAACGGTACTTTGAAAATTGTGTCGTTATCGTAACATTTGCTTTACATTTTTTGAATCGGGTTTTTGTTATCAGATCCAACAGCTCCTAGATCCTAAATGTTTGCAAGCGCAAATGTGAAATGATTGGTTGCTTCCGCGTCTAACAACCTGTGGTATAACACACTTCGAATGCTCTCCTGTGATTTAACCAGTGTGCTTTTTTTGGTTCTGTTCCTCCATGACGCCCTCGCTTGTTTGAACGCACGTAACATTTTTTGTTTGAGATTAAACATGAGGTCTGTTGAAATTGCCTGAGGCTCTGTTTCCAGCACACAGGCAAGTATTAAAATACTCTGTTTGATTTTCGTTTGGTTTCGTTTCACCAGAAACTTTGGAGTTCTGTTGCATCAAACAACATCTCGCCATAATTGCGCCATAAACGTTTAAATACCACAATGCGCTCACAATCGCATCATCAGCCATCTTCGGCATGGTAACCGCAACGTGAAGCGGAAACAGCAATGCACGCATTTAGCAATCTAAATTGTTAATTCAGTGACGTCAGCCGGAATAATTAGGCCGGATAATGTTCTTTTGCGCAACAGCACTTGCAAGCTTTCGTAAACCTCGGCTGCTTTGAAAAAAAAGTAGATCCAAGAACATGCAAACTCTCACCCTCGAAAATCGCATTTCGAATCCCCGAAAATCTTGTTTTGGACCCCCAGGGGTCGGAGAACCCCCGGTTGGGAACCACTTTGATAGTGTATGATTGCATTCAGTTTCGCAAATATTTTTGAAATGAATCGCGAAAATCGGTCTACTTCAAACAAAAAAAATATCACGAATCAGCGCCGTTCTATGCCAATGGCGTAAAGACACACACTGTGTTCTTTTCAAACGCCGTGTATTGAGTGTCCAAAACGCTTGATGCTACTTGAACCATTTCGGAACCCTTGAACCATTATGCGCAGGATCGAAAGGGCGCCACCGCAAACAGCAATGCAGCAAGCAGTTGCTCAGTTGTCACGCACTGCAGAAGTCCGGTTCCTGACAAAAGCAACACTTTTGAAGAAAACATCGACTTTGCTGCTTACCTGAACTTGGACCGCTTCGAGAAAGGTTCCTTGATGGGCGGCCAACCTCTGGAAGCATCGCCTCTTAAATCAAGCAGGTTCGAAATTGTTTTGTGATTGTTGTTAATAAAGCGTGGTAACGTGTGGAACACCGCCAAAAATAATGGCCATGTTTCTGCCATATGCACTTTACCAAACGAAAGAGCTCCACTTTTTACATAATGGGCATTACTCAAGATAACCAATTTTAGTCAAATTTTTATCCATTGAGTACAAACTGGGTGCTGCGGACGTTGCAATAATTTGATTTTCGGAACGTTAGCAAATTGCATCGATTTGAGAAGATTGATAAGGAAATATTTGTACTTTTTCTAACGGTTGTATCGTTCTAGATTTTACATAACGTCACTCTACATGTCTGTTTTTCACTTTCGGTCTTGCAATGGCTTAATGAGCTCAATAATGTGTCTCCCACATTGATGTTCCAAATGCAAAGCAACTACGCAAGATAATGGTTTTCCGTCAAATCCAAAATTAAACGATTGAAAAAATTTGCAAACTTTCTTGAAACTGCACCGGATGTACGGTAACTTACAATAGCTTTTTTTTAGTTGTAGCCTGCTTGTTGGTAATTTGGGCGATGATGGGATAGAAACGATCCTTGCAAATTTAAAGCTACAAGAAATATTACACGCATGTTGCGTTTATGCTGCATCCACAAATGTTCCCACGAAACTGCAATGCAAGAACGATTTAAACGCTTGAGATTTTGCTCGACGGAATCGGCTGAAACTAAAAAACAGCAAAACCTCGTTGAGCGCTGTATCGCCTTTGCTCGTTTTCTATTTTCATGAACAACTTCTCTTTTATCCTAAAACTTCTCCTCACGAATGACTTTCAGTGCTTCTCTTGTTTCCAATAGTGACCATAAATGCGATTGGTTGCGGCGCTTCACTGAACTTGTTGTTTTTTTTTCTTTTCTCTTTTTTATGCATCCGCTAAGAAGAACTACATAGTGTTAAAAGTTCGAATGATGGACCTTAAATTACGAAGTTCAGGTTCGGTTTCACTACACTCTTTATACTTCCATTCGAGTGTCGCAAGTGCCAATCCCCGATTGCGCCGGGAACCTGCTTTCGCAGTGAATGCTGCACTGGTGGCAAGTCAGTGACAGCACCGTGCGTGAACCGTCCCCTTATACTCTCCCACCGAGACCAGTACCGTTTTTCAGCCTTAGGTATGACCCGACCGGGAATCGAACCGTGTCCACCAGCTTCAGTGCTGCATGCTCAACCAACTGCACCACTTCACAAAAACTCTTGTCGTTGATAATTATCATTGCCCTTGACTTGTGCTGTAATTTAATCACCTGGATTGTTGCCAGGAGTGAATGCAGATCGAAACATGCTTTTGAGATAAATGCGCTGTTCGTAGGATAAGTATAATTTTGACTGGTGATGCTGGTCAAAACGCTAATCTGTCTTCCCGCAGCTGACCGTGTTTTCGAATTTTTCTTACAAAAAACTTCTCACAACTCGTCTTTAACATTTCATCTGTCTTGGTTACACCTCGAGTTCATGTTCAGCTCATACGCTGCTGTTCTGGCAAAAGCCAGGATTTGATGAAATTTCAAGCATCTGTCGCCGAACGTTTGTAACAATCTGAACTCGGTTGCTCAATTTCGCCAAAAAACTCGCACAGAGCACACAAAGCTGGTGATACCCGCCTTGTTTCGCGCACAAGACACGCATAAAAGGCTTACAAGGCTTAACAATTATAGTTGTTTAGGTAGCTGTTAAGTATGGTGAATTGAGAACAAGTTAAAACCACAAGAGTTTCTCAAGTATGTACTCCATGAGTATCAGTTGCGGGAAGGTGGACTGTGTGTGGGTAAATTATAGGGAAACTGTTGATTTAAAATCATATCGTTTATGGTAACCTGGTTGGACCGAGGGTCACAAAGGCAATGTGGTGGGAGGCGGAGGACTGCACCCAATGGCGTAGCCAACCCATAATGTTTGGGAGACCAAAATGTTTGATTTNAGGCTAGCACCAGTATTTTGTTTGAGATACCGCCTCTCAAAGCACAAAATGACCAGATATTCTAAACATTTCCGGTGGCATGGACCCCNTGGCCCCCTGGCTACGCCTATGACAGCACCTCAAGTGAAAGATAATAAATTCCGAAAAGNGCGAAAAAACAGTCAACAACTTTTATTAAAACATTTTCGTGTAATGATCTCTCATTAACAGCTAGTAAAAAGTATATTAAATTTGCTGAAATTAGAATAAAAATTAATTCAGGATTTACGTTTCTTACCAACGAATAAAATAAACGAATAATCGTGTTGCAACACATATGTCTAACATGAATCAAAATCATACTGAAAAGTTGCAAAACACTAGTTCATCGACCCTGACAAGGTGGCGGTTTAGCAGTCCACATTGCAATGTAAACTCAATATGGTACCGTGGGAAACAAATCTGTCGGGAGTGTCTGTGGCTAACGGACCGCAGGCTATGGGCCTTTGATTTGGAACTAAGTCATTGAAAACCTGCTTCGTCTGAAACCGTGCATTAGAGAGAAACCTTATTTGAAACCGTTTGATTCCCATAACATGAGCCATTCTTCATCAATTAAGAACTATTTTAAGATACATTATATATTTTCGTATTTCATTTGAAATCAGTTTGTCAATTCGCGGTCCGATTAAACTGCACTGCAGAACCACTGGGCTCAGATCAAACAAGGTCAACACTAGCGGTCTCAATCAGCGCACGGGTGACACGTTGTCTTACAGCATAGGATCCCATCTTGGGATACATGTACCCTTAGGGGTACATTTGCCTGTCTGAAGGGGTAAATGTAAGGTTAGCAATAGAAGAGAAAATATATTAATATGTTATTTATTTGCAAATATTTATAGGTATACTGAATCAGTGAATATTATTTTCAAAAATCATTGTGTTTGTTGTTAAATGTATCTATGATTAGTCATGATGAAATATTTTGTCATGAGAAATTTTTAGGGGTACATGCTCGTCTGCCGAAATGCGAAAGGGGTACATGGTCAGAGAAAGGTTGGGAACCCCTGTCTTAGGGAAAAGTGAAAAAGTTTAAAAGGGGGATGGTGGTATTCAGTGACATTCTAATACAAACATTATACAGTGGTTGTAATTTGCACAAATTTCACGATCGAAGAAAATACGCGCTTTTCTGGCTGCAAGATTAATTGTACTGCACGTGCAATTCCAAGAAAAAGGCTTCAAACAATGTACTTTGCTGTATCCATGTGTGATACCAATGCAATTTGCGCACCTGTTTAGGATTTTGGCAGAGAACACTCCAGAAATCACTGTAGTCCGATATAAGTTTTTAATTTGCTGTCATCCTTCGGTTAAATGTTTTCAGTGAAATGCAATCGGTCGTAAATTTTCACAAACAACCTGGTTTCAAACAGATTGTTTTTTTTTTTAGTGACCAGGCGGAAGCAGAGAAGAAGGCGAACGCTTCTCAAAGACGCGAAGATTCCGTCCCAACAACAGCTGCAGAAACAATCAAACCGGAACTGGCGGCACGGAGAGCAAACCACAGCAACTATTCAAGTGCACCGAGTGCCCCAAATCCTTCACCATCCAGGTCAATCTACGACGTCACTTCCGGTTGAAGCACGAACGCAACCAGGTTAGACGACAGCGCTGGAAAAACTAAAAATTGAGTTTGGCGGAACGAAAAGATGGAGAAAAATGTTAGAAAATCACAGTTTAGTTGTGGTATTGCTGCTAGCCACAGAGGCAGAATTTGTTACAGGGTTCCCACGGTCATGGAAAATCATTCAAAATCCTGGAAAAATAAATTTTCCTGGAAAGTCATGGAAAAGTCATGGAAAATTGATAAAAATTCACAAGTCATGGAAAAATTAAAAAACCATTAA
>JGI24158J21664_10001830_pt1 | contig 24748 bp, 17 predicted proteins | sample Ectturendosymbi3_FD_21664 | JGI IMG/M metagenome (IMG submission 21664) | reverse complement strand
TTGCTGGCTCTGGCTGGGGTGCTGGAGCAACAACGTTGTCAACAGCCACCCTATCCCTGGTCCATTCGACTGCAGAGCACTGCGCTCCTGTTTGGTGCCGCAGTGATCATACCCGCCTTATTGACACCACCATCAACGACGCCTTGCGAATTGTGACTGGATGCCTGCGTCCTACACCAGCGGACAACCTTCCCATCCCCGCAGGCATCCAACATGCTGAGCTTCGTCGCAGAGGAGCCACTATCTCTAGGACGCCGTGCCATGGAGCCTGGACACCTGCTCCACTCAGCGCTCACCCATCCATCGGGTGTAGGTGAAAGGCGCCTCAAATCGAGATACCCATTTGTACCCGCCGCTCATTAGTTTTCATGACAACAACATACTGTACGTGCGGCGCAGTGGGCGGACAACCCCACAAGACTCTGCACTTCAATTCCAGACACCGGTACACACACACCCGGAATGACCCTCCCAAGAAAAGCCTGGGTCCGGCTCAACCGCTTCTGCACCGGTGTCGGACGTGTCCGCTCCTGCCTGTACAAATGGGGTATGGCCTCCTCTGTGGCCTGTGAGTGTGGCGCAGAACAAACCGTCGACCATGTCGTCCTCCACTGTCCAATCCATCGACCCCTCCACGGACTACACGGCCTGACGGTTCTGGACGATGACACAACCGAATGGCTGCTCAACACCTGCCCTGACATCTAGGGGGCTAGCAGTACATAAAAGAAGAACTCGCTCAAACGAAAGAAGTTCAGGCGGATTGATCATATCGGCACACAAGCCTGTATCTGTTCTGTCCTCCAGTAGTTATACACATTACAGTCATATAAAAAACGAAGATTTTCTTGAGTACTTTATGCGCATTCTCACTTATTGTGTAGTTTACAAATTTTAATCTGCCAACCCTGTGTGTCCACCATCTCCGCCGCATACATTCTGATCGACTGCTATTCGACGAGACGTTCGCGCAGCCTTGTGACTTTGCAGTTGTAAATTGCGCTGACGCAGCACTGAATGTGTTGTACTCCCGTTTTAACGCGTTGCCGGATATTTTTGCAGTTATGAAATGCTCTGTCTCAGGAGACCGCTGATATAATTTATGTTCATTACAGTGACACATTGTAGGGGAAGTGTGGGACCTACGAGACAGTGGGACATAATGAACACTTGAATATTGCGCCACCTATTGACGCTGTTAACTTGAATTTTGTGTATAAAACTTTCACCTTCCTTTTCTTGAAAAGGAAGACAACGTGCTATTTTAGGTTTTGACTTTATGCAGATTTTTTACTTTTTAGGGTGCAAATCGTTCTTGCGAGGATCCGCTTCCTAAAATGTTATGGAATGCATGAGCTAGGTTTAAGGCTTTGATAACAATTTCTTGGGAAACAGTTTATTTCGCTATGTTTTATTGGTTTTATCAGCCTCATTAACTCAACTACTTTCCTTCCATCATTGATTTTGTGAAAAGTTTCGATCAGGGTACCAATGGAACCATCTATTCCATTGGTCCTTCGCTTATTTTCGACATGTTTGTCATGCAGAATTATGCGGACATTTCAACCAAAAACAGCAATAGGGGTTTGTTTTCTGAAAACAACGACAGGGCTTAGAGATATTCATGAAAAGACATACAGGTTCAGACAAGCAGCCAAAGTGTGTGGAATTTCAACATGATGAAGAAAACGACTTTGAAATAAGTTACACGCAACGGTCCAGAAAAATCAAGAATAGCTTCATTTTTCCAGGCTTGGTAGAGGAAGCTTCTATATCTAAACATGATATTCAACAGGTTCTACCTCCACCTAAAACAGCTACCCAAACCAAAAGGCTCTGTGGCGTCTTTAAATCTACAGCAGAAATGTCCTTAGTGTAAGGAATACTTTTGCTTGATTTGACTGACTTTCATTTTTTTATGCGTTGTTTAAGAGTTCTATAATTAACTTCCGTTTTCCAATTTTCGTGTCACATCAGCTTGTTTTACAAGCTTTTTTTCTGTTTTTCGAACATTTTTCTGCAGAATGCGTGTGGATTTAGTCTCATGATCATGCACGGGAAATTTCATTGCTTTTTTCTGCGTGTTGGTATGAGTTTTAACAAACACCATCAACTGGTAGGTGTACTTGCACAATAAAAACGTTTGAACGGCATTTGTACTTTTTCTCTATGGGCAGTGTCAATTTTTTACTGATAGTGATATGTTGTTCCAAAGGTCCCGAGTGGTGTTTCTTCGGTCCCAAGGGGGTGGTACCAACGGAACAAATTCTCAAAAATTTAAAATGGACAAAAGCTAAGGAAGGGCGTCTTTGATCTGAACAGTTTTTTCAGAGTTAGTTCATAATGAAACAAACACCAAACAATTTGGAGTAAGTAATGCGAAATATTGCCGAAAAGAAAAATCCGTTTCATAGGTCCCACACTTCCCCTAACCTACGAGTAAAAAGAGTGCGTGTAGAATAATATGTACAGGAACGCCAAAGAATGGAGGCATGGCGGGAGCATTGTCCCCTCTGCCCTTTCAAAAGGGGCGCAACGGGGGCGGAGGTGCCTTCTCATAACAGTATCATAGGTAATTTAATGGTTTATCAAGATCGATTTGAAATAAATTTACTGCATGTTTTCGGGCACCCAGATAATTCAGAATGATTTTCTATAAATTCTGTTATTATTTTTGAGGTCAACATTGTTGATGAACAGAAACAAACATAATTGGTAACAATTTTGTTTTGTTATAAGTTTCCATTGTCCTCAACATTTTTACTGGTCTCCCTGCCCTACCGCTGCTCCGGCGTCACTGAATATGCCTGTCAACAAATTTCGCCAAAACGTTGGTTTGCAAACGTGAATGTGACGTCGTTTTGTGACGTCACAAACAGCGCATATGCAGTAGCAATGACCACCGCAGGCCTACGCCACTGCTCTGTACTGGAATTTGGTAGGGGGGCATCCAAACAAGCAGTCGCCCCGGGCATCACTAGACCACTGGATCTATGCCAAACACAATCTGCCTCACCTGATATAAGACACGAAATGTTCTCTGCTAGAGAGATCTTCTGTAATGATAAACTAACAAAGAGTAACAATTTTATGGCTGTCATTGAAGCTGCTCGATGGAAATGACAGCCCACTCTCTTTGTGTGCAGTTAACGTTAAGTAGATTAGTTACTGATATGTCAAGGAGTAAAGCCTGTTTTCAGATACGTCCACAGTTTGATATGTTTGTGAAGTGGGCAAAGCGTCCAGATAATTTGGCAATTATTGATTTAATTATTGCACAGACCACGACCAGAATACATTTCACTTGTTCACACAGCGCATTATTGTCTGGCAGTTGGTAAAGTAACACAATCTTCTAGAAGTTTCATTCACGCGTAAGGACATAATCTTTTTTTACACATTTGTATTGAAACGTTTTTGGATTTAAAAAATTTAATTTATGTAGGGAAACACAGTTACGAGACGAGGCTACAAAACTAATTGTGATGCCAATTGGTCTTACCTCCAAGAAGGAAGGCCAGAACCACAAGACTTGCAAAATGAACCACTTTTAACATTACACCAAATTTAGTTCACACTGTAACTGATAAGAGAAACACCTGAAATTAACAAACAAGACAAAAAAAATTCAGATCACAAGTAACAAACTTCCAACACGCGGTGGACGAAAAATCCATGACGTGCCATCGAAGTAGGCGTGAGCCTGATTCCCAGTCCGATTGATTTGAATGCTTTAATCTCAATTGTGCTTGGAAATATGAACAACACTGTTAGGTTCTCTGCCTACAGAAATCAAACCGGGCCATTGCAATGAAAAGTTTGGGGGTTTTGGACATTAACAAAGTTACGTTCTAAATCCCACACTAGAATGGCAATAGTCCACTTGGTTATGAATTTCTTCCGAGTCCGTCGCCAACTTTTATAATTATAATAATATCTTGTTGCGGACTCATGGTCCATATCACAGACACAAGACCATAAAAAGTGGCTAGCTATACATCAGCGCACATTACAGAAACGGTGTTTGCGCATGACCAACATTGGGAGGAGCAAAGCACTTTATCCTCACCACAGCTGTATCGTCATTCGCAAGAGAATATTTGTAAAAAGCAACAGACATTTGAAGCGATCGAATAAAAAAGTTGGATGAAGATGTTTATTCGCTTGAGTATTTTGTCGGGGGGCGAATGCTGTGAGCTGCAGAAATCTATCTAGGGCAAATTGAAAACTTGAATACGAAGTCGCCAGAAACAAAACCCAAGGAAGCTTGCTCTTCAGACATTTCCACAAAAAATAAGCTCATTACTCCAATGATGAAAACAAAAATCTAAAACCTGGCTTGAAAGTCTGCCGTATAACGTTACCTGGGATCACTAATTCCTGTGGCACACTGCCTGTTGCTAACTTTTTTTTACTCAATATTTCGCCTCTACTATAGTCATTTCACAGAATTTATTGTCTTCGATAAACTTATGTAACTTACTGTTAACCAAGAAAGCGTCTGAAAAACCCAGCCATTGAAACTACGACCAGCCTGAACCAAAAGATTTGGTGGGTCAGACAGCAAACGGAACATCATCCCTCATCAAACATTTGAAAACTCTTGGTTTGCTACAAACTTTCAGGGAACCAGGAGACTGGGCTCTGCTTTCTTCACTTTGTGATGATTCAAATCTGCACATACCTGTATTCAAGTAACTAGTCTCCACAAAGGCGGCTGAGCTTAATCCATTCGCGTAGCACTGCGCATCCTCAGTTCTCAAACTTTATTCAAATTATTTTAGGACTGAGGATTCGTAATCTTATTCAAATAGAATAAGATTTTGGGACTGAGGATGCGTAGTGCTACGTGAAATCAATTTCCTATTTTAAAAAATTTGCGAATGGATTCAACTCGGTCGCATTGGTGGAGATTGCTACCCCTCATCAGACTCACCTCTTCGTGCGAAACTGCAGAGCGTCGGAATTCCACGGTCAATCGCTTTAAATAATGGACGCATCCACACGGGAAAGTACAATATCATTCTTCTTTCTTTTAGAAAATCATCCCCATGAGAAGTAGGCAATGGTGGGTAACATGTACAGTTAATGGCTCGCACCGCGTCTGAGCCGTAAATGCCTCATCGAAAACGGTTCCGTTGCAAGCGGAACCAACCCGGATCAGCGTAATGTGCCCAAGCGTCAATTAATGGATTGTCTTTCGTACCTCTACTGTTCAAATCAATGAAATATTTATATCATCAGTCACTTAGCATCGTGGCAGAACGTATTAAGAACACAGACACAAGCGCCGTTTGCGCAACGAGCTTTGCGGATGTTCAAGCCTCACATGATCGACACAGTGGGAACGCGTACGAAATTGAAGAAATGCGTGCGCTAATCACGAAACTGCAACGGAACTACACGCGTTTTCAGAGCACAGCGCAGCAGAAGATGTAAAGCCGCGATCCGCTCGTGCAAAGATGTGAAGGAAAGCCGACATACGATGCAATGCTGCAATCGAATCATCGGTGCTTGCAGCGGAAGGAAAAACCCTCTCGGGATGCGAGTGCACTGTGTGCGTCGGCAAAACGTTCTAATGGAAGCGATGACCGGGGTGACCGACAGGACAGGATGGCGTGCACGTTTTGAGGAAACGCGGCGAACGAAAACCACACGTTCTGCATTACATCTAAAACAACCCATGTGGGGTTAAATGGACAGTAAGGTTACANTCGTGATCCAAGAGTAACGTAAAGTGATGCAAAGCGTTATGAGTTGCCAACAAAAGCGCAGTGATGAAGGAGAATCGCAGTGNAAATCGAATGCTGCGAAGAAAACAAACTGAAATTAATTTAAATTACTACGCAGCCCAACCCACATAATGTTATTTTCAAACAGGTCTCGCCAAAAGAATGCAACGTCCCACAGCAACACGACAGTATTACATTTTTCAGAGATGTTTGGAACAGTGCTGACTGTTATCGAACTTTAGTTCAAATTAGTTCCGGAACGTCAAATACGGGGCATTTTTGTGTGAGAAAGGTCAAAATAACTCAAACCAAGTCAACGATGAAATGAAGTACGGATAGGCAGGGAACATAACATATCAAGTGGGGTATTTCTGACAAATGAAATTACAATCGATATAAATATGTCGCCCACGTTGCGGAACGAAACTGTTCGAGTATCTCACATTTTTATGTCGCTGTCGAAACTTTGATTTTTTTCTTAAGAGAACCTGCTCCGCAACCGAACGAAAATATTTGATTAAAATACGTGTTGACCGGGACCTCTAATGAGTTTTAAGGCAGAGACAGCTATTCCAGTTGGGATGGGATGCGCAAATGCCAGTTTACAGTTAGCCAAGTAAAATTTCTTGTTGGCGTATATGCTCTTCTTACAGGTTCGCACAATCGTCCACGAGAATCTCCATGATACCTTTGTTTACTTCTACATACGAAAAATTAATAGAAAACGGCTTTTTGCAAAAGTGTAACGCGGTTAGCTTTCATCGGACATGTGTGAATTTACACTGCCTGCATTCCCAGTGAATATCATTGCGAAGCCCAACCATCCGCAAAGCTCGAAAAATCGCGGTCGCACGACACTGAGCATTCGAACAATCTCAAGAACGCTGGCACTGAGTAAATAAAATTCGCGACGGCAGAATCACGTGAAAAAAGCAGACTTCGTAACCTGCACAAAGTCACGTGACCAAAGTCACCTCGAAGTTGATCAACATTCCGACATTGCAGATACAAGGTTCGACAACTTGACACAGAGTGACAACAGACAATGGTAGAATCGGGAGGAAGCGCTCGTCTGGACGGAAAGGCAAGTCGACAAAAATAAAGAGTATATAAGGGATCGCGTGTGCCTGATACGCAACAGTAAAGATCGCAATCACAAAATCATTGCCGCGGTCAATCACATGGCGGGCGTTTCATACTTTTTTTACGGAATTCATTCTCACGACTCGGGATACACGGAGCGGTCTGTTCGATCGAACAGCGCAGCGGTTGAGCGTCTCAGAAATCTCGCGCGAAGTCGCAAAAAAATTTGTAATCGCGGCTGCAGTGGTCACGTGCTTGTTTGTGCGATAAAAGCCAGCCTTGTTTGCAACAAAACGTAGAACAGCGTTTTAGCACAGCCGAGCACATGGGGTAAAAGTTACTAGTTTCGTCACACGATTTCGCACAGTTTCGTCACACGATTACCACGACTAAGTAGCACAGCATCGGTCAAAACAACCATGGCATCCGCGACCTGTTTGAAAAACGTACGAAAAAAGGCAAATGCTCATCATCGACATCGTTCTCACGCGACGAAATTGGTGTTGAAATTTTAAACGCGAGAACCGGATGCCGCCGAAGCTAATGAAATTCGATACTAGCGCAGGACGCTGTCAGCAAGCACATGCAGTCTCCATTCCTTCGGAAACTGCCGAACAACCCTTTCTATCGCTTCGCGACTGTCAGGAAATATCTGCAACAGGTCATTGACAACATGCTGTCGTTCGCTGGGTAACTGCGTCGAGTCTCGAGCGGTGCGAGTGTGCGGTTCTGTTAAACAAAAATACACCGAAGCGTTTCAAACAGGTTCGTTCAAACAAAAACAACAAGCACGCCTGTGCCTGAAATTCTGTTTGTTTTGCGTTTCACCTGTTCGGAACGAAGTAGAACTTAGAAATATTGCTGAATTGTAAAAAGAAACAACCCAAACACCGCAAATATAAACGAGATGATAATGGACATTGTATGTGTGTTGTTTGCGTTGTTTCCACCAAGTTTTTTTTTCTTTGAACTCCATGGCAGAATCAAACTATTCGGATAAATTGACCAATTCCAGCAAGACTGCTTTAGCATGACACACGCACACACACAACAAATGCATAGTAATTACCCAGCAGGTTTCGCCAAGGTCCGTTGCCATGGTGAATAAGTGTGCGGGGAGAAGCAAGTGGAAGGGAAGGACGGGGGTGATATTGACCCTGACTCTGTGGCAACGCAGGAGGTCTGCAAGATACGAAGACAGGTTAGGCGCCTATTTAAAATTAGCTGCGCGTCTCTACGAGAGAATAAAAATACGCTACAAATTATTGTGCAAGAATAAAATAACAGAAAATTTTTCGAACATTTCCTTGGGTTTTCAGGATAGTAACGAACTTTCAGGTCGCTTTTTCAGTAAGACACATGAACGTGTACGTGCTGGATTATAGAATTGTAGTACCCTTTACGCCTGAGTTTGGCAAAAGTTTTCTTTTGTTGAGCTTATACTTGTAGATAGTGAAGGAGGTCAAACTATCGATCACACCGACTCGCACACGGCTGAGACCACATTCTGCACCTTGAGACTGATTACTGAGACGCATTCCTACTGGTTTTAACAACTGGGATATATAATTCCCGAAATGAAATGAACGTTGGGTCGGCGTGAAACATGAAAGTATTGCAAAGTCGTATAAGAAACAACAATGCGACCTTTGATTTAAACGAAACGTTGGACTTTTCCAACAACTGTTCATATCGTCATCGAAAAATCGTTTGAAGAGCGGAGAGGGAACAATGAGAATACACTAAATATCGCCTTCGATTTATCATTTTCTTTCGTTTTGCTCAGTTACATTGCAGGACTTGCATTTCCGGGTTGATGTGTATACTAACTGTGATCTTGTCTATTACGGTACAATAACCCTCAACCTTCTTTCTTTAAACTGATGTGAGTTGCCTGGCGCCAACATCTCCCGTTTTCGTGGTATTGGCGACAAAATGTAGAAGTTTATCAAAAAACTCCTGTTATGTCTTTGTTTTGCTTTAATTGTAAATTTATGTCTTGGGTGAATTCATTCAACTTACTTTCTCAGTTTGCAGGAAATGTTGCTGTGATTCATTTGCGATTGGCATTGCCTGGTGCACGTAATTGGCTTTGGACGCGCTTGATTAGTCACGCAGAACACTTGCGGGATCAGTGGACAACCAGCGCATGGCGCTTGTTTTGTCGCAATTTGCGAGCGATCTTCGCTGAGCTACATGCTTGCCATTGGTATATTATTGTTCAATTTATTTCGTGTCGATATTAATGAAAGTACGAAAATTTGCACGACTTTATAACAAGTTTGTGACACAAGCCTTTCTCAGCAAAGAATCAGACGCAATTGCGATCTTTCGTAGAATATACTTTTTGTTGACAAATTAAGGCATGGGTGTTCAACTCGAATGGCGATGCGAGCAAAATATTTTCATAATTTAGTCCCGCGCCGTCTGCAAACGATTGCTGGCATTTTAAACGAACTTCCATGTCGTCAAATCCGACAGCAACACTGCAATAAGCTGCTTACTAACTTCTGACAGCAGTTAACTGCATGTGAATGAACTTGCTGATTTAAATTTATTATTACGACACAAACGCGAATTCTGTGATTTTCGCAAAATAGAGAAATCACATTTGACCTGAACCCAATCACTCGCGTGCCATTTACGAACCTACAGGGCGCCAAGTTGGACACGCGTACCTTGTGTTGTGCACCCCTGAATTAAGGCACCCTTACCTCTTGTAAGCATTTAGTAAACTGTTTTAACAAAGGGTACTTGTGAGGTGGAAAACAAGTCCGACTTATGGNAAGTCGGAATTTTAATCCCAATGACAATTTAAATTTCTATTATTATCCCNTCATACGAATTGAACTTTGGAACGGTTCCTCAGAGTTGTGGTGAATTTTTATGGCTCGTAGTTCTGATGCTGCAGTTCAGCTTCTTTTCTCACCATGCCGGTCAGCGATTACTGCGCCCGATATAATAACATGTATAGCTTCCCACGAGCCAACTTCCTCTCGAAAAGCTGGACTCCAAACAACGCCATACTTTTTCTGTCTAATGTCATGTTAATGAATAAATGGGCGTACAATTAATCTCTGTATTTCACCACCAGAATTTCTGCGTTTTAGTTTGCTATCGCGCATCCCCTAAGATGGACCACCTTGACGCCATGGAACGCTGCAATGCAGTTTAAAAAAAAAATTGATAGATTTCAACAAGAGTTTCTGTGTCCACGGATGACACCAACTATTTTTTCACTGACTCTTCCGTAAAAATCATCAGGGTGGTAATGCCCCGTATTTCGGTGTAACGTTTGCACTTCGTTTAATAAATTCCTGCTGACGACAAAAACAATTGTTTTTCAAGACACCCAGTGCGATTTCATTGCAATCGTCGATGTTGCATAGTCGTCTTTTTTAATGACGAACGGACTTTTAGTTAACAAACTGAAAACTCAGGAAAACATATCAAAAAAATCTATAGTCATTTCCTTGAGAACTCATTAATCGATCCATAACTTCGTCTAAACCTATCTATCCGCACCCTAGTACCTACCTCGAATTGAAGGACAAAAACTGGTCCAGATTAGGGCCATTCCGACCAAGCGGGTCCAACGGTGGCATGAACAGATCTCCAACGTAAGCATACATGAGCAAATGATTGTCTATGGTTCGCGCCCAATCTCTGTTCTCCAAACGCAGATCTCTGTACTGATCGTTGGAAACTATCACTCCGCCGTTACTCGTGGCAAGCTGGACGATGAATCTGGGGAAAATGGAGATAAACTTTTATTTGGCACCATTCACACCATGTGTAACAACGACCGCATTCTATCTAAAAACACATAAGCAGAAAAGAGGCGAAGACCAAGCAATAATCTATACACAAAAACGCTTTTATTAACACAACAACGTAACAGAAACAAGACCCGCAACAAAGCAACAACGCTTGTGTAAAAGCCACCAGCCACCCCATTATCAAGTTTCAAAGAAAATTTGCCAGCGCACACAAGTTGTGTTCAAGGTATTGGAAGCAAGGCAAAAACAATAGCAACGTCTCTGTCAACCTTGACCAACGCGTCGATATTGAATAGAAATACACAAAATTCGATTTTTTCAGTTCTTTGCGGACTCCAAGGTTGCGGAGCAGCTGTTTCACATCTAACTTTAAGACGTACCATTCCATCCTTTTTTGATAAGAAATTTTTGAAGGCAAACCGCGATTTCCATTTCGTATTATTTTTCTCATAAACAGATTGTAAATAATCTCTACTGATGCTATTGATCAACAAACCATGAAACAAACAATACTACTTCACGTATTACGCGGTGAAGCCGTAATCTGACACGTATTTGGATCACAAGACGTTACAGCAAGATTGCGTACAGGAAACGAAAACGTGATATCGTCTTTTGTTTACATGCACAAATGCTTATGTCAGAAGGAAGCAAGACGTATTTTCGAAAACCAAGTCGTGAATATGCGGAAAGTCCCACTTGTACCATGGTATAGGCCAGTGGTTCCCAACCTTTTTTATGCCTTGGCCTACTTGTCGTTTTCAGCAGAACTTCGTGGCCCACCACCACACAACAAAAGAAAAAATAAACTCTCAGTCTTCATTTAGGTTCAAATGTTAGCGAAGAAAATATGTGCTTCGAATTTTATTTACTTTTTGCATCAGCAACGCAAAGAAGACTATAAACTTCCGTGTGATTTTTGCTCTTGTGTGACGTTTTCGACCAGATTGAGAATTCTTGGTTGCGTTGTGGAAAAAGCGCATCTGAGATCGTCTGGAGTAAAGTCGAGTTGATTTCAATTTTTGTTTTTACGTGCAGAAGGGTATGAGAATCCAGATTCACATATGTGCTAGGAAGGGTAGTAACTTTTTCAGAGCTTCTTTTTCAACATTTGGAATAACCATCAGACACCTTCAGCCAAAAATTACAAATTGTATTAGTTTTGAACATGCGTTTGGCCTCAGAATCCGAATGTCGATGAATTCATCTTGCATGCAGTCTGCAACATTCTCGAATGGAACAACATAAGGATTTTTGCCCAAATCCAAGTTTGCTTCGATGATTTCGGTAAAACACAGAACAAATTCCTCACAAAGCCCAAAGGTGTAGCCAGCCCAAAATTTTTGATTTTAGGCGAGCAATAGCACTTTTCTTTGGGACGTTGCTTCTCAAAGCACAAAATGGCTAGATACGCTAAAAATGTGTGGGGGGTCATTGGCCTCCCTGGTTACGTCTATGACAAAGACCTCCAAGGTTCTGAACAACCTCCGATGCTATATCAACATTCACTTCATCACCAGCTGCCGTGACAAGATTCTCAAACAGCAGAATTTCCTGCTTGAGGTTTTCGCTTCCAATGTCACGTTTTTCCACGAATGCGCTGAGCTTGTCAATGAAATCGACAAATGTCCTTCCTCTTCTTTGCAGTTTCAGATTAACTTTGTTGAGTTGTTGAAATAAGCCAGCAAGATATGCCAAGCGGAAGTTAAAATGGCTTTTTTCGTGACTGGATACCAAGTTTTTTCCTTGATCGCTAAGAATTGATTTAAATTCTTATCCTGCTACAAGTTGCATACTGCTTAAAGCGTGCATCTGAGCTTACTGTTATGCATTCTAAATCTAGGCTAATATGTCTGGCAATTCAAAACACACAGATAGTAAACTTAACGGAAACCGTCTTAAGGACATTGCGTCGTCAGCGATATTTCAGGTTCACGTGAGGTGCTGCACACCACCACTCAGTGAAACTGAATGTATCAAAATTCAAAACGGCACCATGGCCCACTGGTTGGGAACCACTAGTATAGGCAGACGCGGAGGTTAATATCTGCTGTACACGGCATGGATTTTGAGCAATGTTAAGTGACCTTAACGAGTGTGTCGGCAACGTGCAAACTGCACCGTCGTGCTCCCAACCTCAGTTATAGAATTTGAGTGTATTGGCGACACTTAATCATTAAACTAGGCTATCATTGCCAAGAATAAATGTGAATGCAAGGAAAACTCTAACTCCACTTCCTGAAATCGGATTTTGTTCTCACATTGCCCATGTTTCGAGGGCTCTTTGACTGAGAACAAGCAACTGTATGTCTCCGTACGGCGAACAAGATCATAAAATGGGAATGATTTAGACAGCTCTTCAACAAACTCGCTAACTTTTTAAAGAAAATCAAAAAGATGCTCTGTAAAAGCCACATTCTTTCATTAAGCATCTGCTGCATTTTTTTTCGGCCTACCACCCGGTCATTTTAAGTGAGCAATAAACGGCCAGGTGGTACCGTGGGTTGAGCACGTACCAGTCAAGCTGGAAGGCTGGGTTCGATTCCCGCTCGGGTCATACCAAAGACTGTGAATGCAGTTTTTTTTTTCAGGTCATACCAAAGACCTGAAAAACGATACTCGATGTTTGTCCAGCCTCGTGCTCGGCGTTAATGAGTGGGTGCAGTCGAAACATTCAAAGTTGAATTTAAAGAACGGCGGTGCTGCCATTGACTCGCCACCAGTACACCATTCACTACAATTGTAACCACGTGACCCCGGCGCAGAGGAAGCGACATGAGTGACGCAGGCCACTGGAAAGTGAATAAATACAAGGCGAGTACAATGAAACCGAACTGAACTTAGTGACTAATGTGATGAGCAATGCGGTTTGTCACTACGACAATACATAGGGCTTGCATCTTCACACGAAACGGATGAAGGAAAAAACGTCAAGGAAACGCCCAGTGCGACTGTGACGGGCTGAAACTTTTGTACTATTGTAAACGATCTTATTTCACGTAAAACAAGAAGACTGGACCTGTCATCATAACAGACTTGCGGCCTTCCGTTGACTTCGCGGGATGGTGTGAACTTGGCAATGCCCAGCTTTTCGAGTTCAAACAAAACCTGCAACAACGTGGATAATCAAAGTTTACTTGTGGAAACGATTGAACATTCAACGAACAAACGGGCTCTGGTCTCGGGTTTCGTTGATGCGATGAACTAACACGGTAGGTATTTCTGNTTAAATGGACGTAACGAGCCGCAAAACATAAACACGCGCTACTCAACAACACTCACTAGAGCAGCATCTGTTTCATTCACAATCACTGACGTCAACGTTAATTGACCAAGCTCCGGTTGCGACCGATGACTCGAAATTCTTGAGCGACTCATTAACATATTGCACAAAACGCAGCAAAATCAGAATCAAACTGAAGCAGTTAGGACCGATAGAACTTCAGAATTTTTGGCGTCGCAAATTTTGTCGCACTCATTCGAATGAAACTGTTTCTTGCTCTTTTTACCTCAGCGTGAGCGAGTTCAGGCAAATATGAAGGAAATAGAGAAAAACACGAAAGTTCACATCCTTTCGCGAGTCTTTAGCTTCTTAGACAGCGGCCACAGACTTTTGGTCTTACATTTGTTAAAATTTGTCAAGCTAAAGCAGGAAGTTGTTTACAGTAATGCAGTATTGGCAATAGTAATCTTATAAGTAAAATGTTGAAACAGAGATGTCCAAATACAATAATACAAATAAGAAAATCAAATGGTTCAGACATGCGAAGCACACAAAATTGACAGAGCAAATTCGACCGCGTCATATGCGCACGTCCGTGCGATTGCACCACGCATTTTGCATCACGTTTGTGATTGGCAGATCAGTGGTCTCTGATGCAAAGGATACTGCGCCAAACAAACGACGATAAGAACAGAATTTGCCAGTCAGTTGATGTATCTTGAGTATAACCAAGGCATATAACGTGATAGGGCACAGTGAAAAACGCCCAAAACATTAAAATCTGGACTGTGCACTGCCTTCCGGTAAAACACGCCTTTTCCATCAGTACATTACTTCCGGTACATTACTTGCGAAGCTTGACGGTCCTCACAGGAACTCTGGCAAGTTGCAAAACGGCAATAGCTAAAATACACACCTGATAGAAAGCAGGTGGTTTTCACGGTGGATGAATTCCTAATACCTTCACTGCATTTTAGATGTTGGTATATCGGGTTTTCATAAAAACATAGCTTCAACAACCTATACTGTATATAGAAAAAAAACAAACCTTGTCACGAAGTGACTTCACTTTTTTGCTTCGCGGTGTCAGTGGATACCGAGGTAACATTGTGCTCAGGGCAAGAGACGGTTCCCTTGCCTCAATGTGAGTAGTATGATCCGATTAAAACACCGGAGTTTGCTTAACGCGGCCCTAATGATCTCACGGTACTTTTCGCACTGCGAGCATTCCGTTCGCTAATCAGCCTGAACCATCGGCTTCGATGACCGTGGTCGGTCGTAAAAAATACTTCAGAAGATAGCTTGATATTTTTCCATTATTAAGTGCTGTGATAACATGGCAGACCAACAGTGCAAAAAAGATATGTGATTTTCCTATAATATATATATAAAATTATGAAAAGTGCGTCTACAGTAGGTCCAATGTCATGCTGGCTACCTAGTTGAACTCCGTTCATCAACAAAATCTCGCGGGAACCCCATCTCCCGAAATTAGTAACGCAAACCGAATGTCCAGAAACACCTTTATTTGTAGTGATAGGACCATAACAACAGGAAAAAATTGCCGCCTTTCGGAAACGAATTGGTTGTTCTGAAGCGTCTCATTTGCTGCGATGATTTGGTTGTCGCACGCAGCTGATCAAGTCTAGCTGGACAATACGGCGTTGAACAAAAAAGTTCAAGAACAATGCTTCCGATAGTAGAAAGGTCACAGATCGACAACGCAGATGACTATCTAACAACGTTGCTGTCCTGTGAAGAAGCACAGGACTTGAACTGACAAACGCTTGCAGTGTAACATGTCGGGGAGCTGGTTGGGAGAGGGCCATCACTTCTTGCCTTTCGCAAAGAGGACAGTGGAAGCGGAACTCCTTTTCGCTTACCAGGGTTTTGATATATAATTGGATACGACTTCTGCTGATAACATTGCACCTTTTTGCGTATCTAAGAATTTCAAATCGGTTGCAGCCGTTATTTTCCAGTTCAAATTTACCACAAAATATGGAAAAGCGATTATCATCCTCATTATGTATGCGTTTCTGTATTGAGGACGTAAAATTATTGTAAGACCATCTAAAAGTGGTCAACAATTTCGGATTTAAACTTATTACGCAATGTCGTATCAAATGGCCAACGCATCTCAGTCACTTTGATCAAAACAGCCAATATCATCAGAGTTTCTAATGCCCTTCCTTTGCTCCGGCGTCTCTGGTAACATGACAGTAAAAACTTCGAGTTTGTTCAACATCAGTTGCAACGTAACACTGTACATCCTCAGTCTACTCTGCGCGACGTCTAGACGAACAACCAATCATGGAAGCGTAGTTTTGACTTTTGATCTCTTGAAGAATATAACTAATCGGTCGTAGACATAGTAAGGATCCATTGCAATCTTTTTGCAGAAGATGCCATCAGCCGTGCTCACGTCAAATTTGTGTTTTCTATAAAACATTCAAAAAGAAAACCTTTTCCAGGCGAAGGTCACGCTTTTCGTGATCTCAGTATGAGTTGAGCAGCAATTTTTCGGCGCCCCTAAACTTCCTGTACTCCACTTCGCGTCAAGTCATTTGGTTGTGGTTACAGAAAACCATTGTTTTCGCAATACGAGTATTAACTTGCTGCGCGTATTGGCTCAGGTGCACGTCACTGCAACAAACTACATTCAGCTGTTCTTGCACCACTACGCACTTCCGTTTTCGGTGTCCATCAACTCTCACGTATCCTGACACAGGGTCAAAAGTTTTGAGTCCCTCCTTGCTTCCTATATAGCTTCGGATCGCCTTTCTTGTCCAGTAACAAAATGGAAGTGTTGAGACTTTGTTATGTGCCCGGAATGCAGAGCTGCAATGAATACGAAACTTTTCAGAGTGTTCTCTCACACAATCAAAGCCTTTCTTGATTGCCCTTGAACGGGTATTTGTGTTGATTTAATCGAATCCGCACACAAAAACTTGTTGGACACAAGGACACAAGGTTGCGTATGAAGTTGACAAAACATCAAAGAAACTTAAAATATGTGATAGCGATAAAGGAGTCCGTTGTCTGAACATATACCAAAACACAAGAAAAATGTTAGCCATGTACCAGTCGCTGAAATCCGTCAGTAGATGTATTCTATCGAGCAAGCGGTGAGTCATTTGTATAGAAAGAACGACAGTACTGTCATTTAAAAAAATCCAAGATGGCCGCTCTTCATAAAGGTGTCATTCCGGAAAGTTGAATACAGAACACACCCAGTTTGAATTGCCTGCTGTGGAATTTCGAATTTTGAGGTTCGGATTCATTTTTTTCCCACATCAAAAACAGTCTCCTAATTCTTGTTTAACTGAACTCTACGTTGAAATTTTGTGGCTGACACAGGTGATTTTCAATAAAAAATTGTGACTCCACTAAAAGTCGTACTCTTTACAGTAGATCAGAAAAAAACTTTGTTGCACACAGATACGACCTTGTTTTGCTGACAATGAACTTTGTAGGAACATCACTTTCCCTTAGAATGAAAAAAGCAAACTTCAAAATAAAAAGATTAGATAAAGAAACAATCCGAAAACGAAGGTCCAAGATTTGTCAATATCAACAACATCATATTGTATTTACGTAAATGCGCTACTTACAGACTGATCAGTTGTGGGAGGGGTGCCTTTTCGACCTTTACGGAAATTAGGAACAAAACAGATGATGTCACGATGCCCTCTGTCCCAGAAGTAACGGACACACAGGGCAATGCCACGGCATGAGTAAGACCTTCCATTGCCGTGTCTGTAAAAAAGTGCACAGGTCACTATTTTTCAGCAAAAAATACTTGTACTTCTGCAAAATTTCATCTTAGTCACGATACACTAACACGTCGGTTCTTTATCATCCGAACGGCATGCCTGGAAACACGCGCTCCGCAAAAGTTATTCGAAAGATCAGCGGAAGAAATTCCGCCTCTCGTGATCGAGCCCACTTGTGAATTGTCTTAGCATCACTGAGGCCAGAGCCTCAACGGCCCCGGCACGAAGCTAATTTCAGATTTGGGCCTGGCGCCGGCTGCCGTCAAAAGTTACTCACTACAATCAAAGTTACTCACTCGCACGCCACGTTACTCCCATCAATGACCACAGGACGCAGGTTCGGCGCGCCCTGACCTTGAGGCAACCTTAGTATTTCCGTCGTGCTCATGTATCTTTGATTTGTTGAAGTCCCCGGGCGGGGAGCTGAATAGTGAGGTCCTCTGGCAGTGAACGTTGGCCGAGGAGGGGGCGCAGCAACGGGTTGGGGAGCAACCGGGACGATTGGCGGTCTGGGGTCTAAACGCAAAATTACGTGTTTTTCATTGTGCTCGTTTCGCAGTTGAGTATGTTCAGTACTTACTATCTTTTAGGTCTTCTGCAATAGGATTAGAAAACAACATACAGCCTGAAGTAGGCGAAGTTTCTACCGAAACTTTTCCATCGTTAGCGGTTGGTATGAACATTTCTCGCCAAGCAAAATGTTTACAAACCTTTCGATTACGTTTCATTGAACGAAGAACGAAAACACTATTTCTTATGGAATTCGGTTTTAGTTCATATCATTTCTCTCAAGCACGAAACGACCGACTTACAACACACTGAACGTTGTTTTTCTCAAAGTAAAAACAAAGACGCAAATAAATTTCGGAAAGACACGTATTACAACGTGAAAAAAGCCATCACATGGATCAACAGTGTCTTGATATAGCTCTGATTATTGAAAGAAATAATTTGAATTAGCTGCCCTTATCCTACATCTCTCAGATAAGCAGATGGTTGCATCACCAAACACAAGCCTTTAAAAGTTTACACCACGCATATACACCATAAGTTCCTGTGTTGTAGAACACCTGTATACTCTACTCAGACTAATGACTGATGAATGACTAACCGCACACATCTAGTTGCTGACCACAATGTTAATTTCAAGTAACAGCTTCATTGGGCAACATGAATGATCCAGCAGAGGATGAAAACACTTACACTGCATCGGATGACAAAAACCGGGCTGACTTGAAACAGAAGCTTCTGGTCTGCTTTTCCGTGTTGGTGAAGGCAGTTTGTCAGTGGCCGAGGATCGAGGATCGTCTTCAGGACTCGACACACTAGAGATCCATTCTTTCAATATGCCTCGTCTGGCAGGTGGGAAATCAGATACGCTCTCAGTTTTCTTCTTGATACAGACTAAGCGACGTTTCGACGATTTTCCACTGGCGCCTTTCGATTTAACATGCCTGAAAACAACATCGCGCTCAAATACGCGCAAGTGCTTGTTGAGCAACAACACCATGAACAAATTATCCAGAGGAAGTATTTGAACCAAGAAACCTGTATAATGATGGTGCTTTTCAACTATTTGCTTCATTTACACAAAAATAGCGTTTTTATCTCGCACATGGACTGCTTCTGCCGCCAGGTATGTTTCATTTTTTTTCGACCACGTTGCATCCGTGAAGCGTGAGGCACTTGGTGGTGAATTACAACATGGCGTCGACGGTCGGTACGACGTCAGAAAACGTAAAAGAACCCAACTAATACCATTGTCTGATCTTTTACCAGCGTTAGAATTTAAGCAAAAATCATTACGGTAGTTAGTTTGTGGAGAACCTGGAACAACACTACCAAACCACTAATAAAGAAACCAACGAAAATCAAACAGTTCAGAAATGCAAAGTACACGAAACTGACAGAGCACATTCGACAGCGTCATATGCTGATGTCCGTGCGATTGCGCCAAGCATTTTGCATCACGTTTGTGATTGGCATCTCCACTATTCTTGATGCAAAGGATACTGCGCCAAACGAACGATAAGAAAAGAACAATATTTGCCAGTCAGTTGATGTATCTCATGAAGTATGAACCCTTTGTTAAGTATAGCCAAGGCATGTAGCGTGATAGGGCACAGTGACAAACGCCCAAAATAACATTGAAATTTGGACTATGCACTGCCTCCCGGTAAAACGCTTTTTACCACCCGTGCACCACTTCCGGTATATTACTTGCGAAGCTTGACGGTCCTCACTGGAACTCTGTCAAGTTGCAAAATGGCAACAGCTAAAATTAATGCAACACACCTGACAGAAAACAGGTAGTTTTTACGGTGGACAAATAACTTTCCTTGATTGCACCTTAGACGTTGGTATATCAGCAGGTTTTCATAAAAATTGTACACACCAGTTACTTGAAGCTCAAACCAATGGCTTTCCAAAAAACTTTAACAGCGCATTCAGTTGACCCAGACAACAGCATTTACTAAAACACCTACGAAAATGCCGGATCGCGTTCGAAGATCGACTGGGACAATTTGCTGAAGAACTCGTTAGCGAGATCGGGATGCTCGCGCTGTTTGAAGTCCTTCCGGAAGTGGTCCAGCATTTCAGGCTTGTACACGCAATCGTTCTCGTCATTTGTTCCGACGTAGTTTTCCTGGACAGCAAAGAAAACAACGCTTTTTCGCTTCGTTCCGCATTCATCAGTTGATTATGGAACACTGGCAGGATCAGAAAAATGCTTTGTCCAAGAAAAGGAACGACGTACAAGAAATAAGCGAGCCAGAGTCAACATTAACAGAACCGACAGTGTTGCTTCATGCAAAGGTAACCTACGCTAAGAACCTAATCCACGAAAAGGGAAATGAGCCGCTTTAACTGAACGCACACAACAGGGTGATCGCAGCGATGGCCGCTATGCAATTTAAATACAGTCACATCAGCGCAAATTCCGATTGAGGTACTCTCATTTTTGAAGTAGGATTTCGGTAAAGGGTGGTTTCTGATGATTGCTTTTTCAAAGATTGGCTTAGTAACGTACGTCCCAACATGCCTTTATTTTTGCTGTGGGAACAAGAAGTTGACAAACCAGTATCAAACTTAATGTGACCCCTCACTTTCAGCCACTTCTCGATGTCGACAGTCGGTGGTAGACGAAGAGGAAGCCTCGCCGCGTCGTCATGAGAAGCTTCGTTTGCATCACTGGCAGGTATTTCGCCCATGAATATGACGGAATCGTTGCCGTCATCGTCGTCAGATATTACAATCGTACTGATATCTGTAGAGAAGAAGTAAACACACTAGCCTTAGAAGCTTTTAATTCGCGCACGTAATGAAAGCTTTCGCATTTCGAGCCCACCGGGGAAAAAAATCATGGCCAGTTCACTGAACACGGACTCACGGGAAACATCAAAATTATTTACATTGAAACAGTTCCGTCATAAAGCAGTTGAACCGAGACTTACAAAAAAGCGCGAACTCTTGCAATTTGGTGACAAGGAAAACGAGCACGCAGTTACCTTTTATAGGCGAATAATTCGCTTCGTTGCTTGTGTCCATTTCTTCCTCAGCGTTCTTTAGTTTGTTTAAAACTGCCACTCCCTCGTGGTATGATAGATTTGGACCGTGCTTCACCAGCACTTTATTGATGTGTTCCTCTTTGAACCCCATCTGCACGCAAAGTCATGAACCTGACCATTGAAAGCTCGAGGTTTACTGTTAGCTTTCGAGGAATCAGCCGACTGGCCTTTGCTTTCATCTTTTTGCGATGATTCAAACTTTCACATATCTGTATTCAAGTACCTAGTCTCCACAACGGTGAAGGGCAGCAAATATTTTAAATAGGAAATCGATTTCAAGTAACACTACGCATCTTCAGTCCTACAATCTTATTCAAATAGAATCTTCTTATTATATTTGAATAAGATTTTTATTCTTTGAATACTTTTTCTTCAAAAAGCAAGTCTCGACTGCTATGCCTGTTTCTACACCAAAGAGTCGGAGGGTATCGCAAAGGAGGTGAAGCCGAAGTTTCTTTTTTACTGCTTTCCAGTGTGATTTAGGCATAGGGTCTTCGTAAGATAATTCACGCTCATCAAGGAATAAACACAACATTTAAAGACATTACACAAAAAAACAGAAAATCATAAAGACTGCCGTATCAGCTTGCAGTAGCTCGAAAGATTTTTAAGTTCTTCTGAGATGTAAGTTGAGTTTGTTTCGCAGTACGAACAAGTTTGTCACAGAAACAAAATTTCCGTCAAACGCTTCCACTTTAGATTACAAAGGCAAGTACAAACAACAAAATTTCGTATCCAACCTGTTTCATGTTAGTACGAAAGAACTTCGCTTGGTTGCTGTCCACAGGATTCTTATGCCACAGCTCCTGAATAACTGGCAAGTAACACAAACAGTTGAATTCATACAAATGGTTGCTAGGCGAACATGCTCAACCGCATCAAAAGTCCAGTATTGCGTAATCAAAAGAAACAAACGAACAAATCGTCAATTTCATCCATAAACACCAAGTAAGACCGACAAAAAGTGCTCATAAACAATGACATTTTGCAAAAGTTATTCTTCCCAGTACCGTCTAAAGTAGCAACGGTCGCTGCTCTTTTAACAACAGAGCAAATAGCAGTGCTCAGAAATAAAACCGGAATGTAAACTATTGCCGTTCGAAAAGATTTTGAAGCAAACCATCCAAAGGAAGCTAAAACAGGCTTTAACCGACTTTGATGTTTCGTAGACAATACCTAGCAGGTGGCACATTTATCTGATATCACATTGAATCATCACTACGCGTATAGGGGTGACTTTTTCGCAAATTTTCACGGTTACTGCCAATCTGGAGCCAGTTGCAACTCAGACTGATCACTTCAGCAAAAGGAGCCTGCAGATTTAAAACCACTTCGACGCTGTTTACGTATGACACCGACCATTTACGTGAAAACTCGCCACATGCCAAGCAAACCTGCTGTGCAATTAGCAACCGCATCGATTCGTTTAAATGCTAATTCTTCGGTTTTCAATTAGCAACGCCACGATTAAACACTTACTAGATGTTCCTTTAGAACTTTGTTTCTGACTTTCCGTGTTGCCGACGATTCCACGTGGTGTCTGCACAAGATGAATTTTAAAGTTATCAACGAAACTTGAAATCTTCGATTGGCTTTCTGTTTTTGTGTTTTCGGCGATTGGCTTTCTGTTTTTGTGTTTTCTGTCTGTTTCTTCATCTTTTATGAAAATTTTAGAGATAAGATGTTTCTTGTGCATGTGTAGTCTGTACGATACCACTTACTGCATGGCATTATCTTGATTTGTATTGCATTTGAATGTTTATGCACTACCCAGTGTTAAACCTAATAGTTTCAGTTACAGTTTGAACTCAGTTTTATACTTCAGGATATGACAGTTTTGTAATGACTTGGTGATTTCCAAACTTTCATTTTGAAGCATTAAAATACATGCTGTTCTCATTATTAACTACTGTAGTTAGTTCTCAACAATGATTCGATGCGGGTGTAGCAGAAAATGTTCATGCTTGAACAAATACTTTTTTCTCTTTATAAAAATTGTAAATTTAATTAACAACCAAGTTTGAATTTTGATGTTGATAGTACTAATGATATGTGCAAAATCTTTTACCTAAACAAAGTTTAGGAAATTCAAATAAACTTAATTTTACGAGTTGTTGGATGACAAAAGAATACCTTTGATTGGCTGACAAATCGCCGAAATGTTTTCCTGGCAGGCCATATGACTGAGAAAATGACAACTGTGGGCCGAATCATTACTTTGTTCAATGCTATTTAGTAAACACACGAAAGTTTAAAACAACGAATGTATGTATTTAGCAAGAAGTTACCAACAAAATGAACTTGTTCAGACGACCTGAAACTGTACTAACAATAACAATAGATGTCCCACTTTTTCGTATTAATACTCAATTTTTAACAGGCGAAGTGGCACAGTTGGTTGAGCACGCGCCACCAAAACTGGTAGGTTGGGATTGATTCGGTGGGTGCAAGGAAACAGTTTACGCTGTACTGCCAGAGAGCCACCACCAGTGTAGCATTCACTCACGGCGCAAGCAAGCGGAGATAGACGCCCACAGACCATTCGTGACACTCTGAAAAGAGTACAGAAACCGAGTATAAACGAAACTAAACGTGACTGAAACTTGTAATGTGTTGACGGTCACAAAAAGCTGTAACCTAACAAGAATTGCTCCAGATTCTAGAACGCGTAGAAAAGTTGAGTTTTGGGCTTTTAATATGAGAAAACGAACAGTGTGACAGATAGAAAAACGACTAAATTACCTGAAAGCCTGGCAGGTCGTCAGTACTGAATACGACATTTGCAACACACACGTTCTCAAAAAAGAGAAGGGTTTGAGTTGTAGTAGTCAGTATTGCGGGATCGTTCCCATTCTCGCACGCTGTGGGGATCTGACGCTCACACGGATGTCAACGCGCTTTGCCAAACTTTCGCTTGTCATGAACCTTACGCGTTCCGTAACCTCCTATTTCCTACAGAAATTGCCACTTGACGTAGGAAGCTAATCAGCGCAGAGTTCCTGCCACAACTCAGACAAGCTTCACACTGCGACCGTTTGTCCAATACGGTTTTTGAAAGATCACAGAAACTAACAAGAATTCTACCAGCGCGGGTCGACTGTACGAGAGTGACTACATTGATCACAGTAAATGTGCAAATGCAATCTAATTACAATGTCAACACTAATCAATGAACTGCAGCTGCGCACTAAGCCTCTGACTGCAAAAATAATAAATCGTAACGGATTTCTTACGAATCAAACGATGCAACTTCCGCCGCTCATGCGTTTGGTTTTAACGCTTCCTGTCACAAATACTCGATGTATCGAATGGCAGAATTTTGGCGTTGAGTTTGAAGCGAAAAGGTTACTAACGAATATATTATCAGATAGAACAGCAAATTTATAACGTGTTCGATTTAAGATGAGGTCGCACACCGCGTTAGGTCAGAAGATGAAAAATCATTTGATATCACATACAATGATCGCTCAAACTGCGCTAACTGATACAAGGGAGAATGAAGTCTGGCTAGACCCGAAAATGAACATTACTTAGTTTTGACTTAAGCACTGTCTGTGCACACTGCACCAGTAACAAAAATCAGCAC
>JGI24158J21664_10001829_pt1 | contig 24758 bp, 16 predicted proteins | sample Ectturendosymbi3_FD_21664 | JGI IMG/M metagenome (IMG submission 21664) | reverse complement strand
GTTTGGCGTTGCGTCCTTCGCTTGTATAGATGGTACTTGGTGTGTTTGCTTGAATAACTCCCGTCTTGAGGTAGCAGGGATTCTGATCACTTCAACTTCCTGTATCAACGCCGCGGCGGTTGCTTTACAACTTCCTTCAGTGCGTTATTTTTGCTGAATTCAGGTTTATCAAACCCAAACGCTTTGGGGTGTATGAAACTCGTTCATTTTGAAGAACGACTCCGAACCCCAATCATCATGAAAACAGCTAACTGGCATGTTTCAATCCGCCGCCAGGCAGTTTCGCTTTGCTTTCTCCGTAATTATACTGCTCCTTCGTGACCGTCCCTTGTCAGGTAAGGTTCATCCTGCCGAAACTGTTCGACCAGTCAACCTAGCTGGCAGTTTTGCCCGAACCGCACCTAAGACAAGCATGCAACAGTTACAATACCCCGTAATAGGAGTGTGCCTTCCTAACACTTGGCCAAGCAAAGGTTCGCAGTGATTAGACCTCCTCAAAGCGGCGCCACCCCCATCACACTTCGATTGTCGCCTTTTCTGAGAGGTTCGAAAACATTCTCTACTCAAACTAAAGGTCAGGATGTACAGAGCTGATGTTTCAGAACAACCAAACTTTAAGCACTGTCACCTGATAACATTATGCAATTTATTCACCCCATTTCAAAAAATTTTATTGAAAAGGGCTGGAACTATTTTGAGGGAACACGTAGGGTGAATACTTTTTACAGATAAAGCAGGCGCCTTTTCTCAACGGATAGCACCAGTTACTTTTTTCCAGATGGCAAAGAACAACATTGTCGAAAGTAAGATGCACACCTTTTCCACTGTTTACTTTCTGCTGACAAGAACTGGTGGTCGCGGATGTAGTGGTGGAGCGTTGGTGAGTTTCCTCCGGGTCATTTAGTCAAATTGAAGACGAGCAAACGTGTGAAGAATTTCGTTTCGTTATAATTACAACTTCTAGTGACGAAATATAAAAGCCTATCTTGCACCATGCGTGAGATTGTAAAACAGAACGCGTCGACAGTATAGAACATCGCAAAAAGAACAGTGTGACAAGTACGGGGTTGCTCGCGAGCGTCATCGAGCGGAAGAAAACAAAAACAAGCTGACGCGTCATCATTTGCTCTTGAGCGACAGGTAGAGACTGATGCGAAAACAAGAATTTTTTATACAAGTTTTTTCGATGTACAGTGTCAGCGGCAGAAGCGTGTCGGGCGAGAATGCCAAAGCGGTGGCACACCAGGATCGGGAAAGCGCGATACTGTGATTTTCCAAGCAGGGCACAGAATTTTTTTTTTTTAAGAAATAAAGTAATCCTTTCGCGAACCTTTTAACACCATGAGTGGAAATCGAAAACCGCGCGCTGTCAATTGTCCGAGCCTCGACACGCTGCTGGTCAGCGACGATGGAAAACGTGAAAGCAATTCTGGTCGCGAAGCGCGCAATCATAAATTATGCTGTGAACACGTGGAACCGAACACAACCTTCCCGCATTAATCGACAGGTCACATTGAGCTAATTCAAAGCGGTTGAGATATAAAACGGGAAGTGGTGATTGCTGATTACCACGAACTGTTCCACGCTGGTCTGTAACAGGCAAAACACACCAGAATTTCAAAAAAGCTTGATCAGATTAACGGGAAGAAATCTTACAAATGAAGATTAACATCTTAACATTTGGAAGGCAGGATCTACTATTTCTGGGGTGACCGTGAAGCGGACGTATACGTTCAGATAATATCGCTGTTTAAAGTTAATGGTTAAAATTCGTTGAAAGCCAAGGAAGGAGCTGGCCATACTTCATACTCCGCTTGTACCTGTCCAGTGTACAAGTGCCGGTAAACGCAAATTCAAGCATTGTGGAAAAAAAAGCATTTGACAGAAAAATCACGAGATAAAGAGGTCTGAAACGCTGACACAGCAAACACTCATTGAAGGGCAGATTTCTTGGCACCCAAGCAACAACAACTAGTTTGGAAAGCGCTAGTCGATTGTGAAAAAGAACGCATCCAGAAGTTTCACGTCAAGCAGATAACCGGCGAAAAGATGCATTTATGAGCGTAAAAATGTTTGCAGGCCGTGCTTGAAATTGAGGTTTCACAAACTCCTCACCACACGTTTTCGAATAAAATATAAACGATTGCGGTCGTCTGCTGGTCGACATTTCGTCAGCTACCAGCGTCCGGCAACGACAATCGTTTATATCGAAATAAAAACAGCAATGATGAAGGTCGAGAAGGCAAGCGTCCAGTTCAGCAAGCACGATTCGAAAAATGGTCTAATCACTGATGCCGCTCTTGCCAGGGCAGCATCGGCAGCGCTCTATCTTTCGTTACGGCTTCAGTGTCAGCGCTCCTGAGCACTCGCATATTCCACCTTCGCTTTTTCGGCAAAAAGATGCTTCGAAACGCCATCTAATTTTACTTTCTTGTAACAGTAGTCAGGTAGAGTTAAGCTTGCTTGATAAAGTGGATGAATTCATCTGTCGCTCACGGTTTTCCAAGACCCGAAGTTCTATGCGAAATCGATACTTAGAAATGTCTCAAGTATTTCGCTCACGCTCAAAGCAGCAAACATTTGGCCAGATGGAAAAATCGAATGTTTTGGAAGATAATCGACATTATGCAAGCTTGAATGTTGAAAGAAGCTTTCTACAGGTATTGTCCGCCATTTCGAGGAAATCAGAGTAAGGGCAAAATACGGCCAAGAACAAAGCGCAGTAGAGTACTATGAAGTACGTAAAACTTCGACAACTTCAGTAACTTCAAGACTATTCACTTAAGACAAGACAGAATCATTTACGAATGCCAAAAATGTTGTCACTACCCCCATTTTTTTACATAAAAATGGTTCGAATTTCTTTAGGGATAGTTTGGTGTTGAGTTTTAAATCCTACTGTAGCTAAATAATAGAGTTGTTACGTAACCGTAATTTTGTTGTGATTAGATAATCACAAACGCTCAGATTAGATAATCACAAACGCAGTCGCTTTCGCTAGCATATTTTTAACCGTGTTCTGCATTTCTTTCAGGTAAACAGCAACGTAAACGCTTTGAAATATCTTCCTTGATACAAGACACATAACACGGTAGCTACAAGCAAGTGTGATAGAAAACTCCAACGTACTAATTGTTGCGTTAAATAGTAAGAGCACCTCCAGTGGCGGCTATCTGACATGACGCAACAGCGCAAAAATTGGTTCTACGTTGAAATTGAACTGCGATGCAGTTTTGGTTACAAAACCTCGCAAGAAGCCAGGGATTCGGCGTCGTGTTCAAAAAAAGGTTTTGCAAGTTGAAAAAATGAGATTGCCTAAGGAAAAAGTTAGTTACAACCCAGAAAGGTCCACAACAGGCTGGTGCCACGTGCTACGAGAGCAGGTAACAGGGCGCGGAGGAGGAAGGAGTCGACGGGCAAGCCCACTCGAAAGTGGGCTGGTGCAATGGCACTTGAAAAATAAAAACGAAATGATTGCTTCCTTGAAGAGGAATTAGTAAAGAATGAAAATAGTGCGACGAAAGGTTTTCCGAAAGCCCCACGAGTGCGCCACCCTATCAGTTGACGATCGAACAGGGGACGTATGTCGTCAGATTGCGCAAGCAGAACAAGAAAACGTACATGGCAATAAACGACGCGTTTTCCAACGCTGGCAAACACGAGAGAAAAAGCTCCCAGCAAGACCAACGAAAGCAAAACGAACAATGACCACCTGTCGCACTGTAAACATTAAATTTATTTTTTCCAAGTAGCAATGGACGCCTTCTTTCTACGCGAAAGGCGCTATACGTACAGAAAAATAGAGTTCTCCACCGGCGTGGGCCGTTACAAGCCCAAGTTCGGTGAGCGCGAGCAGGTATGTTTATGCATGACGTCACGGGTGCCGTGGTTCCCGTGACGTCATCAACGCGCTTGAAGCTGCATTGGCGCAAATAAACGTTGTGGATTGCCGTACACGCGGTTAGACTTTCTGTCAACGTACGTCTCGAATTTCGTTCGAGAGAAGAATATTCAGCTGGGTCACGCACAAACGGATTCATTTTGAGAACAACCGCATTAGGTTGACGCATGACGCAATCAAGTGACGCGAAGGTCAAACGTCGGACAAGGCTTGTCGGGGTCTGTCGTGATATGTCTCGGGGTAGTTTTCTTAAGCCTTCCCCCACCGACACAACAAGATGGCCGCGCGTTGCAAATCTTTTTTCAACAGTTCGAGCGCTGACTGACAAGTACGTCGCATCTGACGGAGGGCGCGCTGAAAAATCCCACTATGGCGACGCACGCGGGGTCTGAGCAACTGCGTTGACTGATAAGCTCTAGGTCAGGCCCGACGGGAAAAACCACAAACTCAACTCTACAGTGCAGTGTTCCTCTGTGCGAAAAGTGTAAAGAGAACAACAGAAACACGACGGGGAAACATGTAGCAACGTATGCCGATGACTAAAGAACATTCAGTAGTGAAGGCTTACCATACTGCCATCGCACGTGAGGGCTACGACGTCACAATTCCTCGTAAAGTCACGGCTGGCCGCACGCAAGCCGGGCTAACGACGTGTGCGCGGGTGTGTGCAAAATACAACAGACATAGAACTCTGTGGCAGCTTGGCTACACGGTGCTGACGTCACAACGGTCGTCACAGTGGCGTCACTAAAATAACATTGATTGGCGTCGTCGATTTTGGTTTCCAAGGTGATGGTAGTTTCGGTTCCCGGGGTTTCTGCTGAGGTTCACGCCTGGTAGTGTGAAGATAGACGTGGCTGGAAATCAAAGCAGGGAGGGTGTCAACTTGTTGCCGGCAACCGGGTTCTGTTGTTAGCAACAGCCTCCCGAGAGAAAACGGAGCTTAATCACGTTTAGTTACATCATCAAAGATGGCCGATGGCGAAAAATGCTGGAGAGCAATAGTCGAAACTCGCTCTTCAAAGAATTAAACTGGTCCTAAACTCTGCGTTGTGCACGACACAACGTTGCTTTATAAATGTATGACAAACAGGAAAAACGAGCACTGCTTATGTTTAACGGTCAACAGGTACGGCGCATGAACAACGTTGACGCAGGAAAAATAGCCTTGGGTTTCGTCCGTATTTCTTAAATTTTGCAGTAACAGAAAAGGATCTTAACGGCATTTCGGACAGACAAGTAAAAAATAAAACATTCACGAAGGTGCAACCGCGCTTCACGCTGGAGTTGAACTATTAACTGAAAATGCCAGATCCGTTGCCTTTGTACGGGCAACTTCTAAAAAAGGCATCACGTCCGATTTTCTCAGCCAGGCTGCACGTTTTTATGGTGATGTGCGCAAGAGAGGTGTTAAAAAATCGAACTTGTTTCCTTTAATAAACCAACGACTGCACGTGCCCGACATCGACAGCTTGTTGGCGAATGACGTCGCGTCGTTTGCGTGCACGAGCCAGTCGCACTGAAAAGTTTGTGGATAATTTGTAACCGTTGCGCTTCAACGCGGGTGAGAATACCACGAGCCACTGTCAACTGCTTCAGCTTGCGAATACCAAAGACTACGCGCACGCATGCTTGGGGCGCACAATTTGTCCAGATTGCCCGGCATCAGCCTCTGCCAGCCCGCTCGATTTCATTCTTCAGCTAAAAAAATCTTTAACCTGGTTTTGGATGTAGCTAACAGGACTGGACGTTTACGACAATCGATTGATTTTACGATCATTCTACTCCGACGTCATACGGAAAATAAATCGTAAATTTAACTCGCCAGCATCCTATGTTGTACCAGATGTCCAGGTTAGTTGCATTAAAATGTCTCGAATGGCTAGTTGCCTCTCTGAAACATATCCATAGACTGACAGGCAACGGTGTGAGCAAAGAATGCTGTGTAACAATCCCGCATAACATTAAGCTCACTGTTTNATAACAAGGCTACTTCTGAACAAATAACTTACTGTCGGGAAGTTTATGAACGTTTGGTCCTAAGACCTTGAAGAAATCATGATGCAGGCATTCTTGTGCTTCAGAGCGATGAGCAGGATTGTACTGGAAAAAAAAACCGAGTGATCAGAAAAAATGATTACTCGCAACACAAAAATACACCATCTCGCTTCTTGACGCAAGCCTCGATGTTCATAGTGGGAGTTACAACGCTCGGAAGGCAGATATACTTACGCGATACACTCTGTCCACTGAATCTGCAACATTTTCAGGATTTCGTAACAGTGACAAAACTGCACATTGTTTTCCTTTTTCAATTGTTACGCAGTGGCGTCGTGAGGGGCCCTGTGCTTTGCACCCTTTTTTTGAGGTGGGAGCTAAAATGGCAGTTTAGTGTGAAGGACTTGACTTAAGCGGCGAGAGCACTTGACCTCAGGATTGGGTGACGTCAAATTTGACCTCGTCCCGGGCTTCCCGCGTCACTCGCTACGTTACTGCTGCTCCGCCGCACGTCAGCGTTTTACGTTGCTCATATCAAATGTTGAGACTTAGTTGCGCTTATCGCACCCATTATTTTAATACAACCATCCGTGGAAAAAGAACGCCAAGGCTCGCAAGAATCAGATTTCATTGAAAAATTGGCAGAGCAGAGGTTTTGTTGGTTACGAAGCACTTTTTGATCAAATGTGCATCAAATACATTTGGTGTACAGTGTCTGTTGAAACTTACAGCAAATACTAGGTCTGTATCTATTACGACGAAGTCACATTTTTCGAATTTCTTACAAAGCTCAATCACCAATAATCGTTTCCACCATAAATGAAGAATGGTAATGTATTGCCGAAGTGGGGTCAGAGCATTCTAACTCGCTAAGACTGGTGATCGTGACTTTCCAACTTCTACAGTTTCTTGTTTTCACACACGTAACCTTCAATTTGAAACTGCCAGTAATACTAAGCAAATGAAGACCCCGGCTTCATTGCAGCTGTTCGTCAAAGTTGGGTGCATGCTTTACCTCCAGCAACTTGCCGATCAAGTCCAAGCCGTCCTGTTCCAAACGCGGCGCAAGGGTTCGGAAGGATTCGCCGTGGTACATGCGGGTGGCGTGCGTCCTGCAACCAGCAAGGGAGCGTAAGGCAAGGCAGCAAGTTGATGTTCAGGTTTCGAGTTTGACAAATGGGCAGTCCCTGGCGTAAGCAGGCCGGTCCCTCGACAAGCACACAATGCGATGAGGTTTGAAAAGCAAACAAACGTTCACCAGCGCAAAGCGCAGTTTCGCCGTTATCGCCCAGGAGTGTGTACGTCGTGAGTTAAAATGTGCAAAGCCCTGGTGCGGAGAAAACGGTGACAGCAGCGAATCATCAAAAGAGAAGAACAAACGCTCAGTGTTATCGCAACGGTTACCATGCAATTCTTTTCTCCTTTGTAGGAGAAAAGAACAGACAGACGAGCTATGCCGAATAAGACAAAGGCTTGCCAAAAAAAACAATACATTCCGTTACAGGCTGACGCCTTTGCTGACTCACACGTTATTCTATCCCAAATACATGACAAGTTGCACTATGTTGTTCAAAATCTCGGGCTGGTCAAAATCTACATGTGCTTGCGAATTACAGCCTCATGAGACACGGTAGCACTGGTTAAACAACAGATAGGCATCGGTTAAGGCAGCAATTGCGCTACTAGCATTATTTCAGTTCGCTGATTTCGAATGTGAAACTAGAATTTCCAATTAAGTCAACATGTTTAGGGTGCTACGTTTTGGCAAACTGAACAACCCTACGGTTGGAGGTCCGTGAAGAAAAAGTAAATGCAGGGCTGTGCATGTAGGAAAAAAAGCTGGGTGCCACTGAGTTAGAAGAGAAAGGGTCGAAACTCTTAACATCGATTAGCTCTGCGTCACAGCTTTCGAAAAAGCGATGTCGCTGAAAACAGTCAGGTATGACGAAGCCTTCGCTACTCAGCACTTAGCAGTCGGCTAAAAAAACTTTTTTAATGCATTTTCCGCAAGAGGTTGGAATATATCGAAAACAAAGCGCATCTTGGACACACATCTTGATTGTTTCGGGAGGATAAATTAGCTGCTATAGGAGTACAAACCTCTTACACTTCACAACCGAAGTCGAAGTAACTGAATTATAAGGTTGTACACACGACGCAAGTCGAACGCAAGGTTTCTTTTGCGCAAATGTAAGTGAAAAAGCGCCGTTCTTGTTTCTTACAACCGTTTTAATAAATGCCTTCAACAAACCACTTTGATTCGAACATAAGTTACCACATTCGAGCGCGAACGGTTCGCTCAGGAGGGGAGCTCGCTCGCACACTCATTTGCGAGCAAAGACGCACGGCAGCTGTATCTTTCAGTGAGAATCACGTGCCGGTCTCTAAGCAACACTCACGTGTATCCGGGAAGCTGGTTAACACCTTTCCACGTCTCTTCGGTAGGCGTTCCTAGTGTTTTGAAGATCAGTTGGAGCTGGTCGGAGACCGTCGAGCCGGGGAAGAGAGGCCGCCCGGTGGCCATCTCGAAGAAGATGCAACCGATGCCCCTGGCGCGTTTGTCAAACAGATGAACTTCTCGGAAACCGAAGCCGAGCTTTATTTAAGCTGGTCAAGCTCACAGGTAAACGAGAGAAAAACATGAGTGTCAGAAGAACCAGCTAAATTCATGGATCACCCGTTGTTTTTTGACCAAGCGTTTTGTCGTGCACCATCCCGTGGTTCGGAGTTGTTGTTTTGACCGCTTTTTTATCCTGAGGGCCGCAACAATACCAGCAGAAATGGCAACAAGATTGTTGTATGATTTTTGACAAACATGATTTAAGCATCTGTGCGTAGTTAGTTGTGAATCGTCTGCATTCAAAAACACGCGTCACTTCTACTCCACGGGTAAAAATGCTCGTAAGATTTCGATTTCGCGACACGACGGAGAGATCCAACTGCTCGAAGGTGCAAAAGCTGCCAGCAGTGCGCTGCGAAGCGCGCGATTAGCTGGACTTTTTCACACAACCGTTGGCGGCTCAGGTTCAGGTCGCAGATTAAGGCACTGGGCTGTCGAGATTGCTCTGTTTTCTTTCGAAACCGCGTTATACAAAAGATCGATTGGTGACATTCAGGGCAGGTAAGCAGGCTCACCACATGTCGATTGACGAGTTGTATTCCGTGGAGCCGAGGAGCACATCGGGCGGCCGATACCACAGGGTTACCACCTCGTTCGAGTAGGTCTTGGTGGGGACGGATTTGGCGCGAGCGAGCCCGAAGTCAGCGAGTTTCAGTTCGCCTTTGTCGTTGATGAGCAGGTTTTGGGGCTTCAAATCTCTGAACAAAAGAGAAAACGAAAACGTCAGAGAGCACACGGATAAACGCAGTGTATCGAGAGAAAAACGTAATCAGTGTTGAATTCCTTGGCTCAAAGGCTCGAATAAGCTGAAGAGTGACGTGACGATAAACCACACTGTTAACGGTTGTTCCCATATACGAGTCGAAAGCCCTCGGTAGCTATTCAGCAATGGTTACTGTATTGCGTGATTAATCTGCTGGAGTTTTGATGCTCACCAGATGCAAGGAGCTTACGTTTAGGTCGACTGCGTTATTAAATGTCAACGAAATCACGTGGCAAAGAATATTTTTTCTGAAACGAACTAGCAGTGTTCTTTCAAGCATCCACGTTGAGCGTCACTATGGATATGCTGTCATGAAACAATTATGACTTTCGCAAACGGTGACATAGCTCGAAGTGTTCTACATAATGGCAGACGCGGTGTTCCGAAATTGCCCAGTTTTCGCCCCGGTCACATCAAGGAGCGTTGTTTGCTCATTTTTGACGCGACTGTATTGCAAAGCTATATTCAGCAAAGGGCACGCACGGCTACATCCGATTTTTGAACTTCGTTGAAATGCAGGCCAACGATAAATCACATGGACATTGTTGCAATTTTTTAATACCAGCCAAAACGAACAGAGACGAGTTTTGTTGCGCGAGCTCTGGCGGAAAATCTCGTGCGGTTGACGCTGGAGGCGGGCAGTAGATTCTTCGCCCTAATATTTACAAGCACGCACGTAACCAACGCAGTATCATCGACGCTTTGCCGCAAACACTAACACCGTTTCACGTGTTGATAATGTCAAGCGCTGTTTTCTCGATATAAGCGACGCTGCAGTTCGTTCCAAACTCCAATCATTTTTTTCTGCCCGGAGCGCAAAAGTGCGCCGCGATCAACGCCGTCGCTACTCAGGTCTGACCGAGACAGGGTTGACAACGTTTGTTCAGCAAAAAAGCCAGACCTTGCCCCCCAAAAAAAGTCAGACAGCAGTTTTAGGACATATACACATAAAAGATGCAAAACCAAACACAAAATATACAGTAAAACTCGTCACAAACATCGCTATAATACAATTCCAATCTTTGGAAGCGTTTTCTTTCTCCGTAATTACACTGACGTAAGTTGTTTCCTGTTAATAACATCGACCATTTTCAGGCCACGGTAAAAGCGTTGCAATATTCTGTGCACCCTGCATGGCCATGGACACTCGTCAGAAGAGATCTGTAATAGAGATGGATCGGGCCGCTAATGGTCCAGTGTTTGGGCGGGCCGCTGAAGATATTTTAGCTGTTGGATTTCACCGAGCTGCTACAAGCCGCCCGCTAATGTTGAAAAAATCTTTAAAATTTTATGAGTTAACAGAACCACTCGGTGGCAATTAAAATGAATGAAACCACTTGGCATTGCTTTGCCGATGCTGCATTTTCAGGCAAATTTGCTTTTCCCATATGTGAGCACTCCACCAGGGCGACTGGCAGGCACACTTTTAAGAAACTTTTCGTGTATGGCGACAACTTGCATGAGCGTGGCGGTCAGCAATTTTGGTGATAAGTGGCTTGTTGGAGGGAACATGTTATGCAACACAAGTTAAGGTTGAGGGTTTTACGTTTAGAGTTTTAGGTTTAGGGATTTACATTTAGATTTAAAGTTTTAGGTTCAGAGCAGAACCATGCCAGGAAGTCTTCAATGGGGGCTATAAGTTTGTGCGGCGGTCTTGACATTCTGAAATTGACAAAAACTCCACTGAATTATACAGTAGTGTTTCACATTTTAGTTTTGGGGGTTTGGAGCTTTGTTTGGGGGGGCTAAACCCAACAATGCTACCCCGTGGCGACGGGCTGGTTGAGGGTTTTATTTTCAGGTTTAGGGTTTTAAGTTTAGGTTTGGGGTCTTAGGTTTAGGGTTTTAGGCTTACACACTAATCCACGCATGCAACTTTGTACATGGTGCTTGTCACATGACATGACCACTTCATCCAATCATGTTCCAGAAAAGGTGATATAGTCTCAGCAGATATTTTTCCTCAGGAGGCAAAACAGACAGGTCTGCCGATTGTTTAGCGGACCATGGTGGGCTAGCTTGAAAAACAAAAAATGTCCTCGGTCCACGGGCTATTAATGGGCTGGGTGTTGCGCACTATGGGCGGTCTGGGCCTGAAAAACCTTGGATCGTGCCTTCTCTAATTTGCAATGAATATGCAAATCAGACAATGTTTTGCCAGAACCAAGCCTTTCCGACGGAAAAAAGCCAGATTTTGTCTGGCATTTTTTGATTTCCAAAAAAAGCGAAAGGTGTCAAAAAGCCAGAATTTCAAAATTTGCCTTCAAAAACGCCAAATTGGCAACCCTGGACCGCGATGCAAATAAATAGCCGGCGAGATAAAGATCGTGAGCGCGTTTGGAAGAAACGCAGATCGACGGGTACCGTCGCGCTATGAGCCCAAACGCCAAACTTGTGAACAAACCTGTGCAGCACTCTTCTTTTGTGACAGTAGGCTATGCCTCTCAGGAGTTGAAACAAGAATAACTGCAAAAAAACGATCGTGTCAGTCAGTACGTTTTTTTTTTTCGGGACGCACGCTCACGCCAGGACAACATGCAACGCAACAAGGGAGGTTGAAATTGTTGGCGAATGAAGACAATGGGTGAGGCATGTTACGCAACAGTGAATTAAAGGTTCTTAGGCGAACACACAGGTATCATCAGAGTATACATACTGTGGTTACGCAAAAAAATCCGGGCGCAAAAAATGAACTAAACCAGGGNTCTCAAACTCAATTTGCTCCGAGTAGTAACCCGANGGCCACATTATGACGCTGACGCAACGATGGCGGTACCTGAACATTACTAGAAACAGCTCATACATTTTATTTCCTGCGAAAGTTATCATGAGTTATAGGCAAATCATTTCAAGCTTTCTCTACGTTCGTTTAAAAGGCGTTTGCTCACTCGCTGCCCGAGCACTTTCAAACACCGGTGAATAAACTAAACAACGCAAATGTTGATCATTTGAAACTTCCTATGAAGCCTCGCAGTCCGCACAAAATGCCCTCGCGGACCACATGTTTGAGCCCCCTGAACTAAACCCACGATTACTTCCTGGTTGCCAAAACAAGCTCAATTTATAAATCGCAACTGCATGGTTTTCATATTTTTCTGAAAAAATCTTATCAAAGAAAATTTTGCTCCAAGAATCAAGCATCAGGCGAAGCCACACGATGCCGCTTTCAATTCAGCGAGCAATCGCCATACTCACTCGAACATTGTGCATGCTGAGGATATTCCCGCACTGATCCATGTACTGTTTCAGATCACGATCCTAAACATACAAAAAAACGTATTTATTGGATGCTGAACAGCGGAAAGCTTTCGCCAGAGTAGTCAGAACCATTCATGGTCCGTTTCCCACACCACAAAGGAAGGCGCCTCCAAGTAGGCGCTCACAATATTAAAACACAATTGAAAAAGCAAAACATCAGCTTCGACTGCCACTTAAAACCATCGCTCAGTTTTAATTGACAGTATGTTTCCCGTGATTAAAACTTCCTGCACTTGTTTTGCAACACAGCTTTTCAGGTCGCGTTGCAAGACGCAGACCGCGGCTCTGCGAGAAAGCCAGGTGCCTTCCCTATTGTTGGTGCAATGTAGGTGTAACGGTGAGTAGGTAGTATTGCAAACGAAGCTAATGGGAAATTAATTAATTGACTGCAGAAATCGCAAAAACTTATCAATCAATGATTAACCTGCCATAGAGTAGATACTTTCAATGGTGAGGCATTGCCAGTTACAATACGGCATATTCGTTTCGAATAGGCAGACACTTCGTGCGTATTGTAGCACCAGGAAACGAAATGGGATTGAGCAGAATAAATCATCACGGACGAGCCACGCCTGAAGGTTTGTGGAATTTAATGCGTAAAACACTGAAATTTCAAGCGCATGGAGATCCGATGTTACCACTTCGCCTAAAGTTCACTACAAATTCACGAGAACTGTACCCGGCTGTACACAGCTTTGCGCATGGGGAGTAAAACGATGTCATGTGAACATTACCATAACGACACATCGAACCACTGCGCACGGCGTATTATAAAGAAACTACATTAATTAGAGCAGGTTGCACCATATCCAAGGTACGGTTACGACTGCTTGCACCCAACAGTGGGAAGTACTAATCAGTTTGATCGTTCATCGAACTCACCAAATACTCAAAAACTAGCGTGAGTGATCTTTCGGTGTGGACAATGTCGTGCAGGGTCACAATGTTGGCTTGCTTCAGATCTTTCAGCAAGGACACTGCAAACACAAGGCCACAGATTAGGTCATTAAGCAAGCCGCCCACCCAAAGGTTAAAGTGACCTTTTGTTTGCTCAGCACGAGTGTCGAGTGTAATGTACAAGACGCAGCCAAGGTAATGGGTTACTGTATAACATCCGCTGCAACCCGCGGCCTCTCCAACCAGCAACCAAACCTCAGCAGTTCACTCCATTAAAAAAAGAGTGGCGGATAAACATGCCGTCTGAAAATGCTGACTAGAGCACTATGTTATTCAAGAAACTACGACCACTGAGTCAGTGCGCTTTGGAATCACACCTTGATGTAAAGGTTTTCGCATTAATTAACGCATCTAAAGATTTCAGCGACGTACATTCACTGATCATTTTTGTCCGATTCGCCCCCCGGTGCACGGTGTACGAGTGCACTGTTTATGCCGTGCTTCCTTGCAACTGAGTGGAGCTTTATCGCACCTTGATGTGAAGGTTTTCGCACTGATGAGCTTTGTCGCTCGGAAGCACCGAACAAAACTAACACAGCGGCTTAATAAGAAGTCACACGATTCATTTGTTTCTACAGCCATTTACTAGTAGTCAGTATAGAAGAAAAATTTCGATGACGGTGAAATTCGGTGATGTAGCTCAATTACCACGTTCAACTGAGAGCACAAACGCGGCAAGGCTGCATACGACCGCGTGATTCGTAATTAGACGGTTAAATATGATAATTACCTCATAGACGTGTATGATAAATATAGAACGGCATGTAGGTCAAGGTGACTATCATCATTTGAATGATGACCGCACATCGCGTTCTCCTTCGCTGGAGTAACCGCGTTTTTAGTTTTGATGACAGTTCAGCACCACGTCCCATGTGCTTCAATGTTCGTTGCATACCACGAAAATTTTGCAGGAAGAGGGCTTAACGCCCACGCTGACCACCTCGGAAAGGCAAACCCAATTGGTCAAGTCGATCTCTGCGCACAGCGTAAACCGCGCTAGCTCAGCAAAGAAACGAGTTGCATATTTATAGTTCTATCCAGGGCGTAGTGGGGCGGGAACGGCGTTACCGCATGTATTTTGGGTCTGGGAACGCGTGTATCCCACACTTTTTTCATGTTTTCGTTTATAGTGTAATGAAAGTGAGTACGTCATTAAATACTGATTTTAAAATGAGTTTGAAATTCTGTTTAACATGGCTAGTTTTTTGGGTGCGTTCCCACACTTCTTTTTTTAGCACTACACCTCTGATTTTATCCCGTTTTCCAGAACAATCTTACAGGTATATTTACTAGCGAGACCAAAGGCAGATGTCACGAATGAATACCTGTTGCAAACCAGAGTGAAAGCTACAATTCCATGCACACAATTTTTTTATCTTCTTCGGAGGCAGAGTTTTGCAAATGTGCCAGGCTAGCTTCTGAACAATAACAGATATATATATATATATATAAACCATATAATTATAGATGCATAAACAGGGTTCTTTTAAAGGCGTTTTAGGGTCCCGATTCGGGTCCCTAGAATCAGAGAAAATTATCATCGGGTCCCCAGAATCAAAGAAATCGGATCCCCACAGATTCATACCAGGTACCTAACATTTTCCTTTAAAAAAAACCTGGTATAAATCACATTTTGAACACGAATGGCGCAGGTCATATTATGGTGAAAATGAAGCACATTCAAAGATGTGATTGCAGCCGATCAGGCCCGCAGCAAGGTTTTAAGGTTTGTGGGGCAAAATACATTTGTAGGGGGGCAAGATTTTTGTTTTTATTATATGTTTAAAAATTTTCTTGTGGGCACAAGAAAAATTTGGGGGGCACTGTCCCCAAATGGCTACGGGCCTGCAACCAATCTGGAAGCCACATACAGATCGACAAAACTCTCTACTAACAGTTTTCATTGATGGATTAGCAAACACGCAACCAAGAAGCAAGTTTTTTTTAAGACTCGTTTGTTAACACAAGGCACAAGCATCGAATCGTATCCAAGCTGACCATGAATGTACAAAAGATCAAGTCGTTGAGGTGGTTCAAAAAAGCACGTTAGATTTGCACCTCACTTAAATTGTCGTATAGTATACACGAACGTGCTATAAGAAACCACAGGCACACACTGTACGTGAAATCAAACAGGAGGATGTGTTATCCAAGACACAACATTTTTTACCCTGTTTCAACCTTCGAAGCTGTTGTATGAGCATGCGACAGACGATCACAAGAGAGCAGGTTCGACGGCTAGTTGCATCGAGCTGTGCCTTGGTGCAAGTTAAATGCGCACCCACTAATGAAGCTACCCACAGTGGCGGATCACGCAGAAACATTCATGCGGATTGCCAGAAACATGGGCAAGCAAAGTATGTAGGGTCATACACAAATATTTTTTCCTACGCGTAAGTATTGAAAATTAAACAAAAACTTCATATCAATGATGCAACATGAAGACCTCAACAACGGTGATTATCAAATCAAAACAAATAAACAATTATTGCACATCGCCTCAGTAGCAGATAGGTACTCAACTGCAGTGGTTGCTGACTTATCTGTCAAGCCGCAATAAACCTAACAACCAGGAAATACATCACGGTCGCAATTTCAGTCTACAAATAATGAAACGAACTCAGAAAGCCTTATTTTTACAACTGCATGTTATGCTTACAGATGCAACATGTGCATTACTTGATAAAGCACGCCGATGGCATTAACTTCAAGTTTACAACCTTTCATTCAAGGTAAACACAGCCTGCTGAAACATTTGACCAAATTGGAAACCTACCTTCCCGTATGGCAGTGCAAGGTGCACCTTCTTCGTGCTCCAACCTAATTTCTTTTAGTGCCACAAGGTTGTCAGTAAGTTTGCTTCGGCCTTTGAAAACAGTGGCGTAAGTGCCCTGTAACAAAACAAAATGTCAAACTTGATTTGCTTTTAGCCGTTCTCACAAACGACGCCATCATTCTAGCGCTTCGAGCCGGTTTTCTTGACAACAACCGCCATTGCTGAGGTTTGATTTTGCGCGTTGCTTGGCACGCTTTGACCTTTCTTATACAATTATATTTTGCCATCAGTATTGCAGCTGCGTGTTAGTAGCTGTTTTGAAAACTAGCTGGTGTCTTCTGGAGGCTGAGAGTAGTGAACCTAAGAATATTCAAAACCCGTTGCACGAGTTCGAAACAGGCAAACATATTCTGACCGTGCGAAAAAGCGATACTCTCAAAATTTCTTCAGACAACACGGAACAGACGTCCGAAGACGCATGACATTACGGACTCGAACTAATAGAAAAAACAGCTAAGGGTTTATTGCTATTTTTAACATGTACGCATGAATTTATGACTAGTGAAAATTGCAAGTTTTTACCCAAAATCAACGGTTATTGTCAGGACGAGGTGGTTACATCCTGTGGAACAGAGTGGCATAGTTTGCACACATAATTAAGTTATCTGACAGAAGCAATGCACTCAAGCCTCGGCACAACCACTTTGACTTTGAAATGCAGTAATGAACACATTAACCTGAAATATTTATATTCAAGTAGTTCAAAATACAGAATAGAATAAACGTTTCTAGATGTCTCTTTCTAACAGTAACTAGGCTAACATCAAGCAAACTGTTGGATCAAAAATGTTATGAATCATTGCTCTTAATATAGGAATAAGTAATTTGCGCTGGTTCAGATTAAACAATTCAAAAAACTCTGATACAAGTGCTGACAAGGAATAGTAGATTTCATTCAATGACAACGCATGGTGTTGATTTTTACTGGATGTGGGCTGTTTGTGATATCACAATTTCACATCATATTCGTGTTTCCAAACAACGTTTTGGCGAAGTTTGTTGACACAATATGCATATTATTCTACACTACTGCTTATTTTATGTGTCATTGTGTTGACTAGAAACTATCAGCGCTCCAAGTTAAGATATCGGAGGAAAATACACTCAACGCTACGACACAGCAATCATGACTGTAAAAATATCAGGCTGTGCGTTAAAACAGGGGAGTAAAACTCACTCAGTGCTAGGTCAGCACAGTACACAACTGCAATTAATAGGCCGCGCGAATGTCTTGTCGAATACGAGCTGTTGAGCACAGGTGTGCGGCTGGAACAGCGCACACCCAGGGTTTGTAAGATCGGTACTTGCTAAATTACACACGACTTGAGAATGTGCACAAAAGTATGCAAAAAAACTTATGTTGTTTTGATATGTGGCTGTTATATGTACAACTACTGGTGGGACAGAACAGATACAGGCTTGTTTGAGCGTTTTAGTCAATCCAGTTGAACTGCCAATTAATGACGAAACTCGAATGTGTCCTGGCATATATGCTCATTCACATATTACAAGCAAAGGTGTGCGGCTGTATTAGCACGCACCCTGGGTTGCCACATCAAAAAACGAAATTGGAAACTAGTGATGCATGAAAAATTTGGTTAAATGAAGTTGAAATGGGACAGTTTTCAAATTTGGCTCAGAAAATCAGTAAAATGTCCATAATTATTTTTCAAGCTTTTTTTGTGATGTTTCTTTGATCACATAAACTGGAAAGGTCACGCCATGATCAGAGTACACATCCATGACAATGATAATAGCCGACTTACAACTAATTTATAACTTAACAGGCATGACAGAATAATTTCTTTAAAAGTCATAAAAGCTTTTTTTAAATGTATATGGTCTTACATAAACAATGAAGCTATTAATAAACAGAATATAAGCAAAACCAGTATTGTATGAGACTAGGGAGTTAGGGAATTGAGCATGTCTGTAAATGGGACTTTAAAAGACTTGAACAGACTAGTTTCATTAAGTGCTATTCAATCATGGGTTTGAATCATCAGTATGGCAATGAAACTGATCAAAATGTCCTAAAATGTTACGGTTCCTGATTATAAATATTTAAGTATTCCCCACAATGGTGGTAAGCAAGGAATTGATCAGCAAATTTTTAATCGGAAATCAAGTTCATGTAAAATTATGCATCTTCAATCCATATTCAAATAGAATATATAAACGTTTAATTATTTTAACATATTTTTTCTATACAATGTGTTGAAAGTAACCACTAAAATTATTTATTGTAAATTTATTTATGGCTAACTGTATACAACAGTAAGTAAGCTGGACAGAAAAAGCTGTGAATTAAACACAATGTATTATTGCATTAAACACTCTGAAAATCACATGATCTCAATTAAGCATATGATCGAAACCTTACCTCTCCAAGCTTGTCTAACTTCACATAAGACTCCATTTTTCCAAAGCCAATTTCCGACTAAAAGTAACATAAATTGAATTTAGTGAAAAGAATATTCACAACAGAATATGTGCTTTGCATGTTAACTTTCTATACCAACACATTTCTGTGCCTATATACCTTCTTTGTACTCAGTGCTTCTTCACAAACAATATGTTTCTGTTATAGGAAGACAAGCCTGTCTGGTCAGAAAAGAGTTCATACCACCACTCTTGCATAACATGCACCACTGCCAAAATAGCTTTTTTGTGAAGTAAACAAAATCACACCAACCTTGCAGGAGATAATCAAAAGTAGGTGCAAAACATACATTAAAGATAAATGAACATATGAGCTATGTTTACAGCAAACCAGTCAAATGTATTTGTTGAGTTAACTCATCATGGGAAAATGCTCCTAACAGTGTGTACAATGACTTAACTTGTCATGGCAGAGTCCCACTACATTTAATTTCACAAGCATGGCTTCTTGCTTTCATGTGTAAAAAAGTTGTCTTATCATTATTGCAATTTGTCTTATCATGTTTTATGCTATTCTTTAATTTTCATATTTTGGCATTTCTGTTTTTGTGGTTGATATCAAAGCAATTTAATGTTTTGCTCCAGCTTTCTCTCCTCTGAACATTTAAATTCTACAACTTTGCTGCTGTAGTTGTGATTGTGCAAATTTACTGTTTATTATTGCCAAAAAGTAGCAAAAACACAAGAGCAAAATGATATTATGATTGTGACATCTCAGTGATGGCACAGGGATGACATTATCAGTGAGGTCATAGGTATGGCATCATTAAATTGTTGTATTTTCAGAAACACAAATAACATTGAATAAATCACCACATGTAAGTTTTGTTCTAACTCTAGTACGTAAAGTGTCAGATCAATTCAAATAACCATCCAAAAATTAATTACGCACTGTGTAATCAATGAGCGAAATTCACTAAACCACTTAACTAGTTAATTAAAAAAACTCTTAAATCACCACAAATTGAGCTCACTCAGGGTATAGCCGAAGAAAAAATGTGTTATCGCCACCTGGTTACACATTTTTTCAAGGCGTATGATGCCTAAACAACTTGTATATACGTAATGTACTGCAGATGTATCTTCATCTAACACATTTATCTGCTCCCTTCAAATACCTGGTGCATTTTACAAGTCTTCCATTATTATGTAACAAAGTTTAGATATGATGATGGATTGTTATAACTGCTGTCATGTTTTTTTTTCAGTGTTTGCTCACTCACTTTATTGCTTGTACATTTTCTCTTGCCTTTCTTTGAGCTGCTGACTGTGTTAATGTTTTCTACTTTCTTGTGTTCCACTATAAACCTTAATGCCACGGATCTACAGTAAGTAGAAATAAGCAAGGTAAATCTTTTGTTCAATGCTTCTCTATCCTCAGTGTGTTTTAGGTTGAGCTTACATACCCTTTCTAAAATATAGGGTATGACTGTGTTTGTTCCTGAGTTTTGAAACAGGCTGCATCCAGTGGCATAACTGATAGCAGAGAGGTGTGCAAACCGTCCCCCCTGGCAAGCTAAATGTAAAAATAGGTACTCCACTTAGCTTGTATTTCGGTATTTTGTTTTATTTTGGTTTTCAATAGGTTGATGTTTTTTGTAGTTTACAGAGTTTTTCCATTGATTTAGGGTTTTTATGTGGACACCCACATCCAGATTCTTTGTCATTTCTTAACTCATTTTCTGAGTGTTGGATAGCGGCCCCCATACAGTGGTCAGTGGGCCCTCTTCACCCAAGTTTTCCCACCCTGGCTCACACTTCTAGTTATGCTATTGGCTGCATCCAGGATCCAGCTAAATGAAACCAAGAATGTTTGCAGTTCATAGGTATGTTGGACATCAAGTGAAAAAGTAAAAGTAATTAACGATACAAAACTATTAAAAATCTTGCTTCAAATTTGTTTAGATCCATTTTAAATTTTATAAAAAATGCAAGAATTAGTTCATGCACATGAACTTGCAAACCACAGCTGCAACTTTATACACTTGAAGAAAAAGTAAAACACAGAATTTTTGTTCAAAACAATCAAAATTATTAAAATTGAAAATTATGAAGCAAAAAATATTGTATACATTTTCCACTAGAAAAAAATATGGCAAAATGTTCAGAAAAAGGCAACTTTAAAGATTTTACCTTCAAACTTGGTTAGCTGCGTAAAGGCTTCAGTGCATGCTCGGGTCTAGAAAACTTGAACAACATTACTTGTGAGTGTTTTAGTTTTTTGCTTGGCATTTGCATTTGAAGTGGATAAAACTGAAGAAAGCTGTATTGAATTCTTATGCACGAAGAATGGTGAAATACTAAAAATGTTACACACAAACATAAAACTGCGCATGTGACATTGGCAAACAAACCCTTATGAATCATGAGACGCAAAATAATTCATTTCAGTTGAAAGTGCATGGTTACACTAGGGGTGAAGAGCAAAATTTGACTTTTGTGAGAAGAGCACAAATTCTCAAGTAAGGGTTTCTTTTTTTAAATTACATTATATTTTGTATATATACAGGGTTCCTACACAATGTTGAATATAACTTTCCAGACTTCTTCCAGATCTTTTCCAGACATTTTCTGGACTTAATTTCTCCGAATGACATACCAGGTCAAATACAGGCAATAACTTAACACAATGAAAGTCAATTTATCAGTCTGAAAAGAATCAGAATAAATATTATCAGAATGCATGTCAAAATGGCAGGTCTAGAAAATTATTGCTTTTTTCCATGCTAACAGACCAAAAATTGTTTTCCAGATTTTTCCATGCTGGAAAATGACCAGACTTTTTTCCCAACTTTAAGACTCCCCTGTATAAATACACATGTAAGTCTTAAGCTAGTGCTGTCCACCTAAAGGTTATCATGCAATTACAATTAGGAATGCCATGTATGGGTAGAACTTACTAAAGATGCTCTCCTTAGTCTTCTGGTCATAGGTTGATCACCAGAGGGAGGTGAACTTGTTCGAAGAACAAGCGGAGGCATTTGCATATTAGCAGGAAGAGACATACGTTTGTTGGCAAGTTTTGGATGGTTTTGATGATTGCGAAGTTTAACAGTCGGTGTCAAGACCTCATCAGATGATACATATTCACCTTCTCCATCTGAACCAATTCCAATGGCACCACTGTTTTCATGCCCAATACCTGAAATCAAACAGAGATGTTGTAAGCCAGCCAAGTTGAGTCGAGCAGTCTAAACAGTTCTTTAAAACTATTGCAATTTTCAAATCTTGTCATGAAAGTGGCAGTTAGAAAAGCAGCTGCTAAATGCTATAAACCATGTAGAGATTAAAAATACTTCATTAAAAAAGCACTTCGTAAAAGATGCATAATAGGCCCAGTCCCACATTACTAACCTTAACAAAACAGGTAGTACAAACTGTCACTTGCAAATTAACAGGAAAAAACTTTCAAGAAATTTATACCTTTATAAAAAATATTTTTCAAGAACTTGCTGTAACCAAAACAATTTCTGGCTAGTTATCTCACTGAAACAACACTATTTTCAGTAAAGTATTTGTAGGTCAGTCCACACATGAATGCAACACGTTTTGAAGCTAACTTTTACCAAAGTTGCAGAATCATATTCATATAAAAAGAACGCAGTCCCAGTTGCAGCCAACATGTTTTAAAATTCCCAGATTTTTTACTTTTTTTAAAACAATATATTTTACAAAAAAAACTTTAAAATGTTTTATGTCGTTTTGAAGCTTGCAAAGAAGTAAATATTTAAAAAAAATATTTGAAACTAAGTTCTTGTTTGATAACAAATCATTGAAAGTACTTATAAGAAGCAGACACAACAACAACAACATTAGTGTTTGGGAGGCTAAGCAAAAAAAGCAACAAATTCACATTCAAAGAATCACACAATAGGTTATCATTACTGACAAACTGGGATGCACTGAGCCACCAACCCCCATTAGGGAGACAAGGAAAATGCAACATAATTTCACAAAATGTGCCTTTAAATCAGAACCAAAGTAAATGAATATGCAGTCTGAAGTCTTTAGTAAATATAATTTGCCCCACATCACAAAGCTAAGCAAGCATGCCAAAGAATAACTGCATGGCTACTTATAGAGACCCTCTTGTGCATTACAGTGTTAATAGCATAACAATATTCAATCAATCGAAATAGACAAATTGCAACTGAGAAGTAATTTCACCAGTTCCAGTAGCTGCCAATGGGACACTTTAATACAAAAGCTAGTCTCAAGTTTACAATGAGAGACACACTATAGTCAGGATGAAACTAGATATTGCCATCAGTCTTTTGTTACTAAAATAACTTCTGAAAGATGTTTTCTATGGATGAGGGCTTTCACAGACAAAATGACCTATGAAACTACATACTTCTGCAAATATTGTGATGAACACTCATGAATGCATAAACAGAAGCACTAATCGTCCTGATGGAAAATTTTTAACACTTCCTCTGCTTTGCACATTTTAATTTCTCACAACAATGAGAGTTCTACAAATATGACACAGTAGTAAAGTCCACTATTATGTTTAATTTCCTTTAGATATTGGTTCGAGTCAGGGTAAAATGTGTTGTTTTATAACCCAAGGTGCCTAAGCTTTGCAATGGAAATTGGTATGAATGCACCAGCTCAAAATGGTTTAATAAAAATATATACATTAACACTTTCAGTGCCGGATTAATTCAAGTAGTTTGTGCAAAAACAGCCTATTTGCACGTGGACTTTCAAAGGCATAACTTCAGTGCCATCGTAAGCACTATCCAAATGATCAGAAGACGCAGCAAGTCTTGCAGTTTGCAATGAAAAAAATTTTTTTTGGCTTTGGGCTTCAGATTTTTTATGAGTGATGTCATAAGTGACTACTTTTAGGCCACTTTGGCCAACTTCATCTGGCCCTTTAGCCCAAACCGCTAGATGGTAGTAGTTTGCTAAAGCTTTTTTGGAAACTAGGCTAAAATCTGAGTCTTTTGATAATTTGGATGACCTGCTGGGATTTTGGGTTAAAAAGTTATGATCTAAAGCAAACAAAATAATTGATTAATCTCATAATTATATGATTAATTAATTTGTATATTTTAGATCATAACTTTTGAACTAGAAATGTTAGAAAGTCGATCAAAGGCTCAAAAGACTCAGAGTTGAGCCTAGTTTCCAATGAAAACTTCAGCGAAATACTTTGGCCTAGTGGTTGGGCCCTAGACCAGGCAACATGAGCCAAGATGCCCAAAAAACTACTTTACTTATGACATCACTCACAAAAAATCTGTACCCCCAACCAAAAAATTTTTTTCGAGTGCAATCTAGAAGACTGTCCGATCCGTTTGAGCTCTTGAACAGCTCTCTAGTGCAATTGGCGGAGGAGCTAGGGCGTTGGTAAGGCAACTGACAACTGCAAGTTTTAGGCCAAAATCGAAGTGTGAATATATCGTACTCCGGTCCTCAAAGTGTTAATTAACACCTTGGCTGCCAGGGTATGATATGTTAGAGCTTTGGAAAAACCAGCAGTTGTCGGTTGCTTTACCAACAGCATAACTCCTCTGCTGATTGCGCTAAAGTGCTGTTCAAGCCCTTAAAAGATTCAGCAAGTCTTCGAGTCTGGAATGAAAAACAATTTTTTGGTTTTGGGTTTCGGGTTTGTTGTGGGTGACGTCATAAGTGAGGTAGAGTTTTGGCCATTTTGGCTCATGTTACCTGGCCTAGGGCCCAACTGCCAGACCAAAGTATTTCGCTGAAGTTTTCATTGGAAACTAGGCTAGAATCCAAGAAAAGTATCGGTTTCAGAAATATCGGTTTTTCAGAAATATTGGCATCACCTAACTAATTGGCCATGGGCCGATATATCAGTATCGACCCTGATAAAGCCATATCGGTCAATCTCTAATCCAACGCCTTAAAAAACTCGGATTTTAGCTTAGTTTCTAATAAAAAGTTGAGCGAAATGCTACCATCTAGCCTAGGGCCAGATGAAGTAGGCCAAAAAGGTCTAAAACTACTCAAC
>JGI24158J21664_10001826_pt1 | contig 24777 bp, 8 predicted proteins | sample Ectturendosymbi3_FD_21664 | JGI IMG/M metagenome (IMG submission 21664) | reverse complement strand
TTCTCTGCAATATGTCACGATTGCAGACACGCGCTTCAAAAACGCTGCTTTCACTGAAACTTTCATTTGATTATTGCACACTTCAATTTCATTGTGAGTCACAATGACGTCACAATTGTAGCAACACGTTGAGGCTTTCATTCAATTTCGTTTAAAATGGGTTCGCCTCTTAAAAAGGTTGGGGACCACTGCTCTAGATGGTCCGTCTTTCTTAATGTTTCGTAACTTGGTAAACACAAAGCGAAACATGAGATCCGATACGCCCAGCATACTGTCACACAAGGGATTCCCAATCTTTGGTACTTTCTGTCTTGCTGACCCTGAATGCCTTCCGTTTTCTTGCAAACCACTAACTGTGGGAATCACTTATGTAAGAAACTTCCAAACAATATATCGGGAAAACCTGAATTGGTACAGAAATTTGTATTTTAGATACAGAATCAGTGATATTATGTCATCCGATAGTACAGCATTTCCTCTTTTACCCGATAACAAAATGCTGTTGATAATTGTTTTTATACATTAGGAGGCTGTAAAATAGTGGATCCCTGTTTTTCCTTACCAAACTCTTGCTGTATATTCTGGTAATCTCAGCTCGTCAACCACTGTGTAACATGATAACATTGACTACAGCTTGACATTAGCTGCAACAACGTTAACGTATTTGCCTTCAGTTCAATCTTTTGCTGGTTCCAGTACCTTCAAGTGATGTTGCAACCATTTTTCACAAAGCGTTTATTACTTGCCATGCTGTGTGCAATATGGTAAACATAACCTGCCATTGCGCACCTCAGCATGCAAGAAGAAATGCAATCCTTGACGTATTATTCAGAATGTGTTGATTCAAAGTGTTTCACGTTCAGCCCTGACGCTTTGAGTTTTGTGCATTATAATTTTTTATCTTGCTATGAAAAGATTTTAAACAGAAAAGGATTGGAAAACAAAAGGGCGCCCTTCTTTCTGCATGATTTTGCATCCGTTACATTGGCCCAAATTCCATTTTGACTGTTAATTAATTGATAAGCACGTAGTGACATACACCAGGTTCAGATCTATGAAGCAACTTTGTTTGAATGCTACTTCTAACAAAACATTTACTTTATTTTCACTTAAAATGCTGGATGAGCTGGTGATTACACTTCAGGATGTTTCCAGGTGTTCCAATTAACTTCCAAACACGAAATGTATGAAAGCATTTATTGATAAATCTTTAAGAGAGATCATTTCAAATTGAAGCGTGGTATAACATGAACATTTTGAAAACAATTTCGTTTTTTGTTCTGGTTATGTATCGGTTAGGATTAGCAAAATTGAGCCAGTGTTACCGTAATACTGAAGCTCACCTCCAATTTCCGAGATCTGTTCCCTCCACCACACGGTGCTGAACAAGAGGTCCAGGCGCTCCACTTGATTGGATCTGTCACGGACGTCACATGCGTTATGCAAATTAAGCAAAAACTTAGATTATATTTCTGGCAAACAATGATTAAAAGGCAAACGTAGTGAGAAACCTTCGACTTAACCCTGTATAGCATGCAATGCTTTGAAAAATGTGCCAAGAATACAAGAACTGTTTGTGTCGGTTTTCGTTCGGTGAATGAACAAGCCTGAAGTTGGTTGTGTAAAGTCATTGTGTTAAACTTTAGCCAGTCTGTTTTCAGCTGTGCCAGTCAATTGGTTTAAGGCAGAGTTGGAAATCATATTTGGCTAGGTGGTCACTTTGAGAAGCCTGCATTTAGTGGAAGGTTGTTCCTTGAAATTTTATCCAAAAATATGTGAGACAAACACAGTAATGGTACGCAGAAAATTTTTATTATATTTTGTTCTTGTGCAAATACAGAGGACATATTAGTGCTTTGATGATTTGCGCATTCTTACTGCGTGATTTCAAGCCATATTCTATTCGTGATTCAATGCAATGAACTTGTTTGCGAATAGTCTAACAGTTGATATGACAGCCTGTAAACATACATCACGACAATTGGTCGCTGTTTCCCGTCGCTCCTGTGAACGCTTTACGCAGTTGTTCACCGTTAGTCTACACCAGTGATATTCAATGGGTACGAAATAGCCGCCCAGTGGGCGATTGCATGCGGTCGATTTTGTTATTTACCAGATTTGAGAGGGGGCGATTTCAGTTTCCAGGGGTCAAATTTCTGCAGGTTAGAATATGCTAAAATTCGGAATAGATTCCAAAAATAAAAAGGTATATTTGCAACTTCCAAACCAAATCATTTGATGCAGTTTCGAATCTATAGTTCGTCACTAAAATTATAAAACAGACGATATACAGTAGGACTGGTGATGTAACAGTCAAACTAACAATGTCCTATGTAATGCTTCACTGCACTAACTAGCTATCCAAGGCCACTGAGAGTGTTGCTGGTTGGGAGCCAAGCACTACGGTTCTGACGAATTTTCAGGTAGGCCTGTATTGTTAAGCCAAGTGTTTGAAACAAGATAAAGTAGTGGAGGAACTGTTGCAACAAGTAGTTTCGTAGTTTGTTGATCCAGTCGTTGCATGATCAGCGTCAAATAATGGTCATCAGGCAACAAGATTTGCAAGTCTCTAGGCATATCAATACGCGCGGAATTTTGGACTTTTCACGTGTATAATAGCATGCATTAGTTCTTTTCATTATACTTGCATTGGCTGGAAGCGACCAATACTGATATAGCTATGGGAAAATGCCTAATCGACCTAACTCTATTTCTTACACTGGAATAATGTCAATTTCTTTGTTTATTTGAAATGAAAACGGTCCAAGAATCATAACATTGCTACCAATGAGTCATCACATCGACTTTGGCTACGATTCAGAATATAAATAAAAAGAAATCCCTCCAGCTGAATGTGTTATTATGGACCAAACTGCCTTGAAACAAGACTTCATATAGTCTTGGGTAGAGCATTGCCAAAACATTGTTTCATAGGCAAAACATGTCATAGTCTGATTTTGTTGTCATGTGCTTTATAAACGTTGGTTCATAACCTGAGTAAAATAGTGGAACCAAGCTTCTTCTGTTGAAAAAATACGTGGATAATGACTGTTTGCAGACGATTTACGTAGCAATTAATGGCTATTAAAATCAGGGATGGATTCGGTCAGTAGAGTTAAGGGGGCGATTTCAGTAATATTTGGTGTTAAGGTCTCATAACAGCTTCGCTACTGCAAAAGAGATGAAGTATACTTCACATAACTGCTGTGGCAAAACAATGGACGACAAAATGGCCTTGTGTCGCGAATTCTGTTTTCCGAATTGTACAAAATTATGGTGAATAAAGTTATCGCCCCAATTGTCATTCCGGGGATCCGCCCCTGAATGAAATTAAGTGTGCTTATCATGCTTTTCAGGCAGTTCGAGTTCGAGTGTTCTACTGTGCTTGTGGATGTAGCTGCTCGATGTTCATCTGAATAATGACGGAATAGAGCAGTACAGTAGGCTAGAAAAAGGATAACTTCGACTAACAAGTAATTCCAACCACCTCATTTTGGCTAAACTAACAATGCCGAAAAATCGTTTTCGCCACCTGTAGTTGAAGACTTGCTAAGAAGTCTTCCTGTTGTGGAGATAACGTCGAAAGTTGGATTGCGTAGAAAGTAACTGGGTAAACTGCCTTTTTGCTAGTTAACTGACATAAGCGAATGCGATTCCACATCCAGAAATTTTTCGTCGATTTCCGTAGCGATTATGAAGCCAGTGTCATGTTTCATTAACACGGGTGTTTGGACTTTTGGATGAAGTGTAGTGAGCGTTTTCCACACTTTTGGAGAAAAGTTAAGCTATTATTATTACTGGATCTTCCCACGACGTATGATGCTGAGCAAGGTTTCAACCAAGTGCTGCACATACGTGCTAAATACCGCAATCGTCTTGCCAAGAACAAGACCTGTGGAAACGCCATAGGAATAAAACTGACTAACATTCAATCTGCTTCAAAAAAAAGTTACAGATAAAAAGGCAGGGGCAAGGTTCGCAGTTGTTGGAACCAACTGTTTTTGGAAATGAATAACATTATTTCAACAAATGCTTTCATTCGTTTTGTTTGTTCGTTTTTTGAGCAAACTGGATTGCCCGCCTACTTCTTAGCATTGAAATAATTTCAAATCAAAATAGGCTTAACATTTTAACCAACACTATAATCATAAGTGGGGGGCGGGAAATTTTTAAGCAAAGTTCCTGTAGGGGGGCGATTGAACAAGAAACGTTGAAGACCATTGGTCTACACCGAACCGTTTAACCTCACGTTTTTCTGACTCCACGTTCAAATATATTGAAGAGTTGTTGTATATCTGAATGTAATCAAAGGAGGCAATCAAACTTAGAGTGCTAATGGGGAGTTATTAACGGGAGAAGTGGTGAGAGTGCGAGAGTCTTTTTTCACCTTGCATTAGCTTGGCCTTTAACATCAAGATGTCAGACTGCTTCGTTGGGAGATTTACCTGTTCTTCTGCAACAACTAGTTTGACTCCTCAACTAGCAGGGTTCTCTGTGGAATCATAATCGACAGACGACCCCCTACATTGACCTCCTCAACATACGGCACATTATGCAAACACGCTTTATACAGAGCAAGCAATTTAATGTGACTAATGCAACTACACACAATTTTCAACAAATTTATTTACAGGTTTCTTGAATGCTTCCGTTTGTCTCTGAAGACGCTGTGGCTGGTCACATGCGGTCCGCGGCCCTATAACTGCCCATCTCAGGTTTAAACTTATTAGATTTAAATTGACCATTGACCATTGATGGTTAGAGAAAAACTAGTTTCACAATACCTGCTGAAAATGCTCACAAGATGAAGCTTACATTTTAAGATAATTTCACTACTCTTAAGTTTATTTTAATTACACGAATTTGTATTATGCACCTGTTATTAAAAAGATCACTAGCTGAAAATAACTCTTAATATCATAAGGGTTAAAAGCAAGCATCCTGTTTACAAAAAAAATTTCAAAAGCCATTTTGATCATTGTCAAAAGAAAACGACAATTTCGCCATGCTGCTTAAATAATAATGACTTAAAGTATTGCCAGCAAATTCATTTTTTGGTATTCAGTACCGCCTACCATCCTTTGCAATTTTGCATGTACTGTAGTAGCAAAATGTCAGTAATCTAATAAGTTCTAAAACGAAAGTTTTGATAGTACCCTAGAGGATTCCAATGGCTTAATGAAAATCGCCTAGGGACAAAGGATGTGAAAATCCACTGTTACTTTAATATCACCCAAACCTATTAGGTAAGCAAAAATTAACAGTAATTTGGAAACTGCATTTTATTTAAATTATTGTACAGTAGTACGTTTGCAGCATTGCACACAACATAATGAATTCAGACACACAACTGGATTCTATATACTCAGTAGAAGACAAATTTAGTTCATTTTTTCGAAATGTTTAGTTATTTTACGAAACTATTTATGAGGTAAATTTGCTTCAAACGCAAAATTTATCAACACATACTTCGAGCAAACAATTTAACTCTACCTATAATAACAATGCTACTAGTTGGTGAGAAAACGGATTATCCATCTCTTTTGCAGGGCACTTCAAAAGTTTTTAAAAGCAGAGTTACGAACCAGGATATGTCGAAGCATTGCAGCTTTCAACACGCATATATTCCCCAACACAAGTTGAAAGTAGATCGCCAACATAGCAATACCGGGATCGAGTTCTGATTCCATTACCACAAGTACTGGAGCATTCAGACCACGATGACCATGGTGACCAAAAGGCCGAAGCTGTGATTAAAACAAATTGATCAGCAAAGCTTTTCTGTTTTGGATTTTGAAAGCTGGTATCAAACGTTAGCAGTCTTCCATGGAATACCGTGCTAACATTACTACGTATTCGAAAACAACATGGTAATAAAGTCCCTGGAACTAACAGCTTATTTGCAAAGAATTTCCGCTATATTGGCTCACGGAGTTATTCCAATTTCTTGCTGTCAAGCACCGATGTATTTTTTTCAAAACAAAGAGACCGACACGTTTTGTGGTAGATATTGGTGTTTGAGGAAGTAAATTAATGTATGCTTCTCTTATTGTATTTGTATGATAAGCAGTTGTTACTATTACGTGTAACATTTTCAGTATTGTTAATGCTTTATATTGAAATAAATTTCCAGTAAAAATTGTTGATAACTTTTATTGATATCATTGCAATCACTTACGTGTAGCGTGCGTGAGACACATCAAGATACAAGTCAGGCAATGAAACTTTGGTAAGGTTTGTGGAAAAACTACTTTTGTTTCATTGTCATGTATGGTGAAACAATTTTGTTTTCAATTCTTTCAATGATCCTGATGTCAACATAAAGATTATTAAGAATGCAAATCGAGAAATCCGCGCACGAATGGAAACAAATCAAAACTGCGTAAATCTAAGAAAATCCCCATGCACAAAATCAGATGGACAAGTATAAATTCCAGAGGTTTGCTTGGTCTGCATGCATGGTGTTGTTTAGAGACTCAGCAACTAATTTGTAGAACCTACGTAATCACTTGATGTAGAACAATTTTCAAAACACAAAGTATTCATCGTCATGTTTTCTATCCCAATATGTGGAGACATTTGTCAAAAACCAAAGCTATTCTGTCTTCACGTTCACCTGCTTTTGTTGAATATTCTCATGTCATCAAAAAGATATTATTTATTTTTGGGGTAAGTCAATTTTCCATATATAGAAAAACTATTTTTTATAGACAAGTTCATCACATAGACAGATGATAATACATACAGCCAGTAACGTTATCACCGTCTGATTCGTCTTCATATTCGAAACCATCCTGTAAAATATCAAAACATACCGGTTCCTTGAAAAACAAAAAGACTTAGTGTATAGTTACAAATCAATTCGTATTAATAGTAACCGGGATCTATTTAACAACTTAGCAGTGAAACGTCATCAGCTTATCAAGTTGTGATGTTTGTACGAATACAGTAAACTTTGATCATGAATACTTCATTGCAGCGAATTAATTCAAGCATGTGTGAAATTTTGTCTACAACACAAATTTTTGTTGAATGCTTCCTTCTTTATGGTGACTTTCCAAGTTTTCCATATTAACGTCAGAATTCTGGGAATTACAATTGGCTTTGTTACTTGAAAATTTTCCACCTTCCAGCACTGGTGCTTATCTAGTCTGAGCTAAATTGAATTGCTTGCTTTGAGTTCCACAAGTGTGCTGCTTAACATTTCATAATTTTTTGTAGCTTTTGAAGATAAATATGCATCGTCGTGTTTTGGTATACCAACCAACTGTCTTTGATCTGGCATTACACCAGACTATTAATACTAGTGAAAGCTTACATGCCGACGTCCATTCCTCAACCGCAGACCAATGTCCACATAAGGGTGCATCAGGCGCCCAAGAATTTTTTCAAACAAGTTCTACCTAGTATTAAAGTGTTGAATTTATGTAAAAACTAAGACCTCTAAGTTTTTTCGCAGTTGATTGAGGTTAGGGGTGCAACGGGTCCCAAAAATTCCCCTTAGGGCGAAACTTGCAAATAAGGAAAATTGGTCATAAATTGGAGTAGCATGATTTTGGTGTCTAACCCCTCTAAAATATATACAAGCTATGCGTTGAAGCTGTCAGAAAGACTTAAAATATTGAGCAATTTCCCTTTGCACTGTTTTTTGCTAAAATATATCAAAAGTTTGTGTTTTTTACAAAGATATTTAAAAGTTGTTCTGTATTTTTCTGAGACAAGTTTAAGTCCTGGTGGTACTGCTACTATCACGTTTGGTGAAAGAAACACATATGTGTGAAATTATACGATAAATAGCTGAACATGCAAAATACTCACAAAAATAGTGCAATGCAGGCCTCCAATTCCCATGCTGCCAAAAGACAATACGTGAAATTAATCAACAAAATACAGTTGTCTTTATTGCATTTCTTCTGTATCACAAGACTTCGAACAGCAAAAAGTTGTCAATTTTTTTTCTTAGTTGGGGCAAGGATGTTTTCTTTTGTTTTGTTCCATCACTTGTACGACATTTTGATAATGTCACTCAGACCTCGCTGTTGCAAGAAAATCTGATCCAAGTTGAAATCCACGTTCGGTGCAGTCATTTATCACATTAATGGCATCAGTTTTGACAAGGACACCTTATTATGCTGGTGAGCCCCTCTAGTTCAGAACATTTTCAACCAGAAAGGAATGATCGATGTTCAAGAGATCAAAGATGAACCAAAAATCTTGGTTTTACCAAGCCTGTCAAAGTTTGTGCAACTGTCAATGTTTTTAGGAAACTTGGTTTACTATACCCAATACGATATCGGTGTTGATGACAAAAGATTGGTAGTAACAGGCGATCGGCCAATGCACGTTTTCCATCTCATTCAACTTGCCGCTAAACAATGAGAGTGGAACAATGTCTGAAGTAAGATACCAAAGATGGCGACTAAAAGCTTTGACAGCACCAGCTAAAACAGCGCTGAATACAGACTGACACAACATAAATTCTTTGTAAAGTCACAGATCATTATAACGTGCGTCTACAGTGTCGGCCTAACTGCTGGTAAACAATCGCACACTTTGAATTAGAGTGGCAAACATCACAAAAAATTTAAACTTTATTGGCTGCACTCTTGTTGTGATGGTGCCTTGGGGTAGTTCTAGGATCCTAGGTTTAAGCAAACATCTTTTCATTGCAAAAAGCAGCTTCCCATCCATCGTGCTTTTTGGACTGCTCTTGGTCGTTTAAAGTGAACGTTTTCTTGTCTAAGATAAGCTGGAACAAGCTTAACTAAACCAACAAAATCATCCTTGTGAAAATCCTGTTGCGGGATTCTTACAACAGAATGTCGTACAAGTGGTGGAACAAAACAGACGAAATCATCTAAGCTTGCGTCATTCAAGAAAAATTCTCAACGTTTTGCTGTTCCTAGTCTTGTGACACGGAAGGAATGCAGTCATGAAAATATATCGTGTTGATGATTATCAATTTCTCGTAATGTCTTTCGTCAGTGGGGTTAGGCACCAAAATCACATTTCTACTCCAAGTAGTTTAAGTTGTGGCCAATTTTCAATACTTACAAGTTTATCCCTTCGGGTCAAACTTTGGGGTCCCGTTTCACCTCTAAATATCAATCAATTACGAAAAAACTTAGAGATCGTATTTTTTACACAAATGCAACACTTCACTACTCGGCAAACTTGTTTGAAAAGTGCTGAGGGCTCCTGTTGCAACCTAGTGTGGATGACAGCATGCAAAACGTAAATACAACGATGCACTAATTCTTTTTACAATAATCAGGATGAATCAAAAATATCCTTCAATTACTATGATACTTAAAGCGTATCCACCTTCCTTTAGTAAACATCAAGTGCTTACTTAGCTGCTAGTTAATTCGACTTAACTAAATGCGCAGTTAATATGACGCGCTTGCAACAAAATCTTTTAACGAATACAAATATCGAAATTTGAAACTACCTTGACAATTCTTAAGCTAGGTAAGACATTTGCTACAGTTATGTCCTTATTGGTATTGACATCGCCAAAACGTTCTTCGTAAAAATTTAACATCTTCAATTAGCACTTTTATTTCTGCGAGGTTTTGAGGTTTGTGTGTATTGATGAATAGGTGAAAATGTAACGATTAAAGCGCCAGTTCAACACTCCTGTTTGTTTTCCTTAAAGGTTTGCTCAGATCTGGAGGAAACACAACCACTGTTGGTAAAATTGGCCACATTGACCAAAAGTTTTTATAGTTTCACAGAGGCACACTGAAATATTTTAGGTGTACAGGCGGGTTTTTCAACAACCAGAAAAAACTAATTTCTTGCATTGCAAAAGATTTTCATCTTGTCAAAAACAACCATAATTTCACAAAAGAAAACGAGGAGGTGCCAATACTAAGGATAACAAAAAGGTAGGACAACTTCAAAAATTCCGCCAGTAGCCCTTATTGGTGGTCAGTTAAAGATCAAACTCGCCAGTACGAATTCACTGCAAAATGCAGATGCTTACCTGAACTCTATCGCAGATCTGACTGCTTGATATGCAGGTAGTTGATAAATTGCATGAACGCATACCCGGAGGACAGAGATAAGTCGCGTTCGACGTTAAGTTGTTTGCTGCGATAAGAAGAACTGTGTTTGCTTCAGGAAACACATTTTCTGATGCATTTTTTGTAACAATGCTGTTTGCTTGGCAAGGAACCGTCGGAGTGAGAGGTAAGGTTTGCAATGTTGATTTCGTTGAAATCGATGAACAGTCGTCTTTTATCATAGAAACATCATCAATTGCTATATCTGAACTGTCGTTGACTCCTCTTATTCCAACTAAAGCAAACTGAAACGTAAGAAGGGGAAAAAAATGCTGAGAAGGTGTTCGCAAAAGAAAACGTGATAACAACTTGCAAACAGTGTGTTTTCTCCCAAAAATGTGGTTCCTCGGGAAATTTCTAACGAGGAAACACCGGTGAAAACCCAGTGGCTTAAATGAATTGGTAGTAGAATTTTCGAAAAACAACTGTGGTTATCGTTATAACATTTTACTGTATTTAAGTAAAGCTGCCATGTCCACGTTGAAATAAAAAAGGTTGTCTTCGTCAGCACATCGTTTTCATCCTCAGGACAACTTGAATGAAAACCGTGAGTTTGAAATCAATACTTGTAAAGTCGTCGTCAGCGTATGTATCTGTTGTGCTGATATGAAAATACAAAAAGGTGCTGAAATGGGTTGTTTGGTTGTTTTCTTTTGTCAGCCACAACAAAGACAAATATCTTGCCGCACCAGCAACAGGAAATTAATAACAAAATCTTTTGCTCATCTGTTGGCAAGTTGCGATCGCGTCTTCAGTACAGGTTGCTTTCAGTGCTTGTCGTTATGATTGCGTCACACAACCACGCAGGTGCGGTGATTGCTATTGCTTTCCTGTATCGTGCCATTTCACCCTTATGAAAGCCTACTGATAGCTGGCTGAAACGTCGTGTCCTTCTTTAAATTTTTGCAACAACTGAGGGCAAGATTTCGTTAAAGCTATGGTTACATTTAAAGCATTTTCATGAAAAACAACGTCTGTGCTTATGTCACAATCCATTTTTTTGGTTCATAGGTTAAAGGTACATTGTTATTAGAGAAAAATGTTTCAAATGTTGCAAATACAGCTCATCAATTTACTTGTGCAACTGTGCTCAGAGCAAACACATTTACATCTACAACACACATCGACTGCAGAAAACAGCAACGTAGGAGAGACATGCTTGCACACGGGTGAAATAAAAGATGATTGCCTGTAGCTATGAACTGTCACATTGACATTAAAATGCCGATTGGCCTGGAACGTCCTGACGGGTTTCACATTATACACTGAGAGAAATGTGCCCAGATGGACAATTTTTATCTTGACGGTCATGTTTCAAATATTTCTAAGGGATATCTCGGTGGTGAAATATTCTCATGGCTTACATGCTAAACAGTTTCTCTGATTTCATGAAATTTTTCTCAAGCTTGAATGACATTTTCATAGCAATTATGGAGTAGCGTTTGGGCATTCTTTTATATCTATCTTAAACATAGAGTACAAGCTTTTTATTTACAACAACTCAGACTTCATAGACTGCATCAAACAGGCGTCACTGACACCGGTACGTTTACGTGTTAGGTTTGCTCGCAAACAGAGAAGATTCTGAAAACTGGAGAATTCCTTTCTTAATTCCTTGTCAGGCACAAAGCATAAATGCTGTTAAAAGCTAATCGAAAAAAAATCCTAACACTTTCTATAGATTTTTCGTAACACGTAATTCGGCGGAGATTTGACTCTAAGCTCATGCAAACCAAATGATTAAAAGCCAAGTTGCAGCTTTGACACATGATTCAGTTTTGTGTTTTGCTTACACGCTTGAAATCTGCTATTGGATTGCATTATGAGAGTTCTGAAAATGTGGTAAAACATGATTAGCCTTTGCCGTTGTTGTTGGTAGGTCAAATCTGGCCCATCGTGGTGACGCTTTCCAGAACTTCAGCTATAAAGCAAATATTCTCATTGAGTAGGCAGACTGTAACTTAAATCTTGATGAATGCAAGGCAATCATTCCAAGTACTGTATAGGACATTGATTTGCAGGTGAAAAGCTTGTCTCTACTGTGGCACTCCCTGCAGCTAGACATGAACAATCGTATTGGTAACATATGTTCACGGGGCCCTGTAGGGGATGCGAAGTGACATTTTGCGATGACTGCGCAACTCAGGAATCCTCATCCTAGCCTGGGTGCGAAATTGACAAAATGTATACAGGTTGTGAATCCACAGCCAATTTCTGGGCATGTGGTTAGCCGATATCACTTATAGCGTAGCTCCAAAATCACTGTTGTGTATTCAGTGGGAGCGTTGGAGCAGAGTAGAAATTGGAGCGCTGGAATCACTGTCGTGTGCATACAAAAGACTGTGTGAATTATGGAGTGTTTCGGAACACTGAATCAACGTTCCTGTTCATTAAAGGTGGTTTTAAACAAGTTGCTGTTTACCGCACTGCATTGATTGGGCGCACTATTGAGGAAGACTGCGTAACACTTATGCTCAAAATGCAAGCCAACGCATGAAGAAAATCAGTAGCACAGCCAAGAATAATGTTGAGAAGGAGCCAGTCAATGACGTCGTCAGTCACTGACGTCATCTTTGTCTGACTGTCCCTTCCGTTTATTTTCTAACCGTTGAGAATTAATATAAACACCAGTAAAATCTCAACAAGTTTGTTTTGGGGCGGCATGGCCTCTTCAGCTTCATTGTCATTTTAGCTGCGCTACTGACGGAAAGATATTGAAATACTGTGCTGCAGTAAGACGAACTGGTTATAGATGTTTTTTTTGTTCAAAAACAGCACTTTTGTTTACAAACGCAGTAAACGATTTTTTACTGTCGGATCATATGGGTAGCAAGGTGGTCGTTGTATGCTTCACTTCAGTCGTTTTACTTTTGCGCTTTTTGAAGTGCAGAAGCGCCGAATCCCAAAGTCTCGTGACGCACGACTCAATGCTCCCTGCAACCAGGGGCTGTTTAATCACTTTAAAATTCATGCAAGAAATGGAACTTACTTTAATTGGTAAGCTTCGAAGACGCCCGCGTCACGAATTCAACCACAGTATTTCGTGTTATGAATTCTACTCATTTGCAACAGCTTAACTGGGTTACACTATACTCATGAAATCCCTGTGGCAACAGCCAGTCGTGCCACAAGGTATCTGAATTTACGATTTTTGTTGGTCAAAAGAGTTAAAAATTACGTAGAAGATTGTTCAAGAAAGCATCGTGTTTTTACATGGGGATCTCATGCAATGCAAAGACCACGAGCTGGTGTGATCTTTGATAACAAATACTATAAGTCGCTAACAACAGCTCTAAAACTTGTTTGCAGCTCTATGCTTGTAGAATACAATTACGACAGACCAGAACCGCAATTGAACAACCCACCACCATATAATCGCGATTGTTGCGTTATAACTGAATCAGTGCAACTGAAATGTAAAAACGTTCCTTCACATTGTGGGTCTTGTGAGATTTGTACATTCAAAGCAAGGTTGGTTGACCAGTTATCAAGGAAGTTTGAAACGACTTCTTTAGAAGTTGAATGATGAAATCATCATTGTTAACAGCAGCGGCAAACATCTTGCTTTACGATTTCATCTTCACAGCGTTAAAGCATAGGATGAATTGCTTGACAATCTTTATAAAATTCCACCCTTCAGCATCTTTTCAAAATTTCTCCAAATGAACTACACAAATTTCACAAAGCTACATATCCAGTACAAATTAGGAAAAAAGAAATGTTTTCTGATATGTTTCTTTAAAGCTTGTTTATAAAGTAATTGCTGGATTAGGTCTACTGGTAGCCCTTATCCTTTGTGCAGTTTGGTATTCTCTATGATGTTGTTTGCTTCATCAATTTTTTAGCAATTTGCCTGTTCTTCTTTGTAACGTTTTCTCTAAAAACAATCTACATGTGCCTGGCAAGTGAAGAGTAAGGTTGTGAAGGTGGGTCAATACATGAGTAGCAAAACGTTATGATTTGTAGGACGTAGACTACATCAGTATTATCAAACTGAGTTGTTGGAACATGCAATGTGTGCCTCTTCTGAGATTACCAGATTTAGTTTGGGCCCTTTTTTGCATACCATTTACAGACAATAAAGCGTGTGCAAAGTCCAGACAACCCCGCGTGGTGCATTTGGTCAATGTCGTAACTGACGTGGGGCAACGAGGCGAGCCTCCCCCTGGCAAACCAAATGTAACAACCGGGCCCCTTTTGTTGACATTTTGATATTTAGTATTATTTAAATTGTTGCTTTTTCGCGTTTTTCGGGGTGTTTTCGTTTTTTCGTCAAGTATGATCGTCCACGACATCCAAAGATTCGCTATCATTTCTTAACCTTTTTCTGAATTTTGGCTAGTGGCCTCCCTGGTGGTGATCAGTGGGCACCCTTCAGCTAAGCTTTGCTTCCGTCTGTTTCAAATCTCTAGTTACGCCACTGCATTTGGTGCGCACGTCGTTGTTTCACGCCTAGAGTCGCTTAGTGAGTTTTTCAAAAAAATGATCTCTCTCGAGAGGTTCTGCCTCACACATACATGGTACAAACCACGTTTGGTTTTTTGAATCTTCAACCAATATTGAAAAGGTTGAAAGCATCTGTCGTACATACTTTTGATGCAATGTAAAAATTATGCAAAATCGAGCTCCTGGAAACCGAATATGAAAGGTTGGATCTAAGGTAAATCCAAATAGGTTTTTCATGCTTGTCTATCAAAATGCAGTTGGTACGGTTTGAAAAACAAAACCTTCACTCTATATTTTGTTAGGACGATACTGCAGTTCCGCTGACATGCTTAATTGTGAAAGCGAAGAAAACCACCAAATTTCTACCTCTATTCAAAATGACCTTGCTCTCAACTTACTTGTACGGTATTGTTAGTTCCAAACAAAGCCATCTGAGCCTTGAGCCATGTATCACCTTGGTTTCCTGATACGTTATACTTCAAATTACTTTTCATTAAAGCTTTTCCGTCATTAACTTCGTACACTAAAAGAGATCCAAGGCCTTCTCCGTTCATAAAATACCTGAAACCACCAATTAATACCGAAGTAAATGGCATCATACAGTAGTTACATGTAACGCATGGCTTACAAACGCACGTAATGCCCATGAATAAATTGTAGCACTGAAATCTGTGCGATAATTGTTTCATCAGGTTATGTGTGTACAAAGGTTTTATTTTTTCACAGCTTCATGCGCATGATAAAAATTGGTCTAGTTTCAAATTCTATTTATAATATTTTGTTTGTTAACCAATGACTAAATTTAGTGCTAATAACATTTTGATAAATCAAAGTAAAGAGCTTCGAAAATCACAAATGTGGAAATGCCACTGTTTGAAAAATCAATGAAAACGCGGAAAATGTATCGCATTTTTTTGTGGAATTCAAGAACCCGAAACAACTCTTATTTTTCTAAACGTTGCCTGATTGAATCGTAAAATATATTTTTGAATCTCACTTCCGATCGATTTCGAGACAGGCAAGTTTGCAAGAGGAGTTCTAAACTCAATTGTTCGCATAAACGTGTATTTTTTGCAAAGTTAGTTAATAAACTACGTTCCTCTGATAAAAGTCTAAACCTACAAACTAAACAAAAGTAAGCGAGTAATTCGACATTTAAAAGTTTTTTGATGGGTCCACTTCTTTCCATTGAAAAGAATAAAGTGGAGGGAAAAACCCGTATTACTAAGGAATTAAGTCATACACGACTTTGAAAACAATTTTGCAACCTTTTTCACTTTGTTTCCAGTATAATTTCATTTCACTTCATAATCATGGTACTAGTATGCAGATCCCCAACTTACCACAATTCAAAGCAGTATGATTGGTTTGCAATAACGTCCCATGGCCGGCTATTCCATTACCCCAACTAGGCGACCACCTGGACCGCAGCCTTCAGGAGGCGTACAATCCACGCTTTTCTTGGTTTCCATGTCCCCAATTTTCTAATGTGACGAGCAGCGGGAGCGTAAATAATGAAGCTTGTCGTGGGCGAAGAACTGTCTCGGGCCGGCACTGTAGGCCCTCTGATAAATATCAACGCCTATCGACAGTAGGAGAGCTATTGCACATTTTAAAGTTTTTGAATGGGTGCACTTCTTGTTAGTGGAATTAATCAAGGTTTGAGCACATTTACGTTGTTAATTAACAATTTAAGGCATACAGTAAAAAAGTCCTCTGAAAACAAATTTGCAATCTACTTTATTTGAATGTGTTACTTTGTGTCCATTCAAAATCATGGTACTAGAATGCAGATCACCAACTCACCATAATTCGAAGCAATACGACTCATTAAGATGAAAAGAGACGGGTGGAGTGTAAAGGACTGCCATTACTCCTGGCTTTCGTCCAGTTGCTTCAAGATAAAGGTATGTACCATCTGTTAAAAATTATAGACATTATAACGTCTCGTCTTGTCGCTCTAAATACCAGGCACATGTCAAGACGTAAAGAATATTTTTGGGAGATTCAATTCTTTTTTGCAACTTTTAGTCGGTAAAACTCCGTGTGGTTGACGTTGATCGCTTCTTTGGATAGAGGCGAATCTCTGCCCCAGGTTGTTTGCTGCTATTTAAAAGGTTTTTCACACACCGCTAGTTCCTGAGTTTTGCCTAAACTTTGACGGAGAGCTATTTGAAAAAAATAAGCTTCCAACAAACGAGCCCACTAATTTGTTATGTCTCGATAACACGACCTACGGCCTAAAAACGAATTAGTACCACACAAACCACGATTATTTCGGTTTCGACATGAAGGTTGCACTGACCATAAAACAACCAAAAATATACTTGAGATATTATTGGCATAAATATGAAACCTTGAACTTAAAACCTCTCGGATTATGAAATTTCAATTCAGACACAAGGCTTACAATGAAATTCTGCAGCCATTTATCGTTACTGAGTAGCAGTTGAGGCACATCGCTATTGAATAGCAGTTGAGGCTATCACTTTATTTTGTTTGTATTTGTCATGTGAATATTATTTCATTTTGTTTGTACTTGTTCTGCGCTGCTGCTGTATTGCTTTCATGTTGTTTCAGGGCAATGAAGAGGAGCAACCACCACCTTCGACTCAGCAGTGGCAGTATCATCTCTAAGCAAGACCCAGATGATCATCTGGTCATCCAATCAGTTTTGTTGCTGCTGTGTAGCTTGCCCTAGGCAGAATGCTTTTGAGCTTATGTTTGCATGGATAAGAAAAGGTTATGGTAACTCGGACGGAGTTTCATTTTGGCTGGGTTTACACTTTCTTCGTCCAGCTCACTTCCTTGCGGGACTGGTGCACCCTAACAAGAAAAACCAGTTGCGACCCAGCACCCCCTGCACAACTGTGTGGATCATCCTGCAAACATCCCCCTTCAATTGCTTTGCTAGTTGTCTTTTCGCATGGCCCTTTCATTTACTTAAATGTGTCTTTGATGTTAGCTTGTTTAGAGACACCTGACTTGATAACCGTACCGTTTTTTTCGGTGTCCTGGCAAACTATTTACTATGAAAATGCAAATGCAATATCTTCCTTATCGCCTACAAACTTACTACTACTACACGTTGGCGGCTTAAATTTTTGTGCTTGTTTTTCAGATATACTGTATATTCCTCCACCCCGAGTTAACGATAGGATGTTTTGTTGCGGTCAAACGCGCAATAGTAGGTAATAGCACACAAAGAGATATTAATCCAATGAGAAGATTTTGCATTTTAACTTAAAGGCACTGCCCTCTAGAGTTACTTCAGTCATGTTGGAAGGATCATCGCACACAACGGAAGTGCCAGATTACATAAAGCCTTCACTGCATCTTCTTGGTTTCCGTGTATAAATACTACAAGTATTGTGTATCTGTATAGTGCGTGGAGAAATAGTATTAATTTTTGTGTATAACACCAATGAGGAAAAGTAGTTTAAAGACGTTACTTTGTTTGATAGAAACAACGTTTTGGAAGCTTTCATTGGGATTCAGCATGCATGAATGTTTCAAATACATCAAGATGCTTTTGGAATTCATTCAGTTGTTTGTTGGAAGCAAAATGTAAGTATATAAATTATTTCTAAGCCGTAGTACCAAGACATTGTTGTGAACTTCTGAACTCCATAAGACATTTACAATAGAATCAGTAGACACTCTGGCTTTGAGAAGATCCCACCAATAAATAACTGTTTTGAAACATTTTCATCCATGTTCTTAAACAGACACATTTCTCATTTACAATTGTCTTTTAATGAGCAACGTAGGTCTTTCAAGTACATGTGCCCTTATCATAACATTTGTGGCAAGAAATTTTATAAGTAAAGCATACAATTCTAAGTACAATTTTTTCAATATGTATCTCTAATATCGCACCATTTCAACACGGCAAACAATAGAAAAGTTAGGTGGTGTAATTCGTCTGGGGCAGAACTGGCTATCATGAGGCTGGAAGAACATACAAACCAGGGTTCCCAATCCTATTTAAACCTGCACTCCTGAAATGTTTGTTCTTACATCGCACCCCTTCAAATTTATCATCAGGTACCAGACAAAGCCATCACGTTCAGAAAGGAATTCAAAAGTTGTAATATGCAAACAAATCAACGATATGGACAAAAATGATGACACAGATTAACATTTAAATATACTTTGCAAAGAATCTCTTACTTCACAATCGATTCACCTCAGAAATATTTGCTAAAGGTGATGAAAGGCGAAATCCACACATATATATACTACTCTCAGACTATCATGGAATAGTGCATAAAAATTATTATATGTCACAAAAAACAATACCAATAGCTTGTTAGATCATTCCAGAAAAAACTGCTGCAAGCTCGTGAAAAAGAGCAATAGATTGCAGTTAACATTTACACGAAAAATTAATATTGTGTCTCAGGTTTGAAAGAACCTCGCATTTTCCTTTGTAATTTATTTGCAAAAAATCATACAAAGCACAGGAGAGTAATAAATATATCTATTTCCTGTTTGGAGGCGGATGCTTCTCGTATCCCCGTGGATGTGTCCCCCGTCCGAAGTGTTTTAGGACGCACGGTTGGTAGCAACTGAATAAACGGACATGCGTGCAATTTTGCTTGTGACTATTCAGATCCACGCCAAAAAGATTGCAAACGAAAAAAATCCATTGTAGGGAAAAAAACTAAGAAGCAACCTGAATTCTAAAAGGAACCGAGATTCGGCAAAGGGAAATTCCCATTCTACTATTTTCCCTTGGAACAAAGATTGAGGCTCTTTCTTGGTAAAATATCCACCGAATGCCAAACAAACACTCTCTTTGCTGTCAATTGTGCATCAATCAGCAGATGTTGACCAAACCAATGAACTAGAAAAGCAATAAAGTGCAGTCATCTACAAAAAACATGGTTAGAGAATACATTGTTTTGAGTAAATGCAGACCGAGATCAACCGCACAAAGTGTTTGGGGTAATAAACCGGGCAACTCTGCAAAAACGCATGAATACTCAACAACACATCAGCAGAAGAAGAAATGCAAGGGCCAAGGAGTTTCGTCTCATGCAATAGCAAAGAAGACACAAGGCATTAACGTGACGTTTTGGCTCCATGCACCTGTGCAGATGAAAAGCCCATTTTTCCCTAGCTAAGCACGTTTTTCACAATTCCGTGTCACTGAAATCTTTTGCGTCGAAGGCAGCAAGAAACGCAGTGATCGCGGGTCACTCCAATAGCGATTCATAAAGTTTTTATTGAGCATACTTGGAGAGCGTCCATATGGTCATTTTCGGCTTAGCACAAACTGATTTCTGCAACTCCCAACAGTGGGAGGAGCACGGCCGAATTTCTGGTGCTGGTCGCCCATAGGCTCTCGAAATTTTGACCCCGTCTTTTCACTCAATGGGAAAATTTTGTCCGTGTGATGAAAGTGCCGAAGGCACCATCAATCTATTCTTGAAAACTTAAGCATAAAATCTACCGATTTTCTTTAGTGGAGATTGGCAAGCCGACTCAAGCTCGTAGTCGTAGCAAAGTCGGATTCCCCATCAGTGGTTCCACTCGTTCCGATTTTACAGTTAATTGATTACTGTTGTCAACAATATTTCGAAAACATTTTTTCAGTTCCTGGAAATTCTGCCACCCTAGTGAATAGCCTCACAAAAATCTACATGGGAATCATGGTTCGGGGAAGAGGGACTTCACAATAGGGCCTTGCATCAGCTAAACGGCCCTGCGTACAGAGTCGACATTTTCGTGTTACGTGGTGCCTGTCGATGTCAGCGGATATAGCGTGATCGCAGCTCAACTTCTCAGGTTCGAGACAACACCTCCAGGCAGTGCAACATCGCGCTGGTTTGCAGCATCGAATCATGGTGCATTTGTTTGCTTCAATTGCGCCTGGATTGAGGCCGAACCGGTCAAGATCGCGTCTGACCACGTCAATCCAGCGGGTGCGTGGGGTTCCTCCAGGTCGCTTCCAGTCGAACGAGGCAGGGTCGAAGTCCAGTATAGCCTGAGAAGGATGGTGCGGTGGCATGCGAAGCACATGTCCATACCTGCGGACCCGTCGGCGGGCAGCCAAAGAAGAGGCCGGGATCTGTCCGGCAAGGGCCCCGCACCGTTTCATTGGAGACGAGGTCGCGCCAGTGGATGCCAAGAATCGATCTAAGAGCCCTACTGTCAAAGCCGTCAAGCCTGAAGGAGAGGGTTCCAGCGAGAGGCCAGGTCTCCACGCCGTGCAGCAGCACAGACAGGACTGCTCCATTGTGTATGCGCATCGTGATGGTACGCGAAATACTGGTGGTAGGCGGATCGAAGATCTAAGCTGGAGTAGCAGCTATAATGCACCACCACATTGCTTTTGATATTCGGCAGGCTTGGAAGCGGGAAGGCGTCCAGCTGAGTGAATTTGTTTACGATCTACACATGCTTTTTACGGTATTCACTTGTTTCTATAACCACTTGGGCACGCCATGGGGAAACACTTGGTTCGATCATAAACGTACGGGAATGCATTTTGCTGTGGAGGCGGAAAAAATTTGCCCTGAAAATAACAATTTGCTCTAAAAATGAAAATTTCGCCTTGAACTTTTTTAGTTTAATCCGAATGGGACCTGCAACCTCTTGTAAATCTGTTCTGTGCAGTTGAATTCGTTTATAACGGGTTCGCCTGTAACGTCAAATCGCCTATAACGTAACATTTTGTTCGGTCCCGATGACATCTTTTACACTTGCATATCAATTTTCTTATAAAATCAATTTGGCAACAACGTTCTTTATGCAATCCGCTAGAGGTGCCATTATAGGCAAATTCTGTAGTTACTTTGGTTGTTACATTCAGGATTTTTAAGCAACTTTGCGCTTGCCCTAAAACAGAATTTGACCTGACATTTTTCACTGCACTGAATACACTTTTTACATTCAGGATTTGAGAAACTTGCACTTGCCCTGACAAACAGAGTTTGCCCTGAAAACTCACTGTATTGAATATACATTTTTTATCATCCAGGATTTAAGCAGTTGCGCTTGCACTGAAAACAGATTTTGCCCTGAATTCACTGTATTGAAAATTATATTTTTTATCATTCAGGATTTGAGCAACTTGCGCTACCCTGAAAAACAGAGATGCCCTGAAATTTTTCAAGCCGGGGGGCTGCCGACCTCCGCCTCGTACGCCTATGAACTGCTGCTCAGCTTTCCAATAGTATGACTTGGGAGCTATGGGATGGTAAGGTGGCAATGATAAGCCATGTGCGCAAACAATCGTACTAGATTTGGGTACTGTAAGGGCTCTAGAACACCAAAGTTGTAAGGATTGTTCGTGCTCACCAAAATTAAACTGAACACTTTTTTATGCTGTTTGAGAAATTCACGGCCACGTATCACATCCCACAGAAGGCCATTCATTACAGTGAACTTAACATCATCATAAGTACGATTACACAGTTTAACTTTATGCTTTTTGTCGCAACAACTGAACCCTTTACAACAACTTCCTCTGCCTTCTTGCTAGTCTGAAGAGCTAGGTGTGCGTGCCTGCTGAAACGTGAAATGATATGACTGCTTTTGGCGCCAGTGTAGATAAGTCCTTTGGCCAGACGTCCTATTAATACATGCACATTCACCTTTTCGCCGTAACTCGGGGAACGGCTGCAGGGTTACGAATTTTAATTCGTCATTTAATAGGTGCAACTCGAATTTGTTGAAAGCGCACTCCGGCGAAATGTCCCTTTTTGTCACACTTGTAACAGACGCAATTCTTAGCTGGACAATTTATTCGGAGTGTCGACGGGCACTGCAAAAGAAACTCAGCTGTGTTTTTCTCGCTAGACATTCCGGTTGGTTAGCCAACGAATGTTGACAGGAACCGGAAGGGTTTAATAGCTCGAGAACGGTTAGCAGAAACAACAACACATGACGAAGTATACGATTACGCATCATCAACCGAACGAGCCTTGTAGAATTCAGTCGCGTTATGTTCTAAGAATCTTTGCCGAATCTTGGTTGAACAAAGCCCCTCATTCCGAATTAATGCATTTCTACTTTGAACAGCAGCTACTGCTGTGAAGTTACAATTGGAGCTGAGCTTTTTGTGTGTGAAAAAAACAAGCGATTCATTCATTTCCTGTCGGCATGTATTAAATTTATGCCTCGTAAATACTTCATTTATTGGTTTCACGTACACTTCGTCGAATCGACCGATAGCAGCTTCGAATGTAGGACAATCAGCAATGTAGATGTAGACTGGAGTATCCAGCAGATGAGTAAGATGTCAAGAATGACTTCATCTTTAACATCTTCAATTCTCCGCAAGGAACTTCACAAAGTGCGCTTCCAGTACAACCAAATCTTCGAGCTTTCTGACGATTCGACTTTGACACTAAGCACCTGCAACCTTAAGTATTTGTCCATGGTGTGTTTTCGCTGAATAAATTCATACGAAGGAGACACGCACCACCTTAACTCAGGCTTTAATCAGCTAAAACGCAAGGAGCACTTCGACAGCACACACCACGACAGTCCTAAAGAAACCACTACAATTAGAATGGGTACTAAAGTAAGCAAGATTCCGCGAAGGGCAATCAATGCACACGCTGAGGTAAGCATTCCACGAACAGAATTCAGCGCACTCTCTTATCAATTCATCAAGAAAAAAATTCTTGTAGGTTCGTAGAACAATAGGGTTTTTATAAAATTGTTTAAAATAATTTTCATAGAACTTTTGAAAATTTTTGACAAAAAATATTTTCTTCTTGCTTTTGAAAAGTTTTTCCAAAAGAATTCAAACTTGTTTTCAAAAATGTGAGGTGTGCTGGTAACTCCAAGTGATATAATATTACGTGCGAAGATTAAACAATGCCAAGCTCCGCAACTGTCAAGAAACCTATTTTTCTTTCGTTTATTTTAACGCACCTCCCAGTTGCGTTGCGGCGGAAGCATCCTAAGCCGTCACGAAACAAGTTTTACATTAAAAGTTCTGCTGGCTTTACTCCAAAGATCGACCAAGCTAGGTCGGAAATATAAACAACCAACATTGTCGTAGGACAGCCTTTGAGTTGTTATTCCGTAGGTGTAGCCAACAGGGTTCGTCTCGCCAGTTTGTCTTAGGGGATCTAATCATGTGGATGTTTGGATCTTTGGGGGAAGCAGCTTGATATTCAGAACGTTTTAAACTACACAACTGCTCGGGTTCTCGCGACATGTTCGCAGCTTTAAACGATCATAAGCAAGTAAAAATCGTGTTCTGAAGATGCAAGCAGCTCAACGATGTCCACAGGAAATAAACTGTTGACCCTGTAGTTTCAAACAGTTACAAGAACGTCGAATTGGCTATGCTTGTGTCTTCAATTCGTAAAAACTATGAAAAGTACTGTAGTGTTGACAGAACACTCCTTTGTCTAACACCCACAGTGAAAGGTTTTCACTTAATTCTGTTATCGTTGACACACATTCATACGCAGGAAATACAACGATGGATGGTTGACGCCAGCAACACATGGCCGTCAACGCCGCATTTTTCAAAGCATTCAACGTTTTTCGAAAAACCCTGTCATAGGCGCTAGAGGGTCAGTAACACAAATGTTTGTATTTTTGACATACTCCGGAGCATTCGGGAAAGTTTGTTGGAGTGTGAATATTTAGTCCCGATTGGTGCCAGGAAGAAAACCTCAGTGATTATTTTCTAACTAAGGGGTCCGCGACCAACATTTGGGTCGCGAGACCTTCCATTCCCGGTCGCGAAACAATTTAAATTTATATTTTGAATGTGCCATTCTCATTAGACAGAATAAATGCAATCATTTACTGTTTTATGTGCTGCGTTTCATCTCTCTCTCTCTCTTAGTTGTCCGTCGCTTTGACGATGACGCTGCTCAACGCGTTTCCTTGTGTCGGCGCAAGTGGCTCCTCATTCCAAAGGCTGAGGCGCAAACACGGCCGTATACTGTACAGGCGGATCATTGCCGCTTTGTCGTTGGATGTGGTTGTTTGCGCTGTTGGTGTCTGCGCGCACGCTTTGCTACTGCCACATCAATATGTTGCGGTTCAAAGGTTGCCAGCCTCCTGTCGCAAACTGCACACCATTCTTCTCGATCACCGGCCAATTCCTCAAGTCTGTTGAAAGGGATCCCGCATTTACATAAGGACGACTAATGTGATCCTTAAAACGCTTCTTTTACCCCCACCGAACGTCGGCCGCAAGAGAGTTCACTATAAAGTAGGCGGCGGGGAAGTCTGTTTCCAGGCATCCTTATCACATGGCCAAGCCACCTCAGTTGCCTTCTGA
>JGI24158J21664_10001825_pt1 | contig 24784 bp, 13 predicted proteins | sample Ectturendosymbi3_FD_21664 | JGI IMG/M metagenome (IMG submission 21664) | reverse complement strand
AACCGCCTGGTACGAAACTAGAAACGATCTGACATCGACGTGCGATACAAACAACCAGGCAAAGCAATGCAATTCAACGCGGCACGTAATCAATAAGCGGACTAATCAGTGCAGGTGCAGGCAACCGCTGGCATCGAAACCGTCACATTCACCACGAACGGGATGTGCGCAAATAATAATATCCATGCATGTGGTGCGAATAAGCAATAATAGAGTGCTCCCGATGGAGTGATCTTGGTGAGTGACCTCTAATGATGCTTGTGAAGCTAGTGAACAATTGATAGCGCTTACTAGTGGTAATGACAAAAGTGATCTTGTGATCTCTATTATTGCTTGCTGCCACAGTGTGAAGCTCTGCGCACTGACCACAACAGTGGCACAATGCATTCAGGCAGGTTTTAGTGACTATTCTGCTTCATGACGCAAAACCTGTGTTGGGACTATTTTGCCTTCATTCGAACACAATTGATTGAAGTGGTCATGTGATAAGTACAATATGCAAAGAAAATTGGTTGGGGTTTAAGAGTTCATGGTTAGGGTTTAGGATCAGTGCTGATGATCAAGGTTTAGGTTCAAGATTTAGGTTTAGTGGTTCAGTGTTTAGAGTTAGGGTTTACCCTGCAGTTCACTTAATTCAAACAAGAAGCTGCTTGCCAGCCCTGAAGCCATTACAACACTTGTACATGGATGTGGGACTGAGCTCTTACAGATGTCACGGTCAACTAAGTAGGACATGCGTTCCAAACTTATCATGTGACTACTTCAGCCAATCGTGTTCAGCTAAAGGCATTTGCCTCATGAGGCAAAATAGACACTACACAAAAATGTATGTTGTGCATCATAATAGACTTTCGGATAGTTTTCAGACAGATATGGATAGTATGATTTTAACTAAAACAGGATTCGGATCGGATGTGGATATCATTTTTAAAAAACAGGATAGGGTCGGATAGTAAAAATCCACTATCCAATCATCTCTGTTCTATATCAGAGGTGGGACCGGATCCGGAGTACCAGAGTCGATTACAGAAGGATTCTGCGTTTTTGCTTTGGACCCTGATCCGGACACGGATTCAAAAATTTGGGGAAAAAACGGACCCGGACCGGAGTCACTTTTCAATTTCGACAGTAACAGGAGTATGTGTGGTCATTTCTTAAGTAAAACATGGGTAAATTACGCTTGGATCAATGATTGTAACAGGAGTCTGAACAGGAGTCGGATTCTCAAATTTGAAAAAATACCGGACTCGGATCTGGACCTGGATTCAAAAATTTTGGAAGAGGAGCGAAGTCGGAGTCTGAAAAAGTGACTCCGGCCACCTCTGCTGTATATCCAAGCTGCGTTGATCACCACAGTCAAATGCTTAATCAGAGTTATTTTCGGATATAAACCGGATTCTATCAAATGTTTGGACAGTACTACCGGATTAGGAACGGATTGGATTTCACAATAAAATATTGGACTGGATCTCAAGATTCTCCGATCCGTTCCATGCAGAACCGTCGCCAGAAAGTCGTCAATAGGGGGGCTTTACGTTTGTGCGGGGAGGCTTTGCATTCGTGCAGGGGGGCTTGACATTCCAATTTGACAAAAAATCCACTAATTCATAGTGTTTCATATTTCAATTTAGAGGGGGCTTGAAGCTTTGTTTGGGGAGGCTTAGCCCACTAAAACCTCCCCGTGGCGTCCTGCCTGGTCCATGGTTCAGCACTCCCGCACGGCGCACATCTCTTTCTCTGTCTTTACCAGAGGTGGCCAGAGTCACTTTTTCAGACTCCGCTCCTCTTCCAAAATTTTTGAATCCGGATCCGGATTCGGCTATTCTTCAAATTTGAGAAAACGACTCCTGTTCAGACTCTGGCTACAATCATTGATCCAACCGTAATTCACCCATGTTTTTACCTAAGAAATGACCGCCTACTGCTGAAGTGGAAAAGTGACTGCGTGTCCGGTTTTTCACAAAATTTTGACTCCGGGTCCGAAAGAAAAATGCAGAATCCCACCGGAGTCGACCCCGGATCCGGTCCCACCTTTGGTCTCTGCTGTAGTCTCCGTCGCATTGTTCTGCTTGGTTAATCATCATGACTAGATATGACTAGATTGGTATCCATAGTAACCTTTTTTTTGCCATTTTGTTGGGTGGGCTGTGCTGTGCGATACTATGCACTGAGGAAAACAGTAGTCTGTAGTGTGTGTGTTCTTATCACTGTAGCCTATCAGACGCTTAAGTTGAATGTACAACTGCTACAATACTCTTATACTGGGGTGAATTTTTGAATTATTTTCATCGGTGCCTTCTAAATCACTGCAAAACTGCATTGTTTTTTGGAAATATTGATATTCAAAGAAAAAGTTCATATCTGGAAAGCTTTTTTTGGCAGAGGCTACAACAGGTCCGCCTGTGGATCTTCATTATTTCTAGCCACCTCTAATGTAACAGTAACGCACGACGAGAGTGCAGTAGGCTTGGTAGAAACGTAGTAAACGTAAAAGGTGAACCCTAAACCCAGAATGTAACCCCAACTTTACTGTGGGCTAACGCCATGGGTGTCAAAAGGATGTTTTCCGTGGGGGTGCCACTAGGGGATTTTCGTAGGTGGGCCATAGGTGATGAAATTTGATTTTTTACCATTAGAAACTACAAAAACAACATTTTTGCTGCAAATCCACAGGGAGTATAAGACCCCCTTGCCACTCCCTTCTGATGCCCATGCCTAACGCTAATGCTAAGGCTAACCCTAACACCTAAACCTATAGTTTGGAAACGTTTGAAAAAAGTAAAGAAAAACTGATCCTATGAGATGAATTGAGACATGCAAGCATTACTACTAAAACCAAAGTCGTCAAGATGAGAGCTGAATCGTAAACCATTGACACAGCAGACGTAAATGCTACTGCTACACTGCGACAAAAGTGACACTTGAGTGACCTAAGAGCTGATGATGCATAGACTAAGCTACTTCGTAGGTGAAATATGTACATTTACTCCCATAAAATTATAGTGATTGATCTTTGGCTGTTAGAACCGTCTTTTCAATGGATTCTTGATGAATTGTATTTTTTTATCCACCATAAATACACAAGACACATTTTTAATGTGCAAGAAAGGCAGTACAGCCAAAGAAAGAATCATCGTCATTGAAAAAGTGTAAGGCAAGCTTAAATGCAATGTAGAAATAGGAAGCATGGTTTAAATCAATTGTAAACATAACAAAAATATGGAAGGCAAGAATGAATTGCATTTTGAAAGTTAGGCTGGTATATCTTTGCCTAGGTTAAGCACAGCATACAAAAACTGTAATGAACATTGAATTTTAAATAAGTGTTTGTATATTAATGTACTTAATAAAAATATTTTTCAAAGCACTTTACTTTCCAGCATGCTTGGCACAGAGTTATGGAACTGATGTGAATCTAGTCAGAAACATTTACAAAATATAGGTTTGCGATAAGTTTTCAAGGAATCAGCTGACTGAGCTCTGCTTTCTTCTTTTTATGATGTTTCAAACTTGCACATATATTTGTATTCAAGTAACTAGTCTCCACTAAGGTAATGGGTTTCAGATCCATCAGCAATTTTTTCAAAATTAGAAATTGATTTGGCATAACACTATGCATCCTCAGTTTAAAATCTTATTCAGATGGCCAGAGACAATATACCTTGTTGATCACAATGCACTAAAAAGTGTTCTGAACAAGGTTGCTGAGTTGGAGGTAAAATGAATGATTCCAACTCTGATCTTTCCAAAATTTCTGATTTCGTCACTGACCTTTATATAGTTTCTGACACTGACTCCTTAACAAAACATGATTGAAATTTGGTTGTCAACAATTTTGTAGCAACTAGCAATCAATGGAAATCATGGTACATAGCTAGAATTATCTGCTTCCATAATAGTTTCAAAAGAAATTATCCCATTTCAACAAGAATTCCCAACTTAGGAGTGTGATGTACAAAAAGGATGCAGTTGGACTTCTGGAATCATAGTAGTCGGACAAAAAAATCTGACTCCAACGCCAACTCTGATGCCTGGTGTTCTTAGGAATCTGATTCCAACTCCACCCAAAAACCTCCGACTCCTTGTGACTCCGCAACCCTTGTTCTGAGCAAAGATTTCAAGTCAGTTTAAGTTAGCCCTATTTGAGTGGATGAAAAATGGTTGAGCAGAAACTATCTTATAATCTATCTGAAAGTACTTTTTTGTTTTATGATTTGAATGGAATGGACATCAGGTTTTTTATAACGTGTGTTTGTCAGCACCACTGCTACTATCTATTTGCCAATAATATACCTAGAAATTGTGCTGCATATTGTTGTAGTAGAATTTGCCATCCCCTACATCTTCTCAAAATCAACATAAGAAAATATATACACAAAGGAACTGAAGTTTGTTTACTTCGATTACCAAAACTATTACAATGAAGCAACATCAAAACAATGTATACCCAGATCAAATTATTTTTTCTGTAACAAAAAGGAATACTGAAAATATCAGAGTGGCAAAACAAAACAAACAAAGACTACCGAAAAAAATAAAATTATTTTTATTACGCTAATTTATTCAGCACGGATGAGGGTGGGTAAACAATGTGTTAAAAGTTGAGTGATATACAGATGAGCAAGTGAGTCGCACGCACACAGCTCAAAGCTGGAATATACTGGGGTTTCCTAAACTTGGGTCCATGATGGATCACTGGACGTCCATTAAGATATGACAGAAAATTTTTTAAAAGCTGAGCACATACACTGCACAATCTGTGTATTGTCACAAATAATTACTGCAGTGAATCATAATTAAAATTGTTTCACATGCTTCTGCAATCATTATCTTAGTTGTTATGCCGTCTTAAAATTCACAGTCAAAAAGTTGTGTACATTGATTCTTGCATGCGATTTCTATAACAGTATCCAATAATATGTCTTATCAGTAGTTTGGAATGTTTACGTTATGCTAAAATAATTTATTTTTTATTTTATTTTGTCCTTTCACACTGGTGGAGCACAAAGGTTAGTGCAACATAAGATTGGGTCTGAGAAAAATAGATGCACAAATGGAAGTCCATGGCCTTAAATGTTTAGGAAACCCAGGCTAGCAAAAAGACAATTCACGTGAGTAATATTATTGCTGCACATTGGTTTTTCTTGCTTTCCTCACATCACACTGTTTAATTACCAAGTCAAAGTTCAATTTTTCAAACTCAGTTTTTTATCAATTTTTCTATTGTTTTTAATTAATTTTTCAGCAACTTCTCATTCAGTTCAAAGCATTGCAAGAACGATTAACCTTGTTTGACTAATTGCAAGTTTAAGATAAGTTTTGATCATCTTTACTTTGAGGAAAGAGCTTTCATGTTATCAAATGTTTATCACATCGGTGAAGACAACACAAAGAGCAATGGCTGTGTTTGGTAAAGAATTTCTGAGGTTCATTAAAACTTTGAATGAACTGAAATAATTTCTTTGAATAATGAACAGAAGTAGATTTACCTCACCATACCCTGAAACACCGTAAGCACTAAAAAAACATGGAATTTTTCAAACATGCCTTTAATACATCGTAAGTTTGTTGCACCACTCCATTGGCACTTCATGCAGTAAATAATGTAGGAAATGTGTAACGAGAAATTAAAACATTGTTGGTATAAAGTGCACACATTGTGAATTGGTTATAACACTTTAGGTGGTTCATGAACATCACAGTTATATGACAAGCAAGTTATTAATACATTCTTGCTACTGCAATTGTGAAAGTTGAAAACCACCTCTCTGTTTTGCTATGTCGAGTGTCTCTTTATTACACTTGAAAAATGCTACCCCGAGTAAGTCTCACTTAGTTGAACCACCTCTCCTACTCCTCCCAATATTGCGCAAAAAGTTTTCCTGTTTAAAAAACAATATCTGCAAGTACTAAGAATATGTGACACAAAAACTGCCAACATTTTATCATGGTTATGGATGCAGCATTACCATTACATTAGTTTCAACCTTGATGAAATAATGCTTTGGTAATTTCAACAATAGAAATCAATTGTCATCAAGTATTTTGAAAGAGAAATACATATGTGCCATTTTTCCATGAATGTTTTAGCTTAAAAATGTCATTATTTGAGTTAATTGCTGCATATACTAATGTGGTTTTACATATATACTTTACTAATATGGTTTTAGTCAAAACGGGATAATAACAAAACTTGTTGACCAGGTTGCTTTTAAATCATCCCTTGACTGTTAGTTAGTTTTCTTGTTAAGGCTTGAAGTTAAAGCGTAGTTAAATTTAGAGTCATGATTTAACTTATAGTCAGACAATATTAGATAGAGCTTCTTCTAGGTTAGTATTGAAAAATTTCTGATGAAGTTGGTAATCCTAATGTGGTGTTTGCTACATTTTCTTTAGCACTAGAGTCAAATTCACTGGTTTTCATAAGAGCAATTAATATATAATACTTTATCATTTTAATTGCATGTATCAACCACCACTACTTCTGCCTGACACAGTATAAGAGTATACAAAGACCCATCACTCCCATTTAACAATTGTTTTTGTTTGGCAAATGTGTGTATTGTGCAGAATCAGGAGTGAATATTGGAACCGTTTGCAGAAGATTTGTGAGCTTTTACAGGCTGATATGAGATTATTTGAATTCCAGAAATATTTAAAACTATCTTTGTCAACTTTATGCACCACACTGAATATATTTACATTCTGGTGTTTCACTTCATGTCTGATTGGGCAAAATCCCACTGAATAGCTGTCAAAGTGATGTTCACATCATTGTGTTTACTTGTGGCAATTTTACAAGGAAAAAGACTTGGTGAGTAAAATTTAACTGTTCCATCGTCATCAAAACCCTGTTTCAACAAAATTATTATTGGTTATCGATTTTATGTTTCATGCAGTTTTGTTCAAGATCATAATTTTTCTATTGAAGTGGGTGTTTGAAAATATGTATATTTATGAATTTTTTCAAACACTACAACTGTGTTAAGTATAGAAAAACAAATCATTGACTTATCAGCAATACTGAAAATTATAACTTTTATATTTTTAATTAACAGAACTGATTACAAGAATCAAATTTGCTAAAGGTGTTTGAAAAAAGTTTCAAACTATAAAACTTCTCATCTGTCACATTTTATAGCATGTCTGATTCTGGCTCTGGTAGATTTTATATAGCAGCAGTTTTCAAACTTCATATAGCAGCAGTTTGGGGTTGTGACCTCCTTGTTTGGAGAAATCACAAATAAATACGGGCGAAAATGTGAGTTATGCCTAATAGAAACCAATCTTATAATGTTACTTTGGCTTGATACAAAGCTTTTTGGATAGGAGGTATAAGGCTATAATGGGTTGCAACACAAAAAAAGGTTGAAAACCATTGTTTAACGGCATGCCAGATTATCTATCCACTTTCACCATGACCTAAATTTTTAGAGTCCTATTGGTGATCAAAAATGTTGCTTTTTATATATACTTGGGCTTGGTCATCTCAGTTGATAAATGGTGACATAGATTGTTAAGTTAATAATACTTATTATTTCGTTTTCAGGTGAGCCCATCGTGTCAAATGTCATGTAATGGATATTGAAGAAGGATGTTTTTATGTTTATGTTTTGTATTATCCATGTGCTTTGCTGATAGTGCACTTGCAGCAATTTGGCGACAGTGCTTAAACATTCAGATCAAGTGTATTTTCATTTATATCTGTGCCACCATTGTTTGATTTCGTGAGTGTTGTGGTCATGTTGTGTTCACGTTTGGCTAAAAGCAACATCGCTGTGGTATTTTTTGTTCTTGCATGCTTGTACTTTTACATCATGTATTTGTGTTTTTCTACAATATCTCATTTTACTGAAATCAGCAATCATGCTGCGCGTTACAGTCAGTTGCCTCAATTTTTCGTGCAATATAAATCGCCTGTTCACATTAGAAATCATTCTAAAGGTTTTATTGCGTTTCACTGCCCTGTTGTGTTAAGTGTCTTGCGCATATTGTCTCATGAAAACTCAAGTGTTATACAGCAAAAGCTTTCGTTATTTTTTAAACTGCCAGTTTCTGTTTTCATTGTCAATTGCAGTGTTGATACAGACTGGTTACCGAAGAAACTGTGCAAACCGTTAATGAACAGAAAAGCTGCTTATATGAAAAAATTTTCATGGAAGCAAGTTATTAAGAAAGACGTCGTGGACGTTACTGGCGTCGAACTGACTTATAGAAATCGTACTGAAAACCTTGGCAGCGAAATGACAGTTATGTGGCCAATGGCAAGCATTCTACATTGCAAAGATTTGGATCACAAGAGCCTAATTCATGTTTTTTCGACGTATGTCATTACTATCAGAAATGAAGACTTGAACAAACCTCTTGGTGGAACGGTGACGTCATGGAAATTCGCTGTGGCAACTTTGTCATCTAAAAGTGGACGTGGCCAATTTGCAGATGATATAATGGACATATTACTTCAGAGTTTTGATCTCAATGCCTGGAAACAACGTAGAAGACGTTCCATCTTATTTCCTAAAACCCCAGGTGTTTTTCAAGATGTGGCAACTGCTCCACTTGATCTTGTCTCGCCTACACCAAGAACCATTTTGGCACCAAGAACTTTAACACTGCAGCAAGAATCAACTTCGCTTCTTACGCAAAATGCAATTGCACCTTCAGCTCTGCCCAAAGTGAGACACAGTGATGAAACTGCGACATCCATAGGTACCGATATAGTGTTATGAATAATACTGTGACTGTTGTTTCCAATTTGGGAAAAAATTTTAAACTCTGGATTCGGGTAGCTGATAAAAAAAACAAAAAAAACGTGTTTTTTCGGGTTTTGAAATAAATGTGATGTTGCGCGATAAAAACTCAATATTATTTTGAAAGTACTACTGTTGATGAATGCGCTATTTATTTGTGAACTATTAATTGAGCAATTTTTTACTGATGTTTATAATACTGACGCATGAAAATCAAAGCACACTCTCATCATTCAGTCTGTATCTGAGTTTTGTGACAAATAGTCCCATGGCTGAAAAAGCCCTCTCTGGTTCCACTCATGTGGGCTTGATTGTAATCAAGGCATGGTAGTTTTTCAAGATTATCGGGCCTCTTATTTTGTAGCCTCAAAAAACTCATTTCCTTTTTCACAATTGGTGATAGGATTTTTTCTGTGTCGGAATAGATTTGTGGTCTTCGCTCTTATGGATAACATGGATTGTGTGCTTTGACTTCAAATGGCTTATCAAACTTTTGGTGCTTGAACCACTTGCTTTTGTATAACGGAGTATAAATTGCGCTTTGGTGTTTGTTGAGCCGTATAAGAACTGAAGAACTGTTGTATTAGAACTGACTCCAAATTTCTGATTTTCTTTGATTAGGCTTGCTAACGTCTTGAAACTGAATGTGCATGATTACAGATCTAGTTAAATTCGTTTCTAAAGAAAAGCCACTTATTTTATATAAAGTTATTCCAAACTGAAAAGGAACGAATAGCTTCTGCAAAGAATTACAGCTTGTAAATGAACTAACACATAGCAGCTTGAACTACTGAAGAACTAGCTCACGTCGTAGTTCTTTATTTAGGTTAACGAAGACTAAAGTACTGAAAAGAGCCGTTACTTTGACGTAAGCATTGTGTTTATCAAACAAAGAGCTACATGCTGTAATGACCACACGCTTAGACAGCTTTTATGTGCAAAATGAAGTCACAATCCATCTAAGTGGGTCAACTGAACGAATATATAAACGGAACAATAACGAACGTCCGGTGGTCAGTGAGCAAAGCCCGCATACTTGCGCCTCATGATAAAAGTTGAAAGTTTAAACGTACTATATTGGCCGTTACACGCGCCAAGGGCGTACGCAAGGGGGGGTTGGAGTTACCCCCCTCCCTTGAGCTTGATATTTTGCAAAAACGTCATTACCTGCGCGAAGGAGATCAATTATTTTCGCATACTTAATGCTTGTTAATTTCTCGACTTGATGCAAATACCTCGAAATAAATTTGCATGCAAATTTCAAGGAACATTGTAAGGGAATCTGGAAAAGCCCAGGTTGGAAACACTGTCTGTGACCAAGGCATCTTTTTGTGATTTGAGACTGGCATTTTTACGTATGCAACTGCTAAGTTAATTTGCTTGTTTTGCAGATTTTCTGTCATTTTCTGCATCAACAGTGAAACATTCAAGTTATATCTCAGAAGATTTTCTGGAACCTAGTTTGAAAACTACGAGTACAAGTTTATTTAAAGCGTCAGGTAGTGGATCTGGAAGCGGAAACTTTTTTGTGTCCCCCGATCATTCATCCTCAACAAATGCATCGGATTTGTCGGAACAACCATCGTCATTTGTTCATAACACACCCAATGCATTATCAACATCTAGATATCGAGAAAAGCCTTTACGTAGTTTCTCACCCAAAGAAAATAACTTTTTGTCATCACCAATATTCACAAGATTAACTAACTCATTCCATGTCTTGCCTGTCACTAATCCTCATGCAGTGTCATCGACCTTTGTCTCGCATGTACTTCATGAATCCATGAAGTCTTTGACGCAGAATGCATCGTCGTGGCCATCTTCTACGTCTGCATTTACAGCATCTCATGGAATATCTGGAGAAACTGTACATACCAACAGTGAAACCGCCATCGATCTGTCTTATAAGCCACGTGCGCCAAGTTCATTAAGAAGGTTAGGCCCATCCAAAATGTCCACGCAAACAGATGAACCCGCTATTTTTCCAGAAAAGCCTGAAACAACTCGTTTCTACCCGTACACCTCGCAGATGCGCTTTAAGTCTGGTCAGGGCGCAGGCAAGTTTTTTTTATGCTCAAGTTAGTTCAGCATACTCGACTGTACTATTTGTATATTTACTTTGCAGGATTTTCCACCACTCCACACATGACTGAGCCAAAACCTTGGGAGACCAAAAAAACGAATGGTAAGAAAGAAAGTATTGCAAACACGTCAAGTTAATATGCTGAAAATGTTGTTTTTATCTGATAATTTTTGCCTTTTAGAACCTCTTATTGTAAGTAAAGTGGCAACGCAAGGTAAGCTTTTCTCTGTTGATCTTCCGACCAACTGGCGTGAAATCCTGCATTTTGAACAAGCAGTATTGGTGACAAGACCACATTTGCTTCGTTGCATGGACTACAACAGAACTTCACAAAGATTGATCGGCGTTTGTTTGGATGCTTCCTCAGAAGCGGTAATAATCAACGTAACTCTGAACGTCACAAAAGTCACTCCTAGACCTTCGTTCGTACGTGTCTTGGTTTCGATAAAGCACAACGCTTTTCTGAGGAAACCCGAATATATTGTCGTCACGAATATGTCAATACACAGCAAGTCACTGCAGGAAGCCGCTTGCTTTGGTTCATCTTCACACGTCGCACCAACCGCTCTCTTCATCCGGAAACTGACCAACTTTCTGCCGCACTTGTCACCCGACGATGTAACCGTTGTTCTCAGCAACACCACGTGCCGCGTCAACAACACAGATGCTTCGCAGGCTGCTACCCTTAGCTTGTCGTGGTTCATCGACAAAATCGGTTACGATTTATTTACCAAGCATTACTACCCTTTGCTGGTGATGCCTGGAAACAAGCAGTGCAGCAAAGAGTTCTTTTTCGCTCTTTTGCCCGAATTCATCATGCAAGCACTGGTCGTGAAACGAGCAAGCGATCTAGACATGAAGGAAATTCCCGATAAAGTAAATAAGGGAACAGTGCTTCCTGTTGCTCTTCCTGTGTGCATTGTTGCTTCTTTTGTTTTATGTTTGTGCGTTTTTCTGCTGATGAAGCGTCGTAAAGTCAAAAAACCATTACCGGGGAAAAGCATTTGGCAAGACTGGATGTTGTATAGCTCCAGGTTGGTGGCTTTGTTGCTTTGCTCGGATTGAGTTTGGTGTATAAAAAGTGTGATCAGATACTTTGAGAACCAAAACGAACGTAAAATTATGAGCACGGCGTTTTCCTTGTTAAACGAGAATGAAATACACACTACTTTTTCAACACGAGTACAGTGTGTTTTGAGTTTCTCTTTTATTCAAGTCCTACATTCTTTATGTCAAAAATGCTGGTTGTTTCGTGGTAAAGCGGAAGAAAAGTATTTTTATTTAAGCCATGTTTTTATTGATAAAAGTGCTCCTATCATTTTTTTGGAGAAGACAACAGGCAATTTCTTTTTCTGTATTCCATTGAGTGACAATGCGTTTCATGTGGACATAGATGAATTTCTTATTTTTTGTGAAGGAGTTGCAGCATATTTTGTAGCTACTGCCGTTCGGCGTTTTTTTCAGACCGCATCACTTTTACAGCGCATGCGCAAGTGAGAAGAGTCACGCGCTCGACTCCAGTGTGTGCAACTGCACACATTTGTTTTTTTGTTTTAGGAAACCTGCTTTTCTTGCGGAGGAATTAGAACTAGACCGTTTCCCTCCCTCTAAGCCCAGAATACTTCCGAAGGAAGAGAGACCCAAACAAAATAATCCGGCTGCAAGAAGAAAAAGCATTATCCAAGGAAATGTTTCGTTGGTTGCTGAAGACCGCGTGCATGACAACCACGACTTTTCTTCGACCGATATCCTACCCAACCAGTTTAGCACCATTGAGACTGGAACATACTCTTTTGTCAGCGGTCGCTTTGTGGCCGAAGACGAGAAAAGCAGCACTTGCAGCGATACGAGCGCGTCGTCGTTTTTCTACGACGAAGCTTAGGCACACCTCAGGAGTGAATAAACTTTCTTGAGAGGCAGCGCACATCGTTAAGTAATTGCAAGATCAATATTTCATGACAAGCCATTTGGTATCTACATTTACAATCCAACCGCCTACGAGTAGCTCCGTTTCGCTTGTGCTATCCACCAACTGGGCTTTCTGTCGAATTTTTATTTGATTAGTCGGGGCTTTCGGTAAGGAAGAAGCTCTGATACTTTTACTGCCTATAACAGTGGTTCTTAACCTGGGGTAATTTTACCCCTGGGGATAAATCTTAACTTCCAAGGAGATAAATTTACTGAACCATAAATTGCAGCCAATGTAAATTTTTTATAAATCATTCTCAACTATAAGAGTTTGTTAATTTCGTCTTTTAAATATATGAGCGCCACTGAGTGTATTGGGTTTAAATTTGGTAATCTTATTCGATAAAAGGGTAAGATATGTAAAAAAAAAGGATAAGAACTATTGGCCGATAACGTTTGTATTCATTGTAGTTACAAGTGTGTTCACTGTTCAGAGCTGCCTTTGCTGGTGTTCAGATGTAGCTGTTACGCTTTTGCCGTCGTTCTGCAATCTTTTTATTGTGTACATGTCGACGTCGTAGATAGAGGTGGAGGAAGGAATGTTGTAGTGGGAGTGTGTGTCCGCTCGAGGCTTATAGCCTGCTACCTGGATCATGGTTGTTTGATTGTGTGACATTCAGGCCTGTACCAGCTTGGGACACCAGGGGGGGCGAAGAGTGTTCTGAGAGGGGCCGAAAGTTCTAAACTACGTCCAATAGTTTTAAACTATGTCCAACACATTTTTTCCAGAGGGAATGAAAATTTTGCGCCCCCCGCCTAGTTACGGGCCTGGTGACATTTGACACTATCGGTAATCATTCAACCATAATTGGAATGCTCTTTGCCCAATTTGTAACAAGATTTAAATGCGCCCACACTCAGCGCGATTTTATCGCAGATATTTTCATATTTTGTCAGTACCACCAGCTCCAAAAGACAAGTGGTTCTCTGTGAATCAAACCTGCGTTGATAAAATATTTCAATTTGTGAAAACACGATTGGTACCAACTTTCAAATAATGGTGGTATAAACCAAAACAACTTCGTATCCTTGAAACCTGGACGCCCACCTCTTGTGCGACTAATATGTATTTGGAAGTACTTAACATTTTAAATTTTATTGCGCACGCGACCATCCTCAGCTTTCCTACTGGAAACATACAGTTGATCAATTTGTCACAGAGATGTCTTGTATCACAACATCAGTGCAAGACCGAGGGACACGTGTACGGTATAACCACACGACAAGGTTGAGATGAAAACCACCTTGTCTTGTCGACAAGCTCAGGCACTCAGCAAAATCGTGAAGAGAATGTACTTTATAAAGAAAAAATAAAAATGCAGTAAAACAGTGGGAGGTCCCTAGTATCACTTACCCCCATGCAGGCCCGGAACCAGGGGGGCGAAGCCCCCCCTAGAAAAATTTTCGTCCCCCCAGGAAAAATGTGTTGGACATAGTTTAAAACTATTGAACATAGTTCAAAACATTTGGGCTACTCTCAGAAAGCTCTTTGCCCCTCCTGATGTCCCAAGTTGGTTACGGGCCTGCCCCTTGATAAATAGGGATTCCAGACACCAAACCTTCATGCTTCGCTGCCCATCTTCATACATAGTACAGCACTGGATGTATTATTATGCCCGGTATTTTTCCGCAAGAAACCTTCGTCTGCACCTCACTCGCAAAACTTATGAAAACTAAGCCCACGTTGGACCACACCCTTGCGCCGAGTTTATATATAACTAACGCCTATACCCAGCTGACACTTCATGAAATATGAGTCAACTGCAACTCTGAAAATTTCAGCATGTCGTAAATAGTACCCCTGATGATTAAGCCCTTTAAATTGCGTGGAAATAAGCAATAGATTGCTGTTGTTACTTTAAATATAGTATCATGCTTGCGGAAGTAGACGGTTTATTTAGCATTGCGCTTAATATTGGTGTTAGTGCATAAATTATTCGCTGTTTATACTTTTTAACTGGTAAAAGAAGTATTTGTTGAAATTGTCGAGTCAAACCTCTGCATTATAGTACTTTTCGAAAGCTGAGTAGCAAGGCTGAAGCTGGAAGTTTTGTTATTGCTACTGGAAAGCTAGTGCAGGAAGATCTAATTAGGCCTAATAGCATTATAATCACTGTCAGCTTCATTGCTAAAGTTGCGCTCCAAATTAATAAGTCCAATGGATTAGCTTTTACATCATTAACGCTTGAACATAGTACCTTTCGACACCTAGCTTTTCCGGCTGCACAGTGAACCCATTAGGTTAGACTCTAAGAGCTCAGCCTCTTGGCCAGTGGCGTAGCGAGGCTAAGTGCCGCCCGGGGTCGACCATAGAAATGCCGCCCTTTCCACACGTCAACCTTACTTTCAAGAATTTAAAATGAAAGATCATGTTTCGTGCCTATAAGGGATGATCAAACACAAACTGCATTGGGTCTTGTTTTTGTTGTCGATTTATGATTCCTGTTAGTAGCCACCTCTCTCGTCATTACTCTTCCTATTTTTTCTGCTTGTTATATACATACATGTACCCGGCATATTTCATCAAATTTTTGCTTTTTAGCTTCCGGTAAGCCGCACCACTCGGCTTTAATCGTTTACTCCAGGGTTTCACAACCTGTGAGCCATGGATAAATGTTTGACTGTTCACGGCCAGGTAACATTGAAATTGAGTATGTTTTGCAAGTCGAACCCTTTAATGTAAACGTTGTTAGCTCATGAGCTGCAAATGACACAATACGCTCTCTTTTGTCATGATGCGTTAGAGATTACTGCAACACAGAAATTTCAACGTAGCCGACCACGTTGTGCACAACATGCAGTTGCTGAAGACATTTTAAGGCAGACAGGCGGCTCTTGTTGACTTAAAAATGAAATCTGGAAGCAGGAATAGTGTGGAATATGACATGATTATGTGCATCACCATGTACTGAGCCTCGAATATCTATACTTTCTAACAGGGCAGCAACCAGCTGATGATATTTTCGCGGTGGCAAAATGATTGTAAGTTTATGTTGTACCTCACAACTAAATATGTTTTTGAAAATTTCAAAGGGGGAAATTGCCGGGCTATCCCTTTCGTTGCGGCTCTGCTTTATGACAACAAACAGGCCCGGCCTTCGCATTGATTGTGGGGAATGTTGTGTTTTTAAAAGCTGTTATATTTCTCCACCGTGCATGTGCAACAGTTATAGCAATGGGAGAAGTTGTACAGTCGTTGTCCGCGGCATAGGTGTAGGAGTAGGCAAATGTTCGGGGGTGCGAAGGATTTTTGCCTGAATCTCCCCGAATTTGACCGAAACGTTTTGTGCGTCTTTTGCCCACAAATTTTCTCCTAAAAAGAGTATGAAAACCTGTTTGTGGGGTGGCCTCCAAAAAAGGTCTCAATTGCGTTTTTCTGCAAACGTTGGCAGCCATTTTTTGAAATAAAACAACGTTAGGCGCCATTTGTGCCCGGATTTTACCCAGATTTTCAGAGGTTTTGCCAAAATTTTCAGGGATTTTGTCCAAATTTTCAACAAATCAAAACTTTTGGATGTGTGCTTGCACCTCCTGCATCCCTTTCTCCTACACCACTGGTCCGTGGTCCCTGTGTTGGTTTATTAACTAGGCCACATGCTTGAAAAAGTTGAGAATCCCTGGTTTTCTCATTCCAGGGATCAAACAAGCATGTTAAGAGTAGTGATGGCAGCATACCTACTTTACAGATGTCAACATTTATGCATGCTAATATTCCGTGCAGTAGCCTTACCCGTATTTAACTAAAAAATGTGTATATGTTGTGTATAGTAGGCTATAGCCTAATATTAAATTTGATACTATTATATCAATGATGTAAAAACCGTGTTTCTATTTGAATATGAGCTAATGATGCCTAGCAGAACCGTCGCCAGAAAGTTTTCAGTAGGGGGGCTTTGCGTTTCTGCGGGGGCTGGGGGCTTGACCTTCTAAAAATTGGCAAAAACTCAACTGATTTATAGTGTTTCGTGTTTCAATTTGGGGGAGCATGGAGCTTTGTTTGGGGAGCTAACCCCCGTGGCGACGGGATTGATGCCTAGGCCCTACTTCGTAGGCGAAATATATACTCTGTAAGATCTTAGTGTCTGATTCTTTGCTGGGAAAGGATTTCGTTCGATAGACAATGATGTAAAAATGTTTGATTGCTCATTTCTCGTTTCAGTAGTAGTAGTTTATTTCTCTTAGAATATACAAAAGGCTTCAATCCTTAACTCTGTAAGCACTTACACTGGGCCCTCTTAAGATGCGGAACCCATTTTGATAAAATTGGTCACATAGGCTTGAAACCGGCTCTGGTTGAGAACCGCTGGCTTGTTACAGCCATCATCATGACCTGCAAACGTACACAATCTATAGCTGTTGGGTTAGGCTTCTTCCAATTACGCTTGCATAGTGTCATTCCTTGCCTTCTTTCGTTACCAATAGACGTCTATCTGGGAAACTGTAGACCTACTAATATCATCAAACCCTTCCAGGTAGGACATCCAGTAACAAGGGGGACGCAAATACCTGGGTGCCGAATCACTGCAGTGGGCGCCAAATCATGGGCGTCCACAGGGTGGGGCACAACGGGCATTTGCGCCCCCCTGGATTTTGGGACTAAGAACCAAAATTTTCTAGAAGACGTCAGGTCAGATGCTTAATTCCGATTAATTGATTTAATTCTTAGATTAGCAGTTTATTTGCCGGTATGACACTCAATGACTCACACTACACAAGAGCCAGGTTCACTGTACTGGTGTCATGCAGTGATGAGCTTGCAGTTCACTCGTGTCCGCTCTTTTCCTGCATAGGAAGGTTGTTGCGAAACTGGCAAGCGGGTTGTTTTTTCGTTGATCTTTATTGCGTAACAATAACATGGCAACAAATCTTCAAAGGTTCAGTTCAAGTTACGATAGTAGGCGTCAGGGTTGCCAATTTGGCTTTTTTGAAGCCAGATTTTGAAATTCTGGCTTTTTTTGAACACCTTTGGGTTTTTCTGGATATAAAAAAGCCAGACAAAATCTGGCGTTTTTCAGTAGGAAAGGCTTGGTTCTGGAAAATCATTGTCTGAGCTGCATATTCAGTACAAATACCTTCTGAAAAGAGTTTGTAACCATGCAGGGTGCACAAAATAATGAAAAGAATTTACTGTTGACCTAAAAATTATCGATGTTATTGACAAGAAACAAATGTACGACAGTAAAATTACGGGGAAAGAAAATGCTTCTAAAGAGTGGAATTGTATTATATTGAATATATCTGACAAGTTTTAATGTCTGTTTTGCGTTTGGTTATGCATATTTTATGTGTTCATGCCTTAAAACTGCTATCTGGCTTTTTTGGGACAAGGTCTGGCTTTTTGTAGTGAAGAAAGGTTGGCAAACCTGGTAGGAGTTTCGCCGCATGTGACTTTTGAACGCAGACATCTTGGCAAGTTATGCAACGAGACGGCACGGTCACTGCTGATAGCGGAAACGCACGTAATTTTATACTGTGTGATAAACAGCATGGGCGAATCTGCAGCAATGCTTCAACAAGTTTGAAAAATCCATTGTTAGTGTGAGACTGTGATTGCGAACACTGTTCCTGAACAGAGGAATAGCTTAATCAAACTACTCTTATGCAGGCTTCTTTTCACCGGTTCCAGCGTAAATATAGATGTTTGACCCAAGGGGGAAACTTAGCCTATTTGCCACTGTAGGTAAACCGCTATATAGCCAACACTCAGGAAAAACTTGAGAAATGATGGTGAATCCGGATGCGGATGGCCATACTCAGAGGCGTAACGAGGGGGAGCAAGGGGTGTACATTGAGCTGAATCATTCCCCCGGCGCCGAATCACTGAGGGGGCGCTGAAAATCCCCACAATGTCGCAAATACTTTTCTTGAATAACACATTTGTTTCCGAAAGACCACAGGTCCGAACGTGGGGACGCCAGACTTGTTTCTTGCCCCGGGTGCCATCTAACCTCGTTACGCCCCTGGCTATGCTAACCCTATACAACACCGGGAAATACTCAAAAAGCAATGATCTACTGAAAACCAAAAGCATACTAAAACTGAATATAAGCTAAGTGGGGTCCCAGTCTTTCCATTTAGCTTGCCAGGTTGAGGGCACGATTCGCCCTCTGGCTCCGGTTAGTTACACCTAGGGTTGCGAAATGGCGGGTATTTCACCGGCCTGGCCGGTATTTACTGCTAATTTAGCAGAGGCCGGGAAAAGGCCAGTATTTTGATAATCAGTGCCCGAAGCCGGTATTTTGAAAATAAATAATTTGCCGTAACTTTGAAAAGAACAAACGCCAAGTTTCTCAAATTATAATGACTCTAGTAGTGAATCTTCAGGGAAGTTTATTTGCTGCAGTTGACGCAATCCTTGGTGCGATTGTCACGTCACACACACACCGAAATGTAATAAGCCAGTCAAAATACGGGCAAATTGATTGTGGCTTAGCAATACTGATTGTCTCTCTGTTTTACCTGTGCCGCTTACGAATTACGACACAGCTTAGATCTGGCGCTGTTGACAAAATGGCCGGTATGTAGCAGAGCTAAAAGATCCTCTACTACATCTAAAAGAACTTAAAATTACAAAACAGAACTTAAACGACAACTTAAAGGCTGCTGGAAAGTTGCTGGAAGGCTGAAAACACAACAGCCTCAAACAAAAAGATCCGAAGTCAACGAAGCGTAAAAAAACGTCATGAATACGTCAAGCCAGTAGAAGCAACCGGATTGGAAGTTTACAGATAAATATGGTGGTGTTTCCTAGCGACACAGGAAATGTCAATACCTTTAGGTACTTTTTAGGGATTTTCCAAACAAAACGAGTATATAAGAGCCTGATTTTTCATTCCAAATTCAGAGTTTTCTAGCATCACTCTCTGACAGTTCTCTCTCCTTCGATTGTACTGCCCATTATGGTCAGACAGCAGAAGTAAAACGAAGCTCTGCCTTGCAACCAATTATGCTCGACGGTTGGTTGTGAGTGCTGAAGTCATCCACTGGGGGGTCCCCAGTCAATGTTTCAGCTTGAGTCTTCAACCTAAAAATGAAGGTAGATTCATTTTTAGTTAAACAGAAGTGGCGTGTCCCCATAGATCTCTGCCACTCTGTTCTATAAAAAGGCGTGTCCAGGTTAAACTATGACACTCTGTTTCACATAAAAAGGCTTGTCCAAATGAAATTTTGTCACTCTGTTTCATAAAAGGACCTGTATGAAATAACCCCTGTTAGAACGTTTTCTTTAAGAAGTCAATTCTGTAAAAAAAAAACTTTGTTAAAAACAAAAAGTCTAAATGAAAAAGATAACTAAAATTATTCAATTAACTTGTAAACTATCCCTACAAAAGATTAGATGTAAATTCAAACTATAAAGTTAAATGCTTAGGCCAAATAACCACTTAGCAGTGAACAAATACTAAAACAGGAAATAGCTAACGCAGCAGCTCTATTGAGTAATCACATCCTGTCTTAACGCAGTAGCTTAAGACAGGAAAGAAGGGAGAACACTAGTCAAGCAAAATCATAAAAGCCCTATACACCCTAATAATTAGCTCAGTCAACGAAAAGCACTAGAGAAGTAACATCTTCTGATAGCTTGACGATTGAATTGTGCTGTTGATTGCAAGACGTACGCTTGTGCATCTGTTGGATTGTTTCGAGAGAGAGAAGTTGTCCTATTGCTACAAATCAATGTACTTGGTAAGTGTGTTTGCTCGTCTATCATGATGTCTTTAAACAATAAAAATATATATTTGAATATCATATATTTGATTGACTTTGTAAGAGAAGTAGTCAGAAGTTTTAGGGAGACCAAACAGACTGAGATCTGCGAATGTCCCCCTTGGTGTAACTGCTAAAGCTAACCCATGTATTTAGCCATAGTTAGACCAAAAGCACACATTCTTAAAGTCTACTATAAACCCATAGAATTTCGTGTGTACAGGTATTTTCACAAAACGCATCTGGCAACGCTATAGTTACACCAGAAGTCGGCGAACGTTTTCGCACTGCGGACCGGTTTCAGCCTTTTGCGGACGGGCCCTCAATAAAATAATGAATGTTTGGCACATGAAAATTTATTACAACTCGTGGCACTGAATCAGATAGCGATCTGGGTTTGCTTTGCCGCAATAAGATACTCCGACCTGTAGGGATTATAGTAGTCAATGGCACCCGCAGTGTGTTCTTATGTCTGTCGTTCCAGTCAGTTTTGGACCAATTTGACCTTGGTTTCGCACGGCCCGGTAACAATTTCTTCATGGACTGACACCGGGCCGCGCCCCGGTGTTTGCCGACCCCTGAGTTATACCACTGCTTTTCACACAATAAAAAGTAAGTGGCTTGTTGTAATACGTCCGTGCAGGCCTGTGGGAATACGTCGTTAAGGTTTCATTTCTGACTTCTAAGTAAGTACTGAGTGCAAAGCTACATTTGCTGCGACGATTTTTCATAATTCATTGCTCAATTTTNCAAAGCTGGTGTGGTATTCTAACCTTAGTAAATTCTNCAATAGTCGTGTCAACATGCCGGTCCACTTGTCTGATAAATGTATGATGAGCGTAGACCCGTGAAAAAATCAGCAAAGACAAGTAAGGTTTTATTGAAAGGGTGATTATGACGAGACCTAGACGTTTGCAGCAGTCCCATCGCCACGGGGGGGCTTTAGTGGGCTTAGCACCCCAAACAAAACTCCAAGCCCCCCAAATTGCAACGTGAAACACTAAAAATAAATGGAATTTTGCTTAATTTTATAATGTCAAGCCCTCCCGCACAAACGCAAAGCCTCCCCCCGCAGAACTGCAAAGCCACCCTATTGAAAACTTTCTGGCGACGGTTCTGGTTTGCAGTCCTTTTTTCTGTGTGACGCTGTAAATCTTGCTAGGTAAAATAATGTCTTGTGGTTTATAAAGACCATGGCAATATTTCTGCGGAAAGAAGCATGCTGCTTTGAAAATATGCAGATAACCTATTGTGAAAATTAACGTAATATACTTAGCTATTGCTGCCAACGAAGGGCATTTTAGTGACTACTGTAGTAACATGGGGCTTTTTCTTTGTGGTATAGGCGTGTAGAAAACGTTAATCGTTTCATGAAAGTACATTTGCATTCTATCTTCAGCAACGTGACAAGGATTAGCAAAATGTTGATGCTGCCCCCCACCCTGGAAAAATTTATGCGGACCCCATGTGCCAAATGACTGCGGGAGGCGCCGAAAAGTCCCAACAATGTCGCAAGTACTTTTTTCAATACCGTATATTTGCTTCCGAAATATCTCAGGTTCGAACATGGGGAAATGATGGTGAATCCGGATTTGGTTGTATTCTAGGCTGGAATATGAAGCTTTAGAGGCCTAGTTCGACTTCCTAGCGTTTCTGGTTCCCAAGTAGGGGCAAAAGACCCCAAATCGTTGAGGACATGGATGAGTAATTTCAGGGGATCTCCCTAATTAAAATCCAAAAGTTTGGCCATAACTTTTGAACTAGAAATGCTAGAAAGTCCATCAAATCCTCGAAAGACTCGTATTGAAGCCTAGAATCCAAAAAAACTTGCTTCTTGTCCCCGGCGCCATCTAACCTCGTGACGCCCCTGAGGACATCTGCCTTTCAGTGATTGCAACGTCTTAAATTCGATTGAAATCGCTTTGAACGACTAATTCACTACAGCCATTGCCAAGTTGTGCAAATGTGTTGATAAAAGCCTTGACCACGATCATACCCAAACATATCGTTTGCTCTTGCGTTAGGTTTTCAGACTAAGCTTCATCCCTCGAAGTTCATCGAAATGAGTGCAAAACCTTTTGTAAGCTTTTCTTGTTGCAATGAATTTTCTATGACTGCGGATGTTAAGTATACCGTTTAACAAAGAGTCAAGCTCTCTACGTAACGTACGTTGTCTATCGGTTGGTTCTGATTCACTCTACTTGCAGTTCAAGCCTACAATCTGAGCTCTAAATTACCCACGTAAACACAACGACACTATAACTCGCTTCAAGAACGTGATCTTCCTACACTATTGGTATTCCGCTATGCAGAAAAACAGCAGTTCTATTAAAACTGAGCAACGTTACCTTTGCAGAGTTCTTCACTTCAACCGCCAAAATTTAATGTTGATAAGGCCACCTAATGACTAGGCTACAGCTTGTGGCACTTATTAAAAATCATCCACTGAACATTTGAATTAGCGCGAGACCCGCCACGAAATGTTCGTCGCCATGCCTAGCCTAGGTGGCAGGTGATGCAAAAATCTGTGCCGTTGGGGTGTTGCTATGGATCGAACGATTAAGCTGGCCTTGACTACTTGCCGTGATTTCACGCAGTTGTTAGATTTTGAGTGTCCGGGCAATATAAATTTCGAACTATCAGACCAGTAGTGTTTGTTAATCTGCAGTCGAATGTCATCTCTGTCCTTTGTTCAAGAGTTTTAACTGGGGAGGGGAAATGGTTTTGGCTGACGTAGAGGAAAGTGTAGAGACTAGGCGCCAACTGCCTCGATCGTAAGTATGTTAAAAAAGCCCTGATTTCAAATCAAACACTGGAATATTTAGCACACTGGATTTGACCCAGAATTTTGAGTAAATAATTAACCAATTTGCTCATTCCACAGCCACAGTTTCTAGTTTTTAGCTAGACTACCAGTCGAGGGCTTTCAAAAACAAAAGCTGAAGTAAGTTAGAACTTTTAATTTTTTTTTTTTAATAGTGAAGAGTTGGAACTTTTCAACTATTCCCTAAAACTAATTTTTTATCAAAAAATTTCCACCTCCCTGAAGGCGCCGCCCAGGGCCCCCTTGCTACGCCACTGACCAGGTACAAAGCTCTATCTGCTGTGGCGTGTTTTTGTAATTCATCTGCTCAATTTTTTAGAGCCTGCGTGATGTTCTAAATTAAATTATCGTAATATACCTGGATACATGGGCGTCGGAAAGAGGCAGGGTGTATGTCGGAAAAAGGCAGGGGGTGGATTTTGATATTTTATATTTTCCTAGGTTGTTCTCTGAGTTTCGAGTGGGTAGAATAAAATTTCACCATGGTTAGCCCCAGTGCCGTAGCGGCGAAATTCTGGGCCCCCTTAAAATGCTTGCAGAGGCTCCGCTAATGGTGGTTTCTAAAAACAGTTTCAACGTTATGACACATTTCGAGGCCAAATGGCCTTCACAACAAACTAACCTAATTTTTATTTGTTATTTTTTCCCTATTTCATAGTTCCATTTGCAGACAAAATATCAGCAGAACTGCCGCCAGAAAGTCTTCAATTGGGGGCTTCATGTTTGGGCAGGCGGGTAGGCATTCAGAAAATTTATATTTAATTCACAACACAGGATTTGCAATTTGTGCGAATTAATTATAAAATTATCAAATATTTTCCTGCAAATTACCATACGAGGCTCGTAGTTTGCAACAAAAGTTTTTTGAAAGATCTTAACAAAAGGAGTTGGGTTCTAATCAATGTCGTTTAAAACCCTTTACATTTTTTGGTTATAACTCGCCAGCCGCTATAGCTAGAGAGTTGTTCAAACCGTCTACGGATCCGACAAGTCTTCTTGGTTCTATTAAAAAAAACTGTTTTGATTTGGGTGAGGGGTTCGCCTGGGAGAGGCTCGCAAAGTGGGGGTGTTTTTATTTTTTTGACCAACTTTGACGGACCCTGGACGCCAATCCAATGGGCCAAAATTTTGGATCAAACTTTTTTGGAAACTAGATGATCTCCCACGTGGATAGAGCCCTTGCTTGACCTTCTAGCATGTCTGGAACCAAAGTTATGGCTCAAAAAAACCATTTAAAATTAGAAAATGCATGAGTCTCCCACTGGCGTCCACTGTAGCTCGCGATAACCCGCGAGAACTTCCCGCTAGAAGATGCTAGCAAGCTATACGAGCCCTCGAAAGACTCACGAAGTCTTCTCGTTTGCACTGAAAAAAAAACATTTTAGATTTGGGTTCGGGGTTTTCGGTGGGTGGGGTTAGAAAAAGGGTAGTTTTGGCTTTTTTTTGGTTGTTTCA
>JGI24158J21664_10001824_pt1 | contig 24787 bp, 12 predicted proteins | sample Ectturendosymbi3_FD_21664 | JGI IMG/M metagenome (IMG submission 21664) | reverse complement strand
GGGGGGCCCGGGGCAATTTTTATTGGAGGGCCCCTATGACGTAATTCATAATGTCATCGTTTGTAAAAGTTATGTTTTCTCTGAGTCGTAAGGTACCCGTTTGTTTTTTCCGGTAGTCGAGATTGTATTCACTCAAATGCATATACAGTTAGCTGCGAGAAGAGAATTTATGATATAAATACTAGAGTGTATTTTTACTTTAAAAAAATTCTCCCCAGGCTACAGAGTGACCCAGCACGAAACAACATTCACCCGAACAATAAGCAGAAACCAGAGATTACAAACAAAAACACCGGGAAAAGAACATGTCAATATGGCCAGCCAGTGTGAGTGTGAAAATGTTTCCAAGCTAGTGTCTTGGTTTTCAACTTCATTTTCAGGTGCTCTGGTTAACGCCATTGATTTAACGTTGCTGCTTGAAAGTTTTGCTGAAAAAAGTGATTCAGTCGCGGCGTTTTAGCTTACACAGCCAGATCCTTGCGCTCTTTCTTCTTAGAAGCTTTGTGCTTTTCATAGCTCCAAGTAGCATTACATATTTCGGCATCGCTCAAGCTAAACACTGCAATCTCGTTTCGTTTTCTGCTCTTTCGTTCTACAAATCGACTGATTAAAACCTTTTTTGACGAACCACGCAATAACATCTAGTGTAAATGGCAGGAATAGCTTCATATGTTTGTGATGTAACACAACGATAGTAGCCATTGGAAGAAAAATGGTTTCTACCATTCGTTACCCTTTATGACGAAACAAAGGCGCAGTTCGGCTGCGGCTACGAGACTTCACCAGAAGTTCGGGATCATTGATACCAGTGTTGCCACTTCTGATATTACATGACGTCAGATGTGATTTTCTCAGTTGAATTTCTGATGTCTGATGTTTTGGCGACAAATCTGATGTTGATTGGGTTGTTGTTTTTGTTTTCCACATTTCCTCTCGTTTTAGGACGAAAATAGGTTAGATTCATGATTTTTAGGTTCCTTTCATCAATCTCTCACCCTAATGTGTGTTTGGTTGTCGTTTCAAACTAAAGCTCTCTTCGTTTCGTTGAGACTAACATTTTACGTAAATTACCAAGAACTTCTCCATTTAATGGCGATATTTCGCTCTGTTTCGGATTCAACGTGGGTAATCGGGCGTTGTTAGGTTTGTTAATAGAAGCATTTAGCTTATACGAAATTGTAGCTTAAAAATTTGATGTTATATGTGATGTTGAAAAAGGCACCAATCTGATGTTAACGAGATTGGCACCAGTAGCAACACTGGTTGACACTACACAGCAGTCAGGAACCACTAGTGTTAGCAAGCAAACAGTAACGTTTTCGTGACATTTGTGCAATAGGCGTGATGAACCAGTAGAGAGTCACCCGCATACCCATGCCAAAAGAACGATTATTTGGAAAACGTTACCAGCGAAATCAAATAAATTTGCATTTAACCAAACCGAAAATACTTATAGCAGCAATGTCCAACCCGCGGCCGGCGGGCCGCATGCGGCCCAGTCGAAGGTTTTGTGCGGCCCAGTTTAGGTTTGCACTGTAATAGAAGTAACTACTACTGACAACCTGTCATTATTTTGATAATCTTTACTTTGACATTTTTGATGTAGTTTGTCCTCAGTGCCATTTTATCATGTCTGTTACCATTGCAGTTAGGATTCCAACGCTTTCAGTACATTAGCTTGAGCGAAGTTTAGTTTGCTAAGGTCAAAGTAAGCCATTCAATGTGCGGCCCTCATTAATATGTCATTGCTGTTGGGGACCGCAACTGATTCCTCTACAAGTTTGACTGTCTTGTCAGTTTTAGTAATCGCTACTGAATAACCTATAAGTCAGCTATGTTTTCAGATTCCTGAAAAAATTTCAAACGAGTATATTCTTTGAAACAAATAAATTTCATCACGGGGGATCCCCTTGCAGCGGCGGGCCGAGGCAATTGCCCCCGTTGTATCCTCCTTAATCCGGCCCTGCTTGTGCATTTTCTCACACTCCGAAACCAGCATGGCACGTAGTTTTTTATCGGCCACAGCAGGTATTAGTCTCTTACACATTTCCTGGTGCGTACTACTCCGCAACCTTGGTGGCGTCTGGAGGTGACAGTTTTTATGGACTCATGTATGAGGAGACGAAAGTGATTCCAGCATTATTTGTAAAGCCACAACAGTGACCCACACCAAGCGAATCGATCGCAATTTATTGCGTAAGGAAACTAGTTTCGTGTGTTACACATCTTCAGTCCTGCGCAAAAGTCGACATATGAGACAAAAGAAAAAATTACGCACTGTTGCTAAGATCAAAACTCAAGATTACAAAAATTGAAGATTAGTCTGACTTGCGAAAGTTCCATCGCTTTACCGGTTCGCTGTGAGCCAGCATCACCAGCTGTAGGGAGATGTTATGAGCGAAGGTCGATTTTGAGATCGCTGGTTATTGAACACATCTTTCCGGCACCCGATTATTATGGTCGACACTCGAAATGCTCAGGTATGAATTTGTAATTTTGTAACATAGTTCTATCTACGAGAAAAGGTGGTAGCACTTTTTGCGTTATGCAACAACGTGAAGTTGTTTGCCGTTACCCAGCCGGCCAGACCCTCTCCGTCAGCAGATGTTGTGCTGTAACCCCAATTACTGGAAGTTAAAGTTGTCAGCGTACAAACTAGGGTGTAGAAACATTGGTATAGCTATTGGTAGAAGTCACGAGGGAGGCGGTTTGCAGACGTTGATGATGGAATAGCCTTCAAACATCTACACACAATGACTCAATCTACGAGTCTACTGTAGTCTGTTCAAACAGTGTCCACCACGTCAGCTGCTCATGAACAAACGTCGCCAGGCCGTACTTCCTGCTCAGGATTGAGTCAGCTATGTTAATTTTTGGTATTACTTTTCTTCTGTTGTGCAGTGTATCTACTGATGGATGTTGATGAGAACCTTGTTCTTATAGACCAAGTGTTCAGTTAGCTGGTCTTACTTGGGGTGAGCCCTGCTGCGTTCAGCTGCAGTACGTTGGGTCTAAAATACTTTTCGACAGCACTTGCAAGTTCCAGAAGTGCCGCCGCTTTATGACAATGACGTTTCCTCATCCAACATGTGCTGATTGCGCCCAGAATGGCTGGTGATAGAAGTGGCTTTGTGCTTTGCATGCAGCATGCTATTGCATTAACAGGGAGAGCCGTATTAAAGCACTTGTCTACTTTGACAATTCTCGTGTTAAAAAGTGCACGTCTATGTTGTTAAAACGAGAATCGTGCCATTACTTTGTTCACACAAAGTACTGAAATCGAAAAACGCTTTGCAAATCAAGATATTTGCTACTTCAGCAAACGTTCATGAGCTTTCAGAATAGAGATAAAAATGAACTTCTACTGCCCTGATATGCATACACCAAGAAGGTGTTGGTCTTGCTTTCAACGTCTTTTTCTAGTTGTAATGCATTGGTGACGTCAGTGAAAAAATCCACCAGGAATTGGTTTACAATGCCAACGTGGAAGCAAGTCACAACTTTGAAAATCGTCTGAGATTCAATACTCGGAAAACTAGTGAATTTATTGTCAGAGATATTTAATTTTTTAAATATTATTAATTAAATTTAAACGACGTTTGTGAGACGTTACAACCAAATTTAATTGGAAAGTTGAGAATTGATGAATATTGTTGATGAAAAAGGTTTCAGTCCATCCTTAGATATGTCATTATAACCGACGTATAGAAGCTCAAACATTGCTTGTCTGACTGCTAAGATTTCACAGTATTTTTGAAGGGCCGTCGCCAGAGGGAGCACGTGACACTGGCCACACATCAGTTGATCTTATTGTACCCCACCAACCGAAACCTGGCGACGCGTCTGTTGGCTTGCAGCTCCATTCATCTACATTCTACATGCTCAAAAGTGTGAGTCTGCTCAGCATCAGCAGACGACAAAGCATTGTTTATTAGCGGATTGCGACAAGTGAAGACATAAAACATCGAAATGTGCGAAGTGGTGAAGTAATCTCTGCAATGAGCAGCGTCATAAACTTCAAGAAAATCGAAGGAGCATGTGGAAATGGACCAAAAAATACGGGTCAAACCGACGGACTACAGCGTTGTATGAAGTTTTGTACAGTGACGTAGCCAGCCCAAAATTTCAGGGGAACAAAATGTTTGATTTTAGGCGACCAACAGTATTTTGTTTGGGATACCGCCTCTCAAAGCACAAAATGACTAGATAAGCTATGTTAAAATTTGGGGGGACATGATCCCAATTGGCTACGCCTGTGGTTATGTATGCACAATTACAGCACTCTTAAAGGTAGTGGATGACTCTGTTCTCTAACATTTTTGAAACAGTTCCACAAATTTCGGGTGACAGGACCCAGGCCTCTTATGGGCACGATATACCTCTGGACACAGCTAAAATTTGTGTTATCTGAAAATTTGCAAAACCGTTCCTAAATTCAAACTTAAAAAACTAACTTAAACAATTCTGATTCAGGATAACAAAAGCCTCATTCCATCTATCATAATTTCTCGCACTTCATCCTCGTTTGAAGTCACTTAAATTTTGTTTGTTGCAATCAAACTGATAACGAGGAAATTGGTAAGGATCTCGCGCGTTTGTGACGATCAACAACATTTTCCGCTGCAAGCGCTCACAACGCGCTCATCAACGCAGTTTTAAAATTTCGAGCCTCGCAATTTTTTCTATATATTGTTCCAAATACAAGCGGACTTTTGGGAAGATAATAATGCAGTTAAAAGACTTTTTTGCTGAAATGAATTTTGTTTGTTGAATATCGCGATAGTTCTCTGGTTCATATTTTTATTTCTCGTTTGAGGTTTGTTACTTTCTTAAATTTGAGAAATTGTTTACAGCGTTTGTGGGTTAACAGTTTTGAGCTGTAATTGGAGCTGTTGTGAAACAAAAAATCTTCCATAGCATTCTTTATTTATTTTATCATCTATATTCATCANATAAATTTGGNCAACATCATCAAAGAATGCTGTAACTTATATTGATATGTCAATTTACCTAAATCAGTGGTTTTCAAATTTTCATGANCCAGGCCACCTTCTAAGTTTAACTGGCGAATACTTAATATATCGTGACANTTGGGTTATGCAGTATCNCGGCAATGATACCTAGTGAAGGCCTCTGCTCGTGGCCCCCAGAGAACCTCTCCGTGGCCCCCAAGGGGCCGAGGGCCCGTATGAGAAACCCTGACCTAAATCAACCATTCCTACCTTCGGATGAAGCATCTTAAATTGCATAACTTTTATACGTTGTCCTCGTAAGTATGCCGTGCTAGTTTTAGCTGTATGATTGAAAAACATTTTTTCAACGAAACTTGATATTGAAAAGTTGCAAATCAACCAACAATGTTTCAACCCTAATAACTAAATGACGTTTGTAACCGGTATTCGAGCGTTTGCAAATGACAAACAAACTGAAGGGCAGTTACATTTGATGGAACTTGCTACGTTTCTGTGAAAATAGTTCGAGCTCAACCAGTGCGCAAAGCGTCGAGTAGAGACATTTAAGAAGTATTTCAGTTCTTAACATTTATTCCTAAAGTATGTTTTGCTACGTAACACTTGCCTGTGCATGTTGTGTTGCTTGCATAAGGTTTCTTATTAGGTGAATTAGTCCATGAAATAATTGATTGCATGAAGGGAACTTAAAGATTAAACAATACTCCTTGAAATTAATAAGAATTTGATTATCCACGCAAGAACACGTTTTTGACTAACGTAAGAATACAGTGCCGCATAAACAAGTACATGTAGCGTAAATTGACAACGTTCGAAACCGTTTGTGCGTCCACTTGCGGAAAACAGCATTTTGACGTTGACTATTGCATGTCAACATCAAAAACCACTTCCGAGATTACAGGCTCGCACATCCATTGATGAAGCGAGAGCGTAAGCACGTCTGTCGCCATCAGGCTTAAGAACTTGTTATTCCTTCTTTCTTCCAAAAAGTTTTAAATCGTTTGGTCACGTTTGCGTGGAAGGTGCCGGGTTGGGTTTGTAAACCTTTCGATATAATCGGATTTAGCGCCACAATTCGCACCTATGATACCAAGCAAGAGTACACGACGTCCATGGGAATTTCAAGGACTGGTGCATGACTTAATTTTCTTTCTACAAGTTACACTGCAAGACGAATTTGACAAACACGACCTCGCAATATATAGGATTGTAAGCATCTGCCGAAACGCAGCCCACTCTACACGTTTTGCATGTCAAACTGTTAGCTTTACAGCTCAACATCACATGCAATGCAAGTTGATCTTAACGAAAAGCAACACAAAAAAACTTTTTCTACGTTTGTTGATGGAAGACGGTTCTGAGGCCAACACTAATCATGATTTTGCGAATGCGTTTTTCTGTTGCCTTTAACCCTTTCAGTGCAACATTTTTATCTTCGCGTTAGATTGGTGTCTGTAAAAACAAACAATGCAAGCAAAATCCTAGAGAAGTTTCGGACAGGATTCTAAAAGCTTCATAGTATAGTTGTATCCATTCGGAAAACTTTGGGTATTTAAATTTTATATTCCAGCAGTCATCCGCAGTTTTCCCCTTAAAACAATCCCTGAAGACAGTCGTCCCTGCGTTTCTTTTTCCTGTGTCATAACCGCAAATGAGAATGTGGTGAAGAGAAACAGAAAGCCGAGTTTTACAAGCCAATTACACTCTTTGAAAGTTGATTTGCCACTCTACCCAAACGATCCGTGTGTGCTGCAGCCATCATTTATACAGCGGTTGACCTTGTGTGATAACATCGGCAGCTACGTCACCTTGTTGGTTTGGTTTCGAAATACCATTAAAATCGTAGGTTTCACTTGCATCCTTTACTGGTGGCGACATAGATGACCGCTCTTCATCTCCAACGGTAAGAAGTTTAGTCAATTGCCTGCAAGAACCTCTATCTCCAAACATTTTTTATCCCATACATTGTTGAAATGATCATGTTATTCATCAGCATGCATGTGACGCGTTTTTCTTTATCTACGAATCAAATGGTGCATCGGCCCTAACCACGGCTCTTGTACAGTCATTTCGGCGACGTCAGTCGAAGCGTGGTGCCACAAACATTTGCACTTCTGCTGTAAACACCGAAACAAGGCGAGTATGTAATCACAACAAACTTGAAGCCACAGCAGTAACGCGAGGTGCCACAACGCTGGATTGACACCGATATGAAGCGCTGTAGCCTGTTGGTCGACGTTCTTAGCTTCCCGTCGGTCGATGTATATTCTAGATCTTGAACTTTGATAAAGGCTTGGTTGGAGACGCGCGACACTGAGACCTGCTGTCTGGTGCATCTTATCAGTTTTTCCGCTTTACAGCGATCTTAGAAGCATCCAGACGCATTGCGTAAACCAGCAACTCTCGCAAGAGCTAAAGACTTCCGTTTGTTATTAGTAAAAAGAAGTAGATCTTTCCTCACAAGCATATGATACTTTTGATTTAGTTCGAAAAACGCCCGCATCGATAGCATCTGTATCCTTGACGGCCAATCCAGTCAAGGCAAAAAATCTTCGTTATTGAAAAGTTATGGAAATTCCCCACGTTGCGTTGAAAATTGATTTGTACTTCCTGCTCCACTCGTATTTGTTGAGAAGAGGTTCGATGTTTGGGAGAGAATTTACTGGCCACATGAAGTTGATGCGTCTATGATAAAATGAACGAAATGACCCGAAGATGATTNTAAAATCCAATACTCTTAGACAAAAATCACTGAGTGGGCTTAGATGCAGTTGACCCACATGGATCATAGTTCTGCCCAGACTTTCAAATAAGTCTAGCTTCATTATTCGTTTAGGGCGTGGTTGGAGCAAAAAATGGTTTGGTGATCCACTTAAATCTTATTTACACCTTTTGTTTTGAAAGAAGGCCTACTATTTCAAGATGCTTTGCAATTGTCAACAACGACTTCGAGATATCACGAGTGGTGTGCGGGCGCCCATCTTCGCTTACTCTGTGCCACGGGCCATGTAGCTACTTTCTTAGTGGATGCTGCACTGGTGGCTGACCAATCGCAGCACCGCGCGGGAAGCTTTCGCTTGCGCTTATCCTTGCCGAGCACGAGGCTGGACAGGTTGCAAGTAGGCCTACCGTTTTTCAAGTCTTCGGTGCGACCCAAGCGGGATTCGAATCCAGTCTACCAGGATCTGTGGTGTGCGATCTATTCCATTAGTTTACTTAGCCGTTCCAATATCAAAAGAAAAATACAAAAATTGTTTAATTTCACAATCTGCCGACCCGAGGGGCCGTCAACCTCCGGCCTTTTGGCCAGATATGGCCAACAGCCTAGTTAGTGGTCCAGCCTGGCCTAACGCTCTTCTAGTTATTTATTCCTGTAATATATCCGGCGTACTTACACTTGCTGTGACGCCAGAACAAGACAAACGACTCCTTTTAAAAAAGCCAGAAAGCACCAAAAAAGCCAAATACAAGATAAATACACAACAACACTTTTAAACACCTACACAGGTTGCACAGCGCTTTTGAAACAGTTGCAGTATAAAACTCACTCTATTAATAAACGTCTCCAAAATTTTGACCTTGCTAAGGACTAAGCATGTAACCTGAAACAGCAAAACGAAACACATGAAACACAAAAACTAAAAATTATGAAATTCTAGTGCAGAGTTTGCAACAAAAAATTATGATTGTGTCCAGATGTCTACCAGTGTACAGAAATCTGCTAAAATCATCTTTATTCTGACAAACCGACATAAAAATTGAATTTGTCAAAAATTCCAAAAAACGAAATTTCATTTGGCCTTTTATCAAAAATGAAAAAAAGTCAAAGGAGTTAAAAAAGGCCAAAAATTACAAATTTGGCTTCAAAAAAGCCAAAGTGGCAACACTGGTAGTCATCTGTGTTGCAGTGATCACGGAGCCGGAGTGGACTCCGGCCAGAGTCTGCGATTTTTGCCGGAGCAGGAATGAAATTTTTTACAGGAGTCGGATAATAGCCATTATTAAATTTAAATTTTCTCTGACAGGCTAACTGTTAGACTAAGATACTGGCTCAAAGAGACAACGTGTTAGGCTTTACAATTAGAGTTTAACCTACATTTCATGCAATGCAGACAAGAAGCCACTAACTGCTTGCCAGCACTAAAACCATGACATGTTGTCCATATTGGATTAAGGCAAAATACTGTAGCTTCAACAATGCTTTTGCGTCATGAGACAAAGTAGACACTGGTTTCAAGTTTTCAAAGCGTAAGCAGGAGTCGGAGTGTAAATTTCCAATGAGCTCCGGAGCTGGTGTCCCTTTTTGGAACAGGAGCAGGAGTAAAAAATATTGTCTCCGATCACCTCAGCAGTGTTGCTTCTTCTGCTGCCTCCAGCAGGATCAGGAGTGAAGTTTTATTGCTGTAGCAGGAGCTGGATTGGATTTGGAATTTGTGCTTGCTGCAAAAACGTTATTGTTGTTTGTTTGACCTATATTTATGGGGAGTAAAACAAAAGTCGGATCGCTTGCATCATGTTGGTGCCGGAACCGGAGCGGATTTGCACTGAAAATTTTCAAGGCAGGGTTGGATCTGGACTCAAAAAATCAGAGACCGCACCCCTCTTCCACCCTCCACCAATACTCATCCACTATGAGGTGCCTGGATTCTAGATATTCTGGCACGCACCGGTTGAGTGCGCGGGTAAGTCTGTTCATGTGTAAGTAGCTGGTGCTACCAGAGGCGTAACGAAGGGGAGGGCAAAGGGGGCGCACTTCCCCTGGGGCCGAATCATTGTGGGGCGCCGAATCACTGCGGGGGCGCCGAAAAGTCCTAACAATGTCACAAGTACTTTCTTCAACAGCAGATTTGCTTCCGAAAGACTTCAGGTTCGAACGTGTGGGCGCCAAACTTGTTTCTTGCCCCGGGCGCCATCTAACGTTGTTACGCCCCTGGGTGCTACGGTTTATTTATGGTGGTCTTGTTTCTTGATGGTTGCAAGTGTTGCCATCAAGTCGATATTGTTGATCTTACGCTTTATAGCAATTAAATATGTGTCTACTTGCGCGGAAAACCTTTCCAATGTTAGTGGTCAGTTTGTCTGCTTCATTCTTGCTGCGGTTCGCGAAAACGAGGAAGTATTAAAAACAACACGTCGTGAGGTTTAGTTTGGGAGTTATGAACTAATATGTGTACAAGTGTGCAGCCAAGCATTACGAATAATCGAGCAATGATGTTTGCGAATTTAACGTTTCCCCGTACGCTTACCTCGAACGGTCTCCAAAACAATGTTCTGTGCCCGTTTCTTTGGCAAACTGCGTTTAAACTAAACAACTCGTCTTTGTAAACCTTGATTTTCTAGTGTAGTGCGTCTTCTTGACCTTCTGAAGTGGCCTATCTAGTAGTCCAAAAAGGTTGCCGAGTTTTAGAACAGAATTTGATTGGCGCTACCGAGAGCCTCGTTTCCTTTCAATGACCTGCGCCATCAGATTAAAAAAACTGTTTTGAAAAACTCTGAGCTAGGGTCTTTGTGGAAAAACATTGGAGCAACCGCCCTAAATGTAAACTTTACCATGGTAGCTCATAACGAACGACATACCGAACGTGTCACGAGGACTAAGAATATATCCATCCGACTTCACACTAGGGCCAATGACGTCACTGTGGTAGATGGTTTGCTGATAGTCGCACAGTCGATGACACAAACCCTTCGCTTTTGACTTTGTGGCCGTTTTTCTGCGAAACAGGAAATGCTTGAAGCTATAAGGTTAGCGTTCAGAAACCCTCACTTTTGCGTTTCATATGCACGTTTTGTAACGAATTAATTTGTGTTGCTTTAGTAAAATCTATCCAGCATTTGTATGGAATTCAGTTCGATGCAAAAAATATCCATCAATGCATTGCTGCCGACAGCCATTTCTGGGATTAGTTATGGTGCAGATTCTCTATTCAATCTATGTTCTTCCAATCCATTTACTTCCAAATGCAGTGTATTTTTTCCATAATGTTAACTTCTAGCTCGCAAAGCTGTACCACACAGAGGACAACTCTCCCAAAAATATTTTAAGATCCCTTTTCGTTTGGGAAAAATGAAGACGTTTGTGGCAGAGGTGTCCAAAATGATGAGAAACCAGGACAGTATAGCCAAATATAGAGTCACATTCCTGAATTCTCTTAATAGTTGGAAAAAGNGTGTNGGTGACCCCTTTGCGTTGGTGGTTTNGAGTTCACCTGGATTTGAGCGAAAAAAGTTCCATTCCTCNGGTTCATAGTTGGTTGTTNAGTAAAACGTTTGTGTCTCCATATACAGTATTTTAAGCTTGATGCGGTTTATCTGTAAAATAAATGCCTTTTTCCTGACATGAGATCCTAAAATGTGTTGGGGAAGAACATATCGCTGTTATCAAAGTCCTAACATCGTTCTTTATGGCATTGTTGTAAATCTTTTAGAGCAAAGTATGTTTCTTATGCGCACTGATCTTGAGAAATTTTCGCGCGACATTATATTATATCAACAACATAAAGGCAGACAACACTCAAAGCGTTTCGCGTTGTTTTCCTTTATCTACACTTTGGCCGCTAAATACAAGGGTGCGCGTGTCAACTGCGTCGACTTCGCTGTAAAGTGAATAATAAACAACATCGGTGCAGACATCTTCTGCTGTCATGAAGTAGGCCGATTTCGAGAATATTACTCAGTTAGTTATCACTTGGATAACTCATGCTGTAGTTTCCGCACACTGTAGTTTCCCTAATGTGCGATTTAATTCATCACAAGGACTTTTTGACTTCAACGAAATCTAAAGAAAACGCAAAGCAGAATTTATGATCTAACCACTCGAACAAAGGACATCGCTTACCGGAGTTTGTGACTTCACTTCTTGCATTAGCAGAATCAGCTCAAACTTTAAAAGACCAAAACTTCGTTTGGGCGTTCCGACCAATATAGGATGCCACTTTACGGATGAAACTAAACCATTGCATAAAAACATGTGCAATCGAAGGTAACATGTTAAATACGGAAACTTGCTTGTCCGCTAGCCATTTGTTGCTTTCCAGCATACAGTAGTCTTGAAACAAATTTACTGCTGCATTCCAAACATTCAGCGTTACTGAAAGGTGTTGCAGCAATAAGGGCAAGTTATTTGTAGCTGTAGCGCGGGGATGCTTCAGTCTAAACAGACCTTGAAATTTTCCTTGCAAAATTCATCCAGGTTTTTTCCAAAAGGTGTTAAACCCACTCGTGAAAATCTGACTAGCAGATTTTACAAGATATTAAGTGCTGTTCATACATGGAAACTTGCGGTTACTACTAAGACAACAGTGCTTTTCGAAATTCACTGAACTGGAAGCATCGGCCCGTTACTCAGCTCCATTGGAACACATGTGTTATTGGATTTTAATGTTAAGTAACACATCCTTGGATCATCTACTGTTTGTTAAACGTCGCGACTTGCCAATCAGTCATCTAACCAAGTCGAGCTCACAGTCTGATGGCGGCTCGATCATCGTACTAGAGGCGCCATCCGTATTTTGATTTGGCTCGAACAAGCAGGAGCTTAGAGTTGTTCCATGTATAAAGATGGTTTGTTTTCACATTTAAAAGCGAAACGTTGTCGAGGCAGCTCCGCTAAAATTAATTTGTAGCGGCTTTTTTGTACTTAACTAAATTCGTGATCGGCGTCAGACACACAGGCTGCTGTTTCCTGCTTGTGTGCTTTCCTGATGTCACATCCGGGTGTGGAACACCGACACATTACGTTGAAAATCTTCTGTCGATCGATTTATGTATTTGATTGCTACATGTCATGCTTCGTATCTGAGAAATGGACCTGTCACAGCGGCAAGTATATTTGAATCGGTGTATAAAAACATGCTGTGCTGTTTATTTTGGCAAGGGTGGATGCGCCCCGCAATAAATTTGAAGAAACATGGCGCCCTGCATGTCAGGCAAGAACATTGGTTGGTTTGAAAACAGCATGAGCCAAGACAAATCATGAAACGATGGTAAAATCCTAAACAGCAAGATTGTTCCGCTTAGAAATTTCAGAAGATTTTTGAGATTTGACTTGATTGAATTTTGTCAAGTGAGACTTTTTCAAGCTCACTTACCTAGCACTGCTTTTAACTGGTCATACCATATTTGTGTGATTAAAAACTGGGACGTTTCAGAACAACGAGCCTTATCAGATAAATGTGGTTCATATCCTACTTGGAGTATGAAGCTATTTTGGATTCCTATAGTTAAGACACCAAGAAAAACTAAAATAATGCATTTTACTACTGGACCAGGACCAGTTACCCGCTGCAATGACGTAACAATTACCTTCATATCTAACACAAAGAAACCAGAAAAAAACAAGATCGTCCACCACTCTTCAGCAAGATGGCTAAATAGACAAATCACACCATGCTAATATTCGTGTACGGCAGTGGTTCTCAACAATTCATGGTTTGTGGCCCCCTTCCAAAGACTTTCAGGCGTATAATTAATATTGTTACACTTGGGTTTTGCAATATCACGGCAGAGCTATGTAGTAAAGGCCTCTGCTCGTGTACCCCGGATAACCGCTCCGTGGCCCTCAAGGGGCGCTGAGGGCCCCGGCTGAGAAACCCTGGTGTAGAGCTATGCTGGCATGCCTAACCGGGACAAAACCTTTAAATCGGGTCTGTCCAGGTTAAAACGGGACAAATGGTATGCCTACTTTCAACTAACTTGATTTGTATTGGCAACCTCCATCAAAAGGTTCTTAAAGTATTCTAAAAGGGAACAAATGCAGTCAAAGTAAGTAAATAGTTTTCTTTAAGTTTTGCACCTCACATAAAGAGTTAGTAGGAGCAACATAACGGCAAAGTGATGGAAAGTATGATCAGACGCCTGGAAGAGATGAACACTGAAATGGACTTAGGTTGGAATGTATTAGGACTAAAGCAATTGTTTGTTTGGATTGGATCCACACTATCAAAAATCTAGGATCATGACCGGATTTGGACTATGTTTACGTCGGGGTGGTCCAACTACTTTTGACCTACGGGCTATTTTACAAAAACGTGACAAGTCGCGGGACACTTCCAACAAAATCTTGTATAACACATCACATTCACAAGATGTAAAATTGAAAAGGGAATATTGATGAGTTAAGTGGGTGTGTCATTAAAGTTATTGCACAATAGCAATAAACAATTTATTATAAATCTCTATCAGTGTGATACCTGCGGTTGAGGCTTCTCTGACACTGCCGTCCCTTCCAAAATACCAATATGTTAGTGCTAGCAGGTCGGAGACTATGGTCCGGCGTTACGTCTACCATCCGATTTCTGTTTTCAGATTTGATTTGTTTCATGGCAGAAAATTGGTGTACTCACGCATACGTATGTGCTGGCAAATGTCGAGCGCATTTTAGTGCGAAATCTTTGAGTTTGGGAAACGTATCTGTGCTGACTAATCTTTACAAGCTCTCTACAATAGTCTAACGCCGTTAATATTGTACATTATTATTAACAGATGTTGTGCTTGTTCTAATTAAATTGCCTACTGTAACACACATATAAAATTAAAACTGAGAAGGCTTGCAGACCTTAAAATTCTGTCCGCGGGCCACATGTGGCCCGCGAGCCTGTAGTTGGACCACGCTGGTTTACATAGATGAAATGCGGCGTTTTGCTGTTACAAAGCAGTGATTTGTAAACATTTTTGTGCTTCATTTCGACTTGTAATTCACGATTTTAAAATTTGCTTGGCTGTGGTTGAACCTGGAGTGGGTTTTAAAACTTTAGGACTGGACCTGGATCGTGAAATATGACAGCCCGGGCATCTTTGGCGCCTGGCGTAAAGGAATCACGTGAATACAACTGAATTCGTAGCTATTAACACATTTGTATTAATTAAAAAGCAAGCTTGATTTGACTGGTTTGTCTTTATCTATAATGCAAGAATTGCATCAGATTCAACCCTTTCTTCATTTCAACAATAATAAGTAAATGGACCGTGACGAAGGTAATGGTTGGTTGATGCGGTCAACACTTAGTAATCTTCCAAATTGTTATCACTTCCCCTTCATCTCCACTTGTTTGGAGAGTAAACAGAAATTTAAAAAAATATTGATAATGATCTCCGATAATTTGCTGAGCAAATGTGTTTTTCAAACTGACCGAAATTATTAAACTTTCTCATTGGCAGGAGAAAAAATGATTAAATGCCAATTAATATTGCATTGCCAACATTTCAATGTGTTGGAGAGACTTTCAATAGTTCAGTTTATTAAACTTAAGGCGAATTTCGTGTTCGATTTCAAAATTTTACGTCTCCATCCTTACAAGGTAATTGAATGCACTGCTGAAAAATGGCTGACGGAAAAGGTCTATTTTATATTTTTCATGACAACACAATCTTTGTATCAGCAACGAGTTACGAACTATATGACCCTACAAGGACATCATAACTTGAGTTTTGTTAGACTACTGATTGAAAACGTAGCAGTGGTTTCTTTGGTCACAATGACTAAAAATCAGTGCGTTTGGACACGCTTTGAACAATTAGAGTATAGCCACACCTCAGCATTTGAAAGAAAAAGCGACATTCATTCTAATGTTAAGTAATGCAATTTGTGTTTTTGTGCTTAGTGGAGGTTCCACTGTGCAAGATTGAAAGACATTGTCCTCCTTCACTGTACTGGGTTGTTATATTCATTCATTCCATTTACATAACAATACTTACTGTAGTTGCGGTTTTTGTTGACCTCATTGTTATGAATGGTTCCGAAAAATCTTCAAGTCCAAATGCTCGTTATATATCTGTTCGGCTTAACTTGCGAGGAAGCATTGTCCCACAATAACATCAGTTATTGAACAAAATTTGCTCTCGAGATCACAATTCAGAGTTTGGTGATATTTCAAGACGATTTCTTGTCACGTGTACAAGCATTATTAGCATTGGTCAGGATTAAAGACATTTTTTGTGAAATTTTCAAAAATTCAAGTAACCTGCTTAGCTGGTGCCGTGCGCATCCAAACCGTCTGTTTCGTAATGATCACAAAATGGCGGAATTTGACTAATACTGCTTGATTGGCGTCAGCGGCAACTGTAAACATCACAACGTGCAGACCAGAAATTTCTGCTGAACCTTTTTCACGAAAACGCATTTCATCGAAAGTCGTTTGGCCGTCGCGCCATATTTCACGAAGCTCGGGAGCTTTCGTAGCTCCCAACACGAAACTGATATCTCGGAGTAGAGAAAAGAGATGGTGGTATCTTTGCTGAGCGTGAATGTATGATCAGAGTGCGGTAGGTGTATTAGCAAGTAGCTGTGCATGTTTGTATGACATGCATAAAAACCTTCAACACCTTCGGTAGTGATGTACGTTTAAAATTATTCAACAAATTTTGCAAAATTTTCCATCCAAACAAAATGTACGAGTTTTCACATGAACCTGGGCCGGAGGTCCACTGGGTGGCCGGAGAGGGTTTCGCTTAAAGAGCTGGCGCATCTTTCAAACTTTTGTGTGAGTATTTTCACCGTCCACTTCTGTTTTGTGCATGATCTTTCAAACGCGAAAAGCACAAAAATTTCTTGGGTAACAAGCTACAACAACAACAAATACCTTCACCACGGTACAGAAGCATTTACATCGGATGAAGTGCGCAGGAGGTCTTTTGCAATGCGCATGACAAGAATACCTTTCATGAAAAATTAAAATATGGTTTGGTGTGTATTTCAATTGCGCTTAAACTCATGATCGGTTTTCAGCGCGTAATAGCTTTGGTTCAAGTTGACCTTGCTCATTGAGCGGCTGCACATAGCACGAAAAAGTTAATTAGGCGAAGTTCGACAAAACCGACGCTATGACGGTGCAGCATTAGTTAGATTTGCCTGCCAGCTTTGTATCGCGTAAGATGCTCCCGGCAGATAATTCTGACTGCGCCTAATTAGATTTCATGGCTTTTGCCGAGATTTTATCCAGCTAAGCTCATTTCTCAAGGTCAAATGGAAAGAGCAAAGGTTTTGTTTGTTGTTGGCACCCACGCAAATGCTGTGGTTGCCACTTCGACGTCAATCGAGTGCTTACCCATTCGAGGCGAAGAGACTGATTCGTCACGTTGGCAAAAGTTGAATGCAAAAGCTCCTGCTACTCGCACCAACGTCCGGTCCGCAAGTGTTTCGAAATCATGCGTCTGCATTTTCTGCTGCACCTTCGGCATATGGACAAAAGGAGATAGATGGATTCCGTGTGTCTGGAAGGCGAACGTATTTGTAATGACACCATTATAGAAAATCGATACCGAAAAGGATTCCAGGTGCCAGGTCATTGTGGAGTTTTCCAATCAGCGTATCCTCATCCCTAAGATTACTAAAGAGCAAATTACATACTTTGCGATTGGCATGAAGCTGAACACCAGCAAGTATTTTCGGCATACCTTTTTCATAAAGATTTGCTTTTTGCCGCTAAATGTTGGGTTAACCTTCATTAGTATACACGATTCTGCCATGTTTGTTTTTGAGGCGGTTGCTTTGCAGACATTAAGTGCTTAGACCACCATACTTTTCCGAATTAAGCTTGTCACAAACAAGGGAACTGTCAGGGCAAAACCTGATTGGAAATCTGGGAGGAAAAGCGTCAATATGTTGGGTTTATTGTCAAAAATGTGAGGGTGTGGTCATCATATAGTTGTTCGTCTGCACAATTCGAGTAAAGCAGATATTGAAATTAAATATAATTATACTTTGCAGTTGTACACGTTCAACGAGTCAAGTTCAAGCACTTTGTTTGAATTAACAGAAACTATTAACTTCAAGGTGAAAGTTGACAGCATGTTTCAGCTGACTCAGATGACAAGAACTCAATAGCAAGCATCAGTGGACGCACAGGAATGTGCCTTTATTTATACGAATAGGGTGCAGCAAATTACCTCCAATTAAACTCCTGAATCAGTGATGTAGCTAGCCCAAAAATTTTGGGCGGGTCTAAAAAGTTTGGGGGCGCAATTTTTTTTATTTTAGGCGACCAACAGTGTTTTGTATGGGATACCGCCTCTCAAAGCACAGAACGACTGGATATTCTGAAAAGAGCGAAAAGGGGGTGAACAAAACAAAGGGAGCGATAGGGGAGCGAAACAACACAAAGGGGGCGAAAACGCTCAACCACTAATCGATCACTGAGTTTACTTTAACGATCATTGACTTAACTTCGGCTGTGGTCTTAATGCTCTCAAAGCAAAAAAACGCTTGTTGATTCATAAGCGAGGTGATCTACGACTGTACCTCACTAAAATGTCTCCCAATATATCGAAGGTTTGTGAAGGCCGCCAAGCGCATCCACCACACTGAACTGGAGACCATGGTATAAACCGATTTATTTGAATTCAATTCTTTAAAAATACAACCTTGTGTTTGCTTTATCAGGCTTGGGGGCCGACAACGATGTATCGAGAGTGAAAAGGGGCCGATGGAACAAAAAAGTTTGAGAAACACTGCCTTAGATGGAGTGAGTATTTGTATCGCATCTGAAGGACTGCGCGAATAAATAAAATGTCGAGCTAATGCTGCATAAACTACTGTAAAACAATTTAAACTAAACTATTTAACACAAGCCAAAAGGTTTTCAAATGTCTTTTTCAAAACGCTTAAATGTCAACAAAATGTATGAATCTCTTCCACAAAAAATATAATGGTTTTATTTGCAACAAAAACAGCGAAGTGAGATATACGGGTTGGAATTCTTTGATAATACGTATTTCTCTTTCTATCGTCTTATTATTGCCTATCAGTTAACACACAGAACAGATGTAAACAAAAATACAGCAAGCTGGCGAAAAAAGTGTTTTCTATCCACAATCTGTCAAATAGACTGTGGAGCTGTTTTTGAACTAAGGTTCGCTACGTATGTAGAAGGAGGCGAAGACAAAACAATGTTAACTTGAGGTAAAGTCTTATAGAGTTAGCCAAAGCTGTGATCGCATGTTTGTAAGTAGCGAAGTTTCACAGATCTTCGCATCTAAATCCAGGGTGATGAAAGCTATTAGTTTTTCCTTTGCACTGATTCCTCAACAAGCCATACAAGCAAAAATGACTGAACTTTCGCAGCCAAGGAATACGCCAACATGTCTTTTATTTCGTCACTATTGGTCAAACCTGCAATTCGAGCCACGTTTTTTCTGGTGGAGCATCGAGGCTTTTGCAAAGTTGTAATTTTACCGCATCGCTGGCAAATGATCCAGACTCTGCCGTCACATTGATCGTTGCGTTTCCCTGTTTGTTCTTTACGAACGTCACACCGCGTAAATCACACTTAAGCAGGAAAAGGTTCTGATGTCAAGAAAGCCGCTTCCTGCGGCCTTGCGAATTTACTTCTCCAAGATCAAGACCGATCAGACTAACATCTAGGTAGAGTTTTGCCTCCCATCAATATTAAATGGGAAGGATACCGTGCTGCAAGAGAAAACATTCTAATGTGCCCGCGCATTGCAATTACCTTTTATCACTTAACAGGTGAGGTGCGCGACTCCGCAAGCGCGTCGAAGTTGCGCCTGCCACCCAGGACACTAAAAAGCCTAGAAATTCGTTCCCGAAGGTTTCTTCGTTGTGGCACCCGTGTTACGATCTGGATGTTCTTTAGTTCTTACCTTAGGATTACGTTCGCAGCGTTAGCGCTTGATACGTCGTTCGCAAGGCAAGTTACATACTGTTTCATAATTGATGCCGGCTTAGAAGGGCACGCGAACGGAGCAACGCCTCCGTCAGTAGTACCTACGCACATCAGACGATTTGCGGTTGGATATGCCACACAATTGGGCAGATTTCCTCGGAATAATTGTCTTTATGTTCATGTCCGCGTTTCTTTCTCACCAAGTAATGTAGTCGCGTTGTAAACCGCTAAACACGAACAAGTTATCAGCAAGGGCAAGAAACATTTTAGGTATGCAGGAACGACAAGGAAGAGAGTCTAAATTGTTTCTGGACAAGACCAGTGGAGACTAAACGACTTGTCGATTTCTGGACATCGACATTTATGTCCACACCGGTGTGCATGACAATAATTTTTTTTGGCGGCGTTTGGCAATGCCCTAACAAGGCAAGTGACCGAATGATTANGCTGTCAACATGCCTAAGCAATGAGCATTTGAGCTCTGGCCGCGAGTGTTGTGTCGTGTTTCCTNAGAAAGGTTTGAAAATTAAAAATGGTGATGAGACGTAAAACCGATTTGCGGTTAGAAAGGCACCACACATATCGCACCTAATGCAAAAGCTCGTAGACGATAACTTCGTCTGTTTGAGTTTTGCGTCACATCAAGTAATTAATCCTTGAGAACCGCTTCATCACATTTTTTGTGTCTTTTTAATCGATTCGCACTCCCAAAAAGGCACATGATTTCTGAATGTGTAATCGTGCAGTGGCTTTGCCTAAGTCTATGACCTTGCTTGGCCATTTTTATAAATTTTCCAGGTTTACAGGCATGAGGACAACACACTGAACATATTAAAAGTAACGTAATTGAAAACTGCTGATTTTTTATTTACCTGGTTTGTTTCCTTAAAGTAAGCTCGCGTCCGAAAAGCAAGCTGAGCAGCATTACCATTCGTAGAAATCTTATTGTAATGGCCGCAAGCAACATTTATGATGACAAAAATCTCAGGATTAAAACAAACAAGTGAAATTCTAAAACTGCGTTATGTATGAATAATCGCAAAAGCATCGAAAGAATCATTGAATCAAAATTTTCGCAATGCGAAGACACTGAACTGAGGAAAAAGTACACAAGTGCATACCAAGTGCTTTGCTTATTGTCATGTTGACAACAGCTTCGCGTCCACTGGACCATGCTAGAGTTGCCACAACTGAGTCACATTTGAAACAGATAAATTTTCAGCGCCACATATATAACCCACGCGATGAGAACCAGACATTGTTATTTATGGGACCTTTATTTGTATTTTATATTACATGTACATGATTCTCTTCTTTCAAATGCGTTATTTTTAAGGCCTGTTTAAAGATCAATATTACAATTTGCATGGTGGAGACAGTTTATTTTGTTCATTGTTTGCAAGCGCATTACTTGAAATACGTAGTTCCAACCCAGTGTTTCCCAACCTTTTTAGGATTTGGACTATTTTCGGACCAGTATAAATCTTCGCGGACTCAAGATAGACTAAGAGTAAGAGAATAATACAAACACAACTTTTAGCAAAGTTGGTTTATGGCCCACATTCACAACTTTCAATAAGAATCAGGTCCCTGAGTTTTTTCACAAGTTTGTCGAAATAAGGGCCTGTGGTCATCAACACACACCTGTACCAACACGAACGTCGACTGTTTGCCTCTAATGCTTGCGGACTCATCCAGAGCCTTCCGCGGACTCGGGTTGGGAAACACTGTTCTAACCTATTGCTATACGGGTCTTATCAAATGTACAAGTTGCCGTCGTTGCTTTACGAGAGGGAGCAGAGGGTTGCAAATGCCCTGAATGAACCGAAGTGCAATTTCCAGTTTGAAGGATGCGATTGAAGCGATCTTTGACTTTACGCTTAGGTTGCCAGAATAGACCCTATCCGCTGGTGCCGCAAGCATTCGCGACACACGGCGTTGTAGATACTGAACTCGGGTCTTTTCTTGCGCGGAGCGTGTTTCTCTGAAGCATCTAAAGTAAGCGGTGTCTGTGCTGCAATCTTGCATAAGATTTTGTGCGGGCCATGCTTTCTGGCGAAACCGGAACAACTTGAGTCATTTGTAAGGAGGATTGTCAGCATCTACCAATGGCAACGTACTGTTAACAAGATAACAGTGAATATTTTATTGGATGAAAAGGGGAAACAGACGCATGACCTCGAACCCATTAGAAGCAACAAGTGACCCTCGCTCCTAGCACATGGCTTGGCCCACGCGAACGTATAAAACGCAAATAAAAATCACGGATTTGAGGGCAGACATGCATTTTGGTCAAGAGAACAGAATAAAATTATACACCTTGGTCGGGAAGCAAAAATTGCATCCATTGGTTGATCTCAGAAAGAAAAACGCTGCCGTGTAACTTAATGGGCACATATTAAACACAAAGATGCAAGTGTAAACGCCAGGGCGCTTACACAGAAGCGCGTTAAGAAGCGCGCACCGCGCAGTGGGAAGCGCGCAACCTCAACAGTCAAAGGCATAACATCCCCCGATGGTTCAAAAACCATCGGAAAGCTTCGTTTGGCCAACAGCTAGCGGCGAAGCAAACAGACTCAAATCAAGAAATTAAAAAGGACAATGGTGGCCAAGTAACAGATGGAGGTGGTTGCACTTCTATTAAAGGCCTTTGCACTGCCATTTGCTTGTTTTAACAATTACTTGTTTTGCTGACTGAAACAACAGTTGACTGGCTGCAGTCAGTGATGTAGAGCAATAAAATAATGCATTTATTTCACGTCTCCGTTCCCCAACGTTAACCGACGTTAAAACATCGAATGGAAATATTGTTAGGTCTTATTGTTGGCTCTTTCTGATTCGCAGGTATTCCGAAAACAACGTATGCTACATGGAACTCCTGAGTTTAAGCCTAAAATCGTGTGTTAAGTTGTAGGTTGGTCAGAGGAGGATTTTCGGATATACAGAATGCCGGAAAGTTTTTGCATTTATCAACGTGGAAAAAGAAGCTCACTTGAAGTTGATATTTCCATTTGACCTTCATCATGCTGAAAAATCAAGGCGATGAGAAGGCGTTGCAAACTATTTCGACGCTTCTTGAAAACGGAAAGCTGTGCGTTACATAACTTCATACATTTCCCGGAACAATGCTTAATCATTGCATGTTGAATGTTTTGTGGCATCGTTTCGAAATGTGAGGTTGCAGCAATTTCGTTTGTACCGCGTGCGAGTGCGTCTGCAATCACGAGGCAAAGTTCACGGTTAAGTACATTGAGTCTTGTGCCGGTACCAAAATAAACAGCCACATCACTCTGTGATAAAGCTGGCCAGTCAGCATCTAAGACGTGCAAAAAGCCAGTTGGATCCCACCTTCAAAACCGTTGGGTTTTCTAGAACCCGCAAGCCATTGTGTTCCAGCAATTTTGCCGGTCATTAAAGAAGACACACTGCGTAAAAATCCGTCCAGGCTTTTTTCGCGTTAAACTGCCGTAGATAACTGTCGTTGCCCGTGGCGAGTAGGGCAGCCAGTTCGACACTTCGCTTTGTGACAATGTGTGTAACGATTAAGGCCAATTTGCGGTCACATGAGGCTTCCTCGCACGATTAAGTGCTTAACAGTGGCGCCACCTCTCGCCGGCGACGGTCGTGACCTTACAAGCAGACTTGTCAAAGACTTAGACCAACCGCGTGTTTTTTGTTAAAAGCTCCTCTAACGTTATTTATTTGAATTCAAAGACCGCGCGCAGACACACGGCGACCACCGTGAGCCAGGCGTTTGTCGTCGACCGGCGCAGGTCTTCGTTCGACGTCTTGTTTCTTCCTGCGCTTCAAAAATATTTTGAGAAAGATACCAGGAGCGGTTCAGATGTGGACTTCGTGGTGCAAGCTGCACGTGACGTAAGGAAATCGTTACGTCATGTTATCGAAAAAGCACACGTCCCGCCTGGCGCTTTCCTGGTGACGGCGGAGCTGCTTTAATGCGTCCACAGGCAAGCGTAAATTATCTCCAAACATCAAATTACTTTTTCATGTAAGAGATTGAAAAATTCCATAAGATAAAATTACAAGGTTCACTGCGACAGTTAACGCTTGGACAAGACGGAGGCACCCCACCCAAGTATCGAGCTCACGGTAATTAAAAGTAAATGTTGCGATCAATGAATGTTTTCATCGTTCTAATGAAGTCTCAGCGCATAATGGAAGGAAGACATCATTAAAAAACGGGTTATCAGCTACGTCAATATTAAGAAACTTTAAGTACGTAACGTGATGAAACTGCAGTGCTACTGAAACAGTTTTTGTGTGTTTATTCTTTAGCTTCCACCCAGGATGTTCGCCCCATTTTTTCACGAGGGATGAGTTATAGAATTTTCTTGTCAAGAGCCAAATAAATAAAACCTTACGATGTACAAATATTTAAAGAATGATACATGCAGAAGTGCGCAAAATCCAGGAGAACACCTTCCCCCTTGCCGCCCCTTGTCTACGGCCGTGCTTCACAACCGTTTTTGCTACGCAATGGACTTTAGCCGGTCACGCTATCATAAAAAATGCTTCGGCCTTATTATTTCGCTGTCTGTTGAGCAAAATTTCGTAGTAAAGCTTTAGACACTGCTATTTAAATCCAAGAAGACATTGGCTTCTGTGGAAGCTTTAACTGCTTTTCGATGCCATGAGAAATTGCGTGTAAGGAGGTCCTTTCACGAAATTTTGAAAAATTAGGTCGAAGGAGGTCCTTACGGTGAATAGTTTGTATGGTGCAAATAGCGAAATTTAGTTAAGTATATGAAATTGGTGAAATTAAGAATACTGTTTCTAAGAAGGGTGACACTGGATTATTTTGAAACCTAAGAATTTAGCATCAAAACCTTATACTGTATACCCCAAAACATCACATCCAAAATAGAGCCACTGTCTGGGTATCTGGCGCTCTAGACAAGTCCTTTATTTAAAACTAATTTTGCAATCCACTTCAACGCTTGTACGGGATTTACAACGTCCCGGCGTTTTCAACAAGGTTGTCTCTTTCTTACCTGCCAAACATCATCAGCACTGCTTCCTATACGTTTGTAATAAGTCATATTGCTTGGTTTCATACACAATCTTCTGTGTTACATAGCCTTGCTGTTTAACCATTTGCGATGGCACCAAACATGACAGCTTACTTCACACTCACAATTCGATGGATGTCACCAAGAACCAATCAGTGAGAAGACT
>JGI24158J21664_10001823_pt1 | contig 24788 bp, 14 predicted proteins | sample Ectturendosymbi3_FD_21664 | JGI IMG/M metagenome (IMG submission 21664) | reverse complement strand
CCCATACGTGCTAATTTCTGTTTTAGTGAACTCATGCTGCCGCAGTGCTGGCCAAACCCACCGCATGAACCAGCGTCTGGATATGCGCATGCTGTGGGTTGGTTTAGTCGGTTGAGAGTTGATACATTTCATCAGAGACAACCTTTCGGAATTGGACAGGAAGACAGCTTGGAACAAGAGTGCGGAATCATTCACTACATTGCACAACAGCAAATCTAGAAACTGTGCTTTGGAATTTAAGGTCGGATAGCTTTATCTTTGCCGTCGACGCGCTGGTTCATTTGCGATTGCGAAAGATCCAATCACCTTTCATTTTGTGGTTTTGTGTGTCTTGTAATTAAACGAAACTATTTCTTAGCCCGAACTGATGTATGAAAATTATTACGAAAACCTTAAATTATGAAACTGCGGCTGATATACGAACATTGAACAATTAGTGGATGAGCCATCAAGCGGAGAAGTACGATATTGATTTATTCTGGGCAATTAAATTTATTGATTACCGTTCGTGTCCAACGATCCAACAGCACGAAGAAACTTTTTGATGTTTTGTCAGCATTCGTTTGCTGCTTCTACTGATGCGTTCACAAATCGCAACTTAACCTCATTCAGTTGAATCGGCTTCTGTCTGTGTCTTTCCCAAACAACACAATCGTATTAAGAAGTGAGCGATGCGATGTCGGCGACACCGTCTTTTGCAAAGTGCTTTCGACATCAGTGGCGACCAACACTTCGCGTCTCACATCGTAAACGTTCGCGAGACAAAAGTCAACTCAAATAACCTTGTCGGGAAAAGCATCAAACGAAGTTCGGATAGGATCGCGACATCCGAAAATTGACGATTTGAATCTTCGGATGATGTCCTGCACAGTGGCGCAAACGACAAAATACTCCTGCTTCAAACGCAGCTCCTTCCCTTCGAAGAACTAAAAACAACGGGATTTTGTTGTAAAGCACAAATGATTACGACGTTGACACGTTAAAGTGGCATTGTTCAAAACGGACAATAACCTTCTCATTGGTTTAATACGCAACAGACTGACCAAGCCTCGGTTTAGCTTATCAAGTCAATCGAATTTTCCTACCGAAAGTGCTCAGCCAGCTTTGCTGCCAGTGGTTCAGGTATCAGCTATGATGTCTGTTATGGTCAAGTATGGGGCTAATGGCGAAAAAAAGCAGTTCGTGTTAAAGCGTGTTGGAACTGCATTGGCAACGGTGAATTTTAACCGCATCCTTCCGTGAATCAATTGTAACGAGCAGGTTTGCTCGGAGTTTTGCGAATTGCGACATCTCTTCAAACTTTACGGCACGCCTCGGAATTTTAGAAGAACCCCGTCGAAGGTTGCGGCTAAAGGTAAATTACACCCAAGAAAGAAAAACTTTGGCAACCCCGCCGTAGATAACATAAACCTAATTGCACCAAGTTTTACACAGTAATTGATGTCTGGCAGCGAGTTTGTCAGCAGTGGATAAATGATGTACAAGCATTCCTACTACTTATCACATTGTAAGAGTTTACAGGTTGTAATGTAATGGCGTCAAAAATGGGATTCACTGCAATAGCTTTTTGCTGTCGCCGTGGGCAACTGTGACGTGACAAAACACTAAGGTTTCAGCTGAAAGTCGTGCTGGGCGATCGTAGGCCGCATCGCATTGTTTATGAAACAAAACAATGTTTAACTGCTAGTCATTTATGACTGGTGTGCGGGTGGCAGTGTTGACGAAACAAGCTATCGACCTGAGCGCGCCACTATAACCAAGGTGGTGATAGTTGCAATGCACCTTTCTTGATCCTGCTGAGTCACACGTTGCAGGCTACTCAATTATGACGTGCGGTGGAGTTTTACGGGTCAGCCCGAGTTGGCACAACGACACTAGAAAAGCGTGTCAATATTTCTGCAGCAAAACAAATGCGTTGAAGCAGTACCAAACGATTTAACGGCACTGGAGAGCACCACCAAAACTTTTCACGAGTACACGACCAGTATACCAGAAGTGCGACACCCAACACGATTAGACTCACATTGTCATTTGGATAAAGGACTCGGGAGATGTTCTCGGCGACGTTCCGGTCGCAAACCGCTTGGATGTAGTCGCCTGTGTTGACTGCACAAGAACGCTATCGGTTCAGCACACGTGCCGTGCGCAGCAAATAAAGACACAGAAACACCAAATGAATTAAATGCTGAGCAGAAGATATACAGCGCATCGCGTACAATGTCTATGGAAAGAAGTCCTTTCTCAGCAAAGAATCGGACACTTTAAGATCTTGCAGTATATATTTCGCCTACAATGTAGGCATCCTATCGCGTATAAAGGAACTGCGCTGTATTCGCGTATCAGCGCTGTATTCGCGTATAAAGAATACAGCGCTGATGCTTACTGCACAGGCAGCGAAACGTGACACGGCGAACGTCCGATCGCTCAGCGCAAGTAATATTCCAGATTGAGACGTGGTTATTGCCGGCTCGCCGCACGCGCGCTTCACGTGCTTTTCATCAACGCGTGCGTGTCAGCGCTCACCGCGATACAGCCTCGCCGCCGCCGCACCACCGCAGCAGCACAAGCGGTGACGTCAGCGAGCAAGCGCTGGGAAGTGTAGTGGATTTAATGACACAGAGAAACCGGAAGTTGCACAGCAGCAGTTTCGCTGCATTAATGAGTTGGACGCTGGTTACGGACACATGACGCCGTCTGCAAACGAACCAAGTCAAAAAATCTGCGATTGATTCCTTGCTTGTTTCACCTGTGGAATGAAGTTACTTGAACACAGATATGCGCAAGTTTGAATCATTGCAAAAACAATAAAGGAGAGCCCAGTCGGCTGGTTCCTCTAAAGCCTATAGAAGCCTGGAGCTCTGAATTGTCGAAACTAGTCACTTACACACGTCAAAGTTGAAGGAGTTGGGCGATTTGGCGGTGTAAAGCCGCAAGGTGTTGACAGTGTTATTTCCGTAACCAGGAGTGGGTGTGTCGTACGGCATTGCGAAGACGACCTAGAGTATAAAAACAAGCAAAAAAATATTTTATAAAAGTCATTTTTTCTTTTGTATGCAGCAATAAATTGCCGCCAGGACGCTTTTCTAGACTCTGCTTGCACGATTCGTGCAGGATTAACAATCAGCAAATACTAAACAAAACGTATCAAAACAAGCCGACCGCTCCGTCACTTTTGTTTGAAGCACTCGAAAAAACACATATAATTTAAAAAAAACGATATCTTTAAACAATCCGAACGGTACGCGCGGATTTAAAGGTGGAAAAGGTCAGAAACCCTTTTTGCTATACAAGACATTACATATCCTATCACCGCAATCAATAGCTCATCTGCTTGCATGTAAAATGCATGATGGCTTCATAACCAAACCCGGCCGCGCTCCGCTTAACTCAGCGCCAGCGAAAGTTATAACCGAATGCCTTAAACAGCAGTTTCCGTTACGCCAACGGCAACATAAAGCCGTGCCGGGCAATTAGCTACTTACACTTCGGCCAAGTTCTTCAACTTCATGACAAGCGTCCCGCAGAGCAGCAGTTCGCTCGACCGGCGACTGCACACCACTTGGCGCGCTCTGTATACGGTTTGCTACGAAGCAAGCTTGCGACGATGTCAACATCTCATCGCGTCAACAACAGATCCGCGGCACTTACCGACGTGTTGTGCCATTTACTCGGCTTGCTCCAGTCGCCGTCCGAGCCGTGATCGACAATCCCGTAGAAATGCACAGGGATCATGTATTCGGGCCGGGCTTTATCCCAAGCGTTGCCGAAGCGAAGCCAGTCGTCTGCTTCTTCCACCTTCGCGACGTAGATCCGAGGGGTTAGACGTGACGAGAAAGGGAGCGCACGCGTCAAATAGCGCTTCACCGGTTTTCGCGACGTTTGCGGTCACACCACGCACAGATGTGGCGTGAGTTAAAGCAAGTCCTCCTAGAAGACGCTATGCAGGAGGCCCTGGTTAAAAATGCCGTTGTTTTCACAAACATTGCTTTTGAACGAAAACAATCGTTATGCTTCACCGAACTCAGCCTTTGGACCGCATGTCCTCAGCGGCAAAGGCCACCCAAAACTTAAACATAACAACGAACCGGTCGCGAGCATGCGGCTTAAGCGCTAAGCACTACAGGCACACTTAGCATAAACAAACCGAGCGACGGAAAACGTTAACTCTTCCGTGACGACGGTCATCTGTCACTGAAAAAAACTTGCGGTCGTAGAATGGGCCCGCGAACGCGCTGTCGCAATGTGAACATGCGCGTATGTCAACAAGCCGGTTACAAATAAAATGTCCAATGTGCACAGCATTGCAACTGAAGATGGGTGGATTCAGGACAAATGTGTTTTGTCCTTTGCGAACCTTCGTTTTCAGGTACGTCGCGCGGGAAAGAAAGTATAACTGGTCAGTGTTAAGACGTTTCAACAACCCGAACGGCTTCTGCGTTTGAAGCGCGTATTATCGTGTGAAGCTGCCGTGGAAAAGCTGCCGTCAGACAAGTTTCAATAAATATGTTACTTGGTGAATGATATCATATGCTTAAAGAGCCGCATGCAGCTGACGAACCGCAGTTTGGCCACCCCTGTCATATGTCAATAAACGTCTGACAACTGTCAGCAGAAGCGTACTTTTTAACACAAGGCCCAAAACGATTCCGTAGACAAAAACATCTTCCTGACCGCGCATTCACCTGCCACCCTCCGCGTATCTTCTGGTTGAAGATGCCGTACTCGTACCGTATGCCGTAACCATAGGCTGCTAGTCCGAGTGTTGCCATGGAATCCAGGAAGCAAGCGGCAAGTCGACCGAGACCACCATTTCCCAAACCTGCGCGGCAGGAAGCACAGGTCAGCATCACCCGTTGACGTCATGAATCACAAACGGCGGCGCTTGCAATCGTTTTCAATGCAATCACCACATACAAGCATGTCACTTAGAACCTTAGCAGCTCAAAAGCAACTAGGAAATCGGTCTCTGTTAAATTCACAGAACTACGAATTACATTCACAGAACTATAAACCAAGCAACTTTGCTTGGTTTTCCCTGCAAAACGCTGTCGTTCACTAAACTATGTGATGATCCACACACGGAGGTAGGATCAAGTTCCAGATGACAACGAAAGCTCCGGCTTGCTGCCAGATGCATGCGAACGAAATTTTCACACACTGTAACTCATGTTCACCTAAGCTTAAATACGCTGTTGTTGCGAGCAGGTTTTCAAAACAAACGTCCAGGGTCATAAAGCGAAATAATATACAAGACGATGATTCTGGAGGCGGCACAGTAATAACATATTTAAGGAAAATCAGCTTAAAAAGGACTTTGCAGCAGTGAAGCTCGGAAACTGTAAAAAGTCACTCAGCAAATCTTCTTCGCAGTAACGTGAGTGCTATTTCTCCTTAACTTGATGCGCTCTACTCACAAACCAGGATGTTATATCGAGGTTTATTTTAACATGAATCTAACATCAAGTTTCAAAGCGAATTAAAAAAATTTTTTGAGAACGACCACTAAATCTTCCAGGACGCACAAGCAATGCGTAAACAACTTATGCAATCATATCCACGACAGTGCCCATATTCATGTCAGTTGTGCAAAGCAGTAACGACCTTCTTTAAGCATTCACGTCAGTACACCAAAAGGTTATGGCACATCAGTAGCTATATAAATTATGGTAACAAAATGGAAGTAAAAAAAAAGACTACTCATCAGTACAAATCATCTTAGCTTATGAAAGACTACCTGACTAGTTATTTCAATGTGTTCTCATCAGTCCTCAGATACACTGACCTGCATCTTCTTCCATTTCTTCAAGTTCTTCAATGTCAAGACCTAGCTGGTACATGGCTTCATCGCAAGAGTTCTGTATTCCCAGATTCAACATAGTGTTTTGCAGTGCTCTGCCCATGTAGAACTCCAGTGACAAGTAGTACACTCTCTGAACATTAAAATCAAAATTGCTGCTCCCACGAAATGACAAACAGTAAATAATCAGGCTCATGGCAAAGCAAATGTACTTAAAATGCAAGAGCTGCTCTCCCAGTTCACTACTGGGATCAAAACAGTCAGCCCCATGATAGAATCTGTAGAAATTTGTTCTTGCAGGTGATGCACATAGCAGTGCCTAGGTAAGAATATGAACATTTTAAACGTCACATGATTTTTAAACAAAATGAGTTGAAGGTGCATACAAAAACAAGAGCACTGAGCAAAGACGCTTGTTTTCATTTACCTTGGGGTCTTTCTCATAGTAATATTGCTGAGTACGAATCCACCTCCCAACCATCTGGTCTCGAACAGTATTTGCAAGGGCGAAGTAATAATCACGAGTTGTTGCAACATTTCTGTCTTTGACCAGTGTGTAATGTAAATGCCGGTTGAAAGCCTGCATTGAAGGAAATATGAGGTCATACACATGATTACCACTCAAACACACACGTATATACATGGTATACCACTCATTTACACTGTCCACATTGAGTTACTATTCATTTACACATGTTTCTTACAAACAAATTAGTAATAGTTAAGCTCGCTAGTGTTAAATCTTTGGAAAGGCTGATCTTTATTTATACTTGATACTCAAGACCTGTCTTGTCACCTTTTTTATATCAGCAACACCTTCCAAAGATGCTATGCCCCGCACAGATATCTGCTTCCTTTTGTCGGCATCTGTTACTGGCTTGGTTGACATATCTCTATCATCAAACTGTTCTTCTATATCACCCTGAAAATATACACAAATCAACAGGAAAAAATAATGTATTCTTATGATTTCATGTTAACCTAATACATGTGAATAACTGGAAGGCTTAAGAGCATCATGTGAAAAACATTAAGCCAGAAGATTTCATGGATCCTGGTCGAAATATTTTTTTTAATTCTTGCTGAAAATAATACATTTTGAAGTTTTTTTAATCAAAGATTTTCAACTGATACTTGCAAGGATAACATACAAATAAAGTGAGCTATAATAAGCTTTCAGTACGTAGAATAGTGCAAAAAATTAGGATGCACTGGCTTAGTGGTTAGTGCATCCACTTTGGTGCTGGTAGGTTTGGAGTTCAACTCTAGGCTGGTCTCAGCAAGCCTTTGTAAGATGGTACTTCTGCCTTCTTGCCTGGCACATAGCGTAAAAAGCTATGGGGGTGAAGTGTCTCACGTCTGTTTGGACATGAGATGCACCACTTCGTGATGTCCCATCGTCTTGATCTGCCATGCCATCAAAACATCTTCAAGGAGGACCAAGTGAATGCAGCTAAAGCATAGGCAACTTATACATCACTCTAAGCAAATTTCTGCCAAGGTGTCATTGTGTATGTGGTCTGTGCAACATTCACATGTACGTATGTGTTTAACTTCATCTCGTACTTGCATTCATGCTTCATTACATCCTCAATGACTTCATCATTGTCAAATGACAGAATGGGCCACATTGACAAAGAAAAATGAAAGGTGTGTAGTGTTGATTTCTTATTAGAGTCATCTGTAACAGTTTAGGTTATGATAAATTGGCAAATCATGAAAAACAAGAAGAGTTTCATTAAAATGTAGCCTTTTTTTTGTTTTTATACATACACAATGATGGCACCTTATGAGTTACTGAGGAAAATACCACTAACATTGAGATCTACACAGAAATGAATATTTTTATTTGACACATAGTATAGTGCACTACTTACTCTAAATTCAGTCAAAACAAATAAAAACCATAAGTTCCAAATTCAATCTCAGACTATTACTAAAATGCCCGTAACTTAAAAAATATTATCAAGAACTTATATGCAAATTCACGTTTTACTTCATTTCGACTAAAATCTTATCCCAAGCCCTGCACAAAACTCCCACCTGATGCTAACACACATCAATAACTTTGTTGTCAAAAGGTTTACTTTCACCAACAACTGACCTTGGCACGCAAATACTTATTTGATTTTCAGACTTGTCTAATGTTTACATGATTAATTTAAGGCATTGATTGGGAAGATTAGATTTTTGAACACTCTCACCATTAATTTCTTAGCTATTCATGTGCATGTAAGGATAAGTGTAGCTATATGATTAACTGCCACAAATAAAATCAAAATAAAACTTATTTGTCAAACACTAGCAGTTACATATGGACATAGTGGTATACAGGGGTGGGCAACCTTCTGGTAAATGCATGTCGATTTAAGGTTCCAAATTATTCAATGTGCCAACTGCATCTGTATTTTTGTACAAGTCAAGATCAATAATACTTGTTGTGAATCATAACAAAATCAACATGTAAAACATGGAGCTTCTGCATGCCATTAGAAATTGCTTGGAGTGCCAAGTTTGGCACGTATGCCGTAGGTTGCCGACCCCTATGCTAGTATGTTTCAAACAGTAAAAACTATTGTTAATCACTTAAAAAGCGTGGTCCAACTGCAGGCCCACCAGACAGAATTTTTAAGGCCCATGAGCTTTCTCAGTATTGATTATTGTGAGTGTGTGTTACAGTGGATAATTTTAGTTAGAACAAGCATAACACTTTTTATAAAAATGTACAATATTAATTGTTTTAGGCGATATTGTTGAGAGCTTCTGGAAATTAGTCAAAAAAGATGGGTTTCCCAAACTGAAAGATTTTGCACTAAAAATGCACTCAAGGTTTGGATGCGCATACATGTGTGAGAGAACCTTTTCTACGATGAAGCAAGCTAAACCTAAAAACAGAAATCGAAGTGCACATGTTTTGTTTTTTTGTTTTATTTTTGGTGACAGCAATTGGCGGCAGGCCGAAGCCGGAATTGTGCTTCTTGCCGGGGCGGTTGAGGTGAACGCTCTTGTGCAAGAAGCGGTACGGCAATTCACTCAGTGGCTGTGGATCGAACACCCAACCTTCCAATTGGGAGGCGGACACTTAACCATTGAGTTATTGCCGCCCCTGAGCTATTGCCGAAGTGCACATGAAACACTAGATGACAGTCTCTGACTTGCCACAACTAACATATTGGTATTGATACAGGAACGATAGTACCAGAAGCCTTGACCACAGGCATCCCACTGATAAAGATTTGTAATAAATTGCTGTTTGCTATTGTGTAATAATTTCAATGACGCATTCACATATCTTCCCTTTTCAATAATAAATCTTGTGAATCTGTTGTTTTACACATCATTTTGTTGGAAGTGGCCGACAGGTTGTCACTTTTTGTAAAATGGCCTGCATGTCAAAAGATAGTTAGACCATGCTGACCTAAAATGTCAGGAACAAGAACAATAAGTTTTTCCTGGCAAGATATTTTGCAAAAGAGACAAACAGAACCTTTGTATTGAGTTTAAACTGTTCTTCCCAGTCTTGCTATACAGTAACTACTTTTTACAAGTCTAAATTTTGAATACTTTATTCAAATAGAACAAAAATTTTGTGCAAAAGATACAAAACAATACAAAATATAAATTATTGGTTTTTGTTATTTTCAAGCTTTTTTTTTAAAATGCTGTTAAACAGCCAGATATACTTGGAATTGGGCAGTCATATATTACAGTAGTTTTTACTTTAAGACCCATGTGAGCCCTTTTTTACCGTCACCTTGCAACTCCAGAACTTGCTCGCTGATTATTCTAGAGAGCTGTTCAAACCCTCAAAAGATTCAGCAAGTCTTCTAGTTTGCATTGAAAAAAAATTGCCAAGTTCTGGATTTTGTTTTGGCTTATAAACAACAAAGTATTTGATTAATCCCCTAATTGATTAATTATCGATAATGCGACCATAACTTTTGAACCAGATATGTTACAAAGCCAATCAAAGGCTCAAAAGACTCAGATTATAGCCTAGTTTCCTATAAAAACTTGAATCAAAAAATTCCCTTTAGTGGTTGGCACGCAGGGCCAGGTAACCTGAGCCAAAATGGCTTAAAACCTACCTCACTTATGGTGATATGACATCACCCACAAAGAACTTGAAATCCAAAACTTTCCATTTTTTTCAATGCAAACTAGAATACTTGCTGCATCTTTTGAGGGTGTGAATGGCTCTCTAGCTCAATCGCCTGGCAAGCTATGGAGTTGAAAAGTGGGGCGAAATTGAGGGCTGAATCTGTGCTTTGGAAATACATGTATCTCATACACCTGTACTGAAGGTGTCACATTAGCATTGGACAACATTTGAAGCATTCAATACAGGTTTGTTAAATGGTGCTAAACAACATTATATGCAAGTCTCAAACTAGTTTTCATAATGAACTTACAAAGTGAATCTTAGCTATAAAATGTGTTTGATCTGTTGGGCTTATAAATAATGGCTTAATCTAAAAAACATGAAATTGTATGCCAAGCCTACACAACACACAGCCTGCATTTTCTTAATATCAGAAAATGTTGCAAAAACCTGACTTTGGGTATGATTAATTGTCGTTCCAGAATTTTTTCCTGACTATCATGCAAGAAAATAGACTTTTGCGGCCCGCGGAGGATTTATGTTGATTAATTAGGTTCTTCGAACTTTCTGAATAGTGCAGACCTATTGTATGCGTATAGTATTTTTACCTGCAAATGTTTTCCATGTCATTGGCTTCCTTGTGACAAAAAATGCAATGCTATGTTTGAAATGGCTGAGCGCATTTCTTTTTTGACGCTTATCTTCAAGTGATAACTTTGTTTTATTGCCGCAAAAGAAAAAAAACAGCTTTGCACATGTATGAAGTAGCAAATAGATTTAAAATCCAAGGAGCGTCTTCAGATACAAAATGGATCTAAGCTGGATACAAGCTTGTGACGCCCTTGCAGTGTCAAAATGATGCACTAGGTAGCTCATGATGCCCTTTTTGGGAACCCTTGCTTTATGCTATTGATAGAACCTCATTATGCAAGCAATTTGCATTAATTTGTACTTCTACATTATCTTAGCTTACTAGAACTGGGACTAATTTTTGTGACTATGTCATGGTTGACTTGACTCACTAAGCCAAAATATATATCTCAATTCAGGTTAAGTTCAACATTGTGATCCAATTATTAATGCAAAATAGGAAGGTTAACTCAAACAATGAAAACAATGAGTTGCACAACCTAAAAGTGCTATTGTTTTGCGTAAGATAAGGTGGTGTCTGACTCTGAACAACTGTGTATCCAGTTTTTGCCTGAAACGACCAAATCTAGTTTCTGCCTTGTGCCAGATATAACATTGAGTTCGTGACATTAGCAGTATAGTGAACTTGGCCAAATGGGAAGTGTTTCTCCCTCCTGTTGCGTGAGGTGTCATCAGTTTAGCTCTTATCATAGTTGCTTTGGTTTTGCTAATAGTGTTGCCACTTTTAATATTATAAGATCAGTTTATGTTTTCACAACCTTTTTTGGGAGAGGTTTCGAAACCAAACATGGGTTTACATTCAGGGTTAGGGTTTTGGATTAGGGTTAAGGTTTAGGTTAGGGTTTAAGGTTACGGATTAGGGTTTGGATTTAGGGTCAGGACTTAGAGCTAGAAAAAAATTAATTGCCATTTTAATCCTTCAATCTGAGAAGCAACTGACCTACAAGAAAAGGGTTTGTATTAGGCTTAGGGGTTTGTGTTAGGGTTAGGGGTTAACATTAGGGTTAAGGATAAGCGTTAAAGTGAGGGATTAAGGTTACGGGTTAGCTTTAAGGTTTATCTTTTGTGTTTACTTCGTTTCTGCCAAGCCTGATGCTGCTGGCATCTTGGCGGAAAAATAGACACTGCCAATAAAAATAGGCTGCCTAGCTAGGTTTTCAAGTTAGAGCAAAGGTACAATGTAAAGAATGGATGTCTGACAGCGTTGATATCGTTACAAGTATGTGTGATGACGTAACCAGTATGGAAAAATACCTTGTTTCATAATAAATTAAGATAAAGATACAATAGAAAAAACATTTTTTCTTTCATTTGGAAATAACCTTCCCCTACATTTGTTATGTTTAAAAGTTGCGATGTTTTCATTTTTTATATTTTCACAACAGTTCAAACCTAAATTTGGTCCCACTGGAGCATCAGTATGTTATCAAGAATGGAAAAATCTTTGTGTGAGATCAAGATAGTGGCTACAATTAAGCCTAGGCTAGCAACTACTACTGTTGTGGTGTCATTGCTCACTTCAAAATATTGGTTTTCACGATTCCGGTTACGTCAATTTATATCTGTCACCAAGATCCACTACTGATGGATATCCATCTTTTATAGGTCACCAGGGCAAACAAAGGCGAAAACTGCAATGTTGGTATCCAAGCTGTTAGAGTAGACTTAGCGAATTGTTCATGTCCAGTTTAGTGATTATATTCATTATCACCAAGCTTCCATTACCATAACGCCTACTTAGCATTTCAGATAATCATAATATAACAACAGTAAGCCTGACAAACAGTGTGAGTGAAAACCGTCATCAATGTGAATGTGACAGTACCATAGTTAGGGTTGCCTGTAAAAGGCGGAGCTCTGTAAATAGCAGAGCTTGGTTGCAGAGGTTTGATGACATAACCGGAGTGGAAAAAAGTTGCGCTGCAAAATCAAAAAAAGGAAAAAAAGTGAAGGAAAAATGTTGTATCATTGCAACTTAATATGCCTTTCCCACAAACATGGAATACAGGGAAGTTTGCGATGTTTAAAAATTTCATACATTCACAACTGTTGAAACCTATTTTTTCATCCCCGCACCATTGTGAAACTCAGCTAACCAAAAATTATAAAACTTCAAAGGAGACTTTTTTTACTGTAGTGTAACATCACCTTTTGCAGTAAAATTATTTTTGCTACCGTTTAGTTCTCATTGCTCAACAAAAAATATTGGTTTTAACGACTCCGGTTACATCATCAAACCTCCGCAACCAAGCCCCGCTATTTACGGAGCTCCGCTTTTATAGATAACCATAGTCAGAAAGACACTTAAAAACAGGGAAGTGACTATTCATCCACCTGTCCTGACGCAATTCAAATAAAAGGGTCACTTTGTCATTCAAACCATGTGGATCATGTTACTGTAGTGTATGGATTGTATACTGTAGTGTCAGTCATGCGCTACTGTTTGTTTACTGTACTGTAGTGTAATGGTTATACGCTACGCCTTCTATGCTTTAGGTTTTCAGTTCGAATCTCATCTTGCTGACTTAGGTTTTTTTTTCTTTCGACATTCCTTTTGTTTTTTTCTTTACTTTTTTTCAGGCTTACATTTTATGTTTACAAGTTAGTGTTAGGTTTCGGATACGAGGTTAGGTCAGCTTTGGGTTACATTAGGATCAGTGTTAGGTTAGGTTCGCTTAGCTTAGGTTAGCATTTTGGTTCGAATTAAGGTTAGGTTAGGGCTACGGTTAGGGTTAAGGTTAGGTTTAGGGTTTATCTTTTACATAACATTTGCTTCGTTTCTACCAAGCCTACTGCACTCTCGTCATGCGTTACTGTCATGTTACAGAAGGCGGTCGAATAAGGCTTCAAATTTAAAGATCCGCAGGCGGTTCTACAGCCACTGCCTAAAAACAGCAGCATAGAGCATGATGCTAATAAAATATCACAAAACACTGTAGTTTAGTTAGTAACTAGACCTATATGAAAACTTTCATTCTACATCCAACGATTGATATTTCCAGCATGATAAACTCACTTCGGATGGCAAAAATACTGGCTGGTCGTGGTCCGATGTATCACCAGCCTTATCACCTTCGCCAGAGCCAGTTTCCTCTAGAGGTTCCTGAGAACTTTTCTGAGCTTGCACAGATTCTTTTTTTGTGATGTTCTGGTGTGATTCTTCAACGTCTTATTAAACGCAAAAAAATAATGTTTACCGAGAAATGTCTAATATAAATATGTAGTGCTCAACCAAACAAAATTCACCAAGCTACAGTACACTGCGGCGCCCAGCGTCTCTGTTGTTGACGCCTTGCAAACTTCCAGCAAGGCTCGCAACTGAAACCAACAGAGCGTAACAAATTGCATTTATCTTGCAAATGGTGAAGCGTGTGCGTCAAGGGTAAGGATAAGGATCCTAAGAACTTAGAGTAAAGAATGCATCAGAAACACAGTGATTTCTCAGCTAGTATATCTTGAAGTATTTCGTTTGTGTAAAATGCAGTGATAGCGTGACTCGAGTCAGTGACTCGACTCGAGTCGTGATTTTTGGTGACTCGGACTCGATTCGAGTCACGTTGAGAAAAATGGTGACTCGAGTCACGTTCTTCACAGAATGTCTCGACTCCAGTCACAATCAATAACTTGAGACAGAGCCATTTTTACAAAATCTCTGAGCCTCGGATAGACAAACCCAGTTCGTTTGCACACAAAGAAATGAGCATTTTTTGCTTCAGTGATGATCAAGATTGGCACAAATTTTCTGTTTTGACTGTCTAGTCGTGCTACGCCACATTTCAAGGACCAAGTGTCCCCAGCTTGCACAGACATAGACCTGAGCTTTTGCTTTCACTGAGGGGGTCAGCAGGGCACAATATATTGACACCTTATCGTGGTTTAATGTAGTATTTGTATATCGTGATCAGATCATGGCAGTGGGCCTCATACTGTTACTTTGAGTCTTTTCCAGATGCCAGTTAAGTGATCTAAGTTTTTCAGATACTAATCCATTCCAAAAATTATATTGCAAAATATAATGCAAACACGAAAACCAAATATTGTTTAAATCCAGATTCCTGTCACTATTATTAGCATAAGTCAATGTGGCGACGTGATTATGGCACATATAACGTTGAATTCGGAGCACAGCAATAGAAGAGTGAACCTAGGCAAATGAGTAATTTCATTTGCCATTATTCTAGGGATCGTCGCTTCGACTCTTTTTTTGATTGACTCAGGGGAGCGGAGCATTGTGGCTGCAAGAAATGGGTCCCAACGTGTCGGTGGCTGCAATCCACTGTTGAAGGTCGTCTTGAGCTTGTGAAATGGGGAAGTAATGTGGTGACACGACTCCGCCACATATAGGCAGGGCCGGCCTCAAGCCAATGCAACCGATGCAGCTTCATTGGGCCCCGCGCCTCTGGGGCCCCGCGCCATGGTGTTTGGGTAGACTGTTCTTGGCCAGATACACCTTGCGCTCGAGAAGTCAGTAAAAATGTCATATAAATTTCATTGTTAACAAAAAACGTTCTCGTCGGAACTAGCGAATTTCCTCTCGAACGTTAGCAAACACGCTCAATTCTCGTGTTATGCTTTGCTGTATATCTGTGCTGTAGCACGATCGTAACACGGTTGACTGAACACGTTGACGTCATAAAATCACTGCTCGGAGGGGTCCTGTGCTTAGGTCTTGCATTGGGCCCCGCGCCCAGGTCTTGCATTAGGTCCCGCATCTGCTAGGGCCGGCCCTGCATATAGACCTAACAATGAATTCGTAGTGTTGCGATCGGAAAGCCTGAGCGGCAAGTGCACAAAGCTTCGGACTGTGGCAGCAAGCAACAATAGAGATCATGCACCGCAATGACTCTATTACTGCTTGTTCGCGCCACATGTATGTGGTGTTGTTCTTCGCGCACATCCCGTTCGCGGTGATTCACACATTCAACGCAACGACAGCGGAGAGGTTGCAACAACATCCCCTCCTTTTTACAACGAACCGCACCAATCGCACATTGTATTTGTGAAGGCTTCACAGGGCATGACCTCAACATCCTGGTCACAGCACAATTTTGCTGCGATCGGAAAGTCCGAGTGGCAAGTGCGCAAAGCTTCGCACTGTGGCAGCAAGCAACAATAGAGATCATGCGCCGCAATCGCTCTATTATTGCTTGTTCGCACCACATAATGTGGTGTTGTTCCTAGCGCACATCCCGTTCGTGGTGAATCACACATTCAACGCAACGACAGAGGAGAGGTTGCAACAGTAGCAACTCTTGAAGAGTGAATCTAGTCGAATGGGGATTCTCAAAATCTGTTATGTCGAGGGTCGTCGGATCAAATTGCACCTGGCACCACCTTCACATCCTGGCCACTTTGTTGCAATTGGAAAGCCTGAGCAGCACGGGCGCAAAGCTTCACATTGTGGCAGCATTGAGATCACATGTCGTGCTCATTCTATTTCTGCTTGTTTGTACCACATATATATGGCTGTTGTTCTTCACGCACATCGCGTTGATGGTGAATCGCACATTCAACACAACGTTAACCGAATGGTTGCAACACTTGCAGCAATGTTGGGCTAGACTTGTTGAAACGACTGAGAGGGAAGGAGACAAGTAAAAAGCAAACTGAAAAAAGTTGGATATAAATAACCTGCAATCAAACTTGCTGAAACAACATTGGGCATCATTTTTTAACTTATCAGGCGCCACTTTATATCATATTGGGCACCATTTTCTACCTTATCGTGAGCCAGTTCATAGCATGTTGGGCGCCCATTTCATAGCACAAAAAAGTCATAGACAAAATGTGAAATTTCATTTGACTTGGCATTGACTCGAGCTTGCAAACCAATGACTCGAAGTGAGTCGACAGTTCTTGTGACTCCCTCTGACTGGACTCGACCAAGTGATGACTCGCTCTGACTCGACTCGAAAAAATTTTTAGATGACTCTGACTCGACAAAAATGACTCGGACATATCACTGGTAAAATGTACGAAACACTAAAAGATGTTACACATCTTCACGTTTCGATCACACTTTTGTAGGCCTACTTCATTTTTTCATGTTTCCATCACACTTTTGTACTTCACTTTTGTACTACTTCATCATACAGAGGTGCTGTAACAATCGCAGGCATACTACCATATGGAAAGTGACCAAATGCATTTTGTTTTTCATTTTCCATTAGAGTATTTGATTATTGGTTCAGACACACGATGTATATCACCAGTGGCGGATCCAGGGGGGATGTTTGGGGCAACTTTTCCCCCCAAACCTCTGTGGCACCCCGTTACAATGGCGCCACTCTGATATAAATGCGCCCCTTTTGGTGTCTATCGAAGTAGAAACAGAGACAAAATTACTCTGAACTAAGCAATGTCTTACACTTCATTGAACGTCCGGATTTAGGTGTCGGACGTTGCCCCAGCTTCTTGTCGACGAGGATCAACAATGTTATTCCTTCGTAATAATACTACTATGCCGTTATTTCTTTTCCGCGTGAGAACTTCCCAGTCTTACTCAGATCAGGCAATCACAAACGCGATCGCTTTTGATAGCACAGTTCAAGACTTGCCGCTGCGGGCTGTGCAAAATTGGTTTGTTTTTGTTACAATTTCATTTTTTTCTGATGGCAGCCATGAAAAGAAAAGCTGTAGTGAAAATAAGAATTCAATAAATATGGAAATTTTATGACTGACGCAAGATTTTAGAAGCCTGCAAAGCAAAAAAACAGTTTCATGTCTGCTGCCAGACGCCAGTGCAACCCGTAGGCCTAATTCCGGAGTAAATCTGCATGGCAGTTTTGCAACAAAAAGGTAAGCGAATGAGTTTCTTGAGGGAACAAATGCCGCTGATTGAACCATAATGCATCGTTTGAAAAGCTAAAGCAACATATGTGTTTAGCAAACAACTGGCCCTTATCTGATAAAAATGCATTGAGAGTGATCCAGTAGCTCAAGGAATTATGACCTAATCACCTAGCAATGCAATTGTGCAACACCTCACTCCATCAACAGGGACAACGCAGCGTAGTATTGAATTACTACGTGGTAGCACGACGCACCTTAAACCATGGTACTGCAACAGTTAGCTCTTACACAGAATCTTCGGCAAAATACCAGCTATGTACAGCTTGGTGGAATTGGCTTCACACGGTCATGACGTTTGTTGAATGGTTAAATATTTGGGGGGCGATGGCGTTTATCGCCCAGGCGTGTAGCCAGGTTTTAAGGTTTGGGGAGGCGAAATACATTTTTAGGGGAAGGATTTTTGTTCTTATTGTTTGTTTGAAACAAATTTTTCTGGGCACAACATGACTTAGAGAGGCACAACAAATTTTGAGGGGCAGTGCCCCTGAATGCCTCTATGTGGCTACACGTCTGGCAAGAGTGACTGATGACTAGGTGGTTTCGATCACTTAGTTGCTGTTGTAAACCCGCAGACAACTCAGGCCGGCCACGAAAAAATAACTTTGGCATGGTGGCGAAATCTGTAACCGACCGACAGCTGAACGCGTAGTATATTGGTTAGGTCATTCCGCTTACATCATGTAGCCTAAATATGGGCAGTAAAAGCAATCTTCTGTTGCTAATTTAACTTTTTTACTGGTGACTAAGCTGCTGGATGACATTCGTGGTTTTGAATTGTTGTGGGCTGATTATTACCTGTGTTTGCTAATTTGGATAGAACCAGATCCATCGCCAGTTCAACAGCATTAGGGGGCTTTAAGCTTGTTTGGAGAGGGTTCATACAGTGGCGATTATTTAATTAAAAAAGAAGGGGAGCCACTACGGGGTCAAGAAAAAAGTAGGGGCCCAACATAACTGCCGGTCCTGGATGGTGATTTTCCGTTATTTTGAAGATTAATTTGGTATGATTGATCCTATCAAACCCAACATACTGTAGGCTTGTGAATATCGTTAAATTCTTAAATATGACCTAGCGTTATTATTTACTAGAGACACATGCCACTAGATGGAATCGGACACTTGTACTGTTGTGTCGAATATTCTGTGCTAACCACGCAGCTTTCACAGCACTACACGTATAAATCGAAACACCATTTCCGCAGGCTACACAATTATACCGGCCACACATGAACGAAAACAGCAGCACGAAAAGGAAAAAATTCACATGAGAGCGAAACGCTTCCAACCACGAATTCCATCCTGACACAGAGACAATTAAGCTGTTGATAGTTAACTATTCGGTCAAACTATTCTTACTACAAAGCAATATAAAAAAATAAACCATCCGCTAACAATGTGGTGACTGCTGACTAATCCGTTGGTGTGGTAGCTTACGCACACTTTGTGGTTGCGGTGTAACCACAACAAAGTTATGCAACTACTACCACGAGTATAATACCCATCTGCAGCGTGAACAGGGTAAGCACAATTCAATACACTATGCATTTAACAACAGCGAAGCTTTGGCACCAGTGGCACGTAAAGTACCAGAGCAGAGCCGCAGATAGGTGTGCATCGGCGTTTAGGGCGTGTACATGACAGCAAGATGAAACAGCAGGGCGTAAAACTCGCTTTGCAGAATATTCCCAAAAAGTCGTTCATTTTAATATACACGCTAATGTTTTTTTTGACTTATCTTCAAAAGCTGACTTTTAAACCCTGCTTTAATATATGACCGTCTTATCATAAGCCAAACAGGCACTACCTCAAATAAACCAAAAAAAGATTTAGACAACTATAATGAGCAATAGCCTATGATTCTCACACAAATCCGTGTATGTGTCAAAATTTCATATCAACATCAACTCAGCCTAACTTAATCCTTCGATTATTATGTCGACTGTCAAATTCATTAACGAAATCATCTAAATCTAATTTTTCAGCTCGTACCCTGTCAAGTGAAAGTAGATTGATGTTACTCAATCTTTCACTGGTCATGGAATTTCTGATAAAAATTACGGGACCTACCTACTTTACAAATGTAAACATTTATGTATGTTAAAATTTCGTGTAGTATCCTGTTTTAAAGTAAAAAAGTATAATAATAATCTGATAATATGATCTCAGTGATGTAAAGAACATTGTTCACTTCACGTTTCAGTATTGGTTTACTTCTGTTAGAATATACAAAAGGCTTCAAACGTCAACTCTGTCGGAACTTGCATGGGACCCTCTGTAGGTGCGGGGACCCATTTTGAAAAAATATCTCAAACAGGTTAAAATGGGCTACGGTTGTGAAGCGCTGGCTTGCAGTCTTCATCGTGACCTGCGCAAGTTGGTCTAGCTGTTGGGTTGGACCTCTTCTAATTACACAGTGTTATTGCTTGCCTTTGTTCCTTACCAAAAGAGCAATCGCCAGAAGGTCTTCAATTGGGGTGATTTACGTTTTCGCAGGAGGGTTTGATATTCTAATATTTTACAAAAATCCACTGATTTATGGTGTTTCACACTGGGGACTTAGAGTTTTGTTTGGGAGAGGCTAAGCCAGCAAAGCCCGCCTGGTTACCAACAGACATATATTTCAGAAACTGTATTACCAAACAATGTCATGTGGGAAGTAAGCCTTTTATTACTTAGCAGTGATTACGTCCTACGTTCGAGGGTGATTGCGTTTAGCAACTTTATTCAGTACAGCCATTGCCAAATTGTACAGCCGTTTCGATTAACACCCCTTTAATAAAATCCTTCACCACAATCATATCAAAACATATCGTTTTCCCTTGCGCTAGGTTTTCAGACTAAAGTTCTTCCCTCAAAAATTCATCAAACTGAGAGCAACAGCTTTTCTGAGCTTTTCTTGTTGAAATAAATTTTTTTTAAAACTGCAAATGTTAAGAAGTATACCGCTGAACAATCGAGAAATTCACTTTGCCTATCGACTGGCTCTGATTCACTCTACTTGCAGTTCAAACCGACAATCTGAGCTCAAAGTTACCCATGCAAACACACCAACTGCATTACCCCCGCTTCAAGAACGTCATTTTCCGACACCATTACGTCATGCAGAAAAACAACCGTTGTATTGAAACTGAGCAATGTTACCTTTGCAGAGTTCTCCACTTCAACCGCCAAAATTTAATGTTAATAAGCCCACTTAATGACTAGGCTACAGCTTGTGGCACTTACCTAAAATATCCCACTGAAGATTAAAAACAGCTTGAGATGTGCCGAGAAATGATTGTTTTCAATTTGGCGACGGCAATTAGCGGCATGCCAACGCCTGAAATGTGCTTCTTAGACGGGCAGTTGAGGTGAACGTTCTTGCCCATTGCCCAAGGAGCGCAACAGCGATTCTCTCAATAGCTGTGGATTACCCAACCTTCCAACTGAGGCGGATACTCTGCCACCGAGCTATCACCGCGCCAGCGAAATCTCTGTCGTCAATACCTAGGTGTCAGGTGATGTATTATGTGCTGCTTGGGAATTACTGAGGAACCAACGATAGGAGAAAAAGGATTAAATTAGCCTTGGCTACATACCGTAATTTCATGCAGAGCCTTTTTCATCAGATTTTGAGAGGATGGGCAATATAAACCGCGAAAACCGAAGCACTAATGTTTGCTAGTCTGCGGTCGAATGTCATCTCTTTCGTTTGTTCAAAGGTCTTTTCACTTGGATAGCAGAAATAGCTTTGTCTGGGGAGGAAGGGCGCAAGTGCCTCTAAGTAAGTGTGTTAAAAAAAACCCGACTTCAAGAAAAACATTGGGTCACTTTAGCACACTGGATTTGACCCAGACGTTTGAATAAACAGTTCATCGATTTGCTCACTTCAGAGCCACATGTCGTATCTTTTAGGCTAGCTTACTAATCTAGGGCTTCTTAACACACAAATTCAAAAAAGTTTGAAATTTTGAAGCTTTTAAGAATTTATTTAAGAATAATGACGAAAAGCTTGAACTTTGAAACTCCTTTCAAAAATTAATTTTTAATCAGAAAAGTTCAGCCCCACAAAAGGTGTTGCCCGGGGTCCGCGGCCCCAGCCCCCCCCCCTTTACTACGCCACTGAACACAAGTTATCGTGAGTTTGAGAAATTTTGGAAGCACACTAGAGGGTTTCTAAATTATCTGTTAATATACTGCTGACTGAAAGTTATCTGCTGTAGGTTGCATGTCAACCAAACAAACTTGAACGGAAATTAAGCACAAAACTGGGTTAGTTTTTAAACTCTTTTTTGTAGCTTCCAACAGCTTCTGAAATACTCAGAATTTATGTAGTACGATGAGCTGGTTGCAGGAATTGTATATTGCAACTTTTTCCTTTTTCACATGCAACTTTTATCAAGTAGGACTATTGCGTAAAATGTAAAAGCGTGATTTAAAAAACATGCTTGGGAACTATTTCAGTATAGTGTCTGTTCTCTTTGATAACCGATTCGAACTGAATAATGACCTAAAAGCAATTGTAGAAATGACTCGGCCAAACAAACATCAGTCGAGAACCGTAGGCCAAATTTTTTAATTGTCGAGCAACTTCATGCACTGTGGAGTAAAGTTTTAGCATGCTACGCAAACTGTCGGCAAATGATCGCCATTTCTCGCCAGATAATGTTTGGAAATATTTAGCATTATATGTAAATAAATCGCTTGAGCAAATCACTGTCGTTTAAAATGCCTGTGCATAAATGCAACTTTGTGCTGCAAAATTGTTAAAGTAAATGCATATTTCTCACGATTTTATTGCAACAAAAACTTGCTCTAGTTATGAGTTTTTAGTAGTTTTCGGACAGGTGCGAGTTTGAGACCGAAAAAGTGCGGGGCGGGCGCGGGTGGGGATGGTCTGCGGGGCGGGTGCGGGTTAGAAGTGTGCGGGTGCGGGGCGGGAGCGGACAAAATTTCCCAAACTCCTGCGGGTGCAGGGCGGGGCGGGTTTAAATTTTGCGGGTGCGGGGCGGGTGCGGACACAAAATTTCAACCCGTGCAGGACTCTAGGATCGATACCTGGCCGCGAAATTGCACTATGTATGCTGGTGGTGACACCACTCGCTTTCTGGGAATGTGATTGGTCGATTGTTCCCATGGAAGCACTGTTGCGTGCATAGAAGTAGGCTACAGAGCAAGAGCATTGGAGCAGTCTTAGCGGGCACACAAACATGTAGCAGCCTTGTCTGATGGTTCCAACTGGTAACTTCATTTCAGCTGTTGAAAATGAACCAACAACTTAGTGCACTCCCGGGCCGCGGTAAAATTTCCAAGCATTCGACCGGTCCGCGGTTACGAAAAGGTTGGGGACCACTGCTTAAAAAGGTTGTTTGGGACACCAACCGTGTTCTCAGTTACGTGCAGCTTGTTAAAAATGACACCTAAATGTGCACCCGCTTTTGGTGAATTAATGATATAAGCCAATTTTAAACTGTGGTGATTCACTGAAAGGTCGCATTGTTCGACCAACGAAAATAGCCACTTTCTTGGCTTACAAAAGGTAACCACTTTCGCGTGATACCCAACGATTTTCACAGAGAATTTGGGGTATTTAAACAAGTGAAGACGTGAAGACTTTGGTGACTGCCTCCCCAAATGTCTTGTCTGGATCCGCCACTGCATACAGTATCACAGGGGAAATCAAAATAACAAAATTACAAAACTACTCAGGTGCAACCAGAGGTGGGCAACCGCTACTTTATTAATAGCGTCGCTACCGCTATTTGTTAAATTCAATAGCGGCGCTATCGCACCCGTTACCGAATAAAAATAGTAGCGAGCTATCGCTACCGCTATTCGCTACAGCTCTTTTTGCTGCACTTGAAAAAAATTTTGGTGTTGTTTTACTGACGAAGGATCTATTTTGAAAAACCTAACCTTGAAATGTTTTTTGAAAAAAGTTGTTAAAGAAAAAAAATCTGAAAAAATAGTCAATCAACAGTTATGATATAGGAAAAATTATTTTACAGTGTATACACATATAAACGAAACATAGACTGCACAAACGCCCAGAGTGTATTTAGCTTCGTAAGTGGGTTGCTATAGATTTAGGCTAATAATTCGCCTATCAATCAATGCAAGTTTTGCGCTGTGTGTACAACACTCAAGACGTCAAGAGAATGGTCAAGCAATAAAAGATCATAACTGTTTTTCACAAAGTTTAATGCCCGTGTAAATTGATTTAGGCCCGCAACCAGGGTGGCGGACAAACCGGGCAATCAAAGCCTCTCACGAAATTTTATGCATTATTTTGGATTTTCAATAAATGTTATGTTGGTCTATGTTTCATGCGAAACGCCTGAACAAATTACTGACTACTTGTATTTTAAACCGAGGTCCTTGTTTCTGCATGGTTCAATTTGTTCGCGATAGTAGTTTTGTGTTGAACGTAGTTTGTATAGCCTGCGTGCGAAGAATTGGTATTTAGATATTCTAGAGCGAATTGACCAACCACCGCTTTCTTAACATTCCAGCTTTTGAAAGTGCAGCCTAAGTGTTGAATGCTTTAGTTTCAAAGGTGTACAATCAGACCCGTAACCAGCTAGGGTCACCAGGAAGGGCAAAAAGTTTTCCGAGAGGGGCTCAAATTTTTTGAACTATGTCCAATAGTTTTAAACTATGTCCAACACATTTTTCTAGGGAGACTTCCCCCCTGCGCCCCCTCTTGTTACTGGCCTGTGTGCAATGCGCATTAAGCAGCCGGCATCAGCTCTCAAAAAATAACCCTACGGACATCAACAATTGAAACCTCTCGATTTACTGTAAAAGCTTTCGAGGAATCTGCTGACGGGTCTGCTTTTGTCTTTTTGCGATGATTTACACTTGCACATATCTGCAGACCTATTCAAGTAACGGGTCCCCACAAAGTGACAAGCAAGCGAATCAGTCATGCTAATTACTTTTATAGGACATCGATTTCACGTACCGCTACGCATCCACAGTATCGAAATCTTATTCATATAAAATCTATCATAAATTTATTTTATTCCTTTGTGAAATTAAGTTTCCATATCAGCACATTCAATGCCCTTACGTACTTTTTCGCAATATCTGAAAAACTTTTGCATGAAAATATGCAAAAAAACACTAAGAACCACACAATTTATTTAACAGCTGAGGAAAGAAGCCAAGCGGTCAGAAAATAGTTATTTTTCTTATGTTGTGGCATCCAAAGTTTGGTGTTGCATTCGGACAACGACCACATGCAAAAATCGACATCATGTGACTTACGCATGGAGGTGAATAAAGTTTAGCAAGATGGTGATGATAAAAGAAATCAATCACTTGACGTTGTGTGGCTGTGTCAGGCAGGGCCGGATTAAGGGGGGGGGGCAACGGGGGCAAATGCCCCGGGCCCTCCGCTACAAG
>JGI24158J21664_10001822_pt1 | contig 24797 bp, 13 predicted proteins | sample Ectturendosymbi3_FD_21664 | JGI IMG/M metagenome (IMG submission 21664) | reverse complement strand
CAAGCGTCACAAATTTTGTAAACTGATGGTATTTTGCTGTCTTACAAAAGCCAATTCAAGGCTATTGTTGTTTATTCCACTGCTGATGTTTTTGTTATGGGATTGTGTGTGACATTAATCGTATCTATTGTCTATGCTGCTTTAATGTTTTGAGACTTGGCTCCTCTGAAAATGAAACAAATGGCTTAAAGCAATGCCTTCATGACAGTGGAGGTAGGCCTACACAAATCTCATTCAATCCATTGTAGCAACTAATCATGCAAATTTTATGTAGCCTAATGCATCCCTTTGTTCTGAAATATGGACACCACTACTTTTTTAATAATTTGTGACACAAAGTTAAATTTGGAAATTTACTTTGGTTTTGAATGCATGTAACGTGCAACCAGTCATTTCATTTCACGTTTTGTGCAATGTACCGCAATAGGTCTTGTGTAGCTTTGCTCAACAGTATGGTGTACAAAATTAGTAACACCCTAAAAATATGCCACATGTGATATTAGAACTTAGGTAAAACACAGTGTTGCGCTGCAGCACACCAACGTCATCACCGACTTTCGGGTCTCAATTATCCTTTCAGTCCAGGCCGTGCGCAACGAACGCACCGCTTCATTCGCACACGTGTGCATACGAAGGCGCATTGAACTCACCGCAACAGCCGCAGACGCACCGCACCAGAAGCATGCCGTATGCATATAGTTTTAAGGTCGACGTGCTTTTGAGTGCGTCAAAACGTGGCCGTAATGCGCAATATGTTGTCAATGCAAGCTGTTTTTATGCACTGCGAACCCTGTGACGGGCATTTGTTACTCTTCGTGCAAAAGCGTTTCTTACCCTGCTTCTTGTTGTTTTTTTTCATGACTGGAAACAAACAAACAACAAAAATTGTTTAACTCATTTTTAGTGACTTTATTCTTATTTCAAACGGTTTGCCCCTTGATTGCAGGCAGGGCCGCAACCAGCTAATTTTTTTGGGAGGCAAAGGATTCTTACTTATTGTTGTACCCAACAAGTGCACATGCTTTTGAAAATTTCGGGGGAGGGCAATTGCCCGGTTGGCCCTGGTCGTGAGCCTGTTCGCAGGGTTTGTGCAATCTCACAGGTTTTTACCACCTGAGGTGTTTCGACGTAGAAGAGCCATTGCTTTTGGATTTGCAAGCCGTTTCCACCAAATCTTCGCGAGCCATCGACTAATACCTAGGCGCTCATTGCAAATTGCAAGCAAAACAAGTGTATACTAATACAGATGCACAGCTTGTGAAAAAGTCAATCAAGTCATAATTAGTAGATAAATACGCTATAGCCGGTTTGGAATAAATACACGGTCTATGAATTTGTAGAATGAGCTACACGCCAAGGAAGTAAGGAACGTCTTTCCGACGTTCACAAAGTTCGATATCGCCATTTCGAGGGGTGCCTGCCACATGNGTTTGCGCAGTAAACTGGTCGCGCCCTAGAATTGTTGAAGCAATGCGTTGATCTGATTCTTTTTATGNTTCCAGCGAAGTTTCCGGTGAAGTCACAGCTGCTGTACTGCTGGCGTNCTTGTGATTGCAATGAAACGCGAGCTGTATTTGGTAAATGGCGTTCGCGAATCGCCAGCATGTTTGTGCATGCGCCAGANACTTCATCTTTTTGTGACGGNAGCAACAGGCTCTTGGCAGTACGGACGTGAATTTGTAGAAAANTTGAAGACTGCGTTACAATAAGCCATGGTAGACACTTACAATTTCTTNTGAGAGNATGTATGAAGACGAAGTTACTTTTTCGCGGTTGACTGCTGAAACTGACAAATTTAAGCGATTGGTGCAAAAAGCAGTCACTTTGGAACGAAATGCTACTGCGATTGAATTTATTTATCACTGGTTAACTAAATGTTGCTTACTTAACTTGAATCCGTATTGATGTTTGTGTCTTAAACTTTAGCCTGCCTTGCTACTGAAGTTTCGAATGCGAGTTGCATGAGGATTTTCTTCAAGCTAAAAATGATAAAATGGACTTCAAGTTCTACGAGTGAAAATCGGTAATCGGGTTCATGAAGTATTTCCATAGAAAATGAAGTTGCACTGAAGCTTGATTTTGAGGATATAGTGGTTTTGCTTCGCTTAAAGCTCGGAAAGTTCAGTGGGGCGCCGTAGCTCAGTTGTAGTGTCCGCCTCTCAATTGGAAAGTTGGGTGTTCGATCAGCTGCCATTGACTGAATCGCCGGAGCGCTGCTTGGGCAAGAGCGTTCACCTCAACCGCCCCGACATGAAGCAAATTTTAGGATTNGACCTACCCCCAATTGCCGTCACCAAAATATAAAAAAGCTCAGTTTGAGTGATGACGAAATACTGTAATAGATTGGTTCATGTTTTTCGCATTNATTTTTGGTTGCCCATTTTTTATCAGTTTTTAGTTTGAGAAAGTAAGTTCAGAATAGCTCACTTGATGAAAAATTGTTCAAATATTCAACTGATATTGTGTCGCACTTACATAGGGCGGCATTTTTGGCAGGAGCCAGGGTATCCGGGTTGTGGTTCTACCCCAGTGATTCCCAAACTTGTTCGAACCGTTACCCAAATCGAGGTGGCGATTATGGTTTATTACCCTCAATGTTTTACGTCGTAAAAAGAACGAAACCAGAACAACATCGTGGTTTTGTATCCGCGTTACCCCCGAAGAATCGCATATTACCCCACCTTTGGAAACCACTGTTCTACGCCATAGGTGAAACCCCAAGATGAACTGTTCCACACGCTACTGTATATACGAACCTCAGAACCCAAAACGTTTCTTCGGAATGATCAGAGTTGTGGGATGTTGGAGACAAGAGAATGCGCAATTTAAAAAATAACCCGAGAACGTGAATTCACCAAAATCTCATGCATGAGAATTTCACACTCAAGATCAAGAGCATGAGCTCTTGAAACTTTATCAGTGTATCTGATGCTGACGGATAACACTGAACAACCGTTTTCTTATTTAGTGATAAAAAAACTGATCACATCTTGGGCATACCACTATTGATGTGTAAGCTGCTTATCGCTTGTTGACTTGATGATGCTCAGTGCGAAACAACTACAGCTTGCATGTACAGTATATGATCAAATGGTTTATGATAAACTTTTTTTGTTTGGCGTAGCCGTAGAGCAACGAAAATCCTTTGGCTGTAAGTAATAAATTTTTGTCTGGTTATTATTATTGTTTATCAAAAATTTCAAGCGTCGGCGGCTCTTATGCCGATAAAATAGCAAGCTATGACGATATTTTTTATTTTATTCCAAAAACTGGTGGCAATACGGAATTTCCAAACGTTTTTGATCAACATTAGAGAATATCAAGATACAGTCCGATTTCCTCTAGTAACGTTTGGGTTGCAGGAAGCGACTGCTTTCCCTCCTGCTGTTGTATTTCATAGAAAGACAAAAAAGTTTTTCAGCGGAATTCAAATAGAAACGAGAAAAAAGTTTCAGCGCGGCGAATCTCTTTACGCTTTCAGTAAAAAAGCAATCCGACTTGGTTTTTGACGTAGTGCCCCTGTAGGCGACCAGTATCGTCGTTTTCAAGATCGATTGCTTCGTGGGTTGTGCGCTAAAGTGCATGCAGAACCAGAAGATTAGTCATTTGTGTTGCCTTTTTCTCCCCCACTTCAAATTTCATGTTGTCTTAGTGTTAAGTGAAAACGATAGTTGTCAGATTTTTTTTATTGAAATGAAGCTGCACTGCGAATTTTAAAAATTTGGGGAAGCTTGTCGTTCTTTGATTTAAAATCAAGCGAAGTTTAAGTTTGTGGCACTTTTGATCTTACATATACCGACGTCTTGGACCAAGACTCATGATCCTTCGGGCGAACTTGCTTATTTTAGATTTGCTCAAGTTCCATACCAAATTAGCAGGTTCACAAAAGCGCGAAAAATTTGTGTTCACAAGAAACACGCCATACAACATTGAGGGGACTTGTAATGGAGTTGTTTACACATATGCAATACTGGCCGTGAATAAACACTCAGAAAATTCCACCAGCAGTGATTGGCACATTACAGCAAGCTCTAACAATTGTTCCGTCCCTCGTCTTTTTCCTTTGAATGCACTTAACATTAATTTAAACCTTACTTTTGTCTCAAAATTGTTTCCTTGATTTTTGAACTTTTGGAAACGTTGGTGGGATTAGTCCGAATTTTCGTAGCAGTGTGCGGAAATATAACTGACAAGCTGACGTAAGACCCATTCTCAGAATTTATTCCAAGTCATCAGGAGTGGTGGGTAGTACCACCCTTTCTTTGACTGCTAAAAATAGTTGTAGAAGAGTGGTTTGTGCCAAGGAATGTAAGAGTTTTGGACAGATGTTTCGCGCGATTATGGTTCCACACATATTCGTCACCAAAATCGGGATAAAAATAAATTGGGTAATTTCCATAAATAGCACATGTTAGCGCATACGATAGCTTCATGTTGGATTGTTGTTGCTGTTGGCCACAGGTATCTTCGATTGTTCGTAACTATATTTATGCAACAGTTTATAGCTTTTAACGACGTAACCCAATGCATTGTTCTAACAGAGTGGCCAAGAGTTGTCTCATAAACGCTTGATATCGTGAGCAAAACCAAGGCCACCTACAGAGAAAAGCCTTGGCAAATGAATCTCTAGGAAGCCTTGGCAAACCCCTACCCATGATTTGATCAAAGAAAATCTCTGTTCATTTCCCTCTTTGTTCGCCTTCAATTACGAAGGCTAATGAGTGCCAACTGCCGCGTTCTTGCCGATATGAGAAACGCTGCCATGTGGTTTTCTAACTCCGGCAGCATCACTTTTACAAGTTCGTTCTGGGCAAATGAATCTCACAAAACAACCTCAAACAGTCGACCGCTTGCGGCGCCCTGTTCGAATTTCACCAGCCGGTGACGTCACGCAGTCACCAGTTGCAATACCCGCAAACAATAGGCGTCGCGCGACCGTCGACCAAACCGCTGAGATCAGGTTCCCGCACGCACCGAGGTGCTACCTATCCGGTTGCGCGCCTACCGTCGCGGTCGAATAAATTGTCCCCGATCTCTTGCCCTCCATCATTTGCCTTGCTCTTCGAAAGGGACCGCTCGTATAAAGGGCACAGCGTTTGAATTTCTTTCCAGTCCAACCTTCCGCTTGCCAGATGTCACTGTTAAACAAATAAACAGGCAGGCCACGTCGATTAGGCATTTAGAATGTTCTTGAGTTTGCAGAAGGGTAATCGTCTGCGCTTTGTGTTTTCAGGCGCTTGTGAAACCATGGTCTTACAGGAATAGAGTGCTTTAGTCATTTCGTAAATATCTTCTGCGTGCTTCGCGTCAAGATGAGATCAAGATCATCTCAGCGGATTCGGACAATAGTTTGCTTGTGCTTGTACGCTTTCGCGTGTTGCATCGGCGTTACAAGCAGGTCGCTGACCGGAGCGAGGACCCTGGCAGGCAATGAACGCTCCACTTTTTCCAAAAGTGAAGATCAAGATCATCTGCAGCGAGATGATCTGCTGAGTGTCAAAGGTCATAGCGGATTTTTAAGGCAAACAGACTGGTTTGCAGATCTCGCGAGACAAAATCGCTCAGAGTTGCAAAGCGACTACAATCTGCGTGCTGTTGCGTTGGATGATGTTTTCATCAGCGTGAAGACGTCTGGAAGGTTTCATCGAACAAGGCTGCAGGTCATTTTGGACACTTGGTTCACCAAAGCATATCGTCAAGTGAGTACTTTTAGTTGGTTGTCAGGTTTCACGACGAAGATGTACAATGCAAATGTGTTTTCAGTTGAACAAAGGTACTTTGTTCTATCAGAGAACAACTGGATGTAAAAAAAACGAAAATTGGTAACATATTTTGCCGTATTTCATAGTGATGTACATTACGTGTAAAGACGTGTTACTTTTCTAATTTCGGTGGTTAGGAAGTGTTAAAAAAACTTCAAGTTAAATGCAATCAATTCAGATTCATGAAAAATCATGCTACCGAATAGGTTAATATCGCACGTGAAGCGGGTACCAAATTTTAAGCCACGATTTAAACAGGACAGTTATTCTGATTCTGACCCTCGTCAGCTGTAGACCTGGTGCTGTAACCGAGCTTTCTGGGTCAGTCATAACCGGAAGACTCATCAATAATAAAAATTCATGGGTCAAAACTGCCATGCTTTATTTCAGCACATTTTCTGGCATCTTCGCAAATTTGTAAACTGGTCGTTCTTCATGGCTTTACGATTTCCAACGTTAGTGTTTAATTGCTACTGGAGAGTTGGTGAAAAAGAAATAATACTATACTCAGTTCCGATTTGCGTGTGGTTAGAGGTTTCAGGCATGGCCACATATTTTAGAATCTAATGCGATAAAAAAGTTAAAAACTTTGCCCTGGCGTAAGTTGGATCCTAGCCTAGGTGGGCTATATACGTGAAGCAAGCGTGTGCTTTTATTGACAAGATGAACTGAAAGATGACTTGTTGGTTTGTCGACAGTTGTCAGCAGTAGGTGTTGTCTGCGTGAAAAGAAAACGCATTGAGCAGTGCAGAGAACATGCATTGAAAAATAAACTGCTTATAAATGTTGTTTCTGTACAAAGTGGCTTAACAGGAATTTCAGTAAAAGATAAAAATTTTTATCGATTTTATTCGCCTGTGGTTAAAAGTGAACAGAAGCTCGTGTATACCCCACGAACGGTGTTTTAACATGAGAATATTATCCAATGCTGAATGCACGGCTGAGCGATCGATTTTTTGTTGTTAATGAACAATGCATTTTAATATACTGTCTATAGNNCAATGCTACATCTGTTCTTGGTCTCGTGCAAATGGCTTTCGCTTTAGGNAAACTTGCATCTCCATAGCGTTTTTTTAATATCGGCGTCGGCGAAGTTCATGGAACCGATTTGTAACGAAATGATCCCCTTCATCTTGGACTTGATCCGACCAATGAAACGTCTTCGATTTTTCTGATGCAAAGCGTTTTTGTGTTTAGTTTGTACGCTCTTGATTAGAGGTGAAACCTTTCCATTTCGTTTTCACAAGATTTAATGATTGGGTTCAAAATTCTTAAGTAGCTAGAGTTGGATTACCAAGTGGCAACGATAACATAGATAAGCTTGCATAATGAAACCTTGGTGTAATGTTACGCTCAATCTAACCCTGCACTTCTTCACTTGAGAGGTTTCTGCATGCTTTATCCAAAAGTTTATGCGCGGATACAGTGATATTTTAAAAGAAACAAATTAGTGTAGAGTTAGCTGAAAGCTGAACACCGATAGAAACCGCAAATAGGCTGTCGTTCGTGTGCGTTACTAAATGTCTGAAGTGCGACTCGTGTGAAAAACTTGTCGGAGAAGGCCTTGAGCAAATGTGATACGTTCACCCCGCGCTACGCCCCCAGTACCTGCGTAGGTTTCTGAAAGGTCATCCTCAATGTGGTCGCGGTGTCCCAGCATTCGTTACACCTATTTTGGAGTTCCCATCGCACACAATTGATGCGCTTGATCTCTTAATATTCTTCAAGCCGTCTAGTTATTCAGGACAGTGATATTTCTTACCCACACGCAACTAGTTTTTACGTCAGGCACGTTAACTGCATGTCGGCTGATGCAGCGAATGCTATGCGCGCAAATAATGCAAACAGAATTCAGTTTATCGGTGGTCGCGAACCTGGTTAGAAAGGAAATAAGCAACAGGATATTACCTGCCGTTTCGGAAACGAGGAATTCACGGTAATCGGCAATCAACAATTGAAAAGTCAGCAAAAGCTTGCCGTACACCGACGTCTGTGGCGCAGCTGCATTTTTTCATTGCGCGTATTGCTTTCTCAGATATGCGTACTTCTGTGGCAACAGTCAGGCCGTAGGACAATTGTGGGAACAGTCAGGCCGTAGGAGTTCGCTGTCATGCTTTATTTCCGCTTTACCATAACCAGGCAGTCGCACCCGCTATCACCAAATTAAATGTAGCTGTGACACGTACATCAAGTGAATATCAGTGCTTGAAATGTTCACCTACCGTACCGATATGCCCTGATGTTTCAATATGACATACATCTCTACCATTCCAAAAATATCTGTTTCCATTGCATGTACTTGAGCAAAATTGACGCATTCCATCACACTTTATATGTGTATAGGATCTTTGCAAACTTGAAAAATTGGCGTGATCTACAGTTAATTTCGAGTAAGTAGCCTTATTTTTTGTAACGCAACTCAAGTAAAAAATAATTTATGCTCGGGCGTGTCCTGCTTCGTAAGAGTTGAGCGATACTTCTGAATCGTGACGAAGATGTAAGATTTTTACGATGTGGTTTTACAATTGGGGCTGTGAAGTCTGCGCAACAGCTCCTCGTACTGANTGTGAATATNAATATCATCAACGTCTAATCCATTTGGTCTATATTCCATGAAGTTATCCGAAGCTCATTTGGAACTTGAACACTATACGACCGATGTATGATTTTAAATCTACGGAAATACTTTAAAAAATGAAGAAAAACTTTGTCCTGGGTACAGACGATTAAACTTTCAGAACGTGTTAGATTTTTTTGCTCGATAATGTCCAGTTATAATCTTCCAAGATGTGCGTGGTCCATATTTAAAATACAAGAACATTGAAATTTGTTTGAAGTCCTCATTTATTTGCGTATGTTGATGTAATTAAAGTGGACGTAAATTCGAAGGAAGGTAGCTAGTATTGCCTGAAATGGTATTCTTTAGCGTACATTATTGGATGTGGAGTTTCTTGTAATTCGGTCCAATAACAAGAGACATAGCTGTGAATGAACAAATCCGGATCAAGGCTTTGCGACTACACGAAAACGCATCCGCATGTCAGTATTCAAACTGTTGAATCGATTGAGCGCAGACTCGAAAAAGGAGCATTTGCATTCGTGTTCTTTGTGTAGACTCAGTAGTTGGCTTAGATCAGGGGTGCACAACATTTTCGCTGTTGTCGGCCGCATTACGTTTATTTTTATGAAGTACGGTCGCCAGTGAGTTCAAGATATTTTTATTTTTACTTTCTCTGCGTTGCTTCTGTTGTGATTTCTCGCACTGAGCCTACAATAGCCTGCTTCCGCACGGCCGTCTTTCATACGTCCGTCTGTTTGGCCGTCTTTCTCTAACGCATCTTTATACAGTTGACAAACTGTTTTTAACCCACAACCGCCGTACCTTGAATTTTAAATTTTTTGTGCACGCATAAGTTCTTTTCGAAGGTCGCCGGTACCCGGTTGTGCACTCCTGGTTTAGATTATTAGCAGTTATTCTGGCGTTTAGAGCTATAGTCAGGGCTACCATCGATCTAGAACCAAAAATAAGGACGGCTGAGGAAAATTTGATTATATTGCCTAAAGAGAAAACAATTGTTTCTGTTTGCACGACCAACGTCAGATCATATCTTTGCCTATCTATCTTCAGGAGCCATTTGCTTCAGTAGAGTCTTATTCTCGACTTCCTTCTTGTAATCGTGACGGAAAATGTTTTTTCGCTTGCTTATTTCTTGAATCAATTAAATGCTACACCTTCACTACAAAACCAGCTTTCCTAAGAATCCTAACCAGAGCAGACAGCTTACAGTGCTAACAATACCTGATAGTGCTTTATTTCTCTGTGCTGAAAGATTATACTACTTTCATGACATCAAAAAACTTTGATTACAAAATGTTTACGATGAGATAGAAATGGTCTTTATGTCTATCAGATATTGCTTATTTTAAATTGTTATGCTGCAGAAAATAAGAAAAAATAAGGACAAATCTTAGAAACAAGGACGGTAAGGTAGCCCTGGCTGTAGTTTATTTGTGTGGCGCACAAATCAAAGCAAAGTTTTTCTACGCTGAGGCAACACTTCTTCATGCTTCAAACATTAGTGGTCCACAGTGCCACAACACTGACATGAAGATATGAAGATAATATACATTGAATTTCGCAAAGTTCAAATAAAACATAAGGATATATGCTTTTTTTGGATTTTATGGTGCTTGGAACAGGCGATTCCAAGTTTTTGTGCAGTCGTTTTACACACTGTATAGTTGATTCCGAGCATTTTTTGTCGAAAGAAGCCTTTTCACAGCAGAGGATTGGCTTCAATCAATGAGAATATATACAAGGTCATTTTGCTCGTGAATTTCTAGGCCAACGGAATTGTTAATGAGAATTTGAAAATAGTTACATCGAAACTATGTTAAGATCTTTTCATTTCAAAAACTTCCTTCCACCAACTGACGTTTTTTATAGCGTTTGAAAATCGGTCGACAACCTTTTCTTCATCGCAAACCGGTTTGATGCCCGGCAACTTATTTCGCGGGGCTTTTATCTTTGTTGGCAGACATTAAGTGACCCTATGTCAGATAGAAGGACACAGTTAAATACCGATAGTCGTCGAGTAAAAAGAAACTAGGTTATTTCCGTGCGCAGCGTATTACATCCACTGGTCAACAAACCGGAGTTGTCGAGGGTTAGTTTATTAACAATTTCTGGTTTAGTGGCGTAAGTGTTTGGTAAATCTTCTTTGGCAAAATCTCCCAAATTTAAGCGTTTGTGGTTTCCTTCGTTGGGTCCTACCAGCCCAATGGAAGTCGTCGTTTAAGCGAACTTTTAACTCAGTCCAAACAAAGTCTCGCTAACATTTGAAGTCACCTCAGCGTTTCGTCGATAACGGGAGAACGGCCCCGTTATTTGATCTATATCCATTGTGACTACCAGTAAATGGCACTGCTCAGTGTATAAGGTGACATGGTTCTTCTGCACATTCTCCTACGAGAAGAGAAGCTCTACTCATTTTGTTCGTGATTGATTAAGACGAACCACGATTGATAACTGCGCATTAGCTGTTTGACATAACACTCACTACATGTGGAAGGCGTTTTTCAAACGTCTTGAGTGCGCAGGTGCAAATACGTTTTCTGACCTGAACGTACACATTTGGATGATGTCGAGGTTTTTTTAATGGTTTTTCAATTACAAACAAAACCTTTTTCAGACGTTCTTCTTTACCGACGTGGAAGACTGGGAGTATGCAAAAAAGTCAGGTATGCCGATTTTTGTTTGACTCAGATCCGGAGTTGCAACATTACTGCTCTATTACGAAAGATTCGACTTCTGCAGCATGCCCGCAAGAAGGCTGTTGAGTTGTTTATATGAATTATTCATCACCGCAGTGACAACCTCATTTTGTCCTTCGCGATTATGATCGTTTTTACGTTTGAACTGATGACGCTCACTGGGCCGATATTTGACGCCAGCTCAATCAATCTGGACCGTGCAGCGAGCAGCATATTTCATATAAAGTAGTGTTGTTTGCTTAGATATTCTTGTCATTTTCAGCCTTCCCACCACGGTGGAGGGTGCGAGCAGCCCGAAAGCTGCTTGGGCCCAATTTTGCTGAGTTTAACGTAAAGTTGATGTTACTTCAGTTTCAACCGCAAGCAAGCCCATCCGCTTGCCATTAAAGTTCCCCATGTGTTTGTTCTAACCAACGTTGTCGTCTGTGTTGCAGGAGGACATCTCATCAACACTGGATGCGGCGGAAGCCACACGAGGTGAGTCGTTGCAGCGTTCATTCGCTGCCGATAAGCAGCAGCAGTGAATCTAGGCATGAAATTCATTTCAGTGGATGTTCATCACTGAAAGGATATGGCTGTCGACGGCGATTAATGAGAGATCAGCAATAGGCGCATGTCATCAAGCAAGCTTGTGAAAACGGAGGTTTTGGTGGCGCACTGCTTTGTAGTCGCCGCACACACTGAACAACGTCAATTGCCAACTGTTCCCCGAAATCCCGCGTGTTTCCTCACATATGTTTTACAGTTTTAAGGCCTCATTTGTATTACACCGGACCCGCCAGGACTAGACCGACGCCAGGGAGGGAATCAGGAGCGGATCCAGCCAGTGAGGTTGGGGGGTGGTGGATTTAAGTAATATTTGGTAGTCAAGTCTCATTACCGGCTCGCTACTGTAAGAGAGATGAAGTTTATTTTAAAACACTGCTGTGACAAAAAATGGACGGCAAAATATCCTTATATCACGAATGCTGTTTTCTGTATTGTACAAAATCATGTTGAATAAAGTTACTTTCGAAGGTTTTAGGGGGGGGGCGATCGTCCCCTGGATCCGCCCCTAGAGGGAATGCTGCGTACATCGAACCGACATCGACAGACCATTTGCGGTCAGCCCGTGTATTTCCCACTGACACAATTAGCATAACTTCAGCATTAATAAACAGCAAAAGATACAGTATTTTAATGTATTTCACTTTGAGCAATTTAACTGCTGTTAAAGTTTTACATTATTTTGTAAATAAGAGTCAGTAAATTGAAATAAGAGCGACTAATCAGATTTAGAAAAAGACTAGACTTGCCAACAACTCTACATCAGGAGAAGTATCGTTTGCAGCAAGTTGTTCGTGGTGTTGTTTGCTTAGACATTCGTTGCTCACTTGTGAACATGCAATTTCACAGCGAACACATACAAGATTAAAACCATGGTTGCGGAGTCGAAGGTAAAATAATATTTCCAAAATTTCCGACTGACGACTCCGACCTTTCCAAAATTTCTGACTCCGATTCCTTAACACAAAAGGAATGAAATTTGGCTGTTAAAATCAGTGGAAATCGTGGTACACAGCAAGAAATATCTGTTTCAACAAAAGTTTCAAAAGAAATTGCACCATTTCAACAGGAATTCCCAGTTTAGGAGTGTGATGTAAAAAATGATCCAATTCGACATCCGGAGTCGGCCAAAAAAACTCTGACTCCCACTGTTGTTAGGAATCCGACTCCACCCAAAGACCTCCGACTTCGCAACCCTGCTTAAAACCGTCCATAAATATGAAAAAACGCCACTTGCTGAAGTTTACTGGCGCATACTGCTGATTGCAATCCTCACAAACATGAACGAAAAGAAGGGAACATCTCTGACTTGTCGGTCTCGGTTTGTCAGCCGGAACGCTCCTCGATCGTTACGGACCGGATCCCGACCGGTCATTGCGTCAGAATAAAAAACTGAAAAACTGTCGATCCGTGTCGGTTAAATGTCGTCTTAACTGGTATCCAGCAACGGCAATATCATCTGCAACAGCGCTTCGCAACCTTTTTCATATTGCGACACACTGTTACTGACCATCTTTTGTGGGGCCCACAATGAAATAATGCGGTAAAACGACAACGAAAAGATTGAGATATGAGAGAGAAACAATGCATTAGCAACACCGTAACTTACTCTTAATGGGGAAATTTGAGCTTGCTTGTTAGATATGATAAGATCCTACCAGTAGAAAATTTTCAAGAAAAGTTTTAGTTGAATACTTGGAAAAATGTACATTTTGAAATGCTTCACGGCCTGCTGGAAACGCTGATCTATAACGACTCAAGTATTGTGGTGGTGTGTTTCTTTTCAAGAATTTACTATACTTACCTTACCCAGATGACTTTTTTTGAACTGGGTCGCGTGAAATGTACATGTTTTGGGCGAATTTTTAACGAACTTCTGCACTTCTTTCAGAAACGACATATCATAACCGTTAACATTCAGCCAAGACTTTTTATTTCATATTTCTGGCCTTACACTTAACAGTTTTGAAGATCTGTGAGATTAGATGGTCTGCGGTCGTGAGTTGCAAAGTTGGTTGTCTGTTGTGGCGTCTTCGTAAGAAAGCGGTGCAGAACGAAGTTTTTGATTTTTTTACGTAATGTTTTATACGTCGAAAGTTTTCAATTTAATTTCCTGTTTGACATAAGCACATGCGCGAAAGCGTTTCAAATGTGTTTCATGTTACGGGCTCCTGGCTGCTGTGTAACATAGGTTACCCTCATACCACAGTCAACTTACACAACAGCCGAAACTTTGCAAAAAATTGCGTTCTGATCAAACCGTTGTCTTGATGTACGTCATAATCACAGTCCGTCACGTCATTAATTTGGACAGATTTGGCATCGCAGAAATGAAAGGTGAACTTTAAAGTATTACTTAATTTGTTCGTAATTTCATGGTCACTATGACGCGAATGTAATTGTTTGATCAGGTATTTTCGAAAGCAACCGTAAAAACAAACCCTCTACTGGTTTTGGTTTCGGGCGTTTCGTCATTTTATTTGCGCTTAGTATTAACTGCTCATTGATCTTAAGCTAGCAGCAGACATCTGTGCTCTGATGCCGCAGGGCCGAGGAGCTACTTCCACATGTTTTCAGCATTTTCTCGGTTACAAGCCGCCCTGTCAGTTAATGCGATAAGAAACAAAAAACAAAGTGCAGCGTGATCTTTATGATTGGTGTGTGGCAAAGACTGTCATTTTAAGTTGATAAAATTTAGGAAAACCCCTTTAAGACAAGCACCTCCCAACCAGTGGACCGTGAAGTTCTTACAGGAAGACCGCGAAGCATTTCAAAATGTTTTATGTTGATGGTATTTGATTATGCTAAATAATGTCTTGAAAATCAGCCGATTTTCTATTAGTTAGATCCAGAAATGAGAACGCCATTTCTCCCATTGTTGCGTCAGCAATTATGCGTTGTGTCCCGTTAACAACGAAGGGACGGTCACAGAAGCTGTGGTCTGTACAATTGTGTGACTGATCATTGTGAATATGACTAAAATTTAAGTCTTTAAACTGGCACTGCAAATGATAACTTGTGTGCGACTTTGTCTCCCTATCAAGCCTCAACACCTTATTATAAGTAATAGTTAGCTCCTGTTTCTTATTAACAGTAAATTGCATGTGTTGTTAAAACATTGTTTCTCTCGCTTACGTAAATTTTTTTCGTTGTTGTTTTAACGCGATTTTCACCGCAGGGGTCCCCACAAAAATTGTCAGTAACAGTTGGTCCCAAGCTGAGAGAGGTTGGGAAACATTGCCATAGCCTGTTAAAAGTAGCGAGTGAAGTTGAGAAATCACCACACTGATGTTGGCTTTTCGCGCACGAGCCTTACGAACCGATACAGCATGTGACGATGCTTTTTCTTGCAGTTGAATAAGCCGTTTTTGACGAAGTCGTGAATGACTAGAAACTTCATTTCGCTGTCTATGACGTCCTTCATGATCTTCGTTTACGTCGTCACTGCAAACCTTATACGTGCAACTGAAGTCGCCGCGTACAAAACGCTGTAATTAAACACTCGCTGAAGCGGCGCACGACTTGGAGCAGAACGGTTAATAAAGCGACAAGAACTTTGAAAACCCTTGGGACGGAAACCGTTCGTGTAACAATAACTCTGTCGCCACCTAACAATTGAAATGTTTGTTTCAGGCGCGATCTTAGTTGTAAGATGGGATCGGAGTACGATGCCTTCTTGAAATCGGCCAAGAAGTAAGTTATCAGCCGGAAACGCACAGGCTACTGTCTGGCCTGGCTGCTTGCTTCAGGCACTCGCTACTTTCGCAGTATCGCGCGGTGAAGCTATCCGCCAACGACCGCTTGTAATGTGATTCTAAACGGGACACGCATCGTTTGCAAAGAGCGTGTTCTTAACCGAGCTCCTTCGCAGTCCCTTGACATGTTGATCCTGATCGCAGACATTTTTAACAACTTTTGCAATCGATACCTTGTTCATCATTTTTGTTGAGTTTTCTCGCAGCGATTAAAGCTGCGCAAAAAGTTGAACCGTTGAGAACTTAGTTTTGGATTCCGTGCACACTATGCAGCGAATTTGTTTTGGGCGCGGCCTCGCCCATAAGATTTCGTTAAACTGCTAGTACTGCATGTAATACATTAAATTTAAATGACAGCTGACTGTTTATGGCCATGTTTTCGTTTTTCGGTTTTAGTCAGCATAGCAAATGTGAATGACCTCATTTCTGCATAGTCAGCAAAACATCCATGAATTTAGTGGGCAGTATCTACATAAGTCAATACACTGTAGAAAGGGCTTCTTAAAACTATGTAAAATGGATGCGAAGTTAAATTGCCACGTTGATGAACCTTGAAATTATTCTTATCGGTGGCGCTAATTTGCTGCCGTGCAACTAAGATTGCCACGTTCGTTAACCTCGAACGGTTTTTTGGTGCTACAGTTCGGCAAAATATATAAGATTGTTGCATGTCGTTTAAACATTTTCTTCCACGGGAAAAATATCAAAAGCAGTGGTTAGATCTTCTCTTAGCAATCTTTTTGTTCAACGGAGCAAGCGACCCAATCAGTGAGAGAAAAAACATGAGAGTCTCATGAAAATTTTCAGCAATATTTGATGAATGTTACATGAAAATCATAAGTATTTCATGTCCTCAGCAGGAAAAAACGCTTTCGCTGTCCTGCAACCAAACATCATCAACGAGCGAAATCTGTGTAATTAGTGAGGCTTCTCCCTGCCTGATAAGAGAATGGTGAATCAAATGGAAATGACCAGTGACCGATAATAGAGTTTAACTATGGCTGGCTAGGTCGAACCCTGTGAGAATAGCTGCTGGACACCACGGATTTCTGTGTACGAACAAGGTCAAAAGGATCTGAAGGTTTTGTGAGATATGAAACCTTCCTCTGGCAACGTAACCTAAACATCTTTAGCACCGCTCTTGATGGCGCCGTAGCGTCTTGCGTTGTCTATATCAGAGGTTTTGCGGTGAGCTTCACGGGATCCCAAATGGTGTAGAAGTACGTTTTTGAGGTGCAAAACAACAGTTGGCCACTAAACACTAAAGGTAGGCATGACGTAGGGGCAAACACAGTTTTGCGTGAGCTTTATCGCTGTGAGGTTTGAGCTTTCAAACACCTCAAAGCTGTCAGTTTTTGAATCGGTCTTTGTTCTGATCCTCACCTATGGTCATGAATCTTGCGTAATGACTGAAAGGGTGCTATCTCAAGTACAAGCGGCACAGATGGGATTTTGCAAAGAGTCCAGGGTGTGACACTTCGCGACAAAGTGCGCAGTATTGAAATTCGTAAAGCCCTGAATGTCGAGTCACTTCTCTGAATCGAGAGATAGCTGCGTTGGTTCGGACGTGTGACCAGAATGGCCCAGGAAAGATTGGCGAGGCAAGTGAGGTCCACCAAGGACCAAGTGGCGCGATTGCATCTCCGACTTTCCTTGGTCCCGTCTTGGTGTGGAGCCAGAAGAATTTATCTGAGATTGCTGTTGCCCGTGACGTACTGTATTTCGAATCCTCCTGGGGCTGCTGCCCCCGCGAACCTACCCAGACAAAAAGCGGATATGAAAATGAATGACTTCAGAAATATCTCACAGTTAGGAGTTTTGAGTTTCGTTCGTAAGGCCCATGACATGGCACACGCACATCCCGAGTGCCCGCTGTGAGAAGGTTGGAAAAAAACTCTAGCCACAGTTTAGATTTGAATATGATTGAGTATGCTATCGCTTTTCAGTCTTTGCTCTCACTCAATTCTCACGATTGCGTTGAAATTCGTTCATTTGTTGGAAGACATGTTGCTTCTACATCACACCACGTCACAGTTTACAGTGCGATGCCAGTGCGTTTTTTCAGGGTGATTTACATTCCTCTGCGTTTGAAAATAATATCGTCGTGATTGCGCAGTTTAGGCATTGCTTTGTGAATAACTTGTTGTTTTGGGGTTTATTACTTTCACTGGTTGAGATCAAGCTTATAGGAGTGTGTGGTGGTAAAGCTGTTCATTCTGTAACATCGCTTCGTTGTCTATTCCTGTACTGAAATACTAAAAAATGATCTACTGAGGAGCTTTTGATATTTTTTGGATGAAGTTTTTTCACGGTAGTGCTATCTCTTTCCAGAGCTCGCTCCTATTTTTCAAGAATGTGCTTTGACTATAGTGCCACAAAATCCACGAGTGGATGAAGTACAAAAAGAAAGTCTTTCCGTCTTGTTGACAGGCATTAACTTGAAGGCAAAGACCTTCCAATGCGTGGGAATTAGTTAACGCTGAACAGCTGTTCATTTCCTGTATTGACTTTACCGAGTTCCTTCACAGTTCACTTCTTTCCATCGTCATGACTATACAAAGGAATTGCCAGCATTTTTCCATAGCAAAACTTTTTGCAGGGGGAAACTTTTGTACTTGTTCAAGTGGTTTCGTAAGTGTTGCCGACACTGTTATTCAAAGTATGGAAAAAGGCTGGAAACCGTGATGTTTGGTCCATCGCTTTTGCCGTAAGAAAGTATTTCATGAGGCTTCAGGCATGAGGGACGATAAGCCTCTTCACAAATACTGAAGCGGACGGTTTATAAAAAGAGTGGAAAACCACTGATTTCAACATCAAATATAAAACAGTTGTTTGGGGAAAGACAAAAACTTCCTAAGGTCGAGTACTGCATGCATGTGAGCGAACATTTTGACAACAACACACCATTACCAGCGCTTGTCAGTCTAGGTCTGCAGCCAACAATGTCAACATTGATTGTCGGTAACGCTTTCGCAAGCATCAGTGCGCATATTACGAATCGATACACGGGTTAGATAACTGGCTTGCAAGTAGCTGGATCGGATTTCGTCGAACGCGACGAGATTCTCGTGGGCCGGCCGTCGCGCGCGCGCAACAAATAACAATTAACGCTTGCAATGTCGTAAGCCTTTGCAGCGAGCGGTTATAAACGGTTTAAATGTTGCTTGGCAGATGGTGGTGTCATTTCGACGACGACAACTACGTGAACATCGCTCACCTACTGAGATTGCTGTGGCGCTACGACTGGAGAGACGACGTGTACATCGGACGACCAAGCTTGAACCATCCTTTCTACGTAAGTTTTACAATGCGCGTGGCTTGACCCCCCACCTAACTAAGAGGGTTTGATTGGCAGAAGGCCATGAACTGAAGAAACACACGTGACGGGAATGCGTTTTGTTTTCTGTTTTTTGCAAGAAACATCAAAGTTTGTTTTATTAGCTGTAGATTACGCTGAACGCTTTCAACAGCAAATGTAGGCATGGCTGATTTTTGGAAAACAAACGGCATCGCGCGAAGTTTTTCCGGCTTGTTTTGCTCAACGCTGAGTTGCTTCATTGGCAGATTAGCAGCTTATAGCCCAACAGTTGCGGAACACCGACAAAAGCTTGTTCACACAGGCTGGACTATTTTTATACTTGGTATGTAGCACTTCCTTCCCTGCAGCTGACGTCTTGAATTTTAGGTTTGTTTAAAATAGGCACTGAAACTACTCAAGCTTTTTTTGCAACCGTACTGGAAGCTTGTGGAAGGCCATTATGGTTCAGCTTTCTTTTCGACAATGTTCGTACCTTATTTGCATACGCTGCACCCATTAGTAGACCGCCGTTGCAGCGACAATGTAAAATGGCAGCCGGGCTGTCAAGTTATGCGTCAGTATGTTTGGTACGAAACAGTACAATTGCATTGCAGCCATTACAAGAATAGAGAGAACCCGGAAACGCCACAAAAGTAGTTAACGCAAAGTGTGAAGCTGAATTGAGCTAACACTGAAGCGTTACAATCAGTGAAGCCTATTAAAAGTTTACAATGTTTAAAAGTAGAATGATGCTATTTAGCAGTAGTTTTTAACGTCCTATAAGTGACACACGTTTCTCAAACACGTCTGAGTGGTCTGCAGTGGTATTTTGCAGCAAGATATACTTTCACAAACCAAATGGATAAATAAAAATTGCTTTCTCAAAAGACCACTTATGCGTTTTTTTCTTGGTGCGTTTTTGTAGGGAATAACAAGAAAGGCCTGACGCTGATAGTATCCACAGGGCACTTGTACCAAGATGGTCATGAGATGACCATGCGCTGCACCGGGAACAGCAGCATCATCTTCCTGTTAATCTCTCGCATTTCGAATGCTTTCGCAGTTCGCATCCGACTGTAATTTTGTATTCTGATAGCGAACTGTTTTATACAAAGAAATGCAAAAAATAAATTTTACAATATTGACAACACGAAATATCTACAAGATTTCCGTTGTTTTTTTTCAGACGACGTATCGCCGGAAAAAAGTTGAGTTCTGGTTTGCGACTGGTGGAGCTGGCTTGTGTATTTCTTCAGCGTTGGCTAACAAAATGAAGCCTTGGTGCGGGTAAGTAGTAGTGTTGTTAAAAAATCGTGAAACATCCGCGCATTTGATGCGTTAAAGTCTCCTTCTGGTCATCAAACAGTAACGCCTTACGGCCCATGTCTCACCTAAAGAGCGTATTACGCCAATATGTTGATTTCATAACAGGTGTGGGACGCCCGTGAAACCAAGTGCCGAATTTCGCTGTTTGGTTACGTGTTTTTTGTTACTGNTATATGAAGGTACGCTTTGCTTTTGACAAAATTATGTTGACCAAAATAACCGCAGTCTGAGCACCAACATACCATGGCCATTCGTGTNTATGTTGGAATAAACCACAGAGAAATACTTATCATCTGCTCATTTTTAAAGCTTTGCCCCTGAATTCATTTCACNNCCCCTTAATTTTTTCATGGCTGTTTGCGTCCTTGCATTCAAGTATATCTGCGCAAATACGCGCAACACGAGGAGCTTTTGACATTTAAGAAGTACTGCCCTGAATCCATGAAACACGTTTTAGCGAACCCGCTGCTTTCGTCAAACATAAGCGTATTTTNAAACATTACGAAAGAATAGCCCACCAAGACCACCAAAAATGTCAAATAGATATTGCTCGACATCACCACGTCTGTGTGCTTTTTTGTGATGNAAGTATTTTTGTTCTCTGTGGGAATTTCTGCTTTATGCACATCTACCGGAGAGTCAAGTGTTGTCTGTACATTACCTAACTTAAAAAATTTGCAGGATTGAAACCCTTTCAGTAAATTTTGTTGATATACGTTGGACAAACCAGTTCTTGCGTGACTCGAGCCAACTACTCGATTCGAGTCTGTCCGCGTAATGAGCATTTTGTGAAACTTAAACTGAGTCAAGGTTTTGCCTGAATGACTCGAGTCGTGTTATGTACTAAAGTGAATTTGCACGAACATGCTGTTATTTTGGTGTCACCGGTAAGTGAACCGAGCTCGAAAGCTGACATCCACGAACAGGGGCGTAACGAGGTTAGATGCCGCCCGGGGAAAAAAGCAAGTTTGGCGTCCTCATGTTCGAACCTGAGGTCTTTCAGAAGCAAATTTACTGTATTGAAGAAAGTACTTGTGACATTGTTGGGACTTTTTGGCGCTCCCATAGTGATATGGCGCCCGGGGAATTGTGCCTATCTTGCCCTCCCCCCATTACGCCCCTGCCCGAGAATGTGCCGACTGCCGAAAATATTTGAACGAGGTTTTANCATGACCAGCATCGTTGTCTTCATTCCACACTGAATGCTTCTTTTACATTGGTAAACTGAAGTANGAGAGGTAAATGACAATCTGCGTGCAATAAACGCAGTATTGCAAATATCCATGCTTATTCTTGTTTTCTTGGCCAGAAATNGAAGACTAGCGCAGACTTCGGATGATCTTCGTGCACCTGACGACTGCACCTTAGGGTTTGTCATCAACAACCGACTGGGCGTCAACCTGACACACTCGAATCTTCTGCACTCTCACTTGGAATCTCTGTCCGAATTGAAACAGTCCAGTCTCACGCGGCAGGTGAAGCACTTTGNCTTTTGTCGAATTGCGGTGACACTGTCGAANCTTATTGTTCGCGNAGGAAATGTACAGTTGCCAATTGCTTATCGCTTCGTTTTTGAAAAAAAGCGCGTTCAAGTCAGAACCGTCGCCAGAAAGTCGTCAACAGGAGGGCTTTACGTTCGTGCAGCTGGGGCTTAACTTTCAAATTTGACAAAAATTCCATTAACTTATAGTGTTTCATATTTCAATTTGGTGGGGGCTTGGAGCTTTGTTTGGGGGGCTAAGCCCACCAAAGCCCCCCCGTGGCGACGGGACTGATTCAAGTTCTGAGTTGTTGCCATTTGCTAAGTACGGAACACGGCTGAACAATCTGCAGAAAACTTGTGCTTGAAAGCTGTTTTTGTTTGCCTTTAATTTTACATAATAACGGCGTTTGTACGTGACATTACAACACCACTTGTATTAAAAACTATGTTTCGGTGTGTATAGTATCGCTGGACACCGTAAGATTCTGGAAAATAAAGCTGCAAATCGATTGGGTGTAGGTTAGAGATTCTTATATTCATGTGCTCGTAAATGATTTACTGAAAACTATTTCCAAACCGTTGCCTTTCATCTGTTGTTGGTGAGTTTAGGTCTGTTCGCATCCAGCTGCGTAGTTAGGGTGGAGATAATGGGTGTAGGCCGGGACCGATTATGATGTTTTAAGCTGAAGAGAGGAAAAAAGGTGAGAGAACGTGAATAAGTCAAATACCTTTTGGCACATTACTGACCCAATCTCCCCGTGATACACCATGCCTGCTTGCATTTTGTCGGTGGAAAGTGTTAAATGTCTTGCTTTATGTCGCGAAATTTTAAAACAAGTTTATTTGACGATTTAAAGAACTTAACGCGTGTTTGTCAAATACGTTTAGCAACAAGGAACTGAATTTAGTTGGGAATTTACTCGCGTCACCTCATCATTCAAATGTGTTTTTTCCAGGTTTCTCTGAGTTATCGCGTCAATGATGAAGAACAGAATGTGATCACCGTCGACCCCAAGCATACTAGATTTACAAAAGTTGATGACCCGACCAGATTGAAAACGCTTCACTGCTTCATCTCACCATCAGACGGTGTTTGCACTTCGTAGACGTCCTGGGTTGTAACATAAAGTTCTTTATTATTTTCTTTTTGCTTCGTTTCTTTCACTGTGCCAATCTTTTGATCTGAAATAAACTTTAACCGAAAAATTCGTTTCTCGCAAAGCTTTTCGTCAAATGTTTATAGCAGTGGCAGAAAAATGTCTGCTTGCTGAAAGCTACGCTGCAATCATAAACAGATGTTGCTCACAGCCGGTACCATTGCTAGGAAGTACAGAGCCCTTCTAGAATTTCACCGGCCGAAAGCTTTACACCGAAAACGTTGAAATTCAACGTTTTCGCTTCGTGCAATTGGCTAAAACTACTTCTGCCTTACTTCAAGCGTGGGTTGAAACTTGTTATTTATGTCGGAGACGTTTTAGTTTGCCAGCCGCTACCGGTGGGATGATGGTATAAGAAAGACAGAACAAAGTGTGCAACAGGCAACCATGTGGTTTTTCGGTACGTTTTAACAAAAACACTAGAAGCGATTTCACGACTCTGCTTAAAATAAATTACGCAATTTTCTCTCCAGAATATGCAAAAGAAAATTCTTGCCACAGGCCTAACCAAAGGCGTACCCCCAAATTTCTAGCATATCTTGTCGTTTTGTGCTTTTAGAGGTGGTGTTCCAAACAAGATGCCGTTGCTCACTTAAAATCAAAATATTTGGGCTGGCTGCGCTATTGATTCTTGCTATCCTTTTATTTAAGATGGATTCATTGACGAATTATCAGGTTTGGTAAAATAACATGAAAACGCTTCGAGACCGGCAAAGCTATTATAGTAGCTCGGAATCACCTTTGAGTGCATGTCCCCAGAGCCGCTGAGAGACATTTTACGAGGGGTTACGAAGACCGATACGGGCCCCTAGCTTCTGCGGCTCTCGTCGAAACTTGCATAGCTTGTTTGTATGTTAATCCGAATATGGATAAAATAGCTGCCATGATAAGATTTAGAAACAGATCGTTGTACTGGCAGCTGGATTACATCAGCAATTTTGGGCTTGATTACAGAAATGTAGCGTGCGTACTGTCGTGTTAATTACGACTGACCACCAACCACGAAGGCAACAGTCGCGAAATGAGAAGTATGCGTTGAAGGCCAGTGGTGGACTTAGAGCTGGGGGCGCCCAAGGCAAGGCTGAACAAGGGGTCCCTCTGATGACTTTATCATACTCAGCCCACCGTGATATGACCTTTTGATCAAGCTTAGGAAGGGGATATGGGGCCATCCAAGCATACGTTCCGGAGACTACGGCATGACTAACATTAAAGAAAACGCAAAAAGGTATCATGATACACAACTTTAAAAACACTGAAAGTTGGAAGACAAAGCTAGCAAGTAGCAACACATAAAAGTTAAGCGATAGCAAGCTGGCTTCGCCCCCACTTCTCTATTTTTTTAGTTGCAGTTGAGGACTCCTTTGAAAGAGGAGTCCTTGCACATTGCAGTTGCTGTTGAGAGCCCTTTAGAAAGCAGGGTACACTACTCGTGGGCGTCCGCAGTGGGGGCGAAACGGGAATTTCTCTCCCTGATAATTGGGATTAAGAACCAAAATTTCTAAAAACTTGACGATAGTAGCTTAATTCCATTAATTGATTTAATTCTTTCAATAACAATTTATTTGCCGGTATGACACTCACACTCCACAAGAGCTAGGTTCGTTGTTCTGGTGTTATGCAGTGATGAGCTTTCAGTTGATTCAAGCCAGCTCCGTTGCCTGCAGAGGCAGGCTGCGAAACTTGCTGGTAGATTTTTCTACTGTTGGTCTGTATCGCGTAACAATTACATGGCCATAAATCTTCAAAGGTTCACTTGCTAGGTAAAATAAAATTAGAATTTTTGGTTTCGTTAAAGACCACGGCAATGCTTCTTGCTTTAAAGACCATGGCCATGGCAATGCTTCCTTAAAAAGAAATAACCTGCTTTAAAGTCTGCAGATATCCTATTGTGTAATTGATCATAACCGTACAGCATGGGGATGCAGAGGATGCGGTCGCATCCCAATGCTGAAAAATTGGGCATTATTCAGGCAAAAATTATCAAAATTTGGGCAAAGTATACAGCTACTGTACATTTACATGCAATGAGGTTGTGTCTATTTTCCGAGCTGAGGCAAAATGGCCAAAACGGCCATTATTTTGCCGTTGATTTGGTTATTATTTTGCCGTTGATTTGGTTATTATTTTTCAATCCATGCTTGCCATTCTTTTTTGCCCCTGATGGCAAAATAAACACTGCCCTTGAGTGAAGTG